>Ga0233423_10000541_pt1 | contig 19614 bp, 20 predicted proteins | sample Watercolumn_Mata_FD_180713 | JGI IMG/M metagenome (GOLD analysis project Ga0233423, IMG submission 180713) | Freshwater microbial communities from Lake Matano, South Sulawesi, Indonesia - Watercolumn_Matano_2014_112_MG | ecosystem: Environmental > Aquatic > Freshwater > Lake | place: Indonesia...
CATTATCGTGGCTATACATCCCCGCCCCAAGCGCAAGCAGCCGTCTCGTTTAGCGCAGGGGGTTAGTCAGCTCTTGACCCAGTCGGTCGTGCCTGTCGGCGCTTCACCTTAAGTTGACACAGATGATGAGGGAATGAGGGAATCAGGAAGTCAGGCGTCTCTCCTGATTCCCTGATTTCCTGATCACTGATTCCCTATCCAAATAAATTGTCCAGCAGCATCATGACCACAAAGCCGATCATCACTCCCCAGGTGCCTTCGCTCTCGAAGCCCTTACGGTGCGTCTCGGGGATGATCTCGTCGCTGACCACGAAGAGCATGGCCCCGGCGGCGAAGGCCAAAGCCAGGGGGAGAATCGGCTGGGCGATCTGCACAGCCAGCAGGCCAAAGATGCCGGCGATGGGCTCGGCCAGGCCGGAGAGCAAGGCGTAGCCCAGGGCTTTGCCCTTGCTGTACTTCTCCCGCAGCAGGGGCAGGGCGACGGCCAGACCCTCGGGCATGTTTTGCAGGCCGATGGCCACGGCCACCGCTGTAGCCAGGGGGACGTTGCCGCCGCCGTAGCTCACCCCGACGGCTAACCCTTCCGGGAAGTTGTGCAGGGTGATGGCGATGATCAGCAGCCAGACGCGCCGCAGGTGAGACGCCGGCCCCTCGTGCCCGGCGACGAAGTGCTCGTGGGGGAGGGCTTTGTCCAGCAGGGCCAGGAAGGCCGCCCCTGCCAGGATGCCCAGCACGGTGATCCACACCCCGCCCAGCTCAATCGCCGGGACGATCAGGCTGAAAGCCGTAGCCGCCAGCATCACCCCGGCGGCAAAGCCCAGCATGGCGTCCAGCAGCCGGTCGGAGATGCGGCGCACAAAAAGGATGGGCAACGCCCCCACACCGGTGGCCAGCCCTGTGCCGATGGTGGCCAACGTGCCCAGCAGGGTAAGATTGCTTGCCAGTGAAAGCTCTGGCATGGGACCTACTCTTCAGGAAATCAGGAAATCAGGGAATCAGGGGCCCGTTCTCCTGATTCCCTGATTTCCTCATCACTGATTCCCCGTCTAGATGAACAGCGTAATTGCTGATTGGCGCGCTTCCTGCACGTACGTCCCTACGGCCCCGTACTCGTCAACCCAGTCCTGGCGCAGATCCTCGCGCTTGAGACCCATGATCTCCATGGTCATCTCGCAGGCGATGACCTTGCCGCCCAGGTCCTTGAAGTCGGTCATCAGCTTTTCCAGCGAAGCCACGTTGGCTTTCTTCATGCGCTGCCCGATCATCCACTTGCCCAGGCCCAGCATGTGCATCTTGGAGAGCGGCCCTTTCTCCAGCCCACCCTTCGTCAGCCGTTGCAGGCCCCAGAAGGTGAAGTAGATGGAGACCTCCATGCCCATGGACAGGGCGCCATTGCCGATGATCAGGGCGCTGTACACTTTGTCCATGGCGCCACTGTGCAGGATGATGGTCGTCCGTTCAGTGGTGGCCTTATTTGGTTCCATAATTGCCTCCTTATTTTCTCAGTCTCAGTACATCACGGACCTGGCTCGTAGTGGGTGCTTGAGCGCCTCAAAGCGCACTACAAGTGCGCACTACGAACCCGAACCGTGATCTACTCAGTCTGCTGCTACGCACTGTTCCCGCGGCCCCAGGGGCAGGATGAGGCGCACAGCACGCTCGTATAAAAAGTAGTCCCAGGCCCAGTTGAGCAGCACCAGCAGACGATTGCGAAAGCCGATCAACTTGAAGAGCGGCGTGCTAATCAACCTTGGTCCCCGGCTCAAAGTACTGGATGCGCTTGAACGGCTTGACCTGTCCAGCCACGTTGTCTTTGAGCAGGTTGCCGGAAACGTGCATCAGGGTATCGCCGTAATCGGCGTCTACGCCCATGCTGGCCAGGCAGGGATAGTGGTGATGCAACAGCCCGGCCTTCTCCTCGGCGTCGTCGGCGGACACGCCCACCAGCCCGTGGGCCACGTGACGAGCACAGCCGCACACGGCGTCACGCCCGACCTCGACAGCCACGATAGTCCGCGTCTGCGGATCGAGGGTCAGGCGCAGCTCTGGCTGGCCAAAATGCCTGGCAAACTCGGCGATGAGCGGGCTGCTGTACTCCATCCGCTGGCGGCGACCCAGGGCGTAGTGGGTTGCGGTTAGCGAGCATAGCGGCTTGGGCGTCACGCAGGTCACACCCATCTCTTGCAGCCAGTCCCGCACCTGGCGAGCGAGGCCGCGGGGCAGCCAGGTCTCGTTATCCACAGCCACGAGCACCGCCTGGGCGCCGGTCAGGCGGGCGATGGCGGGCAGCAGCTCGGCCACGCCGGGGTGCTCGGCGAAGGACAGAATCAGATCGGCCAGGGGTAGCGAGGCGGGCAGGAACTCCTCTGGATCGTCCAGGACGGGCGGCAGGGCGGCGGGCGCTCGCCATACGGCCACCTGCCAATCGGCCGGGCCGTGGGCCCGCATGTTGTCCACGTGCCGCTGCCCATATTCGCCAGTGATGATGGCCAGGATACGCATGAGCCTTTCGCCGTTTGATAAGGTAGTTGGCAATTCGTCCGCAGTCAGCCTATGGGGTGCCACCTCACGTGGTGCGTGTTGCGTGTTCCGTGAGGCCAAACGGAACACGGAGCACGCACCACGGAGCACTCTGCTACTCCGCGGCGCTACATTGCCGATTAAGAAAGTTGCTAGATGTGTTCCTCAGTAACCGCCACCTCGTCGAGCACGCCGCGCAGCACGGCCGCCGATTGGCGCAGGGCTTCAGTCTCCTGCGCGCTCAGCGGCAGGTGCAGCACGCGCTCCACGCCCCCTTGCCCGATCACCGCCGGCAGGCTGAGGTAGACATCCTCGATGCCGTAGTAGCCAGGCACCAGGCTGGAGACCGAGAAGACGGTGCGCTGGTCATGCAGAATACTCTCCACGATGCGCAGTAGCCCCACGGCCACGGCGTAGTAGGTGGCCCCCTTGCGCTGGATGATCTCGTAGGCGGCGTCACGGGTCTGCTGGAAGATGCGCTCCCGGTCCTCCGGCCTGAGCTTGAGCTTCTCGCGGCTGCAGAACTCGTTCAGACGCATGCCGGCTACGTTGGCCAGACTCCAGACCGGCACCTCGCTATCGCCGTGCTCGCCGATGATGTGGGCGTGCACGCTGCGCGGGTCCACTTGCAGTTGCTCGCCCAGCAGGTAGCGGAAACGCGCCGTGTCCAGGATCGTGCCAGAGCCGATTACCCTCCTTGAAGGGAAGCCCGAGGCTTTCCAGGCCACGTAGCTCAGCACGTCCACCGGGTTGGTGGCGATGAGCAGGATACCCGTTGGATTGGCGGTGGCAATACGTGGGATGATGTCGCGCAAGATGGCCGCGTTGCGCTTCACCAGATCGAGCCGCGTCTCGCCCGATTTTTGTGCCGTGCCCGCTGCCACAACCACGACGTCGGCTCCGGCGAGGTCGGCATAATCGCCGGCCCAGACGCGTACCGGGTTGGAGAGGGGCGCGGCGTGATTGAGGTCCATGGCCTCGCCCTCGGCCCGCTGGCGGTTCAGGTCCACCAGCACAATCTCGCCCACCAGCCCGTTGAGCAGCAGGGCGTAGGCGAAGGTAGAGCCGACCAAGCCCGTGCCCACCACGGCGACCTTGCGCGGATGGGGCTCGTGTGGAGGAAATGCGCTACCAACCATGTAAGCTCATTCTTGCGTGGTGCATGTTGCGTGTTCCGTTGGCCCAACACGCACCACGCAACACGTCTTCTGTCATTGCGAGCGTAGCGAAGCAATCTCTTCGTTGCGCCACGAGGGAGATTGCTTCGCCCCGATACTTCCATTCTTCAGCAATGTATCGGGGCTTCGTCGCCTCACTTCGCCGCCCCTTCACACTGTATTCAGGGCCGGTGAAGTGAGGCTCCTCGCAATGACGGCTGAAATCTAGCGTTGTCAAGACGTGAAAAGTGAACTCACGCAGCACGTATCACTATCGCTGGATGCGAATCTTCCAGTCCGTGTCCGTGCCCTCAACGCTGAGCAGCTTGAGTTTCAGGGCCTCGACGGCCATGGGGATTTCCTTTTTCGAGGCGGGGTGCGTGCCCAGCACTTCGAGAACATCGCCCGGCGTCGCCTTGCGCAGCGCCTTGCGCACCTCGACCAGGGGCACGGGACAGGTCTGCCCACGGCAGTCCACCTGGATGTTGGCCATGGGGCAACTGTGCTCCCGCGTGTCAACGACTTTGGACATGGCTACACCTCATTCCGTAAACTCGACGACTACCTGCTGCACGTCCCACAGAGGCTCGACCTTCTCCTTGACGTCCTCACGGATGGTAGCGGCAAACTGGTGATCGGCGGGCAGGTCCAGCAGCACGCGCACCTTCCCATCCTGGATTTCAATGTCCTTGACCAGCTTGGTGCGCACCAGGTCCAGCCCGACCACCGGGTTCATGACGTGCTTCAGGCGCTTGCGCACCTCTTCCACCGTCGTGGGCACTCTCTCCTTGACCAGGCCGTGGCGCTCCTCGTAGTTCTGGATGGCCGAGCGCAGGCCGTCTACGGCCAGGACAGAGCAGTGCGTCTTGATCGGCGGCAGGCCGCCCAGGGCCTCGGAAGCCTCTTTCCAGGTGATGTTCTTGGCTTCTTCCAGGGTCTTGCCTTTGGCCAGCTCGGTGATGATCGAGCCGGTGGCGATGTTGGAGGCGCAGCCGTAGGACTCAAACTTGATATCCTGGATGCGCTGGCTTTCCTCGTCCACTTTGAGGTAGACGGCCACCATGTCACCACAGGCCGGGCTGCCCTCCAGCGATTTGGCGTCGGCGTCCTCTATGCGGCCTACGTTGCGCGGGTGGCGGAAATGCTCCATGACGATTTCACTGTACGGCAATGGCATGACAAAAACCTCCTGCCTGGAACACGCAGCACGCCTCACGCTTGACTTTTGACGCTTGACGTGTGACGTTTGACGTTTGACGTGTTGCGTGTTCCGTGTCTATTCGCGACTAACCTTTGCCCCGCTGTCCCAGCGCCCGATCCAGCATGACGAGCACCTGCCCCTTGTCCCCGGCCATCTGCATGGTGTCCAGGATTTGCGCGGCGTTCTTCTCCTCCTCCACCTGCTCGCTGATGAACCACTGCAGCATGACCTGGGTGGGATAGTCGTTTTCCTGTTGCGCCGACTTGTAGAGCTGATGAATCAGGCTCGTCACCTGGCGCTCGTGCTCCAGGGTCTGCTCAAAGACGTGGCGTGGCGACTGAAACTCGACCGGTGGCTGGGCGATGGCCTGTAGCGTGACGCGACCACCGCGGTCAACGATGAAGTCGAAGAACTTGAGGGCGTGGCTCTGTTCTTCCTGCGCTTGCAGGCGCATCCAACGGGCAAAGCCCGACAGATTGTTGGCCTCGTAGTAGGCCGCCATAGACAGGTACAGGTAGGCTGAGTACAGCTCGTGCTTGAGCTGCTCGTTGAGCGCCTCCTGCATGGTTTTGCTTAACACTTGTTGTCCTCCTTTGTGATTTAGGTTGATGGTTTCCGTGTGGCATGAGCCGTGTTGCGTGGTGCGTGTTCCGTTTTTGGACCTCACGCAGCACGCAGCACGCAACACGTTTCTCACTCTTTCCCCAACGGGCTGATGGCCCGCAGGTTGGTAATGATGTCGGTGATGGCCTCGGCCACGGCGTCTACCTGCCCGGCCCTGTTGAAGCGGCCGAAGGTGAAGCGCACCGAGCCGTGCGCCCGCTCGTGGTCGCCGCCGATGCCCAGGATGACGTGGCTGGCCTCCAGCGAGCGGCTGAAGCAGGCCGAGCCGGTGCTCACGGCGAAGCCGCGCATGTCCAGGTGCAGCAGGATGGACTCGCCCTCCACGAAGCGGAACGAGACGTTGGCATTCTGCGGCAGCCGCAGGGTGGGGTGGCCGTTGAGCCGCGAGTTGGGAATTTGCAGCAGCCGGGCGATCAGCCGGTCGCGCATCTCTTGCAGGCGGGCCGTCTCTTCCGGTGTCACCAGCTCTACGGCCTTAGCAAAACCGACAACGCCGGGGATGTTCTCCTCGCCCGCCCGCAGGTTGAACTCCTGAAAGCCGCCGTCCAGCCATTTGGTGAACGGTGTCCCCTGGCGCAGGTACAGGCCGCCCACGCCTTTGGGGCCGTGGATCAGGTGCGCCGTCACCGTGACCAGGTCCACGGGCACCTGGCGCACGTCCAGCGGCAGGCGCGGGAAGGTGTGCGTGGCGTCGGTGTGCAAGAGCACGCCCTTCTCCCGGCAGATCTGGCCGATGGCTGTCAGATCCTGTAGCGTGCCGATCTCCTGGTTGGCCGCCTGGACGGAAACCAGGATGGTCTGTGGTGTAATCGCCTGGCGCAGTTGCTCCAGGTCTACTCGCCCGTACTCGTCCACGTTGAGGTAGGTGACCGTAAAGCCTTGCTTCTCCAGGGCGCGGGCGCTGTACAGCACCGGGAAATCCTCCAGGCGCGTGGTGACGATGTGCCGGCCCTTCTTTTCTCGCAGGGCCATGGCCACGCCCTTGAGGGCCATATTGCTGGACTCGGTGCTGCCAGAGGTAAAGATGAACTCCTCCGGGGTGGCCCCCAGCGCAGCGGCGATCTTCTCCCGCGCCGCCTCCAGAGCGTCCCGAGCCTCGATACCCGGCGAGTAGCCGAACTGGGAGGTGGCCACGGCGTACGTCTCAAACAAGTAGGGCTTCATCGCCTCCAGCACACGCTCGTCCAGGCGGGTAGTGGCGGCGTTGTCCAGGTACACGAATCCATTAAGCACATTTATCTCCTTCTGAAAGTTGACCATTCTGGTCGGTATTATACCGCTCTGGAGCAGAAAAGTCAAGGGGATGATTTAGTCTTTCGTCCTTCGTCCGTCGTCCTTGGTCTTTCGGCCTTCATCACTAGAAGGCCGGGCTCCCACGCCCGGCTCCCACGCCCGGCTCCCACGCCCGGCTCCCTCGTCCCTCGTCCCTCGTACCTCGTACCTCATGCCTCGTCCCTCGTCCTCTAGAAGAAGCCGCGCACGATCAGCATAAAGCCAAAGATGAGCAGCGGGATGCCCACAATGGCCCCGATGATCGTCAGGCAGAGCAGCACCCCCAGGATCATCAGCACCAGCCCCAGGATGGCGGCCACCAAGCGGCCGGTCAGCTTGATGATGCCGGCGAGCAGCTCCCACAGGGCCACAAAGGGCCACAGGTACCAGGGTGTATCCTTGCCTTCTCCAGACATCTTCCTCCTCCCCGATGGTCATAGCAGTCTTCGTGGCACGACGTGCCATTTCTTGCCGGCAGAGACTTGAGCGCGCATAGGCTCGTAGTAGGCGCTTGCCCCGATACATCACCAAGAAGCAATGTATCGGGGCTTGAGCGCCCGCCCCGCTACATCACAAACAAAGCCTTGCCCTGAGTGCACGAAGGGAATGTATCGAGGTCTGAATCACGCGCTAGAAGCGCGCACTACGAGCCAAGTTCTCATCCTTGCGAAGGTTCCGAACCCTTCGCAAGGATTTTCACTACTTGTGTACTTGCTACCTGCTAAGTGCTCCTCTTCCTCACCTGATAGCGGATGATGGTCTTGGGCACTTTGGCGTCCGGCCGGCTGAGGTACTCCTCCTCGTGTGGGCCGGCGATCTCGTAGCCGCTGGCGGCGATGAAATCGTGCAGGCGCTGGATGGTGGGCGGCTCCTCGCTGTAGGGCCCCAGGTGCAGGATCTGGGCCACGGTGCCGTACTGCCAGGTCTCCATCCTGACCTCTACGCCGGGCACCTTCTGGGGCAGCTCGGTCGTGTCGTCGGGGATGGGCAGCCCCCAGATGCCCAGCCATTCGTCCTTGGAGGCCGACTGGATGTCCGGCCAGCGCGCCCGCAGGGCGCCCACCTTGAAGTCGCGCCCCTGCTTCTTGAGGGCGAACTTCAGCGTATAGGCCGCCCCGTACAGCGCGGGGATGGCCTGTTGGCCCACGACGTTGGGATCGCCCCGCGTGGTGACCACGGCCATCTTTTGCGCTGGCATTTCCACAATCTGCGGATCGGTAGGTTTAGGCTTGGGCATAGTTGTGCCTCCTCGTCTACCTGCTCCTTGTCTACTTGCTACTGGCCTACCTTCCCCTCGCCGCCTGGACCGCGGCGCCAACCTGGGCACAGTGCTCCCGCACGTGGTCGAGCGGCTGCTGCAGCAGGTTAGTGCCCAGCCGCCAGTAGCTACCCTTGTGAGCCACGAACTCCGGCGGCAGGGCGGCCAGCATGGCCACCACCTCGGCCTGGCTGCGCCGCAGTTCTTCGACCAGCGCCGCCAGCGTCGGGTAGGCGGCGGCGGTGGCACCGACGCGGGCCGGGGCAGCGGCGGGGTTCTCGAAGCGATCGGACCAGCGCTCGTCGTCGTTGAGCAGGTCGGTGATCCAGGTCTGGTTCTCCCGCTCCACGGCGATCAGATGCCCCAGCGTCTCCAGGGCGCTCCACTCGCCAGGCGCAGGATGGTGTGCCGCTTCCGCCTCAGTGATGCCCGCCAGTCAGGCCGTCAGCTCGGCCTGGAAATCGGCGTACAGCTTGCGCATGGTCTCCGCCAGGGCGGCGGGCGTGGGCGGCACCTCCGGTAGGGGCCGTGGGGAGAGCTTCATGGCCACGGTCTTCTTCTCGCCACCACGATAGAAGGCCACTTCCACCGTATCGCCCGCCCGGCGGTCCTGGAGGGCGTTCACCAGGGTGGGGAAGTCGGTGGCGGGCTTGCCGCCCAGGCTGACGAGCACGTCGTCCTTTTGCAAACCGGCGGCCTGCGCGCCCATGCCTTCCAGCACGCCTACTAGCCGGATGCCCTCCGTCACCGGCACGCCGAGCTTGGCGGCGATCTCGGCGTTGAACTCGTCCAGGTTGATGCCCAGCATCGGCCGGCAGACGAGACGCAGGTCTTGCCCCGTCTCCAGGACGGACTGCAGGTTCTCCAGGCCGATCCCCCAGCCGTGCTCGCTGTCCTGACGAGGCTCGTCCCATTCCGGGCCCGCGCCGAACCCCGAGTGGGTCAGCGTCACCTCCGTGCCGCCCTCCGTGGCGGCGAACGAGACCTGCACCTGGGTCGTCCCCGGCTCACCCCGGCCGTGCCAGGTGAAGGCGACCTCTTTGTCTGGCTCCAGCGCCGTGAACTCCCCGCTGGTGTAGTAACCACTGTTCCACCAGAAGTAGAGGCGTCCACCGACACGCACGTCGGTGGTGGCTACGTCGCACATCCACTCGCGCAGGGCGACGGCCCTGGTGAAGGCGCGGTAGGCCTCGGCGGGTGGGGCGTTCACCGTTCGCTTGCTGATGACTGCTTGGGAATTCATGTTAACCTCCATTTTCGTGCTGCGTGTTGCGTGTTCCGTCTTGGACGTAGTACCGCATGATCGGTCTTCGTTTAGATCGGCTGGCCACCTCCTTAAATCCGGCCTTCTCGAAAGTTGACCGCACGCCCATGTACGTTTCAAAGTGCGGATACTTGGTGCTCTCCAGGATGAGCGGGTAGGCTTCGATGATTTTGGCGCCTTTGTCTTTGGCATAGGCGATGGCGGCCTTGATGAGAATCGTGGTCAGGTTTTGGCGGCGATAGGGCTTGGAGACAAAGAAGCAGACGATGGACCAGACCGGCTCGTCGTCAACTCTTTTCAGGGTAGGCGAACGATCCAGAACCGGAAAGTCCTCCCGCGGAGCGACCGAGCACCAGGCGATGGGGCGTCCTTGCCAGTAAAGCAGGAGGCCCGGCACCTTGCCGGATTCAATGATCTGCTGCAAGGCTCTTTTGTTACCTTCGCCAAACTGCCTCTGGCATTCCTCCCGCTTGGTTCGCCAGTACATGCACCAGCAGCCACTCTGCGGCCCCGGTTCGTCGAAAAGTGCACAAAGATCAGGCCACTCTTTGGTCGTCACGGGGCGAAAGGTGAGTGTTTGGGAACTCATAATAACCTCCTTGCCGTGCTGCATGTTCCGTCTGACCACCCGACCACCGGACCACCTGACCCTCTTGGGTACTTCCGCCCGGTGGTTAGTTTGTTCTGTACCTCATGCTTCACCCGTGCCGCCAGGACAGCCTCGTGTTCCTGGAGAAAGGCCCGCACGGCCTCTGGATCGTGGACCACCAGCTCGCGCAGCGCCCAGGACAGGGCCTTCACTACCATGTCCGCGCGATCGGCCACCAGGAGGCGGCACACCGCCAGGGTGCGCGGCAGGTCGCCGCAGCCCCCCTGCGAGCGCACGTTCAGGGCTACCGTGCTGACCAGGGCCGCCCGTCGCCACCAGAGGTCAGCGGAGTGCGCCCACTTGTGGATGAGGGCGTCGCCTACCTGCCCCCGCAGCCAGGCCGGGCCGGCCAGGGTGCGGGCGAAGGCATCTACCGTCCACCAACTGTTGATGCCCCGGCCAAATTCCTCCAGCTCAGCCTCGCCCAGGCTCTGCCAGGCGGCTTTATGGTTATGCACCAGTTCGTAAGCTATCCAGCGCTCGTCGTATTTGGTCAGGAGTTCTCTGGCCAGGGCGAGGATGAGCTCTGGTTGCGCCCGCTTGAGCCTATGCGAATACTTAAGGCGCACGGCGCGCTCGCTGGGCACGTCGTACACAGGCAGGGCGCTCAGCTCCGCGACGATCTCGGCGGCGAGCCTCGGCGCCTCGTTCAGGTCTATCTCACGTTCCATGTTCCAAGTTTCACGTTCCACGCCTGACGTTTGACGTTTGACGTCCTACTTCCACCGCGTCAAAATCGTCTCCCGCTGGAACAGCTTCACACCCAAGTAGACCACCACCACGTCCAGCAGAGCCACCACCGCGGCGGCCAGCAGGAAGGTGGTGCTGTTCAGCATGATGAAGCCGGTCAGTGGGCCGATGAACAGGATCATCAGCGGCAGGATGAGCAGCGCCCCCAACTGCTCGGCGGCGCGCGGGTCGTTGACCCGGCTGCTGACGATAATCCCAAAGCCGACGGCCAGCACCGTCAACAGCGGCGCCAGCACGAACATGGCCACCAGCCACATAGGATTGACGAAGACGCGGAACACGCGGTCGCTGGCGGAGAAGAAGCGGGCGAAGATCAGGAAGACGCCGTAGCTAAACCAGGCCATGACGATCCCCGGCAGGGCGGCGGCCAGCCCCTTCCCCAACAGCAGTTGCGTCGTCGTGATCGGCGTGGCCAGTAGCGGCTCCAGCGAGCGCGCCAGCTTCTCCCCCACGATGCTGTAGGCAGCGATGGTCACCGGCACCAGGAGGGGCATCATCAAGAACAGCACCAGGTAGGAGCTGGCCATAGCCGACTGCAGGGCCTCGACCGGCGTCATGCCGGCGAAGATGGGATTTTGCAGCATGCCGGCCAGCTCTTGGGAATCGCTCTCGCTGGCTGGCACGCGTCCCATGATGTACAGCATGACCACCGGAATGGCGGTCAGCAACAGGGGCAGCAGAGCCACCATGTAGAAAACCAGCTTGTTGCGCATTACCTCGGCCCACTCTTTGGCCATGATGGTACGAATCGGTTTCATGGAAAATCCTCCAGCAGAAGCCGGGTTTCTCCGAGAAACCCGGCTTCTAAGCGCGATTTTCGTGGATCAGGCTCAGGTAGACGTCCTCCAGCGAGTGCCGGAGCTCGTTGACGAACTGGATTTGCGCCCCCTGCCCCACCAGCGCCTGCACGATGGCCGGGTTCTGCGCCGCCGGGTCGCTCAGGCGGATGACCAGCTTGCCCGCCCCTGACTCGCCGGGCAAGACCTCCACGTGCTTGACGAAGGGCAGGCCGCGCACGGTGGCGGCCATCTGCTCGTTGAGCCGGGCCAGGTGCACCACGGTCTGCCGGCCGAAGAGCTGGCGGCGCAGCGCCTCCGGCGTGTCCACGGCGAGCAGCTTCTGCCGGAAGACGGCGATGCGGTCGCACAGCCGATCCGCCTCGTCCAGGTTGTGGGTGCAGAGAAAGATCGTGCGCCCCTGTCCTTTGAGCGACTCGATGAAATCGTGCACGGTCTTGGCCGCCTCGGGGTCCAGGGCGCTGGTCGGCTCGTCCAGGAAGAGCACCGGCGGCTCGTGCAGCAGGGCCCGGGCGACGGCCATCTTCTGCTTCATGCCTTTGCTGAAGGTGCCGGCCTCGGCGTCCCGCTGCTCCCAGAGCTCCAGGAAGCGCAGGTACTTTTCCACCTGCCCTCGTGCGTCGGCCACCCCGTACAGCTCGGCGTAGATTTCCAGGTTGCGCTGCGCACTCAGCCGGTCGTACAGACCCGGCGATTCGGTCAGGATGCCCACCTGGGCGCGGATCTTTTGATCCTCCTTGCCCACTTCCAGGTTGTTGACCCAGGCGCGGCCCTTGGTGGGGCAGATGAGGCAGGACAGCAGGCGCACGGTGGTCGTCTTGCCGGCGCCGTTCGGCCCCAGGAAGCCGAACACCTCGCCCTCGCGCACCTGCACGTCCAGGCCATCTACGGCTTTGATTTCCTGGTGGTTGCGCTGGAAGTATTTGCAGAGTGCTTCGGTTCGGATCATGTTACACCTCGCTTCGTGTTTCGTGTTGCGTGTTCCGTCCTGTCAGGTTTAGAGAGGACGCGGATGAACGCGGAAGAACGCAGATATTCTGGATTTTTCTGTGTTTATCCGCGTTAATCTGCGTCCTCCTCCCGTTGCCTACTCGTATCGAGATTCGTCGGCCCGGCGCGCTAGCTCCTCGGGCGATAGTTCGCGCGGGGCCAGATCGGCGGCGGTGAGCGCGGGCACAGAGGCCGGCGCTGGCTCGGGGGGCGGCGGGGCCTCACGCAGCCGGACGATCAGCCCAAGGGCGGCAAGGGCGATGACGCCGAGGCCCACCTCCGTCCAGATGGCCCCCAGCGTCGGCCCGGCCCAGATGCCCCAGAAGTCCATGGCGGCGTGGGCGGCGATGGCCACGGCCAGGTAGCCGATGTTCCGGCGGGTGAAGGCCCGCATGACCAGCACGGCCAGGGCGATTTGCATCGTGATGGCGAAGACTCGCTCCAGGCCGGCCAGCACGGGCATGTACCACGGGCTGCCCCAGAACTGGGCCAGGGCCGCTCGCACCTGATCGGCGGTGTCCCCGGTTATCCCCAAGGTGGCCAGGTCGAGCGAGCGCAGGACGATCATCTGGATCAGGGTCAGCAACGCCAGCAGGCCAAAGATGATGGCCTCACTCCCCCCGTGGCCGGCGCCGAACTGCAGAGCCTCGCGCCAGCCGCGCGCCTTCTTCAAGAAGAAGCGCAGCACTATCCAGCGAGCGCCTTCCTCGCAAATCCCGGCGCTGAGACCGGCCACCAGGGCCAGCGGCAGCAGCGGCCAGAGGGCCACCCCTCGCCCGCCGCCCAGCAGGCCCAGCGCCCAGTTCAGCGGCAGGTGCACCACCTGCGAGGCGATGAAGGTCAGCGCCCCGGCCCCGAAGAGGCCCCAGCCCACGCCGTAGCGCCGGCGCAGCCACCAGCCCAGCAGCAGCGGGAAGAGCAGCATCAGCGGGTACTGCACCAAAAAGGCCACGATCAGGAAGGGCACGTTGAGCGGCGGCGGGCCGCCCTGGGGGGCGACAGGTGTCGGGGCGACCGCCGTGGGGGCCTCACGGCTGACGGGTGCTGCTCCGGCCCCGCTCCAGGAGCGTAGCTCAAACACCGCGCCCGAGGTCCGGTTGCGGTACTTCAGCAGCAGGTACGGCGCTTCCTGCCCGTACCACCCATCGTGCTGGACGCTGCCGGACTCCATGACCACACGCCAGGCCGGGAAGGTGCCGGCAGGCACGGTGACGGTTTCGGCGCCGGTGACGGTCAGCCGGATGGGGGCCGTCAGGCCGGTGGTGGGGATGATGTCCGTGTAGCGCGTGACGTAGCCAGCGGCCAGCGGCAGGGCGCGTTGCACCATCAGGCTGGCGTCGTTGTCTACCGAGTCGGCGGTTGGCTTCACCTCCTTCGTCGTGACCGTGCCGTCGGTGGCCGTCTGCTGGATCGTGATCTTGTCAGCGCCGTAGGTCGCCTCCAGGCGCCGGCCGCCCAGCTCGCGCCAGGAGCGCAGGGGACGCAGGTCGGGGGCCATCACCACCTCGCCGCGATCCAGCCGGCCGCTGAGGTTCAGCTCGTAGGCTTGGCTCCAGCCTTCGGGGCTGCGCTGCCAGCTCCAGGTGGCCGTGCCGACCAGCGTCCCGGCCTTGTCCCGCACGTCGTAGGTGCTGACCTCCCCGTCGCTCCACGGCGCCGGGTTGAAGGCCAGCGGCTGGGCGGGCGGGCCGGCGCAGGCGGTCAGGAAGACGATGAGCAGGACGGCGGCGAGGGCCAAGCGTGAAGCGTGAGGCGTCAAACGTGAAGCGTCAAACGTCAAGCGTGACTTCATCAGAGTTATTCCAGCTCCTTCAAGCTTTCGTGAATCTCCCGTAGCTCCTCCTTGGTCAGTCCCCACAGTTCCGCCGCGGCCTGATCTACCTGGTCTTCGACCTGACGCAGTTGGGCCTGGGCCGCCTTGTCCCCGGCGTAGGCGGCCGGAGCCAGGGCGTGCGCCTGCTGCGAGAGGGCGGCCAGGCGCTGGTGCACAGGGTTGGCATGGTCGTAGCGGGGGACGCGGATGTTCTCCAACAAGTGAGGCGAGCCGAAACTCTTGCCTCCTACTTGCGAGTAGGCATGGGCTGCAAACTGAAAAGGTGTAGAGTTGACTACAGCGCAGGCATAATGAGCCTCTGTAACGCTGTCAGCCGGCAGTAAGGTAAGGGTCTCTTGAGGGAGTTGGTTCTGGCTGATTACTGCAGCCGCAATTTCACCGCCTATCCGCGTCCATACCACCTTCCACGGAGCAAAAGTGTAGTCACCGACAGCAAACATCGAGTAGAACGGCCCTTGTTCCATCAAGTGTCTTACGGCCTGGCTACTGCGCTTGAGCAACACTCTCTCGAATCGCTTCAAATAGCCCCATGTCTTGGGCCACCGGCTTTGTACCTCTCCTTCGTCAATTCCGCGCCGTTTCTTGGGATCTTGAACCATTAGGATTCGGGCAGAAGTCTCAGCCTGCCAGCGACTGACGTCCCGAGGTCGAACGAGGGGATAAAGCAGATCTGGCTCTATCTCAATTGTGACTTGTTCCACTTCCTGCTTCGAGCCCTCAGTGATATTGCGGACGACTACCAGCCCATCAGGTCGCTCAGCAAGAATCTCTACCCAATAGACCGCGTTGGCTCCTCCTGAATATACGCCTGCGTGGGCAGAGTAATCTGACTGACCAAGTATATTGCGCACAATATCCAGCGCTTTGCGGCGCGCCGTCAGCCAGGCGCTGGTGGGGTCGGCAGCATCCACCGGCACGGCCTGGAAGTTGAGCCGCTGCGTCTGCTCCAATGCCTCTTCCAGTGTGCTGTCGTAGTCTAACCGCCCAGGCTTGGTCTTCTGCCAGATGGTGTAAGACACCGGGTAGCGCGTGGGCTGGTCTTTCTGCAACACGAAGACGCTGGTGCGGTTGGTGGCCCCTTCAAAGACTTGCAGGCTGCTCAGGTCGTCTACGTGCAGCACGCGCAGGTGAGCGCCCGCTTGTCCCAGCCGGAAGCGACGGAAGCCCTGGCCTGCGCCGGCCGTCTTCCAAACGCTCTGCGTGATGAGAAAGCCCAGCTTGCCGCCGTCCTTCAGGTAACGATCGGCCACCACGTAGGCCATCAGCGTGGAAAGGTCCTTCTTGCCCTTGCCCAGGATGGTCTCCATCCCGGAATGCACGAACAGGCCGTACTCCTGCCACAGCGGGGCCGATTGTGCCCGGTAATCGGGTGGTAAACTCTCCCAGTTGATCCAGGGTGGGTTGCCGGCCACGTAATCAAATGGCTCCAGGAAGAGGGGCATGAAGGCATTCTTCAGCACTCGCGCCCAGATGCTGTCCAAGCCTTGCCGGTGCAGGTCTACCAGGCACTGGAACAGTTCGGCCAGCACCGGCTCGCTCTCGGCATGGGCGGCTACGTCCGCCAGCTCGCGGCGGCAACGCTCCAGGAAGACCGACGGGGTGAAGCCGCCGCGCACGTACTCTTCCAGGAGGGTGGTCAACCGCTCCATCTCCGGGCGACTGTCAATCACGTCGGGCACGGGCAGCTTGCCCACCGCCGTATCCAGTACCCGGCGATTCTGCTCCCACAGCCCCTGGCCGCGGGCGGGGGTCAGGATACTATCGGCCAGGTAGACGGGGATCTCTACCTCGTGGCGGCGATAGGGCAGCAGATCGGCGACGGCCAGCAGGTAGTTGACCCGCGAGGACAGCACGGCCAGCGGGTTCAGGTCAATGCCGGCCACGCTGTTCAGGATCACCTCCAGCGTATCGCCCTCCGCTAGGCCGGACTGGAAGCAGTTGGCCTTGAGGGCATTGATCGCCAGCACCAGGAAAGTGCCGGAACCGCAGGCCGGATCCAGCAGGCGCTTGTTGGGCGTGGGGATGCGATCGCCGGGTCGGGGCATCTGGAACAGCGGCTCGTTCAACTGGGTCAGTAACCGCCCGGCCAGCCAGTCGGGGGTGTAGAACTCGCCCAGGTCGTGGCGAATCTCGCGCGGCAGCAGGTAATGGTAGAGCTTCTTCAGCAGGTCGCGGGCGCTGTGCGGATCGTCCTGCACGGTGACCGGGTTGTACTCAGCCAGGCGGCCCAGCGTGCGGCGCAGGGCGTCCTCCAGGGCGGCGTCCCAGGCGCTCAGATACCAGGAGAAGAAGTCCCCTTCCAGCAGGTTTTTCAGGCCCAGGGCATGGAAGATGCCACCGCTCTCCAGGGTTTCCAGCTCCCGGCGCAGCGCCTCTCCCTGCAGGTTAGCGACCGTCGTCAGCGGCGTGGCTCCAAACGCGCCGCCGGCGTAGGCTTGCAACACCAGCCGGGCGATGTTCTTGACCAGGAAGGAAAAATAGGTGTGGATGGCGAAGAAGAGGCGCGGGGCGTCGGTCGCCTCCGGCTGCAAGCCCATGCCGCGGGCGAAGGCGCGCAATTCCTGGCGATGCGCCAACTGCCCACCGGCTGCCTCGTACCCCGCCACCTCGCCGAAGAAGAGGCGCCACTGGGCGTACAGGCGCGCCGTCAGGCTGGTGGAGTCGTCCGTGTACCCCGCCAGGGCGTTGTACAGGGCGCGTGTGACCTCCTGGGTGTCGCTATTCTGGCTGCCGAAGTCCTCCACCAGGTTCTCTGGGATCAGCGCCCGGCCGGAGGAGAGGGAGAAGAGAGAGCGCAGGAAGCGTTCGGTGGAGGCCGGGGTGACCGGCAGCGGCTCCTCAACGAGGAAGTGGTCAGCGTGGTAGCGGACGAAGATGAAGTAGGAACCATCGAACACCAAGCCCAGCAAACGGTCACGGCCCCGCCGCTCCGCCTGCGCCAGGCCCTCGATGTAGTCCTTCACCTGCTGGACGGCGTGCTGGGTATGGGCGTGGCTGAGGCTGGGGCGCAGCGAAGCAGGCGGCTCGTACTCGATCACCAGCCGGTTGTAGACCGCGTCGGCGCGGCCGCTGGCCATGGTGTACTCCTGGCGCGTGGTCAGCTCGATGCCCAGTTGCTCGGCCAGCTTCTCCAGGTGCCGGCCGGTGGCGGTCTGCAACTCCGCCTCGTTGTGGGCCTGCGCCGCCGCCTGGGTAAATTGCTGGCTCAGGGCGGGGGCCATCCGGCGCAGGTAGTCGTAGGTTTCAGTGATGGAACGTGGGAGCATGGTCACTTCATAACTTCGGCGTGGGAGAGACTGCCTCCCACGCCGCTTCGCCTGTCTTTATGGGCGAGTATACACCGAATTACTATCCTTGTCAAATCAGCCAGATCTGAAAGCTAAAGCCCCCCGAGGCATCGGGGAGCGGCCACCGCTATCTCACCCCAGCCCCGTTCGACAGGGCTTTAGCTATCAGGACGACCATCTGATGGTCGTCTGTACTCGGCGGTGCGCAACTGCCGCAGGTTGATAGCGTAGTGCGCCACTACGGTGGGCAGTAGGCTCCATCGCCACAGAAAAAGCAGGCAGAGCAAGAAGCCCACAACCGCCGTGACGACGATGCCGAAGCGCCCCTGGGGGGCGTGCATCAGCCCGAAGAGCAGGGAGAAAACAGCGGCGAGGAGGAGCGGCGGGGCGAAGAGGGAGAAGCCGCCCAGGAGCAGGGAGCGGAAGAGCAGTTCCTCCAGAAGTGCGGCGGGCAGGAGGGCCAGGGGGACCAGGAGTTGCTCCCGCCGGTTGCGCGGCAGGATGGCCTGCATCACCCGCGGCGAGTAGACGTCCTGGCCGAAGGTGTTCACCGCCCGGAAGGTGAGCCAATTTACAGCCACCTGGACGATGAAGCCAAAGCCCAGGCCCAAGACCACGTCCAGCCACAGATTGCGGCTCGCCCAGCCCAGACGAGCCGCAGGCACGCCGCTGGCCAGCCCCACCAGCAGGCACAGGGCGATGATCGCCAGGCGGGCCAGGTTCTCCACCGGGGCCAGCAACAGGTTGACGTCCGTCTCCCAACGCTGCAGGAGCTGGGCGCTGGCGTAGGTGAGCCAGCAAACCAGGCCCAGCAGGGCCAGGGAGCCGCCGATGAGAACCAACATACCCACAACGCCAGGATGATTTGCGATTGCCGATTGTCGATTTTCGATTTATGGGCCGCAAATCGAAAATCGAAAATCGACAATCTCAACTCTTCTTGGGTTCGCGCGGCTGGCCCAGTCTCCCCAGCAGCATCTGGCGCATCTGATCGCCCACGCCAGGGACCGGCATACCTGGCGCTTGCTCCTCGTCCAGGCCACGCAGCCAGCGCTCACGCGCCGTGTAAGCGGCGTCGAAGGCCGCCTTGAGGGGCTCGCCGCCGGCGGCCACCAGCGCCCGCCATTCCTGCAAATCGGCGATGTAGGTGTCTATCCAGCGCAGGATGCCCCCCTGGTTGGCAGCGCAGGTCGCGGCATAATCCTCAGCATCGCCCGCGGCCAGACTTGAGACTTCACGAAAGCTGGCGGAGGCCAGGCGGCGCATCTCTCGCCAGGAAATATCCTGGGTAATGGTGCTCACCAGGGCGCTGGACAGGATGAACGGCAGGTGCTCGACGGCGGCCACGAAGGCATCGTGCTCGGCGGGATCCAGGAAATAGGGCTTGGCGCCTACAGCATTGGCCAGGCCGATCATCGTCTCCACGGCCTGGGCAGCGGCGCCGTGGGCGGGCAGCAGGCAGTACGTGCTGCCCTGGAACAACTCGGCCGCCGCTTCTTCAATACCCCCGGCTTCTTTACCGGCCATGGGGTGCCCGCCGACGAAGTTGACCCCGCGCGGCAGGATGGCCTCCGCCCACGCCAGCACCTGCACCTTGGTGCTGGCGGTGTCCGTGACGATGCAATCCGGCTGCAGGTACTTGGCGTTCTGGGCGATGGTTTCCAGCGTGGGCTTGATGGCCATCACCGGGATGGCCAGGATGACCAGGCTGGCGCCGTCCAGGGCGGCCGGCAGGTTCCACTCTGCCTTGTCCACCGCCCCGCGCTGCTTCGCCTTGTTGGCCACCTCAATGCGCCTATCGTGCCCCACGATCTCGAAGCCCAGCTTGGCCTTCTTCAGCGCCAACCCCAACGACCCGCCGATAAGCCCGGTGCCGATGATAGTAATGCGATTCGGCATTTCTGGTGGTGTCCCTATAAGACGTGCATAGCTTTCACCCAAGGGTGGTGGCCAGAGACTTGAAGTTCCTCCACAAAGGCAGGAGGCACACGAAAGGTCAGCAACTCTTCCA
>Ga0233423_10000542_pt1 | contig 19614 bp, 18 predicted proteins | sample Watercolumn_Mata_FD_180713 | JGI IMG/M metagenome (GOLD analysis project Ga0233423, IMG submission 180713) | Freshwater microbial communities from Lake Matano, South Sulawesi, Indonesia - Watercolumn_Matano_2014_112_MG | ecosystem: Environmental > Aquatic > Freshwater > Lake | place: Indonesia...
GTAAGGGAACAGTTCTATCGCCTTACTGATTCGTCGATATTTTTCATACAAATTTTCGATATACCATATTAAAAATGGCCCTATAATAATTTCCCAATATCTCGTACTATGACTTTCACCATGAAACTCATCCAACCATTTCCCAATTTGTGGAAGAATATTTTCGTATGTGCTTGCAGAAAATGACATTGCTTCTAAATACGTCTCTTTTGTGTACTGAAGTCCTTTGATTGGTTCATTACTTAAAAAAGATTTATTATCATCATTATACGGGTTACAAAAATCACCAAGGAATATTATAGGACTATCAGTTACCCATAATTCTTTATCACTCGTAGAAGCCAAATAATATTGTTCAGGTTGTCTCATTTAACCAATTCGTTGCGTTTAAGTAAACCATTCTTAGAAATTCTTTTAAACTCATTTACAAATTTTAGATTTTATTACTTCCCATATTTCAGATCCTACTTTTGTTTTTTTGTTCATATAAAATATGAGAATGATATAAATGGCTAAATAAGTCAATAATTTGAAGCTAGTTCTGGCCAAATCCTGTGACCAGTTACCAATGCTATTATCAAAAAATAGATCCGCTGTATATAACGTGATAAACATTGCACATACAATAAGCCCAATTTGTTTTGTCAGCTGCCAGAGAATCTTTTGTTGCTTAACCAGGTTAAATACATATACGAACAATACAATAGTAAATAATAAATATCCAAATGATGTTGACCATGCCACACCAACTAATGAAAACCCATATTGCAGAGTAATAATCAACAATATATAAGTGAATATTGTTGCCAGGACTGTTATTAGCACACTTAATATCTGCCTATTGATTGTAATCATAAACTGTCCCGCCATATGAGTGAGGGAGAGAAAATATATACCTAGCAATAATATTTTTAATGATGGTATCCCTGTAATAAACTCAGGTAAAATAATTCTGATCAGGAACGGACCAATAATATATGCCATTCCGATAATTAGCGGTAAAACGAATGATGCAAGTACAATCGTTGGTTTGATTATAAAAGGGATCAAGCTCTCAATGTTATCCTTTGATTCGCCAAAACGTTCTTGGAATCTCGGATACATAATTATAGAAAGAGAATTCGGTAGAGTAAAAATAAATGTTGTTAGTGATACCCCGATCGAATATATTCCAAAAGACGTTTCACCAAGATATCTATATGTAATTACACTGTCGATGGTTCTAAAAACAGTGAAAGTAAAACCGGCTAATGCAATGGGGAAACCAATTTTCAGGAGATATCGAAAATATACAGTAGAAAAATAAAAACGATAAAAAGGTTTCCAACTATTTAATTGTTTCCAAAGAAGTGTATTAATAACTATTTGAATAAAATAAGCGGCATAAAGCCCATATAATTCATATCTCCAAGCAAAAAGCAACGATAATATTCCATAAATAACCATAACTATAACAGTAGTTTTACTCAGGAGAACAAATTGTTTTAATGATCTAAAGTGGATAGTTGAACAAGCTATCCATCGTGTCATTGGGAATAGGAATCCTAAAATTAATAATCCGATGAAATATTCTTTTGATGTAATTCTATTAATAAATATTAATGCATATACTATCGCACCGATTCCGAGTATGATTCCGGATATTAAATTGTACGTATACATAAGGTCAGTAAACTTTTTTGATCGTTCACTGTTTTTTCTTGATATCCAATATGGTATTTCACGTGCAGAGGCATCAGATATTCCTAAATCGACATATGATAAATAACTAATTATGATGATAAAGATGTTCCAAATCCCGAGATTTGTAGGTCCTAAAAATTTTTTTGTAAAAAGGCCCAATCCAAATACAATAATTTGTATAAAATAAACGCCAGTTGTATAAATAGATGCATCTCTAAGAATATCATACCTATATATAAAATTTCTATTTTCAGATTTTGCCATTATTCATATATGCGAGTTAACGAATCTTAATTATTGCGCATAAGATAGTAGGTTGGAGAGAATTTTTAAATATTCTTTAATTATATTAGTACTCTGATTATTAAGTTGTTCTGAAAATAATACTCATTAAACACTATATATTAATATCGTCTAAAACAATACTTGCTAAATTATCCCAACTCTCAATCTTAGAAAGATATTTTTCATAACCATATTTTTTCTTATCGTTATTTGTTTCTAAAAATAATCGAATCTCTTTTTCAAGACTATCAATATTTTCGCATTTGAAAATAAAACCTAAATCATTCTCAATAACAACATCTTTAAATGGTGGGATGTCCGGCACCATAACTGGGCGTTTGCCCAGGCATGATTGAATCAGAACACCGCTAGTATTATGTTCGTAGAACTTTCTATATGGTAACACTACAAGATCAGAAGCTAATATATATGAAACCACGCTTTCTTCGTCAATATATCTATCATCAAAATGCAAATTATCATCCTTATATTTATCTTTATTAAAATTGAAGGTAGCTGATTTGGTATCGCCCGCAAAAAGAAATATTACATCTTTTCTATCAATCATTCTATGTGCTACTTCTTGTAATATATCTGGTCCTTTTGAGAGAAAAAAAGCTCCAAAGTATAATATTATTTTCTTATTATGTCGGATTCCAATATTATTGCGCGCCTCATTTTTTTTAAGAACATACACAGTTTTATCATCATAAATTGGATCTCCTACGAATCTAATGTTCTTATTCTGTAACAGTTTTTTTTCTTCACAATATCTTTGTACGCCTGCAGGATAAATCGAATGCAAAAGTACTTTTCTTGTAATTCCTAAATCTAATAGGCTATCAAGATAGTACCTAAAAATTGGTTTTCGCAAATAATCTGATATACCAAAAATTGAAAATGAATAAGAACAATTCTTACCACTTTTTTCTGCTTGAAGCGCAGAATAAAATCTTTGCGGATCAAATAATCTACATAAATGAACAAAGTTAATGCTTTGTTCATTTGCAATTTTAAAGATCTCTAAATATCGATGTTCATCTAGATTCCCTGACCAATAAATAAATTCCTTTGATTCATATATTTTCACTGAATTGGTGAATTTAAGAATAACATTTTCGCCAATTAAAACAGATATTGAGACATCTTTATTAATCAATGCATTTACTAAATTAGTAAGATATTTAAAATAGAATGAGTTACATTTTTCGGATACAATTAGAATATTTTTCTTCATAAGCATATATTTAAGGTAAATTCAGTTGATAATTCTCATTCATTTTCTATTGATGTTCAATGTAGGATTAGATCCAATGTAAAAGTTTATATTTTTGCTCAGCGTATTCCCAATCGTCTAAATTGTCTATATCATGGAATTCAGTTTCACGAACCACATATGGAAATAGATTCCCGGCAGATATATCTCGATACTTGAAAAATGAGGATATCCTACCCCAATAGAACTGGCCAACGTCATAATATGTTGGCTCACAATCTTGTGTCCTTCTCTTTCTATTTTTTGGCCATAGATTGTACAATTTACCATTCTCCTTTATCTTAAAACATCTTTGTATTGGGTGACCATATCGTGCTACAGGAATGATTGCATCTGCTTTTTTCTTTATTAGTAAATTATATGAGTCTACCAAATGGTTTGCTGTAACAAATGGAGCTGCAGGGTAAATACAACAAAAATAATCAAAATACCTCTCGATTCTTGCATAGGTCTCAAGAACTTCAAATAATACATCAATAGTTGTAGCATAATCATCAGAGTTTTTTGCTGATCGCATAAATGGGATCTTCGCTCCACACTTTTTAGCTATGTTCGCTATTTCCTCATCGTCTGTTGAGACCATAATCTCATCAAATAAATCTGATTTCAAGGATGCTTCAATACTGTGAGCAATTATGGGTTTGCCAAAAAAAATTCTAATATTCTTCTTAGGGATCCTTCTACTTCCTCCCCTTGCAGGAATAATTGCTACTTTTTTTGTATTCACTCAAACATTTCCCATTCTAATGGAGTACCTTTTTTAATACTTTTTCTAAATTTTTTACCTAATACATTTGAATAATATTTCGGTTGTAATCCGAATCCAGGTCGAATGGATTTAATATTATCTTCAGTTAGGATTTCTCCCGCCAGCACATTTTCCACAACAAAGAGTGAACGAGTGTGTTCTCGACTTGCTAATACTTTTGTAGTCAATTCATAATTAATTTTCCCCAATGCGAGCTCAACATTCCTTATTGAATCAACCATTTTCTTCCATTCGTGAGGTTCCATTGAAAATGATGAATCAGGTCCACCAATATTCCTATCAAGAATAAAATGTTTTTCTATAATTCTTGCACCTAAGGCTACCGAAGCAATAGCCACTGCATCTCCAATTGTATGGTCTGATAATCCAGAAATCAGATTAAACGTATCTCTCAAATGTGGTATTGTTAGTAGGTTAGCATCTTCAACATTTGCGGGATAAGAAGAAGTACATTTTAAAAGGGCTATTTTATTATTTCCCATTCTTCTACATGCATTCACAGCTAATTCGATATCAGATAATGTGGCAACACCCGTTGAAATAATAATTGGTTTTTTCGTTGTTGCTACATACTCTATCAATGGAATGTCTGTTATTTCAAATGAAGCAATTTTATAAGCAGGAATGTCCATTTTCTCTAAGAAATCTACCGCGCTTTTATCAAATGGCGAAGAAAAGAAAAATAAACCTAAATCTTCAGCAATTTTCTTCAATTTTGGCTGCCATTCCCAAGGGGTAAATGCTTCTTTGTAGAGTTGATACAAGGTTCTACCATCCCAAATAGTCCCCTGCTTAATTATAAAATATTCATTATCGCAATCAATCGTTATAGTATCGGGAGTATATGTTTGAATTTTAATCGCATCAGCCCCAGCATCCTTTGCTGCATGAATTGTTTCTACTGCGATATCAAATTTTTGATTATGATTTGCAGATAATTCAGCAATTATTAATACATTTTTCAGGGCTTTTTGTAACATTGTCTTAATTCTTCTAAATTTTTTCTATAATTTTTTTCATATCATATAATGAATGTATTTTATATTCTGCTTCATAATCCTTCAATACTTTAATGTCCTTATAAAAACCTCGTATTATTCTTACTGTTTTATATCCTTCTTTTTTTAAATTAATAAAGTCTTTATACGGATTATCAGCGAAATAGCATATATCATTCTTTTTCACATTTTCCGATTCAGCAATTTTTTCAAAGCAATATGTAGAAGGTTTTGCTTTATCTAACCCATAATTATGAGTAATAAATATCTTCTTGACGTATTTTTTTAAATGTAGTGCTTCAGATTTTTTCATTTGTACTATTTTATTGCCATCAGTTACTACATATTTTGGCATATTGACATAGTGCATTAAAACATATTTTGCATCTTTATATAGCGTAATATTCGGCGTGTGCAAGTGATAGACACTTATTAGTTTTTTTATATTTCCCTTATTTTCTTTACCAATTAATGCCAGAATATTATTGAATATTTTCCCTCTTCCATGGCGATTAAAATCATCAACCATTATCCTATAAGATTCATGAGCCGGAAAATTAAACGTGCCTTCTATGAATGCTGAAACCGCTTTGAATCCACTACGAACATATGTAAGTTCATTATATAGTGTTTCGTCTAAATCAAATACTAATATCATGGAAGTATGATATGATAATCTGATGGGAACCTGATTTGTCTTATTTTTTTTTCCATAGCTAAGAATGGATAATCTAACAGGTCTTTTCCCTGGCTTTCGAGGAAAAACCAATAGAATGAATCTAAACCAGCATTTGTACTCACGGTCGAAGCACCACCAAACCTCGAATTAATTTCAATCAAGTTCATTTTTTTTGACGAATCAAGAATAAATTGTCCAACAATATGTCCATAAAAATGAAAGGCATTCAAATAAATTTTTATTTCTTTTTCAATGTCTATATCATGAACAATCGTAGTAACTTGCGATTCACCATCGACCACCATATCTCTCTTCCTCAGAATAACTCCTTTAATTAAACCATTTCTATCTATATAACTATCAAAGCTGAACTCACTTCCTTCAATGAATGGCTGGAAGATAGGATCATCTAGTTCTTTTGATATATCAATTGCTTCTTCTTTTGATAGTTTAAGACCTATCTGAATTGATCCAGATCCAAATCTTTCTTTAACAACATATTTATTTGCATTTATATCTTGAATTTTTATCGATGTTTGAATAGCTGGTATATTTATACTTCTACAAAAATGGTAAAACTCTAATTTATCCAAGCATAATTTTACTTGTGATGGTTCCGATACCATTGTAAAAATATCATTTTCACGTAATTCATTTTGTATTATTGACCAATAATCTAGTTCGCCGTCTCTCGTTGGAATAATATATTTTATTTTTCTCTTCTTTAATTCACTCAATATTTCTTTAATACTATAATCAGTTAATTTCCTCGAATGCCAAAATTGATCTACAAAATATTTGCCTAAGCATTTTTCATTCATGTCACTTCCACATATCTCTCCGATATTGCCAATTTTTCGTGCAGCTTTTTTAATTTCATTAATTAAGGGAACTTTCCTTGAAATACTTGTAACTAGGCAATTATTTATCTGATCAGGAATAAATTCTTTTTTCAACCTTTCATAATTTATAATTATCGGTATTGCAGATTCAAGGTTGTACTGAGGAATCCAATGCAATTCTTCCTTAAATCGATTCATATCTGCTTGTGATGCTTCATATAGTATATCACTTTCTATAAATTTGTTCTTAAGATTAGGAAAATATTTTTTTAATACTGTTAAAACATCATCAACGCTTCTGGATTCACCTGTTCCTAAATTATAAATCCCTCGTACATTATCATCACTCGCCAATCTCATTAAACCTTGGGCTGTATCCTCTGCATAGATATAGTCAAAGATGCCTTCTTTTTTGAAAACAGTAATCTCTTCATTATTCAAACATGATCTTATCCATCTAGAAATGACATCTTTTGATCCTTTTCCATAACCACGGTAGATTCGTGCAATAATACATTTAAATTGCTCAGATTTGAAATCATTTAAAAATTTAAGTTCGATCTCATGAAATAATTTTGCTGCACCGATCAAATTGCGTGGATAAATAGGATCGCTTTCTTTCAGTATTCGAGGTTTCTTTTGAGGAGTTGAAAATTGATATAGACAAGAATCATAAATTAAATAGCTTGAAGCAAAAATAACTTTTTTTAGCACACTAGAATTTTTCGCAATTGACATGAGATGATTGCTCAACCGACAATTATGCCAAAAATTTTCTTCCCAAAAATCATATGATTCAATCGTTCGTTCAAATGTTGCGGCTAAATGAATGAATATTTCCGGATTAAAATTTAAAAACTCTTCTTTTGTAAAATAATTTAAATCTCCCTGTCTATAAATAATATTTGAAGGTAATTCGCTCGTATTTGATTTTAGATCACCGGCAAGTACTATTGCCTCATTATTTACCAAGGCTTTAACAAGCTCTCTTCCGATTACACCATTTCCACCACTAATAAAAATTCGCTTATTCTTTAACATTATTATCTTTCAATAATCCGTGATAAAGTGAATCAATGTATGTATTAGATATTAAGACATGCTGGCGAAGCCGACCTTCAAGTTGAAAACCATTCTTTTCAAGTAACAAAATATGAAATGGTCTGATATCGTATGTCTCAGTGAATATTCTATTTAATTTAATTTCGTCAAAGGCAACAAATTTAATCATATAAAGAAATGCATTAAAGTCATTTTTATACACATCATTATTTTCTGTTCTTCGCGTATTGACAAGAAACGAGATCTCTCCTCTCTTATTCTGCCAACTTATATGAACAATGCCTCCATAACCAATTAATTCTTTATATAATTTTAGCGAGAAAATTATTTGAGCAGGATGTATTTCTTTAAAAGATGGAAGTATTACATTTCTGTAGTAATGATTCTGATCTTCATTTGTTAATTTTTTAGTTTGCCTTAATATACCTAATTGTTGATTTCTCCATTCTTTTATAATTAACATATCCTTCTTTTCTATGGGGACTAGTTGATAATCTCCAAATGAAAAAATATTTTTTTTTAGGCATCTATATACGTAACCCATGTTTTCCTAGCATTTGAAGGAGAATTCTCTAATATGTTAGCAATATTTTAGGTGTCAAAACGTATAACCTGTTTTGTAAAATAATTTTATTACCATAGTTTTACTCATTTTAAATGATTAATAAGATTTTTATCTATTGATTGCTTCTTTGATACACTGAGAAATATAATACAGATCCTCTTCCTGTAATGAAGGATATATAGGAATTGACACTTCTCTTGAATAAAATTCTTCCGCAATAGGGAGATCACCTTTTTTAAAACCAAACAATTTCTTATAGTAAGGTTGCATATGAACCGGAATATAATGAACCTGTAATTTAATATTTTTCTTTCTCAGTCTTTCAAACAAATCATTTTTTGAACAGCATTGCTTATCAAATTTTATTTGTAACGGATACAAATGGTATGAATGTTTTCCTTCACCAAGTTCTTTGGGTAAAATAAAAGTATCACTATTAATAAGATTTAGATTATAATATTCAGCTATAAATCTTCTCTTTTTAATAAAATTATCTAATTTCTTTAATTGTGATATCCCAAGTGCACATTGAAAATCTGTGATCCGAAAATTAAAACCAAGATCTACCATTTCATAATACCATGGACCCTCATTCTTCTCCATTAGAGCAGGATCCTTTGTTATCCCATGTGTTCTTAAAATCTTTATCTTTTGATTAAGCTCTTCACTATTTGTAAGTATTGCACCTCCTTCACCTGTAGTAACATGTTTGACAGGGTGAAAGCTTAGAACAACGGCATCAGCATAATACGGAGCATACCCGATATTATTCCTATAAATAGTTCCAAGTGCATGACAGGCATCGTCGACAAGTTGTAATTCGTACTTGTTCGCGATCATTCTAAGATCGTACCAATGGCATGGTTGACCTGCAAAATCTACAGCAACAATAGCCTTGACCCGTTTATTTTTCGATTGATAATATTTTATCTTATCTTCTAATTTATTAATGTCAATTGTATAGTATATGGGATCGATGTCAACAAAATCAGGAGTGGCACCAGCATATAAAATGCAATTCGCACTTGCAAGAAATGTCATGGGAGAAGTGATTACAACATCATTTTTCTTCCAGCCAAGTGCAAGTGCGACTAAATGCAATGCCGATGTGCCGCTGCTTACCGCAGTTGAAAAATTTGCATTAAATTTTTTATTTAATTCGAGCTCGAATTGTTCTATTTGAGGACCTTGTGTCAACCATTCTGATACTAAAACTTCTGAAACAGCATCAATATCTTCTTTGGAAATGCACTGCTTTCCGTAAGAATATGTTTTAGTGTACATTTTTCTTCACCAACTCTTTTATTTCATCTATTGTTAAAAATCGTTTATTTGTACCACTGTTATATTTAAAGCCTAGTTCACAGAACTTACCTGGTTTTCCATTACTCTCATTTCTAAATTTTTCGGTATTCCATAATGGAAGCGATGGCAGTATAACATAATAATCATCAAATTCTATAGTGTTAATTGAATCTGTTTCTGTAATCATTTCTTCATGTATTTTTTCACCAGGACGTATTCCAATAATTTTTATCGTGCATTCAGGCGCTAGAGCTTTTGCTACATCGAGAATTCGATAGGATGGTATTTTAGGGACAAAAAGTTCTCCTCCCCACATAACTTTGAGACAATTTAAAACAAAATTTACTCCTTCTTGTAGTGTTATACTAAAACGTGTCATTCTTTCATCAGTTATTGGTAAAGTACCCTCTTCCTTTTTCTGCATGAAGAAAGGAATGACTGAACCTCGGCTCCCCATTACATTTCCATATCTAACAACAGAAAATTTTATATCTCTATGTCCTTTAACATTATTTGCAGCAATAAACAACTTATCAGAGGTCAATTTCGTAGCCCCATATAAATTTATTGGTGCAGCAGCTTTGTCGGTGCTAAGGGCAATAACATTATGAACACCAGAAAATAAACATGCATCTATGACATTCTGTCCACCAATGATATTTGTTTTCACGGCTTCAAATGGATTATATTCTGCTGCGGGTACTTGCTTAAGAGCTGCTGCATGGATAACTATGTCAACACCATCCATTGCGCGCTTTAATCGGTCAATATCTCGCACATCGCCAATGAAATATCTCATCAATCCATTGTTGGCCACTATGGAATCTGAATGTTGCATTTCATATTGCTTCAATTCATCCCGGCTATAAACGATTATTTTCTTTGGTTTATATCTCGCTAATATTGTATAGATGAATTTTTTCCCAAATGAACCTGTACCACCAGTTATTAATATTACTTTTTCATTTAACATTATTTTCCTTATGTATTATTTGAATGTATTTACATTACCTAATAGCTTAATAGTATTTTCTATACCTGCTTTTATATCTCCGATAGAATCAAAACCAAGATTCGAAAATTTTTCTGAAGAAACATTATATGAGAGTTGATTCATAATTCGTGAATCTACGAACTCAATCTGCAAATTTGATACAAACATTCTTATATATTCACATATTTCTTTAACAGTTAAATTATTTGTAAGTACGTTGTAGAGTTCATTATTAAAAATTCCATTTTCTATAATAAATATTATGGCTCTGATAGCATCATTCAAATCAAGGTAAGGCCTTTTTTGCTCATATGCTGTTTTCCACACAGTAATTGGAATACCCATTACTGCCTGCCAGCAAAATTTATTAATTGCTGTATGAAAACGCATACCAATTGAGGTGCCATATATAGTGCCGAATCTGCATGTGACATATCTAAGATTTTCTTTAGTACCCAAATTCTGTAATAATTGCTCTGATTTTAGCTTTGACTCTGCATATGGGCTTTGTGGCCTTAATTCCGAAATCGTGCAATTTTCATCGACGATACTACTCTGTGTTCCATAAACACTTGTTGTCGATATATATACCAATTTGGACCCAGTTTGAATGCAGGCCTTCGCAACTTTTTCAGTTCCAACAAAATTGACATTTTCAACTTCCTGTTGAATTTCAAAACTTCCTGCAGCATTCGTTATTGCCGCAAGATGAATAATATAATCAGCACCATCAAACAATGTTACAAGATCAGCGTTCAATATATCTCCCTCAATAAATTTATATCTACCCTGATCAGGTAAATTAAATAACGAACAGTATCTTTGTGTAGATAAATTATCAAATAATACTATTTCAGAATTTTGGAAACTTGTAGGAATTTCTCTAATAAGCTTTGAACCAATATGTCCTAAAGCACCTGTAACAACTAACTTCATTTTTTATTTCCTCTCAAAATATTTTTTCGTTTTAATAAGACCTTCATGGAATGAATATTTTGGTTTCCACCGAAGCTGGCTACGCAATTTTGCTGAGCTAATAATTACATTATCTACTTCTATCCTTTTCCGTACATCAGGCCAATCAACTTCTAGTACTCTTCCTTTGTGAAATACCTCAACAATTGAGCGTGCGATTTCTTTCACACTTAAATGCTCGTCGTGCACCGCAAAAAACATCTCACCAATTAATTTGGATTGCTGAGATATTCTTACCAATACATCAGCTGCATCTTCAACATATAATACATTCCTTGTTTGATTACCTGGTTTGTAAATCGTTATATCATGGCCATTCCATATTTCGTTAATAAAATAGTTAATGAAACCAAAATCTGGGCTTCCTTTTCCATAAGGTCCGTATAAATTTGCAAATCTAATTATTATTGTTTTCAAATCATAAACTTTATTGTATATCCTATAATATTTTTCTGCTACTCCTTTATTCGCAGAATAAATATCAAGGGGCCGTTCCCAATGACTTTCTTCAATCACATCTCCAACTGCTTTACCTACAACAGTGCTACTTGATACATACAGTAATATCACTTCCTTATTATGACTTCTCACTGCTTCGAGTATTCTTAAATTGCCATTGCAATTGATATCTGTATCAAAGAAAGGATCCTTAAGAGAAAGAGGATGAGAGGTCTGAGCTGCACAATTGAAAATGATATCTTTATCTTTCACAACATTTTCAATAGTCCTACTATCCCTAATGTCACCCTTTATAAATTCAATTTGATCAAGAACATCTTGTAATGATTCTATTGTACTGCCTAGACGAGGATCTAGGAAATCTATCACTGTTACCTTCATATTGGGTTCTTGGAGGCATCTTCTTGTCAAATTCGCACCTAAAAAACCTGCACCACCAATAATTAAAATGTTCATTCAATCATCTCAAATTTAAAAAAGATTGTATTGTATAATCAATTCCGGTGGTCAATTCAACACCTGGGATCCAACCAGTTGCATCTGAAAATCGCGATGTATTTGCAATGAAATTTCGATATTCTATAGGAGACAAATTTGTAGGATAATCGATTTCCACAATAGGTACTTTATTTCCGCATAATTGTGCTACTCTTTCTGATATTAAATTTATCGCATCAGCAATGGTACATCCCCTTCCGCTGCCTATATAAAAATGTTTCTGGTTTGTATTCTCAATATTTGATGCTGCCAAAAGAAATGCACGTGCAACATCAGTAATAAATATATAATCTCTTATAAAATTTCCTTCGCCATATATTGTTAATGGTTCATTTTTAATTGCTTTTCTAATCATCTGATTTAAAAAGCCTCTTTCCGCACTGCTGCTCAAAGGACCAGGTCCATAAACGTTTGCCAATCGTAATATTGCACCTTTTATAATCGACTCTCTCGCATAGAATTTTATATAATATTCTGCCGTGAGCTTATGTATATCATAAATTGTTATTGGGTTATCTCTCTGCATTTCATCGATAGTAATTTTATCGGAGAGGCCTACTTCAGTTGCAGTGCCAGCAAAAATTATATTTGGTATGTATTTTCCCTTGCGGCATGTCTCAAGTAAATTTAAAATTGGCAACACGTTAATATCTATATCAGCATTAGGATTCGTATTCGCAACGTAGACGCTAGTTTGTGCAGCAAAATAGAATACGATATCAATCTTTTCTAACACATCAGTCCACAGGGATTTATTTTTTATATCACCTACAATCGGAATAATTATCGGATAATTATTTTTATCATAATTTTTTAAAACATCTAAATTTTTATCCAGGCATGAAATGGTACAAGGCACATTCTGCAATAAGCGTATTAAGGCCTGCGCGATATATCCTCCACCACCTGTAATTAAAATATTTTTACCAGTAAAATATTCAAATTCCATAATACTCATCGACTATGTTACCCAATTATATGCAATATATGGATCATCATACGCAATTCGAATTTCATCGTCTAAATCATATACACCTGATGTAACATAGATAATATGCATAGGAGCTTTTATACAGCGATAACCATGTAAAACACCGTGAGGAAAATAATACGCTCGCTTAGGTTCTCCATCTCCAATAGTAAATTCCATAATTTCTCTAAATGTTTTTGAATGCTCCCTATTATCATATAGGGCAACTTTTATTTCTCCAATAACGACATAATTCCACTGTGATTGCTCCTTATGTCCATGCCAAGCTTTTATAACATTATCTTTAACTAGACTATGGCTTATCTGTCCAATGGAATGGCCAAGAAATTCTGTTTTGAAACGGAATATTTCCCGAAAAAAACCCCTATCATCAATATGCGTTATTAGATTTTTTATTATTACTCCATCTATCATACTAGATTCCTAAAAAATCCTTTAACTGATTGTATAACTTCAAGTTGTTCTTTTTTTTTCAATTCTGGGTACATAGGTAACGAAAGTACTTCTTTCGAACATTTTTCTGTCTCGGCTAATGTTGTATGCGATTTTTGATGATAAGTATATGCCGGTTGTAAATGAATTGGCAATGGATAGTGAATAAGAGCGTTAATATTTTTTTTCTTTAGATACTCCAGTAATTCATTTCTCCTTTTTGTTCGTACGACATAGAGGTGATAGGAATGTCGGACATCCTTTTGTACGGAGGGAACTATTAAATCAACATTTTGAAGACTTTTTGTATAATAGTCAGCAATTTCTTCTCTTTTCGCATTATCCCGATCAAGATATGATAATTTTATTCTTAAAATTGCAGCTTGTATTTCATCCAATCTGCTATTCCATCCACCGATCTGGCTCACATATCTTTCTTTCCATCCATATTCACGCAGTAAATGCATTTTTTCTGCAAGGGCTTGGTTATTTGTAACAACCGCACCTCCATCGCCTATCGCTCCAAGATTCTTTGTTGGATAAAAGCTGAAACATCCGACATCACCAATTGAACCGACTTTCGAACCGCGATACATTGCCCCATGTGCTTGTGCACAATCCTCAATTACGAATAAATTGTATTTTTTTGCAATATGAATAATTCGTTTCAAATCTGCAGGATGACCATACAGATGTACGGGAATAATTGCTTTAGTCCTCTTTGTGATCACTTGTGCAATCTTTGAGGTGTCCATTGTAAAATGGATAGGTTCAATATCCACAAAAACAGGATTCGCACCGCAAAGTTCTATAGCGGAAACTGTTGCGACTGCGGTATGCGATACAGTGATGACCTCATCGCCATTTCTAATGTCGCATGCTTTTAATGCAAGGTGTAGCGCCTCTGTTCCGCTTCCGACACCATATGCAAAATTAACTCCGAGATAATTCGCGAATTCTTTTTCAAGTAGTCGAACCTCATCGCCCAAAATATACTTGCCCTTTTGTAAAATCCGATAAATTGCCCTATCAATTTTATTTTTATGAGACAAATATTGTTCAAGGGGATTACTACATAGTATCATTGTTACCCCCTGTCGGATATGTGAACTTGGGGCACATATAGAACAAATTTACCTCCGGCTTCGATAAATTTTTGTTCTTTCGCGATTATTTCTTCTCCATGATTCCAAGCAAAGAGCAATGCATAATCTGGATAATTATTCTTAAATTCATCATAATGTTTTACAGGTATATGAACACCTGGACTATATTTACCTTGCTTTATTGGCGTTGTATCACTGATGAATTCTACTAATTCCGGTGTAATTCCACAGTAATTTGTTACTGTCGTACTTTTTGAGGTTGCACCATATCCCACAATTCTCTTTCCTCTCTTCCTAAAGTCATGTAAGAGATTCACTAATTGATCCTTAGATTTTTCAATGTTCCTTTTCAACTTCGCATATGTTTCTGCTTTAGTGAGTCCTAATTTTTTTTCGATAGACTTTTGATGTTCGACAGCAACTGAAATTTTATGCGCTCCTTTATGGCCAATGATATATCGCATAGAACCACCATGCACATTTTGTGGTTCGATATCAAATATTTCCATCTCATGCTGATTAAACATATAGTTGACTGATGAAACAGAAAAATAAAACGCATGTTCATCATATATTTGGTCATACGATGTTTTCGTAACAATATCGCCAAGATATGGATCCTCAAAAAGTACCACACCATTTGGTTTTAAAATTATCTTGATTCCTGCTAGGATCGAATGCATATAGGGAATGTGACACATGACATTTGCACCAAGAAATGCGTCTGCTTGACCATATTGCGTAACAATTTCTTTTGCTAGTGTTTCATCAAAAAATTTTGAAATAGTATTAATATTCTTCTCAATCGCGACTTTCGCTACATTTGCTGAAGGTTCGATTCCTAAATGACGAACTCTATCCTTAGCGAAATGTTGTAACATAATACCATCATTGCTACCAATTTCAACGACGAAAGGATCGGGTGAATGTAGAAAGTCTGTTCTAACATGTTGAGCGAACTCTTTAAAATGCTGTGACATCCGCGCCGATGTTGATGAGTAAAAAGCATAATTCTCATGGAACATTTTTTCTCTTTCAACCAATTCAGTAAGTTGCACCATGGTACATTTAGGACAAAAACCGATCATTAGTTTGAAAAATAATTCTTTGTGGAATTGGTCTGGTGTAAGGAATCCATTGGCAATTGGCATTTTGCCGAATGACATAAATGGATCAATTTCAGAATTACAAATAAGGCATTTTGGCATAGATATTTTCTCCGTCCAATTTTATTTCATAATATCTTAATTATGAAAATCTGTTTTGCGAATCCGATGTATACTATTTCATTACCTACTTAATTATTGATTACCATTATTATTGATATATGGAATATTCTTTCTCTTTGTTTATTAATGATTTTCGTTATTATTGTGTATCTATCAAAATATTTTTGCTCCCTCATAAGAAGGCAAGAGAGCATCTTTATCGGAAATCAGAATATCTTTCTTTTCAATAGGCCAATTTATTGCTAAATTTTTATCATCCCATCGAATTCCAGTTTCAGATTCTTTATTGTAGTAATTATCTACTTTATATTGGAAAATTGCGAATTCACTAATCACAACGTATCCATGTGCAAAACCACGAGGAATAAAGATTTGCCTTTTATTTTCTTCGGAAAGTTCAACACTTATATGCTTACCGCAAGTCGAAGACCAATGCCGTATATCAACTGCAACATCGATAACTTTTCCTGACACAACATGCACTAATTTACTTTGGTCAAATGGTTTAACTTGGTAATGTAGACCCCTTAGCACACCGTACTTTGAATATGATTCGTTTTCTTGAATGAAATTTATTTTCCCAATTTCTTTTTCAAATAAATCCATACGAAAGGATTCCATAAAATATCCCCGTCCATCCTTAAAAACTCTCGGTTCAATTATAACAAGATCTTGCAAGGTTGTCTTAATAAATTTCATTTATCCACCATCCATCTTTGAATTCATTACTAATATTTGGGATAAGATTACACAAATAATTTCTCATATTTATTCATTACTTTTATTTTATTCTTCTCTTTAACTATTTTTTTTAGATAATCACCATAGTCATTTTTATAAGATGCAGCTAATATTTCCAATTGTTTATTATTGATCCAATTATTATTGAATGCAATTTCTTCAATACATGCGATTTTTAAACCTTGTCTTTTTTCAATTGTCTCAACAAATTGGCTAGCTTCCATTAGGCTATCATGTGTACCTGTATCTAACCATGCATAACCTCTACCTAACAATTGGACATCAAGTCTTCTGCTCTCCAAAAAAAACTGATTGACTGAAGTAATTTCAAGCTCACCTCTTGCGGAAGGTTTTACACTCTTAGCAATTTTAACAACTTCATTTGGATAAAAATACAATCCTACGACTGCATAATTACTCTTTGGTTGTTTTGGCTTCTCCTCAATCGACACCGCCGCCATATTCTGATTGATTTCAACTACTCCATATCTTTCTGGATCACCAACATAATATCCAAAAATTATCGCTCTCTTTTTATCGTTAACCCTTTTTACAGCGAAATAGAGCAAATCTGTCAAACCATGCCCATGGAAAATATTATCACCAAGTATCATACACACGTTATCATTACCGATAAACTCCTCACCAATGATAAAAGCTTGAGCCAAGCCTTCTGGTTTGGTTTGCACTGCAAAAGAAAAATTAACACCAATTGGGGAATTAGCTTTAAGTAACTTTTTAAAACTGGGAAGGTCATCTGGTGTTGAAATAACAAGTATTTCCCTTATTCCAGCCAACATCAAAACTGATATTGGGTAATAAATCATTGGTTTATCATATATTGGAAGCAATTGTTTACTTACAACTTTAGTTAGTGGATGTAGACGTGTCCCTGCCCCACCTGCTAAAATAATACCCTTCAAATTTTACCTAGCCTTTCTAACTTATATTTATTTTCAAGGACAGAAGTGCACCAATTCTGGTTATTGATGTACCAATTGATCGTTTTTTCAATTCCCATTTCAAAAGAATATAGAGGAGAGAATCCTAATTCTGTTTTTAATTTTGAAGCATCAATTGCATACCGTCTATCATGTCCTGGCCGATCTTCGACGAACGAAACAAGTTGACTATATTTATGGCCATTTTTTCTGGGTTTAACTTTATCTAAAATAGAACATATTTTTTCTACTAATTCTAGATTTGTTCTTTCATTATTCCCACCTATAACATATGTCTCACCAATTTTCCCCTCGAATAAAACTTTAATTAATCCTATTACATGATCTTCTACGTAAAGCCAATCGCGTATATTTTCACCTTTTCCATATATCGGAATTAGCTCTTCATGTAATGCTTTCATTATAATTACTGGTACAAATTTTTCTGGAAATTGGTATGGCCCATAATTGTTTGAACAATTAGTTACGAGTACTGGGAAATTATAGGTATGATACCAAGCTCTCACCAAGTGATCTGAACTTGCTTTTGATGCAGAATATGGCGAATTAGGGATATATGGAGAGGATTCGGTAAAAAATCCTTCGTTATTCAACGAACCAAAGACTTCATCCGTCGATACATGGAGAAACCTAAAAGATCGTTTTTGTTCGGAATTCAATGATCTGAAGTACTCTATTCCTACTTTTAAAAGGGAATATGTCCCAACAATGTTAGTCTGAATAAACTGGTACGGATCATCGATTGATCTATCGACATGAGATTCAGCTGCGAGGTTCATAATTTTATCAGGTCTAAAACCAAAAATGATTTTTCTAATTTCTACTATATCACATATATCTGTTTCATAAAATGAATAATTCTTTTCTTTTTCAACATCTTTTAAAGATAATAAATTTCCAGCGTAGGTAAGTTTATCAATAATTAGGACTTTATTAACAGGATTCCTTAGAAGTTCTTTAACTAGATTAGAACCGATAAATCCTGCTCCACCGGTGACGATAATATTATTCATGTCAACTTTTTATTGAATTTTAAGTTAGCAATTATTTTAGCACACAAATATCGATTCTTATTAATCATTCCTTACTTAGAATGAAGGAGCTACTATTAAATAGAAACAATTAAACATTCAGAAATAAATAGTAGAATTTCACAACTTAATTAAATGTCTATTTTAGAATTATTCATAATGCTAAAATGGTCATTCCTCTATTTCTTTTTTAAAAAACCTTTGTAATATACAAAAAAAAATGAAATTTTCACATTTACATGTAGCTTTTTTGTATTACAAATCACACAAATAAGCAGGTAGCTTAAAAATTTGTGTATGTTGGCGGAGAGATTTCAAGTTTCTTATTAAACCTATTTTTGTCTTGGTTTCATTTCTAATCATGCAATCGATTATAAAACAAATTATTTTTTTGATAACCATCTATCCTTTACTTTTCATTTACATTCAAAAATGCAAAACCTATCCACTTATATATAAAACTGGCAGTTATCCAACATTTATCATTTTTAAATTTCTATACAACAAACTCATGCACATCAGGATCTTAACTATTTAAGACATCCGTTTTTTAACTGGCAACAAATTTTCGATTAACTTAAACCAACTTCTCCCTATATTACTATCGGAAGTACCGTCTTCGAAACTTGCTTAATTTTCGTTTTATTCTTTTTTTCGCATTTTCAATTTTTCTAATTGTCAAATTCAATTTTAATGCCATTTCCTGATTTGTCAAACCTTCTACTACATGTG
>Ga0233423_10000543_pt1 | contig 19598 bp, 20 predicted proteins | sample Watercolumn_Mata_FD_180713 | JGI IMG/M metagenome (GOLD analysis project Ga0233423, IMG submission 180713) | Freshwater microbial communities from Lake Matano, South Sulawesi, Indonesia - Watercolumn_Matano_2014_112_MG | ecosystem: Environmental > Aquatic > Freshwater > Lake | place: Indonesia...
ACAAGGCGTGATACGGCAAAGGCCACACCGAGATAGGAGAGAGAGATCATCATCACGGCAGTGGTTATCAGACCTGCGATCTTGATCTTGCGTGTGGCAATAAAGGCCAGTAAAAAGAGGGCTATATCCACAGACTCGACGGCCAAAAAGGCAGGCATGGCCTGCTCGGTAGCCAATTGGCTCTTGACGCTCTCTATCTCGTGAATGACCAGGGCGGCAGGAAAGGCAAATATGTGCCAGGGCAAGCTTTTTAAGGATTTTATGAAATGCATTGTCTAAGGATACTACCCCCAACCAGGCCGATATTGCCAAGGCGCGGGGCTTGTGGAAGAATTAGATTAAATAGCGTTTCATAAACCATCTGGCCTGACTGCTATTTGCTCGCAAATATGGGTATGTCTTTTCTAGACTTTAGATTTGCCATTTTTGGCCGTCCGCTCCTTACCAGTACATATTATGCATCTCAAAACCGATCCCAAATTGCAGCGGTTGTTCTCGCCCGGCCCAGTGCCGATGGATTACGCTGGGCAGATGCTTTTCAGCCATCGTAGCCGAGAGTTTCAGGCCCTCTTTGCCGATACACGCGAGCATTTGACCCGTCTATCCGGCTACAAGCACGTCTTGTTTGTCCAGGGCTCGGCGTCCAGCGCGATTGACACAGTCCTGAGCTCCACTCTTGCAGCTGATAGCAAGCTAATCATCCTCGTCAATGGCGAGTTTGCCAGACGTGCATGCGAGATGGCCGGTTATTACACCCAGCATATCAAGCAGGTCAACGACATCTCGACTCTAGAGAGCGAATTAACCGAGCATCACGATCAGTACGATTTTTGCTTTGTCGTGCAGTTTGAGACCAGCCTGAGCATCTACAACGACCTCAGTCGAGTCGAGGAGCTTTGCGCCGAGCATGGCGTACATCTGATGGCCGATACTGTCTCGGCTTTCCCTTATTATCAACCGCCCCGCGCCAAGTTTATGCTATCGACGTCTTCCAAACAACTGCGTGGACTCCCGGCAATGGGGCTTATTTTTTATGATGACATTGAGGACCTGCCTCTGATAGAGCGCTCCGACTACCTCAATCTCAAGCGCTACATCAAGTACGCCAAGGACAATCAGACACCGCACACATCATTGATCCCGCAGTTTGATACTCTCAATAGATTTATCTCCACCGTTGACCTTGGCCACTACCGAGAGTGCATCACTGCTAATGCCAGAGCGCTTACAAATGGTATAGAGGACTATATCCTCAACCAACCGATCTCACCTGTAGTCACGATCAAGGTGCAGGATGCCCACACTCTAGTCGACAAGCTACATCAACGCGGTATCAGCGTCTACCACAATTTCTTTTACATGTGCTATTACATCCAGGTCGGTTGTTTCAACTATGATTCTCCGCAAGCGTATCAAGAGCTCAATGAGTATTTGCGCTCGCAGGCCCCATTTTAGGTAAGATCGGACTAGATGATCAAAACAGCAGTGATCCTGGCCGCCGGCTTCGGCAAGAGGCTCAAGCTCTATGAAAAACCAAAGGGATTTCTCAATATCTCCGGACAGTATCTGATCGAGTATTCGATCCAGGCCTTGATTGCTTGCGGCATCCAAAAAATCATCATCGGTACCGGCTTCAAATCAGAGTTTTATGACAATCTCAAGTCTATCTATCCGCAGATAGTCACGCGCAAAAATGAGGATTTTACTCGCACGGGTTCTCTCAAGACTCTGCAGCTCTTGGCTGACCTCATCGATGGTGACTTTCTCCTGCTCGAGTCAGACATACTCTATGACGCTCACTGTCTCAACAATATGATTGCATTGCCACAAAAAAACGTCCTTTTGCTGGCCGAAAGTCCAAATGAAAAAGATGGAGTCTACGTTGATGTGGATGAAATGAAAAATCTCATCCGAATGACGAAGGACCGAGAGCATCTGGCCAATCCTCTCGAAGGCATATTGGTCGGTATCACTAAGATGTCCTTCTCGACCTTTGAAAGGATAATCGCGATCAGCGACGACTTATTGAGCAAAAACCCTTACGAGCATTACGATTTTTCCTTTGAGCATCTAAGCAAAACCGACCCATTTTTTGTTTATGATGCAAGTCCTCTCATTTTTACCGAAGTAGACGATGACGAGCAGCTGCATTATGCTCTTACTGCCGTCTATCCCAAATTGACCCTGCCTCTAAAGAGGTATCAGGAGAAAGGAGGACTGAGATCTTGCTAGGCTTTATTTTTGCAGTCTACTGGTTGATGTTTGCGCCTCCACCCGCAGAGGCCTATTTTGATTTGTCCACCGGGGCCTATCTGGTGCAGATGATCTTTGGCTTTCTTGCAGCCTTCTGGTTATCCTTCCGCAATACTCTATTTAAGAAAAAGCCTAAAAAAAGCCAGGATGAAAAGGCCGGAGACTCGGCCGAGGCAGCCGAACCTAGTACAGGAGCAGGTCATGCTGAGTCCTGAAGCAAAGCAGATGATTATCGACAACTATCGTGGTCGTTTTCACAAATATGGTGCCGGCCCTAAAGTGGCCGAATGGAATAGCGTCGAAAGCCAAGAAATGAGATTTGAGCAGCTGTGCAAGCTGGGCGACATGCAAGGAGCTTCTGTCCTTGATATCGGTTGTGGCATAGCTGATATGTATCCCTATGTCTTACAAAAATTTGGCACTATCAAGTATACGGGCGTCGATCTGGTCCAGGAGACGATAGATCACGCCAGGCAAGCCTATGCTGCATCCGATGCGGTATTTGTTTGCCAGGACATCATCAACGATCCACTGCCTGAGGACATGCGATTTGACTATGTCACCATATCCGGTATCTTTAACAATGATGTGCCCCATGCCGTGCAGTTTCTCGAGACCATGACCGAGGTAGCCTTTGGCCTAGCACTCAAGGGATTGGGCTTCAATTTTTTGTCCACCTACCGCAGCTACGACGATGCCGGTGCTTATTATCATGATCCGGTCCCCGTATTGAGGCATTGCCTCGAGCGTCTCAGCAAAAAAACCACGCTATTTCACCATTATGGACGGGCCGATGTCAGTGTCTTCGTCTACAGATGATAGAGCCCAAGACCAATCTACCCTGTCCCTGATCGAGATCGAGCAGGGACAGGGTGCAAAGCAAGCCGATCTGGATGCCTGGGACCAATTTTGCCGCCAATCACCTCAGGGCAATATCTTTTGCGACAGGCGCTTTCTTGCGGCTTTCGACGAGCCCTGCCACTTATTTATGGTTTTGGATGCCGGCAAGCCACAAATGGCGGTGCCAATACTACCTCAACGCCCTTTATATGTGCCTTTTGCCAAGGGCACCACGGTCAGATTTTCATTATATCAGGGTCCTATGTTTGCCCAGGCACATAGTGAGATGGCCAGGCACAGTGCTCTTACCTACCAGATGAAATTGATGGATTTTGCCCTTTCATCGCTAGCCGAGCGATTTGAGGTACTCAATTTTGGTCTGCATCCTTGTTTTAACGACCTCCGGTCTATACAGTGGTTTAACTACCATGACGAAACAAAAGGCAGATTTGTAAACCATCTGCGTTATACGGCCGTATATGATCTAGAACAGCTTGGCGATCCAGAGGCCACTAGAGGTTTTCGCCAATTGCGCAGGCGTGAGCTAGCCCGAGCCTTGAAGGATAGCGTATATGTCACACAAGATGCTAAGGAAAATGCAGATCTAGAGACACTCTGCTCTTTGATCGAGCTCAATTATCTGAGGCAGGGGCTCGTAGTGCCAGATGATGAGAGCGTCGTCTTGCGCGATATTTATCGGCAGGCACGCGAATATGGCTTTGGCGAGATATTTGTCGCGCGGACGGCTAGCGGGGAGGCGGCTTCTGCTGTTTTTTGCCTTTATGACAGGGACACGGCCTATTATCTGTTTGCAGGCAATCATCCCGATCATAGACGTACCGGAGCCTCTACCCATGTGATACTGCATTCGATGCAGCATTATCACAAGCGTGGCCTCAGGCACTATGATTTTGTCGGCATCAACAACCCTAACTGGGGCGATTTTAAGCTTAGTTTCGACAGCAGACCTGTCCCCTACTTTATCTCGATCTGGCAGGGCAAGCAATCTTGAAAAATTTTCTCAAGGACTTGGGCAAAAACCTCGATAAAGTAGGTCGCGAGTTTAAAGAGCTGGAAAGGCTCTTTTCCGATGATAGTGAAGCCAGAGCCGTGCGGCGTCTTGTTTTTTATGCCGAGTCCAGTATTTACTACCGCTATTACGAAGACTACATAGACTATATTTTAAATAATTCGGATCTTGCAATCTGCTACATCACCTCTGATGCCGAAGATCAGATTTTTGACGTGGCAAAGGCCCAGCCACGCATCAAACCCTTTTACCTCAAAAACATGCTTGCTGGCGCCTTTGCTAGACTCGATGGCAAGGTCCTGGTCCTCACAGCACCAGATCTAAACAGCGGCGCAATCAAGCGTGCACCGCATCCGGTGCATCATGTCTATACTTTCCACGGTCTTTCCAGTGCACACCATTATTTTCGTCCAGGTGCCTTTGACCATTATGATGCAATGCTGTGCCTGGGCCAATACCAGGTAGCCGAGGTGAGAAAGACCGAAGAGATCTACGGTCTCAAGAATAAAGAATTAGTCGTGGCCGGCTATCCCAGAATAGAGCACATTTGGCGCGAGCACCAAGAGTACAGGCGGTTGGGCAATCAGGCTAATCAAAGGCGAGTCTGCCTGATCGCGCCTAGCTGGTGGTGGGATGCCAGAGAGTCTAATCTACTCGAGGGGCCGATCGAAGATCTTTTTGAAGAGTTTGGCAAAACCGATTTTGAGGTCTGGCTCCGCCCGCATCCAGAATACATTAAACGCTATGGCAAGCGTGTCGATGAGATCGCCAAGATCATCGAACGCTATCCAAATATCTCGCTCAAGACCGATTTGCCGTCGATGCAAGTCCTGCACGAGGCGGACGTGCTAATCACGGACCACTCCAGCATCTGCTTTGATTTTGCTCTGGGCACCGAAAGACCTGTGGTCTTTGTAGACACTCCTGCGCACACCGGCAATCCCGAATACCAGAAAGTAGGTATCGAACCAGTCGAAAATGCTTACCGGAGCCGTCTGGGTGTGAGGATCAAACCAGAAGAGATCAGATCTATGCCCAAGATAATCGAGGATTTACTTGCAAATCAGGATGATTTTAGGGCTAAACTACCCCTTATCCGTGACGAATTGCTGGCTAATTGGCAACATGCAGCCGAGGTCGGTGGTCGTTATTTGATCGATAAAGCAAAAAACTGAAAGGAGTTTTGCCAATGCCATTCTCACGTGCATCTGCTGTAGGTCTCAGCCTTGCCCTGACCCTAGCCCTATCTGGATCTGTAACTCTAAGAGTACAAGGCCAAGCTCCAGATCAGGATCAAGAAAAGGCTGCCGACCAGGCTCAGCAACAAAACCAAGCCAATGGCGGTCGCGATCCCTTTAAAGATAGCTATGCTTTTAGTCATAGTCCCGAAGCCACCATGGCTATCGATCAGTGCCAGGCGACAAAGAGCGAGGCTCCTCCTGCCTCACACAAAAAACACCCGGCGATGAAAGTGCTCAAAGGTCTAGGCAAGGAACTCAAGACCTCTGGCGTGGACCTCTGCAAGGATCTGGCCCTGGTATTTTCGGTCCAGGACTTTGACCCCTACGAAGAAAAAGCGCCTAGCAACAAGCCCTATAAAGCAATGGAAGTCCAATTGGTGGATGGACAGACAGAGTCAATCATCAGATTTCCAGATGGCAGCCTAAAAATAGTCGGTGGCTTTGCTGATGGCACCGTATGCGCCCCGATGAGCAAAAACATCTTTGTCATTGGCTATCCCAATGGTGCTAGAGCCACTATGCGAAGAGACTCGAGTCAAAAATGGGAAATTTTTAGACCGGATCGATCCATCACAGTTATCGAAAACAAGGGTAATAGCGGTTTTCGCATCGTCAACGACAAGTCTGGCCTCATAGGCAATGGTCGAAGAGATGAGACCGGTTTGACTCTTGACGATATCAAATAGATCTGGCTCTATAAGTGGCGCTCAGTCTTTCGACCAGTCTATCTAGATTGGTGCTGTGAGATCCTTTGATCATCAAACAAGTGTCGCCGCTCTCGCCTGCCAATAGATCAAAGGCCTCGTCCTGATCGAGGGTCTTATGTATCGAGATCTTACGGTCGCTGCTTGCCTTTTCGCTTAGCCTGGCGCTCAGTCCATCGGCAATCAGGTCAGCTTGGGGGCCGATGGCTACGATCTGATCTATTGATTTGTCAGCAAGCCATCTACCGAGATCGTAATGGAGCTCATCACCCCAGTCGCCGAGCTCGGCCATACGAGCAAGCACTACTACGTTGCGACTATGCTTGCCTGCCAACATTGCTTCGACGGCACAGCGCATCGAATCCGGATTTGCATTATACGTCTCGTCGATAATGGTCGGGCCGTGATCAAAGGAGAGGCTGTTGCCTCGCCCTTCGACTGGCTTAAAGTTGATCAAGCCCTGTCTAATCTCCTCGTCGGTCAGACCTGCACAGGAGGCAGCCTGGATAGCGCAAAATACGTCTTGCAACAAGTGCTTGCCATGCACTCTTGCATAATAACTGCCTAGATGGCCATGCCAGTTGAAAGAAGTACCGGTAGTATCGACACCGGTGGCAGAGAGAGCAGTCGGGGACCAGATCTCGGTGATGCCTGCAAAAGCCCTGGCGGCAGTGTCGCGCAGGAGGTGGTCGTCATCTCCCAATATTGCTACACCTTTTAAGCCATTGGGACCAGTTTTTTCATCGAGCCAGGTCAATAATTCGCATTTGGCGATAGCAATGTTTTCGCGAGATCCGAGCAATTCTATATGAGCGGTGCCTATCTGGGTGATGATGCCAATATCGGGACGAGCACACCTTGCGAGCTCATCGATCTGCTTGAGACCACGCATGCCCATTTCGACGATCAATACCTGGCAATCTTCAGGCATAGACAAGATAGTCTTGGGGACGCCTATTTCGTTGTTTTCATTTGCTTGTGACCTGTGTGTCCGCCGTGCGCTGGCAAATATTGCGCCGCATAATTCTTTGGTAGTGGTCTTACCAGAAGAACCGGTGATGCCAATCACAATTGGATTGACTCGATATCGATACATGGTCGCGAGATCTTGATAGGCCCGTCTGGTATCGTCTACGGTGATATAAGGCCTGTCTTTAAGCTCAGTCTCGAGCTCTTTAGCCATATCATGGCTGATGATGGCCAGGGCGGCACCGTTGTCCAGAGCCTTAGCAGCAAAGGCTTGACCATCAAATTTTTCGCCCTTTAGGCCCAGATAACAGGTCTCTCCAGAGTCCGCCAATTTGCGAGAGTCGGTGGAGATGCAATATTTACGACTATCAGGCTCAGTGAGACGGTCTTGCAGGGCTAGGGAAGCTCTTGCACCGGTCAGACCGAGGAGTTCGGACAGAGCAAAGAGGGCCATGGTGCCATTGTCCTTTTATTTTGAACCAAACAATTTGCCCAACCAGCCGCTCTTTTTGCCGTCGTCGCCACCGGAGACGGTGGCTGTATTTTTGGCGGAACGACTGGCGTCTGCACTGGACTCGGTGGCGTGCACTTCTTTGAGCACTTCGTGAAATTCTTTGCCAGTGCTGATAACTAGTTTGAGAGCGGATACGCATTGGGGCTGCTTGAGCAAGCCTTCTTGCATGAGTTTTTGACCCTGGCAGGCAGCATTGATGATGCGCTTGTCGATCATGTCCTTGGCGACGATGATCTCGGCAATGGAGACACTAGCCTGGCGAGCAAGATTTTGTGCTTTGTTAAAATTGTCGCCGCTCAGAGCGCCGGAGCCTACCAGTAACTCAAAGACTCCATTGACTCTTTCTACTTCTTGTTGACGGCCGACACGCTCTCCCATGATGACGTCGATAGAAACTCTACGGGCGTGAGACTGCCTGAGGATATCTGCTGCTTGAATGCCCGAGATCTCGCCAGAAGAAACGAGCTCTTGCAATTTAAGACTTTCATCGACTACCGTGGGCGCAATCATGCCATTCTGGACCAAGACTTCACCCATTTTTTTATTTTCGGCCAGGCCGACTTCCATGGCGCTGATCTTATCGCCTTCGGTTACTATCCCTGCCTGGGTGAGCAGATCGCCAAACTTGATGTTGCGCATCTCGGCCAGTTTATAAGCACCAGTGTCGGAAAGACTCTGCTCGAGACTCTGAGTCTTGAGGCTGGATTTTTTGAGACCGACGATAGCCTGGTCGATCGTGATCTTGCCGTCTCTAATCAAGACTTGAGCGGTCAAGACCGATTGCAAGAGCGCAGGTGAAAGAGCCCGCGAGAGGACCAGGCAACGGCCCAGGGGCAGATTATTTTCTTGGCTTTGATAGTGAGCCTGCTCAAGTACTTCGCGAGTCACTAGACCGGCTTGAAGGAGCAATTCGCCTATTTCACCGGCAGAGTGCTTTTCTTGTTCTTCTAAGGAAGGATCAGACCAACCCAGGCGTCTAAAAGCTTCTTCGAGCGGTAGTTTGCCCTTAACAGAGACATTGATGGCCTTGATGCCAAAGTCTTCAGAAATACTGCCATTGCGTATCAAAGATTGGACATAGATAGCTGACTCTACGTCTCGCTCGGATAATTCGCCGATCGTCATTAAAACCCGCCCTACGGGGGTTTGTGAGTTTTTGGCGACTTTGAGAGCTTCCATGAGGACTTCTTGCCTGATGACATTAGCTGCCACCAAAAGCTCGCCTATTCTTTTTTGACCACTACCAAGTCTGCCGCTTATTTCCATCAAGGAAATCACTCTCAAAAAAATGCGCAAAATCGCCGGGAAACCGGCATTGACATAAGTCTAGCAAATTATGCCTAAGGTGGTGCCTGGCTCGGTAATATCTTGAAATCTTTCTCTTTGATGAGACGCTTCTAATGCCGGTGCATAGACAAACAGGCACCACTCTTGCGAGTGGCGCCTGTATTTAGCCAAGTTACGGTCTACCGTCGTGAAACGGTGGGTGCAGTCTAGTAGTTGTCGTCGTAAGGAACAACGAAACCTTTGCCTTGGAAGATCATGCTGTGGCTGCCGGAGTGGGGGCTGGGATAGCCGACGAAACCGTGCTTGATGCCATAGCCAGCGCCATGGAGTACACCATAGGCAGAACCAGCGACCAGGCCGACTGGACCACCGGTTACGGAACCGGCGACCATTTCGTATACGCCGTCTTCGTTACCGAGGTTGCGAGCAACCATCTTGGTACCGCCAATAGCGCCCTTGATGCCGTCTTGGAAAGCGGCAGTAGGAACGTCCCATGCAGTAGTCACTGCCATCGATACTAGACGGCAAGGGAAATACCACATTTCGTAGATGACCCGAGCGGATTCGGGACGCTCAGGATAAGCCATGCCAGGAGCTACACCGGCCAAAAGACCAGCGGCCACAAGCAATGACGAAAGAATTTTCTTTTGCATTTCTATTAAACCTTCCGTTAACTATGCGTAGATTATTTCTCTTCCATGGTGATGTAAGACCATCTGCTGAAAGGTTTTTCCCAACCTTTTTTCCAGCCGTGGAAGAAACCGCGATATACGCCATGACCGCTACCGAGGATCATACCGGCAGAACCGCCAGTAGGAGCAGCAGCTGCACGTTGGCCCCAGCCTTTTTCGTCGCCAAATTTTTCGGCTACGTGGTTGGTGCCCTTGAGTCCCCAATGGTAACTATCGTCTATCGGGCCACTTACAGTGCCTGATACCAGAGCACCGCTCACTGCGCCGACTGTACGAAAGGGTGCTTGAAGTACCCACATTACAGGCTTAGCCTCATAGTCCATAGCCATTGCCGGAGCGACAGCCGAAGTCATGAGGGTGGCCGACAAAATCAATTGACCGAGAGTTTTGTTTGTCATTATTCCCACCGTTTCTATGCTCTGCCCGGCATTACTTGGCTAATGCCGGGCAGAAAACCTAATTACTTATCTTCAGTTACGAGATAGGACTCTACGCTGAAAGGTTTTTCCCAACCAGTCACGAAACCATGACGGGCTCCAGAAACTGCGCCATAAGGGATACCCCAGGCGAAGCCCCACGGTACGCCGATTGCGAAAGCGGCGATATTTTGAGTGAATCCTCTGTTATCACCAAATCTCTCGGCGAGCGAACGTTGAGCTCTGACGGGCGAACGCCACAGAGACTCTACGAGTACGCCTTCGGGACAGTCAAAAACGCCAGCGGTTACCGAACCGAGGAAGCTGGCTGCGCTACCGAGAGGACCATCAGCGGCCATCGACGGCAAAGCGGCTCCGAGGCTCATTACAGCGGCGGACATCATTGCTACTAGTTCTTTTTTCATTTCCCTCACCACCTGTTAGGAGGATGGCTCATCAGAACCATCCTCTCAACGACACCTATTAATTAGTCTTCTTTGAATGTGAAAGCGTCTTTCGAGAAAGGCTTCTCGAAGCCGGTTTTCATACCATGCCAGCAACCGTCGAACATGCCGTACGCTGCACCACCTACGATACCGAAGGGAGCGCCTACGATGGCACCGGTCCACTGCTGATACATACCATCTTCATTACCGAGCTTGCCTGCGACCCATTGAGTCGATTTGATGGCGCCACGGTTGCCGTCTCTGACAACGCCAAGTGGCACTCCAACTACAGAACCCACACCGGAACCAACAACTCTGACGGGGAAGAGGCAAATCGATCTGAATGTATCGTCATCCGCATGGGAAGGGGCGACCAAAGTGCCAACCAGAGCCGAGGCTAGTATGAATGATGACGCTAACTTTTTAAGCATGCAAATCTCCATCTCTTAGCAACGTGTTTAGGAAAATCCTGAGCCAACTCGGCCCGAGACCACCTCACATTCTACTCAAATATTCTAGAAGGTCCATATTTAATGCGCTGGACTTTTGGGCACCCTTGGGCAAGACGTGCCACCTGGCCACCATACAGCCAATTATTTATCATGTAAAAATTGTGTTGGATTACAGCCTCTTTTCAAGCCCTATATCTAGTGTCGGTAGGATATCCCTACGCTGAAATATAGGCAGAATGAGGGTCTTGCTGAGAGATGGAAATCAAGTGGTGCATCCGGCACCAAAAGCGATATCAAGAGGCTGCTTGGTCTAGTTATTTGAAAAATGACCGACATGCCGGGGATTATGTTCCCCTTTCACTGAACGGATGACCCGATGCTCCGCCCATTTCTTTCTCTTTTATATAACCAGATCTGGTTTCACCAATGGTGCAAGCTCCGACCTGTCTTAGATATTGCAGCTCTTAGATAATACGAGGCAGGGCAGGCATAGAAGGGAGGGCAGATGGGGCAAATTGTGTAGGCCGCCTTGCGCAGCACCAGCGGCCGGCAATTTGTCTCATCTGCCTGCCATCTCTAATCCAATTTAGAGGCAGCACGATCTCATCTGCCTGCCATCTCTAATCCAATTTAGATGCAGCACGATCCCTAATGCACAGCTGTTTCCGCTACGCCTGCATGCTCTGTACGATGCCATTTGCTGGTCTGCTTGCCAAAAAATATCTTGCAAAACGAGACGATGATTACAGGGACCCAATGGCCATAGATATAGGCAGTGACAAAAAAGCTCTCGACGATTGCTTTAATAGCGGAGATAGGTGCCCTATAGATGCGCATGGCAATAAATAGATCGATCTGAGTGATGAGAAATATTGCCATCGCCACCAGTGCCAATAACTTACCGTGGGTGGGACTACCGGTAAAGAGATGCACCAATTCTGATGCCACCTCTATAAGCATCAATGCTGGTACCAAAAAATAGACGGTAAATACTAGAGTATCGAGTCTTTCTATGAGAGAAAGACGGGTAGGTGAATTGAGGGGGAAAATATAGTCGAGATAACGTCTGATGCTGCCCTCAGCCCAGCGCTTGCGCTGTTTGATCAGTCCCGACCAGGTGGTCACGGCTTCTTCTACTACCTTTGCCTCAGGACTAAAGCGAATATCCCAATTATTAACCAAAAGGCGCATGCTCAGGTCCAGATCGTCGGTGATCGAGCGTGTATTCCAGCCTCCCACATCCACGAGAGCCTGCCTCTTAGCCAGCTGACCGTTGCCACGCAACTCGACGGCACCGCCGATGAGGTCGCGTGACACTTGAAAATATGTGTCCAGCGCATATTCCGAAGACTGGGCGTTGACCAAAAAGCCAGTCTGATGCTTGTACATAGTCTTTTGTGCCTGCACGGCGCCCACATTTGCCGGTTCGAGAGCCGGCATGATGGTGTTAAAAAACTCTGGGTCGACATATGCATCGGCGTCAAACACAGCGATGACGTCCGCACGTGCCAATGCCAGTGCCTCATTGAGAGCGGCAGACTTGCCCGGCACCGAACCAGGCTGCCTGTAGATGACGCGCAAATCGGTAAACTCGCCTTGCAAACGTTCCAAAATCTGAGGCATGGTGTCGGTGGAGCAATCGTCAATGACCCAGACACGATAGTCAGGATAGTTGATCTTATATAGATTGCGGATGGTCGTCTCGATTACTCGAGACTCATTCTTTGCTGAGATAAAAATATCGAGTGAGGGCTGCCAGACGTGATTGGGCGAGCCAATGCCATCCAGATCCTTGATCCTTGCTGCAAGGCGATTTTGATCCTCTATTTTGCGTCTGTGTCTTTGCTGAGCACCAAAGAGCCAGATGCTGTGACAGACCATCATGCTCACAGCAAAAGAGAGAATGATCAAAACTTCGGGGCCAGTGACAAAGGTATCTAGCGCCTTGAGAGACAGCCAGATGAGGAATGCCAGACCTAATAAGACGACACGGTTTCTCATAGTTCGATGATAGGTTATATTAGTCCGATCCCGATCATACGGGCACTACATTTATTTTAGTTTATGGTATTGCCGGCTTCGTCGATGAGGCCACCTTGCGCGATCTCTTCCTGTGTTTTGCGGTAATGATGCAAGGCCACAAAAAGCGTCGGTAGACCGATTATCAACAAAGTCGTAAAGACGCCGCCGGGCAAATAGTCCGAGGAAACACCGGCCAGCACAACAGGGATGGTCGAGGCAGCCGACATTGCGGTGTTTTGTGCGCCAAATACCTTGCCTCGCAATTCTTCGGGCACTGCAGCCTGCAAGAGCGACTGGGTCGGTACAGCCACGAGAGCGCAGGAGGCCCCAACACATGCAGCGACAAAGAGCGGCACGGCAATCATGGATCCGTGAAATTTGACGAAAGAAAGCCCGATAGCAGGAAATAGATAATCCTGGATGAAGCCTAAACTGCCCAATAGAGCCATAAAAAAGCCCAGGAGTATAAAACCGCGATAAGCCAGGAGTACTGGTGGAGTCTTAGCAAAATAGTGAGTAACTATAAAATTGCCTACTCCCATGCCCAACCCGGCTGCAGCTACGACATAACCAAACTGGACGGCCTTGAGATTCATCAGTTGCTCAGATAGGGCAACGGCAATGATGTTGAGGGTGATGATGGTACTAAAGAGAAAAGTGACCTTGATGATCGCTCTGAAGACAATCTTGTTATTGGCTATATAGGCTATGCCAAAACGCAATTCTTCCCACCATGCATTATTGCTAGGCTTAGCCTTTTTATTATCAGTGATAGGGATGATTCCCAGAGCAGCGATCAAAAATGCCGCAGCCACCGCATAGGGTGCCTTGCCTATGCCGGTTTGAGCGATGATTGGCTCACCTATGGCAAAGCCAAAACCCAGGGCAATCATCATGGTAGTAAAGAAAAGCGAATTTGCATGCAGGAGCTCTTCTTTTTTGACCAGGCGGGGGATCGAGCTTGACTCGGCCGGTGTAAAAAACTGAGAACCAATGGAAATCAAGAATGCCAGCGAAAATGCCGCCACTGGTGAGGCTTTAACATAAGGAGTGGCGATCAAGCAGACGCACAAGGCCCTGAATACATTAGAAGCGATCATCACCATCTTATTGGACCAGCGATCTACATATACTCCGGCCATAGGCGAAAGCAAGACAGCAGGGATGGTGAAAGCCACATACAAATAGCTTGTCAATTGAGCCGACTCAAAATGTCTACCGCCAATGGTGGCACTGCTGCTGGCTGTCAAAACGGCGACAAAGAGTACAAAGACTACGCGATCGGCAAACTGCGAAAAGATCTGCGCCAGCCACAGGCTCATGAACGGCTTGTTGCGAAACAAGCTGTCGAAACCCACTCTATCTTTAGATGCCGCCAGGGCATCGGAGCTAGATTCTTTTTCGGTTATCGGACGAGTCACTTGGTTACCTGGGCTCAGAGAGAGTCAGTTTCGGTTAGATCCTCATCGCTCTTGAAGGCCGATTTGGCAATACCACGCTTAGATCCGCGCACAAAGTCGACTATCTCTTTTACTTCGTCAAATTGTGGCAATTCGGTCTCTATTTTTTGCAGTGCCTGGCTGGCATTGAGACCGGGATCGTAGATAAGCTTATAAGCAGATTTGATGGCAGTGAGCACATCCTGGCCGATCTTGCCTCGACGCATGCCGATGACGTTGAGACCTTTAAAGTAAACAGGCCTGCCGTCATACATGCCAAAGGGAGCCAGGTCGACCCGAGTGCCGCTCATGCCGGATATCATGGAGAGACGACCAATGCGGACGTGCTGGTGGATCACCACCATACCTGCAAATACGGCTCCATCACCGACTTGTACATGACCGGCAAGTGTCGAGTTATTGGCCATGATTACGCCTTTACCGAGCTTGCAATCATGAGCGACATGCGAATAGGCCATCAAAAAGCACTCATCGCCTATGACGGTGGTTCTATCGCCGGTGGCACGATGCACTGTGACGTATTCGCGCAGAGTCACACGATCGCCGATAATGACACCAGTCGGCTCCTCTTTATATGATAGATCTTGCGGTGCCAGTCCAATGGTCACACCGGGAAATATCTTGCAATCAGCACCGATGACGGTGTGACCATCGATCACAGCATGGCTGCCCACTCGAGTGCCGGCTTTGATCTCGACATTTGGACCAATCACGGCATAAGGCTCGATGATCACTGATGGATCGATCTTTGCGCCTTCGTGGATCACCGCCGTCTGGTGAATAGCTGTCGGTGACATGGATAAGGTATCTCCTCTTTATTGTTGCTCTTCTTTGACCATGGCAAAGGAGATCTCGCCTTCGCAGACGAGTTTGTCGCCAACCTTGGCAGTTGCTTTCATTCGGCCAATCGGTCCGCGCATCTTGATCAATTCTACTTCCATATCCAGGCGGTCGCCAGGAGTAACCATCGCTCTAAATTTAAAGCCATCGATCCCGGTAAAGACACCGAGATTGCCTTTAAATTCGTCTTTGCAGAGCAAGGCAATACATCCCAGTTGGGCCAGGGCTTCGACCATCAGCACGCCTGGCATGAGAGGGCGTCCAGGAAAATGCCCCTCAAAAAACTGCTCGTTGGCGGTCAGGTTTTTGTAACCACGAGCCGACTTACCAGGCTCGAGCTCGACCACTCTATCGACCAGCAAAAAAGGGTAACGATGAGGGATGAGCTCTTTGATCTGGCGAATATCCAGTCCTTGCATCGTGGCAGCGGTCATAAACTATCCTCTTTAAAAGCCGTAACAAACCAAAAACCGTAGATTATACCGATGATCACTAAGCATGGTAAAGCTAAGGTCCTCTCACAAAGCTGCAAATTGGCAACTAGGCTTTATTATTGTTTGTCAATCTCAGGTACATAGATGCATGGACTTCAACGTTCAAAAAACACAACAGGTGCCAACGAGCAATGAGGCCATTGTTTTGCCTCATGACAAAAAGGCTCAGATCGAGGGCGCCGTCCGGACGATATTAGAGGCTCTTGGCGAGAATCCCAATCGTGAGAGCCTCCTCAAAACTCCTGATCGTGTAGCACGCATGCTGGCCGAGATCACCCAGGGCATGCACATGGACCCTGCCGACCAGATCACCTGCCAATTTCACGAGCCTGATGCTGGCGTCGTGCTGGTCAAGGATATTCCTTTTAGTTCGACCTGTGAGCATCATCTTTTGCCATTCAATGGCCTGGCTCATGTGGCTTATCTGCCAGAGCATGGGCGTATCACAGGCTTATCTAAGCTGGCGCGGGTGGTGGAGGTTGCCTCAAAGAGGCTGCAAGTGCAGGAAAGAATGACTGCAGAGATCGCCGCGGCCATACAGAGCAAATTATCGCCGCAGGGCGTATTTGTGATGCTGGAGGCTGAGCACTCGTGCATGGTCCTGCGTGGCATCAAAAAACCCGGATCACGCACGATCACCATGGATAGCCGTGGCATCTACAAGACTGATAGCATCGCTCGCAGAGAATTGCTCGACTTGATCACCAGTCGTTAGACTTTATTGATACTATTTCAAGATAGTTTGCGCCTCGTCCGTCGGTTTTCAAATGCATATATCCAGGCTTTATAAACGATTTTTTGCTGCGATGGCTCTTCTTTTCAGGGCTATCGCCATCGCTATCGCCACAGTCAACCTTTCGCTATTTTCTCCGAGTGCTGCTATTGCCCAATCTCGTACAATCAGCCGACCTATCTCCTTTGCCTTTGTCTCGGATGTGCACCTGTGCGATGGCGTCCCCGATAACTCTCTCAAATTGACCAAAGAGAGCCAGGTCATCTTGCAGGACATTGTCAAGCAAATCAATGCCATGCATCTTGATTTTGTCGTTTTTGGCGGGGACATGGTCGAGAGCCCGGGTAAAAATGACAAAAACTGGCAGTTTTTTGCCGATGTTGTTCAGGGACTCAACTGCCCCTGGTATTTTGTGCTAGGCGAAAGCGACGTGACTGGTCCGCCGGCTGTCGATCGTATGCGTACCTATGGCGTCGATTTTAAAGGCAAGGGCATAGATACCACGACTACCTACTGGTCGCACGATCCTATCGAAGGCGAGCCGCTGCACCTTATCGGACTTGATACCGCTCGCGCCAATAGCAACACTGGAGACGTCAAACGTGACCAATTAGCCTGGCTCCGGAGCGACCTCGAAAAAAATCGTGGCAAGTATACTGTAGTGCTCTCGCACCATCCTCTGCTCGCGCCTTCGCCCTATGACGGTGGCCCTCCCTTCGAAGAGTACTCATGCATGTCTGGAGCCTCAGTGCGCGAAGTGCTCGGTAGCTTTAACGACGTCAAGCTCAGTGTCAATGGACACGTGCCAGTCAACAAAGTCCAGCGCGAAGGAACACCATGGTATGTCTCGGCATCTTGTGCTGTCATCTATCCTTGCCAATTTAAAGTGATCAGGCTGCATCCACAGGCTATCGAAGTATCGACACATCAGATCTCTTATCCAGCCTTCGTCAAAATGGCTGGCCAAATAATGGAGTCCTCGCGGCTTGCTTATCTTTATTCGAGCAGCAAGCCACGCGCTTTTCTCGACATAGTAGAAGGCTCCGATATCGACCAGGCAGCTATTTTGCCACTCGCTCCAGGCGAAGTTGCACATAAGGCAGGCAAGCAAAAGAAAGTCAAACAGCCAAAAGAGAAGCCGCTAAAAGAGAAGAAGCAGAAAGAAAAAAAGGCCAAAGAAAAAGAGACCAAAGAATCAAAGACTAGAGAAACAAAGAAAACCGAACAGAAAATCGAGCCAAAAGAAGAAATAAAAGAAGAGCAAAAAGAGTCTGGAAAGACAGGTCTAGAACTAAATCCAGATCTAACGCCCGCCCCTGAAAAAAGCGACACTCCCGACATGGGAAAAACCGACTGATGACTGGCTGTCCAATGTCCAATATGCAAAATGATGATGACACTGGCTTTGGTGGCATTGTCCATGGCAACCACAGCTCGCTCACCTATAACAGCTATCTGATGGTAGACCAGCTCAAAGAGCTGCAAGTCTGCCAGTCGGATCCTGCTCATCACGACGAGCCACTATTTATCATCATCCACCAGACCTATGAGCTCTGGTTCAAGCTCATCATCCATGAGCTCGATCTGGTCATCGATCTGATGAGACAGGATAAACCCAGGCGCGCAAATCATTTTATGAAACGTGCCGTTGCTATCATGCGCATCCTCGTGCAGCAGATTCATATATTGGAGACTATGTCGCCGCGCGATTTCCTAGCTTTCAGGCACAAGCTCAATCCAGCCTCTGGTTTTCAATCATCACAGTTTCGCGAAATAGAATTTCTCGGCGGGCTTAAAGATTTGCGACTTTTAGAGCATTTCAAGGGTGATGCCTCGGCCTATGCCAATCTTACTCGCCGTTATCATGAGCCCTCATTGCAGGATGTTTTTTACGACCTTTTGGTACGCCATGGCTTTGATCTGCCTCGTCTCAATCCTCAACAAGAAAAGGACTCGCCCGATCTGGCCTCTACCTACGAAGAGACCCGCATCCAGTCGCTTACCAGACTCTATGACGACGAATCAAAAGACTCGCATGATATGCACGACTTGCACGATCTAGCAGAGAGCTTTATCGATTTTGACGAGCTCATAGGTCTATGGCGGGTCAACCATGTTACTGTCGTTGAGCGTATCATCGGCTTTAGGCGTGGCACTGGCGGCTCCGAAGGAGTCGGCTATCTGCGCAGCACCCTACACAAAAAATGCTTTGCGGACCTCTGGAATCTACGCTCGGCACTAAAATAGTTCTTAAATAGATTTTAAAATAGATCTCAAATAGATCTCAAAAAATAAGAGACCCATCATGACGAAAGCCCCGGAAATCAATGATCTCACAAAGATCGACCACATAGCCATACAGGTCAGAGATGGCAAGCTAGCGGAGACTGTTGACTTTTACCTGCAAAAATTTGCTTGCCAGGTCGAATACCAGGACGATACATGGGCGCTTTTGGCATTTCAAAATATCAAGCTTGCCTTTGTCATACCTGCACAACACCCGCCGCACATTGCCATTGTCTCGCCCGAGGCAGAGTCTTTTGGAGCCCTCAAGACCCATCGCGATGGGACACGCTCTGTTTATGTCGACGACCCATCAAGCAACAAACTAGAAATAATGGCGCCTTACTAAGTCTCAATAAAGATCGGGGTTAATCAGTGGAAGCAATCATCAAATCTGATGGCGCAGCCTACGACGTCATCATCATAGGTGGTGGCCTGGCTGGATTGTCATGCGCAGTCAATCTCTTTGAACGCGGCTACAAGCCCCTCATACTCGAAGCCTCCGATGGCATTGGCGGTCGCATTCGCACCGATGATCTAGATGGTTACAAGCTTGATCGTGGTTTTCAAGTATTTTTGACGCGTTATCCAGAAGCCGCGCGCATACTCGACTACAAAAAGCTCAATCTTGCCAATTTTAAAGCAGGCGCCATAGTCAGGGCAAAGGGTCGATTTATCAAGGTGTCAGATCCTTTCCGCGAGCCACAGGCCTTTGTCTCGATGCTTGTTTCGGATATCGCTCCTATGCATGACAAAGTCAAGATCGCTTATTTAAGGCAATCTCTAATCAATTGCCCATTGCAAGAGATTTTTAGAAAGAGCGAAAAAACCATCCAGCAAGCCCTGGAAGACTATGGCTTCTCTAGCCTGATGATCAACAGATTTTTCCGTCCATTTTTTGGTGGCATTACCCTGGATCCGA
>Ga0233423_10000545_pt1 | contig 19580 bp, 22 predicted proteins | sample Watercolumn_Mata_FD_180713 | JGI IMG/M metagenome (GOLD analysis project Ga0233423, IMG submission 180713) | Freshwater microbial communities from Lake Matano, South Sulawesi, Indonesia - Watercolumn_Matano_2014_112_MG | ecosystem: Environmental > Aquatic > Freshwater > Lake | place: Indonesia...
GCAGTTCCCCAAGGCCAAGACCCCGCACACGCGGGCTGACGGCTCTCGGCCGACGGCTTACGGCCCGAACAGGGCAGAATCGGAGCGGTAGGTCGTGAGCCGCGAGCCGGTAGCCGACACGAACATCATCGCCGCCGAGCCCCGGCCGGTGCTCCGCGACCGCCGACATTACCTTGCCCTGGCCAGCCGTATCAGGAAGCCCGTCGACGTCTGCCTGGCGGCCCGGATCCTCTTCGCCGTCCGGTACGGCTCGGCCGAGGACCACGAGTTGGTCGCCAGCGAGGACTGGCTCCCGACAATCGACTTCCTGGCCGCCCGCTACGGTCAGATGATCGCCCGAAACGAGCTTCTCGAGATCATCTCCGCCGAACTGCTAACATCCGAATAGTGGCAGGCGCTTCCTTGCGAATCGAGGAATTCGGGAGACAGCAAATGACCATCGACACGGCGGGATGATGACCGGGTTCGGACCAAGTTCGTACATCGTTGTTTCGTACATCGTTTGTTCGGCATGGGTGAAAAGGAGTAGGGCGTGGGGACGTTCAAGTCGTTCGAGGAAATAGAGGCGTGGCAGCAGGCCCGTACCTTGGCGAGGGTGATCTATGAGGCGTCAGGCAAGGGGGCATTCGGTCGCGACTTCGGTCTGCGCGATCAGATTCGGCGCGCTGCGGTCTCCGTGATGTCAAACATCGCCGAGGGTTTCGGCCGTGGCGGCGCACGCGAGTTCGTGCAGTTCCTCACCGTTGCCAGAGGGTCTGCGTCCGAGGTCAGCGCCCAGCTCTATGTGGCTCTGGACCAGGGCTATCTGAGCCAGCCTGAGTTCCATCGGCTACAGGAGCAGTCGTCGCGGACCGGCTCCGTGATCAGTGGGCTGGTTCGGTATCTGCGAACGACTGGACTTCGCGGCAGCAAGTACCGTCCTTCTGATGACTGACGGCGAACGATGAACGATGTACGAATCCGCCGAGCCAACGTTTTTGGGCCGACGGCTGACGGTGCTGCATTGACCGCGCCCCGACTGCCGCTACAATCTGAATCTGACAGGAGCAACTGATGACAGCCAGAGAGCAATTGCTGCGGGAGATTGAGGATTTGGACGACTCGCAGGTGAAGGAGGTCGAGGAGTTCCTGGCCTTCCTCAGGTTCCGGTCTCGGTATGACGCGCCGGTCGTGTTCGACCGCGCTCAGGCGGCCGAGCAATACCGCGAGTCGGCGGCCGATGACCGGCAGATGGCCGAGGAAGGCCTGGCCGACTACACGGCAGGGCTCAAGCGGGAAGACGCCGTCTGATGCCTGCCCGAGGCGAGGTGTGGTTCGCGAATCTGGACCCTACTCGCGGAACCGAGCAGGCCGGCACGCGGCCGGTCATCCTTTTTCAGGCCGACGCGGTGAACGAGTTCACCAGCACCGTTCTCTGTATACCTCTGACCACAAACCTCAGAAGAGCCGCGCTGCCAACTTGCTTTCTGATACGCAGAACCGAAGGCGGGCTGGCCGATGACTCGGTAGCGCTGTGCCACCAGATGCGAGCGCTGGACAAGACCCGTCTTGTCCGCCGGCTTGGGCAGCTCAGCCCGGAGACGTTGTCTGCCCTTGAAGGCCGAGTCCTGTTCACGACCGGAATACTCTAGCCGCCGGGACTCAGCGCAGCCGCGTCGGGCCAATTCGGGGGACAGCAGATGACCATTGACACGGCGGGATGATGGCCAACGGCCCGCATCGCGGGCAATTCCGAAGCCCGAAACCCGAATGACGATTGGAGCACGAATGACCGAAGGGCGAGGCGTCAGACGGCCGGAGGCTTTCGGCCGACGGCTAGCGGCCATGGGCATTCCAGATTGCAGATTGTAGATTGCAGATTCGCAGGGACGGCAAGCCGAAGGCGGACATCGCCGCATCGTACAGTGTTGATTGGCAGCAGCCACTGATTGACCCGGCGCACGCAGGCGCATAGCATCTGAACCATTGGTGATGCCCTCGCCGGAATCCCACTGACATGTTGTTGAGTAACGGGACCGAACTGGTCTACCGGGTGAGGGTTCACCCTCGGGCCCGGCACGTCCGGATTGTCGTATCACGCCGTCACGGGTTGGTGATAGCCATCCCGCGCGGGTTCGACCGGGACCGCATCCCTGGAATCCTGGAGCAGAAGCGGTCCTGGATTGAGCGAGTGCTGGGCCGGCTGCCGATGAAGCCGGAACCCTATCGCCTGCCGGAACGGATTATGCTGTCGGCAATCGGCGAGGAATGGGTCGTTGAGTACATGAAGGGAAACCCAAGGCGCGTGGAGTTGGTCAAGCGCGGCGACCGGTCGCTCCTGGTTTCCGGCGCGGTTGACCGCCCCAACGTCGTCCGGAGGGTTCTGGAAGGATGGCTGACGCTTCAGGCGCGGAAACACCTTGTTCCCTGGCTCTGCCGAACCGCGGCCGAACTGGGCTTCGAGTTGAAGGGAACCACGGTGCGCACGCAGCGAACGCTCTGGGCGAGCTGCTCGCACCGCAATACGACTAGCCTGAACGCCCGGTTGCTGCTTCTCTCCCCGGACCTCGTCCGGTACGTCTTCATCCACGAACTGATGCACATCCGACATCCGAACCACTCCCGCGCGTTCTGGCAGGCGGTAGCGGTCCACGTCCCGGACTACCGGGACAGGCTCAAGGAACTGAAGCACCGCATGGAATCACTGTGCGTTTGACGCGGCCGGCACCACGGCAAAGCGGCGGCCGGAGCCGCCGCAGGAGGCCGAACGGTCTCTGGCCGGCTAGTCGCTGTCCTCGCCGTCGTCGCGCAGCTCGATGCGCTTGATTATCTTCTTGCCCACTCCGGCGGGAAGACCAAGGCTGAGCGACAGCATGTCGGTGTCGTCGCCCAGGCCGAGCATGTACAGGTCGGCCAGGTCCTCGGGCACCAGCTTCTTCACCGCCTGCTCGTAGTCGAGCCGGGCGTCCGCCAGCCTGGCCTTGAGCGCGTTGATCTCCTTCTTCTTGGCCACAACCTCGGCTTCCGGCTTACTGGCCAGTTCCAGCTTCTCGGCCTCTGCCCGCTTGACCGCTAAGTCGGTCTTGAGTGAGCCGGTCGCCTTGATATATGCGATCTTGGCGTCGAGCAGGCTGAGATGGGCGTCGGTGTCGAGCTTGTCGTCCACGTCAAGGAGCTTGCCGCCCTTGAGCTTGATGACCTTCTTCTTGCCGTCTTCGCAGATGGTGACGAGTTTGCCGTCGTCACCCTCGCTCAACGTGACAAGATTCTCGTCGTCACCCGCCTTGATGACGACCGTCTTGCACTTGACCTTGCAGGCCTCGTCGCAGACCTCGGCTGCCTGGATTGGCGCCGCGAGCGCAAGGACCGCGGCCAGCGCCGCTGCATAGTACCTCACACTACCTCCTCTGGTTTGAATATGGTGCACTACATGTGATTGGACGTATTCGTGCGGAGGAGGTTGCCGCGGCCGCGCCGGCACTCGCGGCCGGGGGCTGCCCGCCAAGCAGGACGGGCTGCGGGTCAGACGTCGCGCTCAGCACGGCGCGAGCGAGGAGAGATCCTTTGTCGCTGCGCTCCTCAGGATGGCCCTGCGGGTCACTTCCCGACGTTCAGCATCGGCACCAGTTTCTGGTCGAAGGGCGTGATGACGAAGGTGTTGTTCTGCGTCGACGCAACCGTCTTGAGCATCTCGATGTAGTACCAGCTCAGGTAGCTGTTGGTGAGCGAGCCGGCGATTACCCGGTTGGCGTCGGCGATGCCCTGTGCTTCGACCCGCTTCCGTTCGGCCTCGCGACCCTCTTTGACCAGCGTGAACTCCATCTTCTGCGCGTTCTGGTCTTCGGCCAGCTTGGCTTCAATCGCCTGCATCACCACGTCGGGTAGTTTGACGCGGCGGAGCAGCACCCGCTCGCGGATGATGCCCTTGCCGGAGAAGGCGACGTCAAGGAGCGAGTCAACCGCTGCCGTGTAGACGGTACGGCCGATTGACGAGTAGAGCTCGCTGGCCGTGAAGCGGGACGCGGCATCGCGCAGTGCCGTGCGGATCGAGGGCCTGACTATCTTGTCGACGTAGTCCGGGCCGATGTTCTGGAAGACCCAGCTTGCCTTGGTGACGTCGAGCCGGTACCAGACCGTGACGTCGAGCGCAACGGTCAGGCCGTTTGAGGCGAGCGCGTCAATCGCGTCGTCGCCCTTCACCTGCCCCTCGTCTCTCATGCTCGACATCGTGTAGGCGTTGGTGCGGACGTCCATCAGGGTGACGTTGACGATGGGAATGACGACGTTCAGGCCGCTCGACATCTGCTTCTGCACCCGGCCCAGTAGCACCGGCACTCCGGCGTAGCCCGGCGGCACGATACGGAAGAATGAGAGCGCGAGCAGGATCACGATGACGACAACCACGCCGGCTGCGGCGCGGCGGGCGATGGCGCGGCCCTGCGGAGTCTGGCGCAGCGCGAAGTAGGCGACTGCCAGACCGAAGATGGCCAGTATCAAGATTCCGAACATAGGACCTCCTTTGTGTTCTTCCGGTCGCCTACACTCTAGCAGATACTTGCGCCGATGGAAGAACGAATGCCCTCCGGCTGCGACGCCGCCGGGCGGCGGTGGAGATGTCTCGCACTGCGGCAGTCAGGTCTGCTTCCTGCTCGATTGACAAGCAGCAGTTAGAAGCTAGAATCGAGTCGTGAGCAGAGTCAGCATAGCCGTGCTCGCGTCGGGCCGCGGCAGCAACTTCGAGGCGCTGGTACACGCGACCCGACATCCCGAGACCAACGGCGAGGTACGACTGCTGATAACCAACGTCCCCGATGCTCAGGTGCTGAAGCGGGCCGAGCAGGAGCATGTGCCCGCCGCAATCATCCCCCATCGCCAGTTCAAGACTCGGGTGGAGTTTGAGCAGGCGTTGGTCGCCGAACTCAACCGGCACAATATCAACCTGGTCTGCCTGGCGGGGTTCATGCGCATTCTCTCCCCGGTCTTCGTCGCGTCGTTCGCAGATCGCATCATGAACATACATCCTTCGCTGCTGCCTTCGTTTGCCGGGCTGCAGGGAATGCAGGTACACGCGGCGGTGATGGCCGCCGGGGTCAAGGTAACGGGCTGCACCGTCCATTTCGTGAACACGGATGTGGATGCCGGTCCGATCATTGTCCAGCGCGCGGTCGCGGTGCGCGATGTGGATACAGCGGAGTCGCTGGCGCTGCGGGTGCTGGTCGAGGAGCACCTGGCATACGCCGAGGCCGTGAAGCTCTTCTGTACCGGGAGACTGAAGGTCGAAGGCAGGCGGGTACATGTCAGCGCAGTTGAGGGCACGACCGGTGCCTGAACGCAAGCTCAGGGTAGCCGTCGTCGGCTGCGGCTCCCAGTCACAGCTCGCGCACATACCGGCCCTCAAGCAGAATCCGTCGGTTGAGATAGCTGCGCTGTGCGACAGCGACGTCCGCAAACTCAACCAGCTCTGCCTGATACACAAGGTCGAGAAACACTACGTGGACTTCGACGACCTCAAGGAAGACGAGACCATTGACGCGGTGGTCATCGCCACGCCCAACCACCTGCATGCGCCCATGGCCATTGCGGCGATGCGCTACGGCAAGGATGTGCTCTGCGAAATGCCCCTGGCCCTGAATTCAACCGAAGTCAGGCAGATGATGGCAAACGCCGAGCGCGAGAAGCGGAAGCTGATGCCGGCGATGAGCATGCGGCTCAGACCCGACATTCAGACCATACGCCGGTTCGTCGAGGGGGGAGAACTGGGCGAGCTCTACTACTGCAAGACCGGCTGGCTCCAGGGCCGCTCTTCATGGTCTCTCTCCGGCTGGCGCGGTCAGCGCTTGCGAGCCGGCGGCGGCGCGTTCTTATCGCTGGGCACGGCGTTGCTTGACGCGGTGCTCGCGCTGCTGGCTCCCCACACCCCTGTCTCGGTCATCGGCGCGGCCCATCACCGCGCCCCCGACTCCGAAGTCGAGGACACCGCGTTCGCGATGATCCGCTTCGAGCCGGACCTTACGCTTACGGTCGAGGTTGGGTGGTCAATGCTCCAGGAAAAGGACCTCACCTACCTGAACCTGTTCGGCAACGCCGGGGCCGCCCTGTCGAACCCAACCCAGATACACAAGGAGATGCACGGGCACCTCGTGAACGTCACTCCCCAGATCCCGGCGAAGGACTACATGCGTTCTTCGTGGCGGATGCTGGTCGATCTCTGGATTGAATCGCTGGTGCGACAGACACCTCTGCCCATCGACGCCACGGAAGCGCTGACGGTCAGCAGGCTTGCGGACGCGTTCTATCGGTCGCAGTCAACCCGCGGCGAGGTCCCGCTCACATCCGAAGAGCCCTGATCCTGGCCGTCGCCGCCATCGGCCTCGGCGCGTTTGCGTTCGCTCCCTTCCCGCTTCGATTCCTGGCCTTCTTCGCGCTCGTCCCCCTGTTCTCCGTTGTCAGACATGCAAGGCCCGGCCGAGCGTTTCTCTGGGGCTGGCTCTTCGGCGGGCTTCTCTTCGCCGCTCACCTGTGGTGGCTCTGGTTCCTGGTCGTGCCGGTCGAACCCATCACGCGCATCCTGCTTGACATCGGCGTTGTTCTGCTCTTTGCCTACCTCGGCCTCTATGTCGGTGCGTTCGCCTGGCTCACCCGGCGTTGGGGTCTCTGGGCGGCGCCGCTCATCTGGCCCTTGCTCGAGTTCCTCCGCACCAAATCCCAGATCGGTTTTCCCTGGGGTCTGCTCGGCTACACGATGACGCCCTACGTCCCGTTCATCCAGCCCGCGTCGATTGGGGGTGTCTACCTGGTGTCGGCATGGCTGGTGCTGGTGAACGTGCTTCTGTACAAGCTCTACGCATCACGCTTCACGCCGGACGCCCCGGATGCCCGGCGTGAGGCGTCCGGCGTCAGGCGAAACGCACGTCGCATGCTGGGTCCTGCCATGGCGCTAGCCGTTGCCTTTGCCGTGCCGCTGGTCTTCGCGTTGTTCTACATCCGGCCGCTCAAGCCCTGGTTCAATGTCGCTATCATCCAACCCAACGTCTCCCCCTTCGACAAGGGAGATTGGGACTCGCGGTCAACAATCCAAGCGGACCTTGTCCGGTTGACGCAGCAATCGGCCGCGGAGCACCCCGACCTCATCCTCTATCCGGAAACCGCAACGCTAACGGACGTGACGAGGTCGGAGTCAATGGGTCGGGCGATTCGTGGACTCGCCGATTCTCTCCAAACGGACATCTTCACCGGTTCGCCCCTGTTCGACGAACGCCGCAGATCCTGGCACAACGGCGCAGTCCTGATTCGGCCCGGCGAGGCCATCAAACAACGCTACTACAAGATTCGGCTGGTGCCCTTCTCCGAGAAGATCCCCTACGCGGACGAACTGCCAATCATACGCAGGATCCTCGGTACCGCTGACATGGGCGACTGGGCAAGGGGCCATGACTACACTGTGTTCCACTGGTCGCGCGGGACACTGTCAGCACTCATCTGCTTTGAGGCCATCTTCCCCGACCACGCGCGCGAGTTCACGCGCCGCGGCTCGCAGCTCATCGCCGTGGTCACTAACGACGGCTGGTTCGGACGGCTGGTCGGCGCCCAGCAGCACGCTGAACTTGCGGTCCTGCGGACGGTTGAGAACGGCGTGCCGATGATCCGTAGCGCGAACAACGGCATCTCGTTCGTCGTTGACCCGTACGGCAGAATCTTGAGGCAGACTTCGCTGTTCGTACAGACGATTCTCTCTGGCCCGGTACCGCAGACGCTTGCGCCGACCCTCTACCGCCGATACGGGGACTGGTTCATGCCGGCTTGCGTACTCGGACTCGCCATAGGACTACTCACCCTGCGTCTCCGCGCCAGACGCGGGCGGGTGCTCTAGCACCGCCCGGACTCGCTACTTCCTGTACTTTCCCATCAGGCTCGTTTGCGCCAACAGGTGCCCCCGCATCGCTTGCTGCAGCTGAACGGCGGTGACCGTCTGGTCCAGTTCGAGCATTCGATCCAGGGCATACAGGTCGAAGTAATAGCGGTGGGTTCCATGCGGCGGTCTCGGCCCGTCGTACCCGATTCGGTGGAAGCTGTTGGTGCCCTGCATGCCGCCCAACGACAACGATGGCTCGCGCCCGATCCCCTCCGGGAGACGCTTCACATTCTCTGGAACATTGAACAGGACCCAGTGCATGAACGTACCGCCGGGCGCATCGGGATCCCGGCAGATCAGGGCAAAGCTCCTGGTACCTTCAGGCCCTCCCTCCCACGACAGACCGGGCGAGACATTCTCTCCGTACAGGCTGTGGCGCGTCGGGATCGACTCTCCGGCGGCAAATGCAACGCTGGCAAGCATGAACCCGCCCTCTGGGGCCTGCCCCGCCATCTCGGCGCTACCGCTCTTCGGCTTTGCAGTACAAGTCAACATCAGGACGCAGGCGGATACGACAGACATCGTCTTCTTCAAGCCACCACCTCCGGAGTCAGGCTACCTCGCTCTGCTGCCGTTGTCCAGTCCTGCGGGCACTTGGATGTTGACCGCCGACAGAACCGGGCTATAGTCAGAACCAAATGAGAAGTCTGCTCCTTACGATATTATGCGCGTCCGTGGCTGCGGCCTCGGCGCTCCCCCCTCTCCGGGATACGATCAAGCCGCGCGAATGGCTGGTCTGCGGCCCATTTCCGGTGGGCACACGCGAGGGCATTACCGGCGTGGTCGAGGACCCGCTTTCCTTCCGGCCTGCAGAGGGCGACACCTACCGATCCAGCCTGGTACAAGGTGGCATCACAACCTGCCGCAAGGTGACGGTGGACTCGCTCGGCTGGCTTGAGACCGACTACCAGGACGTGCGTTGGGACACCCTGCAGGACTACTACGGCAACGTCGGCCTGTCGTGCGCCGGATTCGCCTATGCTGAGTTCGACTGCCCGCGGACTTCTCGCGCCCTGGCGGCTGCGCCCAAGCTGGGTGGGTTCGTTCTCAACGGCCGGAGCTACACTGGTGACGTCTACGGCAACGGCTGGTTCCAGACACCTGTCCAGCTCGACTCGGGACGGAATCGCGTCCTGCTTCGGCTCTCCGGGTACGGCGACCAGAGGGTGAAGTTCCACCTACTTCCGCCGACTGCACGCTTCAGGATCGTGACAAGAGACATAACGGTTCCGGACCTGGTCGCCGATTCCAGCCTGGGCGGCTGGCTCGGCGTACCGGTCATGAACCTCGACCCGGAACCTCTCGACACCGTCAAACTGGCAGTGCTTTCCTCAGGCGATACTGTCGGAAGCTCGCAAGTCGCTCTGCTACCTGGATTCGGCGTGCTCAAAGTGCCGGTGCGGATTTCCCTGCCGGCACGGTCCTATGACACAGCGGGGCTGGTCGTAGTCATAAACTCCAACTGCGCGGGAGCCTCCGGCTCGGACACAGTACGCCTGCGCATCCGCCAACCCGATCAATCGCGCAGGGTGACATACATCTCGGCAGTAGACAGCTCCTGCCAGTACTGCGCAGTCCTCTATCCCAGTGACTACGACCCCTCGAAACGCTATGCGTTGATACTCTCCCTGCACGGAGCCGGAGTGGAGGCATCGGGTCAGACCGACGCCTACAAGCCCAAGGACTGGGCATTCGTGGTCAGTCCGACCAATCGCCGGCCGTTCGGATTCGACTGGCAGGACTGGGGCAGGCTGGACGCTATCGAGGTCCTGAACCACGCCCTCGCGAGTCTGCCGATTGACCGAGATCGAGTGCTGCTGACCGGCCATTCGATGGGCGGGCACGGCACCTGGCATGTGGGACTGACGCACGCGGACCGGTTCGCCGCGGCTGCGCCTGAAGCAGGATGGCCCAACATCCAGCTCTACGTCCCGACGTTCCTGCAGCGAAGTGTTACCTTCGCCGACCCCGCCCAGGTTGCAGTTCGCGATATGGCGATGCGACCGGACAACACTCCCGCGATGCTGGTGAACGCTCTCAACCTGCCGCTCTACATCCTGCACGGCGGGGACGACGACAACGTCCCGCCCATCCATGGCCGCAACTTCGCCGAATGGCTCAAGGAACTGGGCTATCGCTTCACCTACAAGGAAGTACCGAACCGGCCGCATTGGTGGAGCTACGAGGATGGTCTGAGCTGCGTTGACGACACCGACCTGATGGGCTTCCTCGAATCACAGCGTCGCGACCCTGGACCGCGCCACATAAGATTCCGCACGGCTGACCTGGGCCAGTCCAACCGCAGCTACTGGGCTGTCTTGGAGCGCGTGCGCGTGATTGGTCGCGATGCCGACTTCGAGGCGTGGGCCACAGACTCCCTTATCACGGTGAAAACCACAAACATCTCCCAGTTCAGTCTGGAATTCACCGGCAGCCCCTTCTTTGCCGGCGCCGTGAGGGTTGAAATCGACGGCAGACGGGTCGGCACCAGATATAGCCTGCCCGGTCGGCTGACGTTCCACGCGACCGACAGAGGCTGGGCCGTCGGTCCTGCTCGAACGCCGCCACTGACCAAGACGCCCGGTCTTTACGGCCCGGCCAAGCAGGCGATGATGAGACCGTTCTTGCTCGTGTACGGAACCGCCGACTCCAGCCTGACACCATACTTGCGCCATTCGGCGACACAGGAGGGTCTGCGCTGGTGGCTTGTCGGCAACGGCCGCGCCCGCGTAGTGGCCGACACCGAAGTCACGTCGGAAGACGTCAGACTGAACAACCTTGTGCTCTATGGCGGCCCGGCGGAGAATTCGGTGACACGGAGAATCGGCGACCGTCTGCCGGTTCGTGTCAGGGCCGGCCACATGCTGCTCGGGAACAAGGACCTCGGCGACAGCCTCGCCGCAATGTTCGTCTACCCCAATCCTCTCAACCGAGAACGCTTCGTCCTGGTACGAATGGGCACCGATTCGGACAACACACGGCTGTCCCCGTTCTGGGGCGTGGCGTCATCGGGCGCTGGTATCCCGGACTTCATGATCTTTGACCGCTCGGTACGCCGCCTGGGCTGGGCCGGTGTGAGGGCGACAGGTTTCTTCGGCCCGGACTGGAACGTGGACCCGTCTTCCACGTACCTGAAGGAGTAGGACATTGCCGGAGATCACACTCCAGTCCCCGGCCAAGGTCAACCTCGGCCTTTGGGTTGGTGGAAAGAGGGCCGACGGCTTCCACGATATCGTCACCATAATCGCGCCGGTCGAGCTGCACGACACGATAGTCATCAGCCGCACCCGGTCGGGTATAGAGGTGACGACCGACTCCGAAAACGTCCCTTCCGGCCCCGGCAATCTAGCCCACAGAGCTGCGGCCTCCTTCTTCCAGTCCACCCGGATGGAGCATGGTTGCCGGATTCGCGTTGTGAAGCGCATTCCCGTCGGCGGCGGCCTGGGCGGCGGCTCTTCCAACGCGGCAACGGTACTGATGGGTCTCGACCGGCTATTCGGTACGGCCTTGGATCCGCAACAGCTTCGACGGATCGCCATGTCTCTTGGCAGCGATGTGCCGGCATTCCTCCTCGGCAGTCCCGGTATCGCCCGCGGACGCGGCGAGAAGCTACGCAGCATCCGGCTGCCTCGTCTCGACCTGCTCCTCTGCATTCCCGGACACGGAGTTCCCACGGCCTGGGCCTATGCGGAACTTGACCGCCTGCGCGCCGCAGGGCAGGGTTTGACACGGCCGCTGATTTCGCCTAAGATACTCCGCGTCGCGTTGCGGCGCAACGAACCTGGCAAGGTCTCCGCGCAACTGGCGAACAGCTTCGAACCCGCGGTCTTCGCAAAGCACCCTGCGCTCGGTCGTGCCAAGGAGCTTCTACTCAGGCACGGTGCTCTCGGGGCATCTCTGTCCGGTTCCGGCAGTACGGTCTATGGCCTGGCTGGTACGAAAGGCTGGAAAGACCCGATGGCCGCCCTGGCCCGGAGTGGATTCCACTGCATCAGAACCAGCACCACATAGACCAACGCCGAAAGCGAGCACCGAACGTTGCACCGGCATGTTCCGGTCGGACGTTCGCAACTCGCACTGTGGAATTCGTCAAGTCGTTTGGGGCGTCGTTCAACTGGCAGGACCCAGGACTTTGGATCCTGTTATGAAGGTTCGATTCCTTCCGCCCCAGTAAATGTCGGTACGCGAGCGAGGTAACATGCAAGGTGAGCTCAAAATCTTCCATGGTCGGGCCAATGTGCCGCTGGCCCTGAACATCTGCGAGCACCTCGGCGTCAGGCCTGGCGCGGCCGAGGTGCGGACGTTTGCTGACGGCGAAATCCGTGTCAACATCATGGAGAGCGTGCGGGGCAGTGACGTCTTCGTCATTCAGCCCACGCAGCCGCCGGCCGACAACCTGCTCGAGCTCCTGTTGATGATCGACGCCCTGCGGCGCGCGTCGGCCGAACGCATCACGGCGGTTATCCCGTACTTCGGATACGCTCGCCAGGACCGCAAAGACAAACCCCGGGTCCCGGTCTCGGCCAAGCTCGTCGCCAATCTGATCGAGCGAGCCGGTGCTGACCGCGTGCTGACGATGGAACTCCACGCCGAGCAGATCCAGGGGTTCTTCGACATCCCTGTCGATCATTTGTATTCCACCCCGGTCCTGGTCGACTTCTTCCTGAAACGCGGAGTTGATGGCTGTACGGTTGTCGCGCCGGACACCGGCCGGGCCAACCGCGCCCGCGGCTTCGCCCAGCGGCTGATGGAGAAGATGCCGCTGGCGGTGATCGACAAACGTCGTTCCGAACCCAACAAGGCAGCGGTCATGAACGTCGTCGGCGAGGTCGAAGGCCTGGACGCGATAATCTTCGACGACATGGTCGATACCGGCGGGACGTTGATCAAGGCCGCCCGCGCACTGCTGAAGCACAAGGCCCGATCGGTGATGGCCGTGGCCACCCACGCCGTCTTTTCCAGAGACGCGGTCAAGAAGATACAGGCATCGCCGCTGGATGAGATAATTGTCACCGACACGCTGCCGCTGCCGCGCAAGAAGCTAGTCCGCAAGATTCGAGTGCTGCCCGTCGCGTCTCTGTTCGCGGATACGATCCTCCGCACACACCGCAGCCAGTCGGTCAGCTCTCTGTTTATGTAGAGGAGAACATGGCATACACAGTCAAAGCTATACAACGAACCGACACGGGCAAGGGCAGGGTCGGCAGGCTCCGCCGCAGCGGGTCTCTACCCGCCGTGATGTACGGACACGGAGAACCCTCCGTAATGCTGGCAATGTCGACCCACGAATTCGACCGGCTGCTCGATCGCATAAGAGGTCACAGCCCGATTGTCGAAGTCGAGATCGACGGCCAGCAGCCGCAGAAATGCGTCATCAAGACCCTGCAGCGTAACCCGGTGACCGGCAACCTGCTGCACGTCGATTTCCAGAAGGTCCATGCCGGGGAAAAGATCACGATGAACGTCCCCGTCATCGTCACGGGAGCGGCTGAGGGTGTCAAGCAGGGCGGCATGCTCGACCACGTCCTCCGGACCGTCCCGGTTCGCGCCACCATCGACGCGATCCCCGAGCACTTTCAGATCGATGTGACTACCCTGAAGATCGACCACAGCATCCATATCAAAGACCTGGGCCGTCCTGACCTTGAGTACGCGCTGCCGGTCGACTCACCTATCGTCACTGTCTTGTCGCCGCGCAAGCTGACTGAGGCACCCACAGCGGCCGAAGCTGCCGCAGCTGCCGAAGCCGGACCGGCCGAGCCCGAGGTCATAACGGAGAAGAAGCCGGCCGAGGACGAGGCCGAGGGTGAAGAAGAGAAGGGAAAGGGCAAGGGCAAGGCTGAGGCCAAGGGCGAGAAGAAGGAAGAGAAGAAGGAAGAGAAGAAGAAGGAAAAGAAGTAGGCCGGTGACCATATTCGGACTCGGCAACCCGGGATCTCGCTATGCCTTCACCCGACACAACATCGGATTCATGGTGGCCGACTCGCTTGCTGCGAGACTCGGGTTCCGTTTCCGTACGTTCACTGACCGCGAAGTCGCCCGTCGTCGATTCTCGGGCGACGAACTGGTGCTGGTCAAACCGCTCTCATTCATGAACGAGTCGGGCATCGTCGTACAGAGGCAGCTCGAGCGCAGGCCGGACGAACTGCTCGTCGTCTGCGACGACATGGCTCTACCTTTCGGACGACTCCGCCTGCGCCCCGCCGGCTCGGACGGTGGCCACAATGGCCTCGGATCGATCATCACACACCTGGGTCGAAGCAGTTTCCCGCGCCTGCGAGTTGGCATCGACGCCCCTGACAGAAGCAGCGATGGGGTGAACCACGTGCTCGAGCGCTTCCCGCCGGAACAGGAAGACCTCCTGCCTGAAGTGCTGGAGCGCGCTGCCGATGCGTGTATTGCCGTTGTCACGCAAGGACTGGAACGGGCCATGAACCGGTTCAACCCGATGCCTCCGGTCGGGGCGGAGGAAAAGACCCAGGCATGAAGGTAGGGATTGTCGGCCTGCCGAACGTCGGCAAGTCTTCGCTCTTCAATCTACTCACTGCCGGCAACGCCAAGGTTGACCTCTACCCGTTCACGACCATCGACCAGAATGTAGGCGTTGTGCTCGTCCCCGACGAGAGGCTGGAACGCATTGCGCGTATCCTCAAACCGGAGAAAGTGACACCGGCGCACGTCGAATTCGTGGACATCGCCGGCCTGGTGAAAGGTGCTAGCGCAGGCGAAGGTCTGGGCAACAGGTTTCTTGGCCACATTCGCGAGGCCGACCTGATTCTCCATATTCTGCGCGCCTTCACGGCCGGCAACATCCCCCACGTTCTCGAAACGGTGGACCCGGACCGTGACCTGGCAGTCGTTGAATCGGAGTTGGCTATCGCAGACCTCGCGGTTGTCGAGAAGAGGCTCGAACATGTCCGCAAAGAACCAAAGACGTCGGAGCAGGCGCTGCTGCTCGAAGCCCTCGAGAAACTCCAGTCGGCCCTGGCCCGAGGCGAACGCCCGGCTTTGACGCCCGAACAACGCCGCGTAACGCGCGACCTCGGGATAGTCCAGGCCAAGCCGGTCGTCTGCGCAGTCAACTGCTCGGACACCGAGCCGACCGACCCGGCCAGATTCTCGGCGACCACGTCCAGAACCAGCCTGCTCTTCTCAGCCGCCCTCGAGGCCGGCATGGCCGAGTTCACCGAACCGGACCGTATAGAGATGCGAAAGTCGCTCAACCTCGCTCCGGAAGGCCCGGCTGGCATCGTCAACCGCTGTTTCGACGCCCTCAACCTCATCCGGTTCTACACGGTCAAGGGCACGGAGTCTCGGGCCTGGGCCGCTCCGGCCGGCACTACCGCTCTCGATGCTGCCTTCATGATTCACACCGACATCGGGAACGGCTTCATCAAATCGGAGGTGGTCAACTTCCGAGCCCTGGCAGAGTGTGGTGACTTCCACGCCTGCCGCGACAAAGGTCACGTGAAAGTAGAAGGCCGGACCTATGTCGTCCAAGACGGCGACGTCCTGCTTGTCAAGTTTAGATAAGATGCAGAGCATCATTGCAGCCAATCCCCAAGCGTCAATCGTCAATTCCCAGAGGAGGAAGTCTGAATAACTACGAACTCGCGATGATCGTCAGTCCTGACCTGGCCGAGAAAGATGTCCAGAAGCTCGCCCAGGACTCCAAGGAGTTGCTCGCGGCAAGCGGCGCGACCGCTGTCTCCGACGAGCAGATCGAACGTCGGGCGCTGGCCTACCCGATCAAGAAGCACAACGAAGCCAACTACGTGTACGTCAACTTCTCGGGCCCGCCGTCGATACCAGAGAAGTTTCGCTACGAGATGCGTCACCGCGAGGGCCTCATGCGTATGGCGTTCGTATGCAAACCGGTGCCCAAGCCGCCAGTCGAGGCCGAGGCAGCGACCGCGCCGGAGCCAAGCCCGGAGGCGCCGAATGGCTGAGCCCGAACGCACCGGTCAGCGCAACCCGGGTACGCCGATCCGACTCGGGAATCTGAATGTAGTGATACTGCTGGGCCGGGTTACCATGGACCCGGACCTGCGTTACACGCCGTCCGGCGCTGCTGTCCTCGGGTTTCGAATAGCGGTAGACCGGGTCTGGCGTGACAAAACAACCGACGAGTGGAAACGCGAAGCATCGTTCTTCCAGGTGAATCTGTGGGGTCAGAGTGCGGAACGCCTGAGCAAGACCATGAGAAAAGGGTCAGCGGTTCTGGTGGAGGGCCAACTCCGCAGCCGTTCATGGGAAGGAAAGGACGGCGAGAAACGCTACGTGGTGGAAATCAACGCCAGCCGGACACAGGTTCTTGACAAGCTTGACTTCGCGACAGGTCAGGGAGCCAGCCCGGTCGAAGAAGAGCCCGATACCCCCAAGGACCAGCTCGACGATATCCCGTTCTAGCTGAGAGCTGCTGCCGGGGAGGCGACCTTCCGTCCTCGACGCTCCGAATCGGGATCGAGGACCTTTGGCGTCACGGCGGCTCGGTAGGATCCCGAGCCTGCTTGGCCGATTGGGGAAGAGTCTTGTCCTCCTTGAACTGGAAGTGGTAGGGCAAGGGGAACCAGACTCGTGCCGGCTGTCCGAAGTGCTCGGCCGGGGCAAATGAGCTGCGCAGTGCCGTTGCGCAGGCCGAAGAGTCAGCCGCAGCATAGCCCGAGGAGCGGACAATCCTCGCGGCCAGAACTGCACCGTCGAAATCCACCAATGCCTCTGCGTCGGCCTCTCCGCTGAAGCTGAACTGCTTCAGCGCCTCCGGGTATCCTGCCGGCTCGAGTGCAATAGGTTGAGGCGGCCTCTGTACTCTGTAGAAACTGACAGCGTTCTCGAAGTCGCCCAGCAGGGGGATCACCGAATGGTTCCAGCAGCAGAGCAGTCCGGGGTGGTTGAAGTCGAGGACGACCGTGTCCCCCGGCGCAACTTCGATGCCCGAGTCGGGTGACTGCGCCGCAACGAAGAACAGAGGGACCTTGGACGTGTCGATCTCAACCTGCTCGAATCGCGATACCAAGCCGATCTTCTTGAGCGCCCGGTGGGCGTGATAGATATCCGAGCCGACCAATGCCGGGACGGTCAGGGAATCACCAGCTAGACCGCAAGCAGCCAGCGCTGCCACCAGGCACGACACGGCGGCGAATCTCGGTGTCACCATTCAGCATATTCGTACTGCCGCCTCCTGTCAAACCTGATGGAAACAGAGCGCCCGCGGATGCGGGCGCTGATTGCAGAAGAGCCGACCCTGCTACCGAGCGACCATCAGTTTGCCGGCAATGTGCCTGCCGTCGAACTCGTAGCGGTAGAGGTACACCCCTTCGGGAAGAATCACGCCCGATTGAGACCGACCGTCCCAGGTTGCGCTGAACCTGCCCGGCTCGCTCCGCCCCGCAGCCAGTGTGCGGACGTTTCTGCCGGCAGCATCGTAGATGTCCAGTGAAACGTTGCCGCGGCGTGGCACGGCGTATGACAATCGGGTGGTGCGGCGGAACGGGTTGGGTCCTACAGCTATCTCCATCCGACGGGGCGAAACCACCTTTGGCCCCTGGATACCAACCGGATTCTGCCACTTCTGGACTACGATCGGGTTGTCGGTTCCCGGACCCTCGTTGTACAGGAGGAACCCGGCCACCTGGTCGATGAGATACTGCACCATCACCGTGTCGCCGATCGGGTTCAGGATAGACGGGAATCGATACGTAACATCGCCGCCATCGGTGATCTTGATACCGTTGGCCCAGCTGACGCCGTTATCCGTCGAGTACGAATACCAGATGTCGGCGCGCACGCGCGACGTCGTCTGCTCCACGTTCACCCCATCGAACTCCTCCCAGGCAACAAAGAGGTTACCTCGGTCGTCCTCGCCGAGACTGGGACGGGCGCAGATCATGACGTTGTAGCCGACCGCAGCATTCAGAGACTCCGGCGACGCGATGTGGATCCGGTTCCACGTATCCGGGTTGGACGCACACCAGTGCCAGATCTCGCCGGGCAGGATCCAGTTGGTGTCACGGACGTACGGGCTCACGTTGCCTACGATGTGCAACCGGTCCTGTCTGTCGTAGAGCGGAAAGAGAGAAGTCAGGTGATAGGACGGGAGTGTCTCAGACCCTGGGGAGAATGCCGGCGGAAATCCGAGATCCACGGGCATATCCCAAGTGCTGCCGCCATCCTGGGACTCGACAAAGAAACCTGGGTTTTGTGCGTAGCCGCTGGCCGGTGTCGAAACCCAGGTTATGCAGACCTTGTTCGAGCCGGGCACATCCGAGGTCGCGATATTGTGGGTGGGAAACAACGGCTCCGGCTGAGGTGAAGTCGCGCTCGTCGGCGTATCCCAGCTCGTCCAGGTGGTCGAACGACTCCGGAGCAGGTTGTCCTGGTTGTTGGCGTCGATCACCGCCAGTTGGTAGGCGCCATTGTTGCTGACGCCGATCCAGGGCCACTCGCAGTGATTCAGGGCCGTGGATTCACCATAGACATACTCGAAGATGCCGGCTCCAACGTCCGCGTCCTTGGCGAATATGGGAGCGAAGTCGGCGGTTCCTGAACCAGTCGAGTGGTGGGCCGAGATGACGGCTATGCCGCTGGAATCGGTATCGATCTTGCCGTAGCCGGTGCGTATTGAGTAGACGTTAACACCAGCCTGCATGAAATCGGGGTCGGTCCAGTTCCACGCGCTGCTGCCGTAGTCGTAGAAGTTGTACCTCATGTTGCGGTCCGGGAAAGTTGTGTTTACCTGGTCCGCGGAGTACATCCAGAGTACGTGGATTCCCCTGCCTGGCGTCTGCGTCAGCATTCTCAGCGCCGGGCCGTTCGCACCCCAGTCATAGGTCGTGCCGCCGACCGTATCAACGGTGCCAATGGTGAATCGGGCCTCGTGGGTCGGACCCGAACCGCTTTGCGGGTTTGACGGCAACACCTTGCCGTCGTCGGGTAGCACAGTCACGGGCTGCAGCGTGACGGCCAATACCAGGGCCGGCGCCAGCAGCATCAGACCGACGATACTACGCACACAGTCCTCCTTATTAAGGTTTGCAGTTCTGCACTCTCAGCCGGACTGGTCCCGGTCGAGATCCGGTTGATTCTAGTCCTGCACCCGAATCAGTCAAGCGGCAAAGGGTGTTCAGAGGTCGAACTGCCCGCGACCCGCGACTACCACGCTGCCGCCGACACGCACCAGAATACCACCATCCCTCTCCCCTCCCTGCAGGTAGAGAAGCGACGGCCGCTTCATTTCCACTCCCTGCTCGGTGTGGATGGCGAACTCACTGGCTCCCAGGTACCGGTGCCGGACCAGCCAGGCACATAGGCAACCGTTCGCGCTGCCGGTCGCCGGGTCCTCCGGAACATCATAGTAGTCACAGAACACGCGCACATGCAACCGGCACAGCGGATCAATGGTCTCCGGCGAGAACGCCAGCACTGCCTTGGCCTCGAGCCGGGCGGTCAGACGGTAGTAGTCGGCCAGGTTCACCTTGATGTCCTGCATCGCGGCCAGGCTTCTGACTGGAACGATGACGAAGGGAAGGCCGGTAGAAACTTCCTGTGCTGGGAATCGGCTGTCGATGTCGGTCGGCGCCAGACCCAGCACACCGGCCGCGGCCGCAGCATCCACGTGGGCGCCGAACTCTGGTGGAACCTGCGTCATTACCAACCGCTCACCCTTCTCCTCAACGGCAACTGGAACCAC
>Ga0233423_10000547_pt1 | contig 19566 bp, 11 predicted proteins | sample Watercolumn_Mata_FD_180713 | JGI IMG/M metagenome (GOLD analysis project Ga0233423, IMG submission 180713) | Freshwater microbial communities from Lake Matano, South Sulawesi, Indonesia - Watercolumn_Matano_2014_112_MG | ecosystem: Environmental > Aquatic > Freshwater > Lake | place: Indonesia...
CCGTCATATTGCTTCAAACTTTCACGAATAATTGCGTCATGTCGGGAGAGAAGATCCATTGTGAGTTTTTCATCAGATTGCATCATTTTACTATAACCGACTATGTCCGAAAACATGATGACGGACAAACGATGTTCGTGAATTTGTATGGAATCTTCAGCCATAAGAATTCCTTTCACAGAAATTCAACTAAATTTACTCCTAATAGAGATTTTCAATCACCATAATCTTGCTATTTTCTTGCTCCCTTGAAAAAATAATCGTCTTCATATCTGGCGAATATGAAATTGGAATATAAGTCCTTGGTGGAAGACTAAAGAGTGTTGTTATATTTTTGTTCTGTTTCGATAGGCTTTTTACATCCCAAGATCTATTTTTCTCATCCAAATATAGAAATGCGATTTCTTTCATATCAGGTGTTTCTTGTGGTTCCAAAACAACACCCCTAATTTTTACTAATAATTGTTTAGAACCATCTTCAATTTTCATTGACCATATTCCAAGCGAATCAGAATAAAAGATGTTTCTACAATCCCTGGAAAATGTAGATATTCTTCGACTTTTAATTTCTCTTACTGTTTTGTCAAATGCTTGTGGGGACGTAAGAAAAGTCTTCTGAGCATTCTCTTCAGGTAAATATATCATATACTTCCCATCAGAAGACCAGGCATAGAGCAGACCTTCTCCAATTTTCCTGAGTTTGTTATTAAAAAGATCCAGCAGTAAAATTGATGCTGTATGTCTTACTGAATCATTCTTTTTGCTAAGAGTGTCTACCACGTCTACAGAAAAAGCTATTTGTTTTCCATCTGAGGACCATTGGAGTAGATCCCAACCACGAATAGCTTTATCATTTCCAAGCAGATAATTTTTCGGTTCACTCCCATCGCTATTACATACAATTAATTCCGTGTGATTATATTCAATTGCTTCCAGCCAGGCAATCTTATTTCCATCTGGAGAATATGAAGCCCCGTAGCATCCACGATCCTCAAATGTTACTTGCGAGGTTTTTTTTGTCTCAATATTAGCTTTCCATACATTCAATGTCAGGGATTTATTGATATATACTAGATGTTTGCCATCTTTTGATATGTGAGGACACCTATCTCCCCCTTGGCCAAGTGTTACTTGCTTCAATGCTCCACCATTGACCGGTATCGACCATAAGTTTACGGTACCCCCTCGTGTTGAATTGAAAATTATATCATTATTTGTGGTCCAACAAAGATCATCAATATAATTTTTATCATCAGTCAGTTGACGTTCCACTTCTTTGCTAATATCATAAATGAAGATTTCTGTGTAATCCTGTTTCTCTTGAGATGTAAATCCTTTTAAGAAAGCAATCTCCTTTGAATCTGGAGACCACGCAATCGGCCTCGGCCACATTGGAAGAATTTTCTTTTCTTTTGCATCTGTTACGTCATATAACCACAAATATGATTTATTTTCTTCATTTCTTATAAAAGAAATAGAATGTTCATCCGGAGACCAGACAGGTGACTGAGCAGTTTCTATAATTTTTTGTGCTCTTCCTCCTAATGTTGGAATGACATAAATATCCATTATGAATCTGTTTTCATCGCCATTCCAATATGAAAAAGCGATTCTACTACCGTCAGGAGAGAAGCATGGTGAAGTTTTAAGTGTAAAAATAGTATCATTCGTTAATCTTCGAGATTCCCCGCCTGAAATATGTTCAATATATAGATTTTGGACGCCTTCAATATAACCAGTAACATAAATCACCCAGTTTCCGTCGAATGAGATGTTTGGATAATCTACATCCAGACTACGAACTTTCAACGGATGAATTTGTACTTGTTTTGGTTGCTTTTTAAATTGGAAATAAATAAACATCAGTATAGTAAAAATAATAATAGCTATTAGTGGCATAAAATATTTCCGTTGCCTTATTTTCGATTTAAAAACTGCTGGTTTCCATTTTCTTCCTGCTATCGAACCAACCAGAATCTGATATATCTCTATCTTGTCTTTTATGTTCTTTAACTCTTTCGGCCCCAGCGATACTACCTGCAAATCTAATTTATGCTTTACCAGATTATAAATTTCCTGCGATATACATATGCCTCCCGGTTCAGCAAGTGGTTCAATCCGTGATGCTATGTTAACTCCGTCTCCAAACACATCATTCTCTTTAATGACAATATCTCCAAGGTGTATTCCTATACGAACTTGGATTCTTTCTCGTTCATTCTGTTCTTCATTATATTTTGTGAATTTCTCCTGTATCTCTATTGCACATTGAACGGCATTAGTGACTGTACTAAAACTTACGAGGAATGCGTCACCTATAACTTTGATTTCTGTCCCGTCATATTGCTTCAAACTTTCACGAATAATTGCGTCATGTCGGGAGAGAAGATCCATTGTGAGTTTTTCATCAGATTGCATCATTTTACTATAACCGACTATGTCCGAAAACATGATGACGGACAGTCGACGCTCGCTTGAATAAGTCATTTCTTCACTCATATTGACTCCATCAATGAGATAATCATATTAGTTAAATCAATCTTACTTTGTAGAGAATCTGCAGGATCAATGGGAAATAAAAAAAAGCCCCTGCACAAGCTTACACTTGCCAGAGGCTTAGATGGATGTGACTACACCAAGCAAACCGCTGGCTAGTCATATTTTTATTGGATGTAAGTTAGGAGAGTTCCGGGCTTATTGCAAGGGAAAAAAACTTAAATATCAGATAAAATCAGTAAAAAATTTTTACCTTAATAATGACTATACCTGGATACTATTTTATCTTATCAGCACCATACTTTTTGTATCAATAAAATTGCCGTTCCTTAAGCGATAGAAATAGATACCGCTTGCCATTTTACTTGCATCCCACGTTACAGAATATTTTCCTGCTGGCTTTTCCTCGTTCACCAGCACCGCTACCTCGCGGCCTAAAAGATCGAAAACACGTAAGGAGACATGGTAACCTTCCGAAGGTCTTGTTTGATTCATAGTAACCTTCGGAAGGTCATAATTGATTACAGTCGTGGGATTAAATGGATTAGGATAATTCTGGTACAACATTGCTGTGTGTGGATAAAGCCCTTGACCTTCGACTGAGGAAGAAGCACTTTCTATAGAAAACCAATTTAGATGGAAACCGCCGACTAATATTCTTATTCCAAGTGTCTGCTCTCCGGCATAAAATCCAACCATTTGTTTTAATGTACTCCAAGTCTGCCAGCTTCCAGTGGCCGGTAAAGATTTTGCCACCGGAATTGTATTCTGAATGACAAATCGGATTTGCCCGGTTGAAGATTCACTCGAGTAACGCAGCGATATGTAATAATATCCTTCGGTCTTAACATTGATGGAATATTCCATCCAATCACCATTGCCTAGACCTGTCAATTGAGAATTTCCGTCAATATCATTTGTTGGCTCAATTTGGACTCCGAGCATTTCGGTAAATTGCTCTGCTTCAATTCTTGCAGGAACAGTAACGACAGCCGGCCGGACCCAATTGTATGCTCGGATGCTCGGAAATGATTGAAGCGTACCTCCATCAAAAGACTGGAGCGTACCGGATGTCAAGGAAATTGTTCCAACATCATCCCTTGAATACCAGGCAGAATCTATTTCAACAATAACAGTCGTACTATCGCCATCCTTTAAAGATAATTTGGTTGATGTTGTTAGTATTCCCCAGCCACGGGTTATAATAAAAATATTTTGAGAAGAAGAAGGTTTCAACATTGGTTTATTAAATGTCAGCTCAAAATGACGGCCATCCTGAGTTATTATGGATGAAAGACATTGAGGTGCCGATCCATACTGAGAATTACTAAGTGAAGTAATCCCAAATCCATATGCAAACAATGGATAATAAGTATCATCACCATCGTTTATCGGAATTTGACTCATATTCATCGGCCATGTGTGCGATAGCAATCCTTTTGGTTGATAATCGCCAAACAAGATATCTGCAACACCATCACCTTCAGTCCCAGGCAGCCAAGCGGCAAGAATTACATCTGAAAAGTGTAATATTTTTTCGATGATAAGTGGGCGTCCTGAAACAATGATGACGATTACCGGAGCGCCATAACTTTTCATTTTTTTAATTAACTCAACTTCGTTTTTCGATATACTCAAATCAGCTTTGTCACCTTGTCCTTCCGCATATGAAGTTTCTCCGATAACTGCAATTGAATAATCACAAGAAGTATTAGAAAAATCACCCGATAATGAATATTCAATTTGGGCGTCAGTTACCGCATTTCTAATGCCCTGGAGAATTGTCGTTCCGGTTGTAATATTTCCACTACTGCCTTGCCAACTAATTGTCCAACCACCGCATTGATTCCCAAGATTATCCGCGTTTGAGCCGGCAACTAATATGCGAACGTTTGATTTTTGCACCGGCATGATTCCATCCTTTTTTTTGAGAAGGACAATTGACTCTCTAACACATTGCTTGGCTACTGCACGATTCTCAGGAGATCCTACGGTTGAGAGCAACGACCGATCAGTAAAAGGTCTTTCAAAAAGCTTCATTCTAAATTTTATTGTTAGAATTCTTCGCACCGCATCATCTATACGCAAGGAATCAACCTTACCCTCGCTTACTAACTCCCTCAAAGCAGTCAGAAAATCTAAATAACGTGTTGGCAACATCACCATATCGATTCCTGCGTTTATCGAAGAATCGACGCATTTTTTATAATCGCCTGTAATCAAATCAACGCCAGCCCAATCCGAGACAATAAAGCCTTTAAAACTCAATTCACCTTTTAAAACATCCGTAAGCCAATATTTAGCACCATGCATTTTTACTCCATTAATACTGCTAAACGAAGCCATTACACTACCAACTCCGGAGTCAACTGCAGAAATATAACCGGGTAAATGTATATTTTTTACCGAGGCCTCATCGAATTGTGTATCTCCACGGTCTTGACCTCCGAGAGTTCCACCATCACCCAAATAATGCTTGGCACATGCTAATATGTTTGTTCCACTTGAAAGTGAATCTCCCTGAAAACCCCGAACAACTGCTCCGCTGAAAAGTTGTGCCAGCTCAGGAGTTTCTCCAAAACCTTCATATGTTCTACCCCATCTTTCGTCTCTTGGAACTGCAATACAAGGACCGAATGTCCAATCAATTCCGGTTGCGGCAACTTCCAGTGCAGTAATTCGAGCGGCCTCTTTTGCTAACTCTGGATTTCTTGTACACCCCATACCAATATTGTGTGGAAATATTGTTGCACCGATTACATTATTATGTCCATGGACAGCGTCAACACCATAGATTATTGGAATTCCCAATCGAGTTTTCAACGCGTAAGTTTGAAGAGTATCATACACATCTGCCCAATTTTGTGGATAGTTGCCTCTAATGGGATCAGCACTTCCTCCACTTAAAATCGAGCCAAATAAATACATTGTAACAATCGAAGGATTGCTTTGCACTGCACTGAGATCTACCTGCATCATTTGACCAGTCTTTTCATCTAAAGTCATCCGACCTAATAAATCTTCCACTCGCTGTGAGACAGATAATGTCGAATCTTGATACGGAAATAGTTGTGCCAATATTTGTCGCTGAAATAAAATATTTACAATCATCCATATTAAAAGGACTCTAATTCTCACTCTGCACCTCGCAATAATCTTTTGGTATAGGAATTACCTGTAATGATAATTGACACTCTCCACAAAATGTAAAAACCTTAATATTCACTTTTACGATCTATTGCACTCACTTAATCAGTACAGCAATCTTCGCAACCGAAAGGCCATTGTATGATAATCGATAACAATAAATACCACTGGGATAATTCGTTGCATCCCATGATAAAGAATATCTCCCCGCCTGTTTTTCTTCGTTCACCAGCACAGCCACCTCGCGTCCAAGAAGATCGTATACCCGCAGGGACACAAAATTTTGTGCCCATACCTTGTGTATTTGGAATTCTATCTTCGTTTCCGGATTAAATGGATTAGGATAGTTTTGGTATAATTCAAAATCATAGACTTTAGCGTTATTCGACACGACACCTGTCACTCTTAATGATTTCATGAGAGTCGAATATTTTTTCAGAATGAATATTGTTGATGTATCTGTATCATACACTGAATTTAAACCCTGCTCCTCCATAGGCGGATCACACATAAATGGATCTCCAACTCGCCAAATGTAATCACCGTTTGGTGAGCGTGCCTCGCCACCCCATCCCCAATAATTTGAACCAGCAATAGGCGCTCCTATACTTGCACTATCATAAATCAATTTCAATAGTGTGTCAAAATATTGATCGCGAAATGTTGTCGTGCTAGTTGGACCAAACGCTTTATTATCCCTTGGTAATCCAAATTCTTCCATTGTTATGGGTTTATTCAACTGCTGCGCGTAAGCAATATGATATTGTATATAGGTCCTCGCATTTGCTAATGCGCTGCTGAAGTTACTACCAGAAGGATTATACCAGTTCCAATTATATGCCCAGAGGTGAAATGTCGCATAATCAATCGATGGATTTTGATGGGCAGTTAGAAACACCGTAGGATTTATGTTACATCCAATCAATCCTTCGCTTCCTGTCGTCACAAGATGATTTGGATCGATGGAATGAATAAATTGCGCTGTTGAATCTATCCAATTATAGAACTCATCGTAAGATGAAAATGGTCGCGGTTCGTTTGCAAGCTGCCAAGCCATGATTGCAGGATCTTCATAATAGTGCAATCCTGTTATTGTATTCTTACGTTGAATTAAATTTCTGATATATTGTTTCAGAGCAATATTTGCTTCGATATTACGATAAAAAGTAGTTGCGCTACCGCTAAACCAATTTTGGTATTGAGACATTCCACCCGACCAAGTCCAGAAATTATTTAAAAAAATCACGGCATGCATATCCCTTTTAGACATTTCTGCAAGTAGAAAATCCAGTCCAATAAGGAGAGAATCGTCGTAGACTCCAGGGGAAATTTGAATGGCAGGTTTTATGGAAGCCTGTATTGACGAAGACTCAGAAGCACCAAGAATTCGCAGATTATTGACACCAATTTCTTTTAATCGATCAAGCTCCCTAATTAATCTTCCCCTATCGCCAGTTCGACCTGTGGATCCAAGATAACAGCCGTACCAAAGATTTGTTCCAAGAAAATAATATGGTTTTCCTTCCAGAATAAAATGAGTGTCCTGCACTTTGATATAGTGATGTTCCTGAGCTAGGATGGATTCTACTAAAATCAAAGGCAGAATGATGAATGGTAATAGATTTCGATACATAATAGCTATTCATCACATATTACGTTGGAGAATGAAATGCAGTTTCATATTGATTGATTACTTTGTCGAACCACTCATTGGTCTCTTTCTTTACGATCTGACGTTTTGGATCTGCTTCAAACCATTGAATAGTTCTTTGAATCCCTTGCTTGAATGGAATAGTTGCTACAAATCCTGGTACGAATCGTTTTATCTTGGTATTATCAAATATTACACTCGACGCCTTATCGCCAATAAGGCCACCTCTTAATTCCTCATTCAATGCAGCGAGAGTATCTGAAGAAATATGCACAATCTTTGCTTCCTTACCGACTGCTGAAGCTAGTGCCTGGTGAATTTGATCCCAGGTGAGAATTTCATCGGAGGTGATATGAAATGACTCACCAATTACCTGTTGGTGACCCAAGAGACCTAAGAAACCTTTTGCAAAGTCTTCGGCATGAGTAATCGTCCATAAAGAAGTTCCATCGCCGTGCACAATAATCTTTTTTCCATTCTTAATTCGATCAACAATAGTATATTCGGTCCAACCGCCAATTGGCACAGGAATTACTGTATCGTATGTTAATGAAGGTCTAACTATAGTAACTGGAAATTGTTCCTGCCTATAGTAAGAATTCAGGAGCATTTCGCATGCAATTTTATTTCGTGAATACTGCCAGAATGGATTTGATAGCGGTGTAGACTCTGTGACGACTGGATGTGCAAGTGGTTTTTGATATGCGGACGCAGAACTAATAAAAATATATTGGCTCGTTCTTCCCCGGAATAGGCGAACATCTCGCTCGATATCTTTTTCTTCAAATGCTATCCAATTAACTACAACATCCCATGAATGATCCTTTAGAGTTGCTTCAATCTCCTGAATGTTCGAGATATCACCTATTAGTGTATGTGCTCCAGGAATTGAAGGAATCCTTTTCCCTCTATTCAACAAATACAAATCAATCCCCTGTTCTATCGCTAGTTTGCTCACAGATGTACTGATATTTCCTGTTCCACCAACAAATAAGACTTTCATCTTACTCTCTACCCTTTGCGAATCCATTTTTAATCAAATACGAGTAACTACCCTGTATACCTTCGAAAATATCTCCAGCATATTCATCGAATTCGACAATCATCCATTGAACATTTCCTTTACTGGACTTTATGATTGAAGGATAGTCCAACGATCCTTTTCCTGCTGAAGCGAAAGAATACATTGTAGAACCTTTCTTCGCAACACCATCTTTAATATGCAAGAATGGAGCACGTAATCCGAAATCCTCAACAGCTTTTACAGGATCGAAACCAGCTGTCTTTATCCAGTAAGTATCAATTTCGAAAAATATTCCCTTATCCAACCTCTCTAAAAAATAATAGAATGGATACAAATTATTTGATCGCTCAAATTCCCACCAATGATTATGAATTCCGAATCTTAATCCATTTTTATTCAATGAAGCATTAATCTCGTTATAAAGATTCACTCGTTTATTAAGTTTATCTACAGAATCATAAATCTCTGAAGTGCGGATTAATAGATCCGAATTCTGTGTGGATAAATTATTCGGCCAACCTGAATGTACAATTGTTGAACATTGAAATGTTTCAGCCATTCTTAGGATAGGAATTAAATTATCGTCAATCGGTAATTCAGTATGCATGCTGATAATTGATAATCCGTTATCTTTGAAAACTTTTGCCGCTCTTTCGATACTTATATTAGATGGGAGTGGATACGTTTCAACACCAAGATACCCCATAGCAGACACTTTCTGGATTGAACCCTCAAAATCCTTTTCGATCTGTCGCCGAATACTATACAATTGAAATCCAATTTTTGCTTCCTTCGTATTTTCTATACATCCAAAAGATGGAAATGCAATAGCAGCAACTGTTCCTTTTCCAATTAATGCTAATACGTCCCTTCGAGATAATACTTTATCCAACATTTTCGGTTTTATGGTTACGTCGTTATCTATGTTCATGGTCGAACTAGGCGATAACTTACAAAAGCAAATTCCTTTGAATTTGGTGCCCATGAATGAACATTAATTGTTCCTTGACCACCGAATAGATAGGCAAGTATTTTTATTTCACCACCGGAAGTTGACATCAAACGAAGAGTAACATTTTTATTTGGTGGATGTCCTTCGACAGACTTATCATACGACACAAAAACGATCCACTTATTATTTGGTGAAGGATGTGCAAACCAATCGCAATAATCATCGGCTGGCGTAAATTGAACCTGTTTTGAACCATCAGGTTTCATCCTCCATATTTTCATCTGACCTGTTCGTACCGAATTGAAATAAATATATTTTCCATCTGGTGAATATTCCGGTCCATCATCTAAACCGGGAGCCGATGTGAGACGCTTTTCGTTTCCACCATGTATCGGAATTGTGTAGACATCATAAATTCCATTACGTTCGGCACAATAAGTTAATGTTTTATTATCAGGAGATATTCCATGCCAGTATGAAGGTCCGTTTTTGGTAATTAGCTTTGGTTCACCTCCACCAGATGGTAATGTATAGATTAGGGATTTTCCGTCTTCCGCATGGTGGCTTATAATTAACTGCTTACCATCCCAAGTTAGTCCATGGTCGTTATTACATTTCACCGCAAAACCTGTGTTAATCGGCTTAGGTGTACCACCGTTTACAGGCATTGAATATATTTTACCTCCAGAGTTATATACAAACATTTTTCCATCCCGGCTCCAATTCGGCGCTTCGAAATGTTCTTTTGCACGCCTGATAATTGTCCTAACTCCTGTTTCTATATCCATAGTTTCAAGTGTACTCTCGAGTACTCGTTTATCCGAAGAGATTGAGTCATATGCTTCATAACTCACGTTTGAGAATACTGCCGTTTCGGTAACTGTTGAGTCATGTGAACAAACAACTAAACCCGCGCAAATCTGCCCGAGCAACTCAACTGTAATTGTTCCAATTGGATGCAAAACTCCGATTGTATCAGATACGTACATCGTAAATTGATCTCCTGTTCGTTCAATGGAAATTGTTCTGGCACCTCGAATCGGAGATTGGACTTCATATGTAGGTCCTCCTTTAATTTTTCGAAATTGCATGGATATCAATCCATCACCATGGATAACAGCATCAACATAGGCATCGTTCGATTCTAATCCTGCTCGAAACATCCAGCCCGCTTTCCGATGAGGATGTTTTCCCATTCTCTCCCATGAAATATCAGTTTTAACTGAAACATCTCCACCGATATTATTCCACGCAAAATAAAATGCATCTTCATTTCCCCAAATATTCTCGCCACTTCCTGTCATCGTGATTATTTTATTCGCCGAATCTATTTGAATTGCACCCGGGAGAGATGTTTTCCCAATATCGGTTTTTCCAGACAAGGTTAGTGTTTGTGACATAATATTTCCTGTGAATATTAAAATTCCTAAAATGACAAAAATCATCAGCCTCTTAACTGTAATTCGAATCCCTACAAAATGTCTAATCAGAATATTCATAAAATCATCTTTCTACTCGATGATCTTGATATAATTTTACTTTTTGGTAGTTCGAAGACTATTGAAAATATCATTATTGAGTTCCCGAATCCGATTTCGAATTGTTCTCCCGGAAATAGTTAAATCTAATTCCGACCAGGAACCAAACGGGCTCGCTCCCGGTTTGAGAGCTGATGAAGTCTCGACTTTTGTTGTAATAGACCAATTACAGGTACTAAATTTATACTGATCAACAAATGCTAACCAACGAGCAGTCTCTACAGAATCAATAACACCATCTCCATTTGCTTCACTGATACCGTACTCCGTAATGAAAATCGGTGCACCTTTAGCAACTGCAGCATTAACCTTGTCTCTAAAATTTTGTTTATGCCAACGATCACTACTATAAAAATGAAAGGCATATGCTACATTTGAATCATTGATCGGTGTATCGATTGCGATTTCTACATCCTGCGACCAATGCGGAGTGCCTACAATTATTAGATTATCGGGATCATATTTGCGAATCACTTTGATTACATCTTCCGCATATGGTTTTACTACTTTGCTCCACGAAACTCTAACCGGTTCATTATATATTTCATACAAGATGTTCGGAGTGTTTCCATATTTCTGGGCAATCGTTTTAAAGAATTCTTTTGATTGAGCTATATGATTTTCTGCTTTATGGTCATGCCAGTCAATAAGCACATAAATTCCAAGCTTTATACAAGCATCTATCACATTCATAACCTTATTTAATTCGCGTTCTGGATTTTCGAGATAACCGTTTTTATCTATTCCGCATGGTACACGCACGATCGTGCATCTCCAATCGTCCCTGAGCCATTGTATGCACTTTTCGTTATAAAATTCTCCTCCCCACTGACTCCAAAACAAACTCATTCCATGCAGAGCAATATGATTTCCATTCTTATCGATAATCTTAGTACCAGATACCCGAATCACACCATAATAGTCTACAACCGACAAAGACTGATTTGTGTTTTGCGCATCGTTAAAGATGCCTGCCTCAAGCCAACTGAATGAAATAACAAGAAAAATAGTAAGTCTACTAATTTTCAAAAGAACGCTCCTTGTCTTTTTACTTTGCAATACTCATTTATTTCGATATCACAGCAGGCCGCAGCGTTGAAGGTTGTGATTGTATTTTTAATACAGCTTTCTTTAATCCGTCTGAAGTGGCGTGGAGAATGATTTCACCCGCTGATTTCTTCGACTGGACGATGACCTGAGCAAGTCCTTTAAATGCCTTACGTTTCCAGGGACTTGCCGGAACAACCACCTGCACAATCCCGGGATCGGTATTAAGCTCATCCCAACGAAACCTTTTTTTAAGAGGACTTCCAACAATTGCAAAGCAATTCTTCCCTACATGCAGGATAGAATTAGCCAGTTTGTACTGTTGAACTTTATCATCTCGTTTGATTCCTGCCGAAACAACGTTGCCGTTCACATAGATAGTTTGTGTTTCTCCTAGACTTTTCGGCCAGAGAGAAACTACTGTTTCTTCTGAAAACTCAGGTAGTGTAAATGTACCTCGGATAACAATTACATTGGTCGTATCGATTAGTTGTGGCGTGTATTGACCTTTTCCATTTATCATCGGCATCCAATCAGAATCATCAAACACCAAGCCAACTTCTCGATAGCTGGAGGCAGGCTTAACTTCCTTGGCTTTCAAATTTTTGATTTCTGATTGAATATTATGCTCGAGAAATTTATCCGGTTCATGAGATGATGGATCACCATTACCTACACCAATAATTTCACCGGGTCCTTGTAATGCAAATGATACCATCATTTCTGCAGTTGGAACACATCGACCTTTTATGTCGTTAATTTGAACAGTGATCACAGAAACATCCTCACCATCTGCATGGATAATTGATCGATCAGGAATCAATTTAATTGCAGCTGGTGCTCCTGTTGTCTCAATTTTTGTGTCAATGACCTCTTTACCGGCAATGAAACCCCGGGCCACGACTGTTCCGGATTCATATGGAATATCCCATGCTGTGTGGGAATAACGTAGTACCGATTTTTTTCCTTGACTCTTCTTGTTTACAATGAGTTCAACCTCTTCACAATTACTGTACACCCAAAGATTGATGGTCTGACCCTCATTTCCTTTCCAACCTGCCTGCTCCGAAGGAGTCCTTTCGGACCGATCAGGCAGGTTCCAGTGCGGAGTGATATGGACCATCGGTTGTTCGGTCCATTGTGATTTCAGATAGTAAAACATGTCCTTTGGAAATCCACATTGATCAACTATTCCGCAGTGTGAACCAACCTGTGGCCAACCAAACGGATATGGCTCACCGCGATGATCGAATCCTGTCCAGAAAAACAATCCTGAAAGAAATGGCCGAGCTGCGTAGAACTTTATACCATCCTCCATGCTATATCCGCCCGGTGTTCTGTCTGTTGGAGCAATATGTGCACGCGATGTATCATTTGTATATACACCCCGAGTTGCACGCGATGTTGTCTCTTCTGTTCCAATGCTCGGCTGGTGAGGGATTCGAGCATGCTGCGCATCGATATTACCGTTGAAAATGTAGTTGAATCCCATAACATCTTGCACATTTGATATTCCTTGTCCCCAACCACTGCTCGCATACGTAACACGACGAGTTGGATCAAGACGTTGAACGAAATTTTGCATTGTTGTAGCAATCCGCGCACCAGTAATATTTCCTTCGAGTCCCCATTCCTCATTTCCAATAGACCAGATCAAGACACTTGGATGATTTCGATCCCTTAGAATGAGTCGTTTAAGTACTTCGAGATGTTCAGGAGTTGAACCTAATAATCTATTTTCGTCGATTACCAACATCCCGAGCCGATCGCAAGCATCAAGCAATTCTGGTGTAGGTGGATTATGAGAACATCGATACGCATTTGAACCCATCTCTTTTAACCGCCGAATACGAAATTCCTGTAACGCATCAGGTATGGCCGTTCCAACACCGGCATGATCCTGATGATTATTGGTTCCTTTTAGATAGAGATGTTTTCCATTTAGAAAGAATCCTTTATCAGCGTCAAAATGTAATGTCCGAATTCCGAATTTGGTTTCCACTATATCTGTCACTGTATCATCTATTGCAACACAAGTCCTAAGTGTATAAAGAATCGGTGTTTCAGTAGACCATAATTGCGGATTGGTCAATTGATTGTTGGAAGAATATTCTTCTGTTTCACCCGGTTTTAATTTGTCCTGTGGCATCGCCCATTGTACAATTTCTTTTCCATCAGGTTGATAAACTGAATAGAATATTTTGAATTTCTTTTCTATGAAACCATCGTTCGTAATGGAAGTACTCACCGATAGGTCTGCAATATTCTCGTTGACTTTTGACGAGATGAATATCCCATCTGGTGCGATATGTAAAGGTGATGTCTTGACCATCCACACATGCCGGTAGATGCCGGCTCCTTCATAAAACCATCCTTCTTCCATCGTCGCATCGACACGGACTGCCACGACATTGTCACTTCCAAATTTCAAATAGTCAGTAATATCAAATTGAAATCCATAATACCCACTGTGCTCTTCGCCTAGATAAAATCCATTCACCCACACTATCGAATTTCGATGAACACCATCGAAGACAATCGATACTCTTTTCCCTTCATCCGATTCAGGAATAAAAAATGTTTTTCGATACCACCCAATGCTTGTGGCTGGATAGTTCCTTCCAACAATTTTGTATCCATGACTGTAACTCGCATTCGAATCAAATGGCAATTCCACAGCCCAATCATGCGGAAGATTAAGTAATCTCCAAGAACGATCGTCAAAATCTTTCGAGGCTGAGCCATCACCATATCCTGCTTTAGTTACATACGAAAAATATCCTGTCCCATTCCGAAAATCCCTTTCAGCGTCTGTCGCGTGGCCGAATGCAAAACGCCATCCTTCATCCATTAACAATCGTTCACGCACATTTTTCATTGCCGGAGCCTGTTGCGATGGTTGGCCTGTCGCATCAGTATGAAGGTTCATAATTCCGCTAATTAAAAAACCATAAATACTTAATTTTATGATATACATTTTCATTCTTTATTCCTTTATCACAATCGGAAAATCTAATCTTTGACAGATTATTTTATTGGCATTAGAAATGACATACGATTGTCTAATGAATTACCGAATTTATTTTTTCATTTTCTCGAGGAGGACTTGGTGAAAGAATTCTCCTGTTTTTGTAAGCTTCCATGTCTCCCATGATTCGATGAATCCTGGATGCCAATCCGGATCGTAAACCCAAATCATCCAACTCATTCCACGTTCTTCTAGATATTGAATAATTTCTTTTCCGTAAGAAATATTCTCCTCTACTCCCTGATTTCCTAAAACAAAACCAAATTCTGTTGCCACAACAGGATAACGTCCAACAGCGAATCCGAAATCTTCATCCCACTTTGGCACATAAGGTGGTTTGCGTTTGTGTGGATAAGGATGAGTTACATACCCAATCCCTTCAGCATCTATCGGTTCGATGTGCAGAGGAGTTAAATCATAAGCCCAATCAAGTCCAGCGACAAGTGGAATTTTTTCTCTGTCGTAAGCACGAATAAGGCGAATAATTTTTTCATTAATCAATTTCCATTCGCTCCACGACATACTTCCGAGTTTCCCGCTAAAGATGGTAGGTTCATTGAAGATCTCATAAAAGGCTATAGTATTATGACCAGAATAGCGAAGTGCTATTTTGCGCCAGAATTCATAGGTCTCTTGTTTTGATGTTACATACATAGGATCCTGAAATAATTCCATCCCTAAGTTGCCAATAGAATGCCAATCAATGTCTATGTACAATCCTAACTCTGTACACCATTCGACTGCCTGATCTAAAAGCATAAGATATTTTTCTGGTGTTCGTGCACGCCACGCTGCAGGATGAATTGGTATACGGACAATCGTAGCTCCAAATTCTTTTACTTTCACGAACAAGATCTTATTCCATTTACCATCCTGTTCAATTTTATCCGGATCCGAAATGGCAGCACCGCGAAATAGAATCGTATCTCCTTGCGCATTAACAAATCGATTGCCCCTGATTTTTATGAGTGAGAGTCTTTTCGAACTCGGACTATTTAGAGGACGATCAATGCTTGATGAATTCGACAAATCATAATGATCTACGTTTGTCTTAGTTTTTTGCGCATTTATTCTGTTTGGGAGAAAAAAGAAGCTCATAATAATTAATAGGCAGACACTTATCTGTTTCATCAGCGGTTCCATTCATTTTATTTGAGAATAACTTATTGTTTCACTAACCGTACCATCAAAACATCATGAGGCATAATTTCTGCGACGAGTTGTTTTTTTGTATTTCCAAGGTTCTTCTTTGTCCAAAGATCTCTTATCTCATATGTCATTGTTTTAGTATCTAGTGTATTCTTTGAAATATCATCCGCGATATAGTGCTCAGACCAATTAAATTCAATTTTTTTCTTTTGTTCTGACCTATTGAGGAAACAAAAGGCCCATTCGCCGTTCTTCAGAGGCTTAATCCACACTTCAGCACCATCGAGATTATCCATATACTTTAAAGCTTGTACTCCAAGTGAGTCTTGATTCACAGCGATAACATCTTTATTGGTCAAAATCTCAATCGTTTCTTTCTTCATATTCCGTAAATCATTGCCTGCGATAAGAGGTGCTGCAACCATTGCCCAGAGTGAAAAATGCGTCCGATCTTCACTCAAACTCATTCCACGTCCTACTTCCATCATATCTGGATCATTCCAATGATCTGGGCCAGCGAATTGGCGAATCCCTTTTCTCATTTCAATCGTTCGAAGAATTCCCCACGAAGACCAAGAACCATGATTCAATTCACAATCAAAACAGTCTGTTATATCGCCAGTTGTGCGCCAGAGATGACCAACTTCTTTTGCCCATTCCCATGGCTTGGTATCACCCCATTCACAGAGACTGAAAACAACAGGTCTACCAGCCGCACGAAGTGCATCGCGCATAGTTGTATATGCACCCACCGAGCTTAGCCCATTAGTATTACACCAATCGTATTTCAAATAATCGACACCCCATTGCGCATAGGTGATTGCGTCCTGAAATTCATGTCCGCGACTCCCTGGACGTCCACCGCAGGTTTTATCGCCTGCACAGGAATAAATTCCAAATTTCAGTCCCTTAGAATGGATGTAATCAGATAGAACTTTCATTCCGGATGGAAATCGTTGTGGATCCGGATGAATAAATCCGAGACTATCTCTCACTCCATGCCAGCAATCATCTATGACAACATATTGATACCCTGCATCTTTCATTCCGCTCGTCACCATTGCATCAGCTATACTTCGAATGAGTGATTCATCAACATCGCAAGCGAATGTATTCCAGCTATTCCAACCCATTGGCGGCGTTAGTGCAAGACCATCGAATTTTTGTGCAGTGAGTACACTTGAAAATAGTACGATTCCTACAATTATCATCACAATGCGACGATACATAAATCCTCCTTCAATAAAATTTGATCTTATACAAACAACTTATTCTGCCCAATTATCTGTTCTGAATGATGGAGAAGGTAATCCTTCTTTATTGAAGAACGTTCCTTCGTCAGTATTACTCCAAGTATATCTAATTGCGGCTGGTATTTTTACTTCAGATGATGAAATAACTAAAGTTCTTTCTTCAACTTTTACATTCGCTTTCTTGAACACTTTATCTTCACCTGCTATCAGAAAATTATTACTTCCATTTAACTCCTTCACCACTAATCCAGCTCCTGCATTATCGAACGAAAGAATTATCTTTCCTTTTCCAATTTTCATTGATTTGTAAATAGGACCAGAAAAGGCAATCTTTTTCCCATATGTTTTAGAAAGAGCCCAATTTGCAAGTCGCTTTCCGACATCTCCTTTGTTAGCTGGATGAATATTCTTTGGATTACCAATATCCAAAGTAACAACCATTCCGGTGTTTTTTACTGACAGTGTTTGAAATTGCGCTTCTCTTAATAACTGCGATTTGGAATTCGTTCCATAGTCATACGGCGCAAGTTGAACAAACAGGAACGGAAAATCACCGCATGAAAATTTAGATCTCCAATCGGTAATCATCGCGGTGAAATGAGATTTGTATGGTGCTGGATTGGAAACATTATTTTCACCCTGATACCAAATGACTCCTTTGATTGTAAATGGAATTAACGGATTGATCATCCCGTTAAAAAGTGATGTTGGTGTATCAGCTGAGAAACCGAATGGAAGTTCCGGTCGATTGTAGAATTCTTTTCCGACTGCACCATATATATAGAAAACTCCAGCACGATATTCTGCAACAGGCAAGTATTTCCATTCACTTTCCAGAGAGATACCTGATTTTATGTCATCAGCATAGAGAACCAGATTTGTTCCTTTTCCCCACAATCCACCTCCACCTTGTAAGTCGATTACCCTAACAGCAATTTGAAGTATAGAATCTTTTGAAATTGATCCAGGGACTTTATAGATTCGATTTGTACTCCAGAATCCTTCAGTAAGATATTGTCCAACTTTTTGACCATTGACAAATGTCTCATCCATATCATCTATAGGTCCTAGTTGTAATGTAAGTTCTTTCCCTTTCCAATCTGATGGGATAACAACTTGCTTTCTGAACCAAACTACACCATCAAAATTACCAACAGGAGTTTGTTCCCACAATGTAGGAAGTTTCATTTCACGCCAAGTACTATCGACATAATTCTTTTGTGCGCAATCTTCGTCCTGGAATTTCAAACCGTCCCATTTTGCCAATTGATTTCTTTCGCTTACTCTTATCATAGGGTGTTGGTTGATCCATCGGTCTTGTGCCTCTAACTTTTCCCGACTGCCCGCAAGCTTATTGAGGAGATCTGAATACTCTTGAAATGGTGCTAACGCTTCTTTACTCATCCAAGCTTCAACAAATGTTCCACCAAAGCTCGAATTTATTAAGCCTATCGGAACTTTCAGTTCTGCAGCGAGCTTTTTTCCAAAGTGAAAAGCTGTCGCGCTAAAACTTCTCACGTTCGTTGGTGAACATTCCACCCAATTCCCTTCACAGGATGTGCGCGGCGCTGCTTCAAATGCACGCCTCACTGTGAAAAGTCTGATGTTGGGGTACAATGCCTGCTCAATATCTTTTTCACTATTCAGAATTGTATCCGATGGTGGCCATCCTTCAAGTGGCATTTCCATATTCGATTGTCCAGAACATAACCATACTTCTCCTATCATTACATTATGAAGGACCATAACTATTTTTCCAGAACTCAGAGATATCTGGAAAGGACCGCCTGCTTTTGGCGTTGCAAGCTTTGTTAACCATGCACCATTCGAATCAATCCTGGTTTTTTCAACTTTTCCCCAAGAGGTTCTGAGTACAATCTCTGAACCAGGAGTACCTTTCCCCCAGATGGGTACATTAGATTGCTGTTGCAGAACCATATTATTTTGAAAAATTGATGCTACCTGAAGTTGAACAGATTGAGCAGATAATCTCATAATAGATCCTATAAGGATTACAAAGAAGAACGCTCGAAGAGTTAAAGTTGTGAATCCAGCAAATTGTTTTTTCATGGTTTTTTCCTGGAATTTATTCCTGATTAGCTTTGAATTGCCATAATTAACAAAGACTTTGCCAATAATACCACATAATATCAGCAAAATTTTACAACAGAATAGGCTGGATTTAGAGAATCATTGTAATTCTCGATCATGAAAATCCGATAATGTTGATGGTAAAATAAAGACAAACTACTGATTGAAATCGTCATCCCTTTTTAGTAAC
>Ga0233423_10000548_pt1 | contig 19540 bp, 24 predicted proteins | sample Watercolumn_Mata_FD_180713 | JGI IMG/M metagenome (GOLD analysis project Ga0233423, IMG submission 180713) | Freshwater microbial communities from Lake Matano, South Sulawesi, Indonesia - Watercolumn_Matano_2014_112_MG | ecosystem: Environmental > Aquatic > Freshwater > Lake | place: Indonesia...
TTAACATTATTTGGAGGAGTCGGATAATTGGCTATTCCACCGCTCTTGAAAAGCGGAGGGCTGCAAAGCCCTTGTGGGTTCGAGTCCCACCTCCTCCGCAAGAAAAACAGGATTTTATAACCCTGTTTTTATTTTCTAGCTATTACTAATCCGATTATCTTTATAGCCCCCGCTTTTCTCAGGCTTCTAGCGCAGTCTTGCATGGAGAGACTGTTGTCAAAAACATCATTTACCAGCAATATTTCTTTTCCCGCCACTTTTTCTTTTTCAATCAAGGGTATTTTTAATGAAAGAGCCAGTTCTTTGGCCAGTTCTTCGTTCTGGTTGAAGCCCCTCCATTTCAACTCTTTGATTTCTACGGGGACAGGGACCAAAGAAAACCCCGAAAAATCAGGTTTATTGTCAAGCAGCTCAAAGTGTTCTATTATTAATGAAGATAAGGGTTTTGCCAGGTCCTTCACAAAGGGTTCGTTCTTGAATTTATTGATCAGGTTTCCTATAAAAGGGTTTTCCAGGGTCAAAGGGAAGTATAAATCGTCCAGGCTGCTGCCCTGATACTGCCAATGGTCGTTTAAAATCTCCAAAACGCTCCTGCAGTCCTGACAGATATAATCCCCCTGCCTTTTGCAGATGAAGCAGGAGCAGGGGAAAACCAGGTCAAGGATGAATTTCTTCAGCTGGTTCATTTTTTCAGCCATTTGATTGAGCAATTTCTTCCAAAATGTAGTATAATTAAAAGAGTATGGCTTGGAATCCGTTTCAACTTTTAATTCCCAAACAGTATTTAGGCATAGATGTAGGCACCTCTTTTGTCAAAATAGTGGAAATTTCCAAATTTGGCAACCGCCGCAAGCTGGAAAATTACGGCTCCCTCAATGCCTCTGCCCTTTATGAAAAACCATTCAGGACTTTTGAAAAAAGCACCCTTTTGCTTTCCAGTAAGGACGTGGCCAGGGCTATAACAGCAATCCTTGAGGAGGCTCAAATCAAGACCAAGCAGGCCGTATTCTCGATTCCCGACTTCTCCACTTTTTTCACCAACTTTGAACTGCCTTTGATGAGCAACGAGGAACTGGCCCAGGCTGTTAAGTACGAAGCCAGGCAGTTGGTACCTATTCCCCCGGCCGAGGTTACTCTGGACTGGCAGGTGGTGGACCAGAAAATCACCGAGGAAAAGAAAACAACCACCAAGATACTTTTGCTGGCAGTGCCCAACGAGGTCATAAACCAGTACAAAGAGATTGCCGCCCTGGCCAATTTGGAACTGGTGGCTTTGGAGGCAGAAGCTTTCGGCCTCAAAAGGGCCTTAGTCAGGGAAGACGAGAAGGAAGCGGTGGCTTTAATAGACATAGGGGCCCAGAGCACCACCTGCAACGTGGTGGACAAGAAAACTTTAAAAACTTCCTACAGTTTCGACGTTTCCGGCAACGAACTGACAGAAGTCATTGCCAAAAGCCTGAACGTTGATTTTAAAAAAGCCGAAGAGCTCAAAAGCAAATACGGATTAAGAACCCTGAGCCTTGAAGAAAAAGCCAAAGCGGGAGACATCAGGCAGATACTTCTTCCTTTAACCGATATTATCTGGGGGGAGGCTGAAAAAGTATTCAATAATTTCTTCAGGGCCGAAGGCAGGGATATAAAAAAGGTGATTATTGCCGGAGGGTCTGCCCTGACCCCTGGCCTCAAGGAATATTTTTCAATCAGGCTGAAGAGGGAGGTGGAGATAGCTGACCCTTTTTCCAATATTTTCTACACCCCGATACTGGAAAAAACCTTGAAAGAAATGGGGCCTTCGTTTGCCATAGCGGTGGGCATGGCTTTAAGGGAACTTGATTATTAATATGGAGCTGATACCGAAACAAACCTTAAGGATACCCAAATGGCTGGACATACTCTTCTATGTCTCTTTGGTTTTGCTGCTAGTTTCTTTCATAGGATATCTGGTTTTGGGACAGCTGATCAAGTCCTCGCAGAATAACCTGGACCAGCTGAATCTTTCCCTGAAGCAGGGAACAGCCCAGAATCAGGAGCTGGAAAAAAGCATCCTGAATTACCAGAAAAAGATCAAGGATTTTTCAAGCATTATTTCCAACCGTTCCAGCATCGGCTCTTTCTTCGAGCTGTTTCAGGGAAAAATCCACCCCAAGGTCTGGTTCAACGAGCTCAGCCTGGACCCCTTGAACTACAAGGCCTCTTTGAACGGCCAGACCCAGAGCTTTGAATCCCTGGGCCAGCAGATGCTCATTTTCAGGGGCGATAAAATGATACAGGAAGTTGAGCTCAAGGGAGTTTTGGTGAATGAAAAAGGAGGCATAGATTTCAGCCTTTCATTAACTTTTGAACCCCAGGCATTCAAATGAACAGATTCAAACTTTTAGGATACATACCGATTGCGATAATAGTCTGTTTTGCCGTTGCCATCATTTTCGGAATTAACGTTCTGCTGCCCAGGCTTAATCAGTTCCAGGGTTTGAGCAAAGAGGTCAAAGAGAAAACAACGGAGCTTCAGAACAAGGAAAAATACTATACGAATCTGAGGCAGATAGATGAACAGCTGAGGGCGAAAAGCTCGGAGCTTTCCAAGGTCAATTCAGCCCTGCCCGAGGAACCCTCAATTCCTTCAGTGCTTAATTTCCTCCAGAAAGCGGGAACCCAATCCGGATTGGTGGTTAAAAATCTGGGAGACTTCAGCGTTTCCAATTCGGAAACCAATTCTAATCTCAAGGATATTGAATTCGGCCTGGAGATTTCAGGAACCTACCCTTCTTTTAAGAGCCTGGTTACAATTTTAGAAAAATCAGCCAGGTGGTTTGAAATTAAAAGCGTTTCCCTGAATTACGCTTCCCCGGAAGCAGGTCTGGCCGGAAAAGACACTTTTTCTTTTGTAATAAGAGTCATAACCCATTCATACTAAAATGGCCATAGTTTTTGTCCAACAGAAAAACAACCAAAGGAATCTGATTATTGTGCTGGTCGGGGTTTTGCTGATAACCTTACTCGTGCTTTACCAGGGGTTTTTCAAAAAGAGCTCTCTAGAATCATCTTTTGAGCAGACTTCTCTGTCCGGCCAGACCAGGGAAATAAAGATTGACTTCACTGTTCTGAAGAACCCTTTGCTGGAGAACCTCCAGCCTTTTGCCGAGATAGCGCCTTTGGAAATTGCAACCAGCACCAAATACGGAAAAGTGGGCAGGGAAAATCCCTTCCTGCCATATTAAAAACATGTCTTTAATAGACCAATTTGTAGAAAAAGGAATACTGGACAGGGAAAAAGCAAATGCCTTGAGCACGGAGGCCAGGAGGCTTAATAAAAAGGACGATGAAATACTTTTAGAAACCGGAGCCGTGCCGGAACAGGTTTTATATCAGGCCAAAAGCGAAATCCTTAGAATACCCTTAAGGGAGGTTGATTCGGAAAAGATAGTTCTGGAAATCTTGGAACTCATTCCCGAGGACACGGTAAAGTACTACCAGATGATTCCTCTGAGCAAAACAGACAAGATGCTGGAAGTGGGCATGGTCTATCCGGAAGACCTGAAATCCCAGGAAGCCTTAAAATTCCTTTCCCGGCAGCAGGGCTTTACCTACCAGGTTTTTCTGATTACTCCCACTACCTTCAGAGATCTTTTGAAAAAATACAGGGATTTGAAAAAAGAGGTGGGTCTGGCCCTGGAGGAGCTGGAAACAGAGCTTAAAGAAGAGGCCGGCAGAAAAGAAGAGCAGACAGCAGCTGAATTCGAAAGAATGGCCGAAGAGGCCCCCATAACCAAGATTGTGGCCGTGATTTTAAGGAACGCGGTGGAGGGCCTGGCCTCCGACGTGCACATAGAGCCCACCCAGAATAAGTTAAGAGTCAGGTTCAGGCTTTTGGGCCAGCTCCACTCATCTATTTTTCTGCCTTTGAAAATTCATCCTGCAGTGGTGGCCAGGATTAAAATACTTTCAAATTTAAAAATCGACGAGACCAGGATTCCCCAGGACGGCAGGTTTTCCATCAAGGTTGAGGGCAAGCAGATTGATTTCCGTGTTTCCACTTTTCCCACCACTTTGGGGGAGAAGGTGGCTATCAGGGTTTTAGACCCCAAGGTGGGCCTAGGAACCTTTGAGGAATTGGGCTTTGCTGGCAGGAACCTGGAAGTTCTGAAAAAAGGCATTATTAAACCCTACGGCCTGATTCTGGTCACCGGCCCCACTGGTTCCGGAAAATCAACCACTTTGTATGCCATACTCCAGCTTTTAAACAAAGAAGGGGTTAATATTGTCACCTTGGAAGACCCGGCAGAGTATTTCATCGAGGGCATTAACCAGTCGCAGGTAAAGCCGGAGATAGGGTATGATTTTGCCACCGGCCTAAGGCATATTTTAAGGCAGGACCCCAATGTCATTATGGTGGGAGAGATCAGGGACGAGGAAACAGCATCTTTGGCCATTAACGCTGCCTTGACCGGCCATATTGTGCTTTCCACTCTGCATACCAACAATTCAGTGGGGGTTATACCCAGGCTGGTTGATATGGGGGTAAAGCCCTATTTGATTGCTCCGACTCTGCAGCTGGCCATTGCCCAGAGGCTGGTGAGGAGGCTCTGCGATGCCTGCAAAAAGAAGATAGAGCCCAAGGCAGAACTCAGGGATATAATTGAAAAGGAGCTGGCTGTTTTGCCCGAATCGGTCAAAAAAGACTTGAAGGTCACCAAGCCTTTGGCCGTCTATACCACCAAGGGCTGCAATAAATGCGGAAACACCGGTTTTTCCGGCAGGATAGCTTTATACGAAATACTTTTGATGACGGAATCTCTGGCTGATATAATATCCAAGGAGCCTTCGGAAAGCAGGATTCTGAAGGAAGCCAAGGCCCAGGGCATGATTACCATGAAGCAGGACGGAATCATCAAGGTCTTGCAGGGCATCACCACCATAGAGGAAGTGCTCAGGGTGGCCGAAGAAAAAGACATTTAATCAACACATATGAAAAAAATACTATTGATCGAGGACGATGCTTTCCTTTCAGATATCTACACCACCAAGCTCAGGGAGAGCGGCCTGAATGTTGATGTTATTTCTGACGGGGAGGAAGCCTTGAGAAAGGTCAAGGAGCAGAAATATGACCTGGTGCTTTTGGATATCGTTCTGCCCAAAATGGACGGCTGGGATATTTTAAAGGCAATCCGTTCCCAGCCCGGGCTCAGGGATTTAAAAGTAATCATTATTTCCAACCTTAGCCAGAAAGAGGAAATTGACAAAGGTCTGAGCTTGGGGGCTTTAAAGTATCTGGTCAAGGCCCACTACACGCCTTCCGAGATGCTCGAGGAGATAAACGAGGCTTTGAAATAGCATGAAAAACGCAGCAGATTTGAAAGAACTACTGGAAATCGTGGTCAAAGAACAGGCCTCTGACCTTCATGTTTCCGTGGGCCATCCGCCCATCCTGAGGATTACCGGCAGGCTGGTGCCTTTGGCCAAAAGGGAAAAAATGACGCCCAAGGACACCCAGGGCCTGGCAGAAGCTTTAATGTCTCCCGAACAGTTCCAGAAATTCTTAATTGAGAAGGAAATAGATTTTTCCTATGCCTTTGGCCCGGAAGCCCGCTTCAGGGTCAATGCTTTTTTCCAGGAAGGAAACATTTCTCTGGCTTTGAGGCTTATATCCCAGAATATCAAGACCATAGAAGAGCTTAATCTGCCGCCTATTGTCAAGGAATTTACCAAGGCCTCCCAGGGTTTTGTCCTGGTGGTAGGCCCTTCAGGCCACGGAAAATCAACAACTTTAGCGGCAATCATTGACGAAATTAACCACACCAGGAACGACCACGTCATAACCATTGAAGACCCCATAGAATATATTTTCACGGACGACAGGTCAGTGATAGACCAGAGGGAAATCTACCAGGACACTTTGAGTTTTGCCAGGGCTCTGCGCTCCACTTTCAGGCAGGACCCGGACGTGATCATGCTGGGGGAAATGAGGGACCCCAGGACCATGGCCACTGCCATTACTGCGGCTGAGACAGGGCATCTGGTTTTTGCCACTCTGCACACCAATTCAGCAAGCCAGAGCATCCACAGGATAGTTGATTCCTTTCCGGCAGAGCAGCAGGACCAGATCAGGGCCCAGCTTTCCGGCTCTCTGATAGGGGTTATTTCCCAGCGCCTGGTGCCCAGGATCAAAGGGGGCCTTATCCCTGCCTGCGAGATAATGATTTCCAACTCAGCAGTGGCTAATCTGATCAGGGAGAATAAAATCCACGAACTGCCTTTGGTGATAGAGACCTCGGCCGAGGTAGGCATGATTTCTTTGAATAGGTCATTGGCTGATTTGGTCAAAAGAAAGGAAATCAGCCTGGAAAATGCCCTTAATTATTCTTTGAATCCCGCTGAGTTAAGGATGCTGGTTCGCTAACATATGAAATTCAATTACCAGGGCCGCACTAAGGAAGGGGAAATACGCTCCGGAAACGTGGAAGCTTCTTCCGAGGAAGCGGCTCTCAATCTTTTGCAGAAGCACGGTCTTTACGTGACCTTTCTGGAGGAATCGGTTCCTCCTTTTTATGCCAGGAGGATAAAGATTTTTGAAAAAGTTTCCAACAAAGACCTGGTTTTGTTTTCCAGGCAGCTGGCCATCATGTTTAAATCCAAGATACCTTTGGTGGAGTCCCTGAAGGCTCTTTCCGAACAGACCGGCAACGCTGATTTAAAGGACAAAATCATGGAGATATCTTCCGAGGTGGAGGGAGGCACCCTGCTTTCCAATGCCTTGTCCAAATTTCCCCAGGTTTTTTCCTCTTTCTACGTGGCTATGGTCAGGGCCGGAGAGGTTTCCGGAAAGCTTTCCGACACTCTGGATTATCTGGCCGGCCATCTGGAGAGGGAGTATTACCTTAATTCCAAAACCAAGAGCGCCTTGATATATCCTTCATTGATTCTTGTCGTGGTCATGGCTGTTTTGGCAATAATGAATTTCTTCGTCATACCCCAGATGGCCCAGATTCTGGTCGGAGGGGGGGAGCCCTTGCCCATGATGACCCAAATCGTGCTTAAGTCCTCGGAAATCATGAGAAAATGGTGGTGGCTGCCCACCCTTCTGCTGGTAGGCCTCATCATTTTCTGCTTCAGGTTTTATCTGACGGAAAAAGGCAGGAGGTTTTTTGACGAAATGTTCATCAAGATGCCTTTGATCGGCCCCTTCATTAAGACAACTTCTTTGGCCCGCTTGGCAGAGAACCTTTCCACTCTGATTGCAGGAGGACTTCCCATTTCCCAGGCCTTGGAGGTGGTGGCCGGAATCATGGACAACGTCTGCTACAAGGATATCATGTTTGAAATCAGGGAAAGGGTGGGGGCCGGAGAGCCCATTTCCTCGGTTCTTCTGGAAAACCCGACTTTCTTCGAGCCAGTTTTCATTCAGATGGTTTTGGTGGGCGAAAGGACGGGAACCCTGGAGACCACCTTAATGAACGTGGTGGGGTTTTACCAGAAAGAGATAGACAACAGGATCAACAGCATTTTGAGCGTTTTGGAGCCTGCTCTGATAGTGTTTCTGGGAGCTGTGGTGGGCGGCATCATGCTTTCCGTGATGATGCCTTTGTACAAAATGATGTCCATTTAAGGCAGTTATCCACAGGTTTGTCTTGACCCGGGTGTGATATAATATATAAACCATGTTTTCCAGCAAGAAAGGAGGGTTTACTTTAATAGAGCTTCTGGTGGTGATAGCTATTATCGGGCTTTTGGCTTCAGTGGTCCTGGTTTCAGTGGGTCCGGCCAGGGTAAAGGCCAGGGATTCCAAAAGGATTTCAGACATCAGGCAGATAAATCTGGCCATGGAAATGTGCACCGACGATCCTTCCTGCGGTGCAGGCAATAATTCCTATCCCGTTTATCCCGTTTTGCCCCAGGCCAATGCTTGGACCAGGATTGACAATGACGGCGCTCCAGTTTTTCTGGTCATGCCTTCCGACCCCACCAATTCAGGAGATTACAGGTATTTCTGGTATGTTTCCGCGGCCAGCTATTACTGCATAGCAGCCAAGATAGAGTCAATCACTTCAGCCACCTTTTACTGCGCTTCCAATAGGGGCACTGCCCAGGCCACCATGGCCAGCACCAGCATTTCAAAGGACAACTGCTGCGGAATGGATTTAGACTAGTTTAGATTAAAAACCGAAAGGTCGATAAATAATCAATTTAAAATTAATATGAAGAAAAGAGGTTTTACGCTTATCGAGTTATTGGTAGTTATTGCTATTATCGGCATTTTGGCTTCAGTGGTTTTGGTTTCCATGGGAGGGGCCAGGAGCAAAGCCAGGGACGCCCAGAGGCAGTCTGATATGCGTCAGATTACCAGCGCCCAGGAGATGTACTACGGGGACCGCGATTCCTACGTGACCAGCATTGCTGCAACCGGTTCGGTGGCAATAGGGACATATTTGGGAGCAATTAATGATCCTCAGTATCCTACCAAGACCTATGTCTGGATGGCCAACAATGCCTGCAGTCCGGCTGGCCAGTTTTTCTGCGTCTATGCCACGCTGGAGAATAAGGGCAACTGTTCTTTAACCCAGTATTTCGTTTCTTCCGAGAAGGGAAGCAAGGCAATCTGTGATGCGATTACGGGCGGCGGCTGCGCCTGCTACTAAATTGAAATTAAAAGCCGCCGGGTGTATGCCCGGTGGTTTTTATTTGCTATAATAAATCAATGGCTGATTCTTTTTTCGTTTTTTTCTTCTTTGTTTTCGGCCTGATAGCGGGTTCATTTTTGAACTGTATAATTTATCGGGTTGAAAAAGGAGAAAGCTTTTTAAAAGGAAGGTCTTATTGTCCTTCCTGCAATCATTCTTTGGCCTGGCAGGATCTGGTTCCTTTGATAAGTTTTCTGTCGCTTGGGGGTAGGTGCAGGTATTGTTCGGAAAAGATCTCTTGGCAGTATCCTCTGGTTGAGTTGGCTGCCGGTATCGTTTTCAGCATTGTTTTTCTTTTTAACGGAACTTATTCTTTACTGACCTTTGCCTATCTTTTGGTTGTTTCCAGCTTTCTGATACTTATTTTTACCTACGATTTCAAGCATCTTTTAGTGCCTGATGTTTTTGTTTATATTCCCATCGCTTTCACCCTGATTTATCTGGCCTTTTATTTATTCGGTTCATATGATTTTAATACTGCTAAAATCGGGATGCTGAAACACTTGTTTTCTGCCTTTCTGGCCTCAGGATTTTTCGGAATTCTGGTGCTTGTTTCCAAAGAAAAATGGATGGGTTCAGGGGATATAGGCATTGGTTTTCTGATGGGTTTGATTCTTGGTTGGCCCAATATCATAGTTGGCTTGCTGTTTTCATTTTTCTTGGGCGCTTTGGTCGGAATTGCCCTCATGGTTTTAAGGAAAAAGGGCTTAAAATCAGAGATTGCTTTCGGGCCTTTCCTGGTTTTAGGCACTTTTTTTGCTTTGTTCCTTGGGGAGAAGATAATTACCTGGTATCTGAACTTATTTTTGATATAATTTAATAATTACAACTAATTTTAAATTTATGTTTAAATTCTCTTACGATAAAAATTTCCTAGTTCTTTTTTGGGTTTTACTGGCAATATTCCTGGTTAACGGCCTGATTTTTGCCTGGACCGAACCCAGCCAAACCCCTCCGGGAGGCAATGTCAATGCCCCTCTCAATGTGGGCAATACCGGCCAGTCAAAGTCAGGAGGTCTGATAATCAATACGGGTGGGGCAGCAACGGGCTTGGTGGTTGATAAGGGCAATGTGGGGATAGGGACGGCGAGTCCATCGCAGAAACTGGAAGTGAACGGAAGTATTCTTGCCACTACAGACATGTGTATTGGTACAGGGATTTGCTTATCTCAACTTAATGATCTTCAGGAGGTAATTAAGGAAATTGATGCTCGACCCCTAATAAACAACATTCATACTCGTGGACAATGTGTTCGTGCTGGGGGGGCTGTTGTTGATATTGGAGAGCCTCTTCCTTTATGTCGTTTTAATTGGAGTAGTTGTTCTCTTCCTTGGGTATCTAGTTCTTCCATGCCTAGTTGGAGTCAATATTTAAATTGGGGAGATACGAATTCTAAGACGTGCTCGAAAGAGGGTTGGGGATGTTGTACGCCTAACGGGGGTCCTGCCTGTCCGGGAGATCCGAGATATCCAACTTCCTGTACTGTAAGCGCTGGCTGGAAAAATGCTCCACACGTCTGTGATTACTACTCATATTGGCCCAATAGATGTAGTTCATGGGGTTGTGATACACCCTATTTATCAATCGGCTGCTATTAAAAATTAATTTTGCGACCGGATATCACCCAAGGTTATTGCCCTTCAGGATATACGCTCTGCTCCCAGTAGTTTTCCATTAATTAAGCATTATGTCTTTTTCCATCCATTCCAAAACCATCGCCCTCTGTTTCGGAGTTTTAGCGATGATTTTCGTTTTCAACTACTTAGTCCTGGCCTGGACCGAGCCCTCAGCCGGTCCCCCCAACAACAACGTGGCCGCCCCCCTCAATGTGGGCAACACCGGCCAGTCAAAGTCAGGAGGTTTGATACTCAATACGGGTGGGGCAGTAACGGGCTTGGTGGTTGATAAGGGCAATGTGGGGATAGGGATAACTTCGCCTAACCAGAAATTGGACGTTTCCGGCCAGATTCATGCCTCTGAAGACATCTGTACTGATGCCGGGGGCGGAAAGTGTTTAAGTACTGTCGGGAGCGGGTCTGGTGGAGGCAGCGGAATATTGAGTTGTTCGCTCAAAACCTGCAGTTTCAGCGGCACTGCAGGCTGCACCGCAACCTGCCCTGCCGGCACCATAGTTACAGGAGGAGGAGCTGATACCGGAGGTTCTGGAACAGTCTGGAAGGAATATCCCAGCGGTAACGGCTGGTATGGAAATTCAAACGTGGCTGGAACCGCCTATGCCATATGCTGCAATCAGTCAGGGGGCAGCGGCGGGACATCTTATACATATTATTGTTATAACAATCGTAATTGGGGCACCCCTGTATGTGCTGATGCTGGAGGCACTCAAGGTTATTGCCCTTCAGGATATACGCAGAAACTTGCTCTCGGTTCATGGGGTGTCTGTATCGCGGTACCAGGAAGCGCCTTTTTAGGCGTAAACGACTATTTTCTCCCGCCCGGGGGAAATACTTGCGGCTCTGGCGCCAACTACAATACCCGCCTTATAGGCGATGCGTATATCTGCTCCCAATAATTTTCCATTACAATTAGGTGGATAACATTGAATTGTATTTATTTATTAATTTAGTATAATAATCTAATATGGAGAGGAAAAAACTTTACATCATAATAGCTGTTTCTCTGGTTGTTGTTGTTCTGATGGGTTTTTATCTTTACTTTCAAGTGAGGAAAAGACAGCCGGAGAAAGCCTTTAACGTGGGAAAAACCCTGGAAGAGCTTTTGCGTACCGACCTTACGGCTCCGGCAACCGGCAGTTCGGGCGTTGCCAAAGAAATTCTGAATAATCTTTCTGCTGTTGGAAAGAAAATTCCCGTTGTTTCAGAAGACATAATCAAATCTTTAACGGCTCCCAAATAATATGTTTAAAAAAAGAGAACTGGGGATACTGCTGATATTAGCTGTGTTCGTTTTGGCCTTTTTCGGCCTTAAACAGATACAGGCTGGTTCTGAAGACAAGGTTTCGGGCTGGGTTGCGACGGGCAAAAAATAAAAGATAATAAAAATAAGACATAAGACAATATTTTTTGCATAATATATCTATAATGTCTAAACAAATAAAAAACTTTTCCTCTCTGCCGCTTTGTATCGGTGTGGTATTAACCATATTTCTAATAAACTGCCTAGTCCTGGCCTGGACCGAGCCCTCAGCCAGCCCTCCCAACAACAACGTGGCTGCCCCCCTCAACGTGGGCAATACCGGCCAGTCAAAGTCAGGAGGGCTGATTATCAATACCGGCGGGGCAGCCATTGGTTTGGTGGTTGATAAGGGCAACGTAGGGATAGGTATAAGCAGTCCGAGCAGAAAATTAGACGTTAATGGAAACATGCATACAATCGCAGATATAGAAGCGGACGGCAAAATTGTTGCGCTCGGCAATATTCAGGCCGGCGGGGCGGTTATAATTGGAAACACCAGCGAAGGCGTTAACGGAGCCATACGTTTCACCGGTTCCGGTTTTGAAGGGTATTACAACGGCAAATGGAATAAGTTAGGGGGCAGCGGGACAAATGTTACTCTTACCGGCAGCGCCGCGAGTGTAACTCAGGAGTATGATTACCGATACAGCAGGTATGTTTATAAGGTATCAACCGTGCATATATCTTTCGTAAAAGACGGCCATCCCTTTACCTTTGCCGAAGTTCCCCAAGTTTCCATCACCAACCCCCAGACCGACAATATTAGTTATATCCCCGCAAACCTTAATTGCGCTGTTGGTACGGGTTATACTCAAAAAATTTCCAACGTTACTGTTTCCGGTTTTGATTTACAGAGTTATTCAACTCAATATAGGTGCGGTTATGGAAGCGTCTCACAATCTTTAGTTTCCGGCTGGTCTGCTACTGGTCCTAGTCAATAAGTAAATATATGAACAAAATAAAAGCAAAACCGACGATTTTAATAGTCCTGTTCCTGGTCGCCATTTTCAGTTTTTTGGCAATTAACAAAGGGCTGAAAGCCGCCACCGAGCGCAACGTTTCCGGCTGGGCCTGGTCGGAAAACATCGGCTGGATAAATTTTAACTGCGCCGACCGCGGCGTTTGCGCCGTTTCTGATTACGGCGTAACGGTGGATAAAAACGGAAAACTTTCCGGCTATGCCTGGTCGGAAAACATCGGCTGGATAAGTTTTCAGGAGGGGGATTTAGAAGGTTGTCCTTCGGGAGGCAACGGCAAGGCCTATTTGAACCTTGATACTTATAAGATTACCGGCTGGGCAAGGGCTTTGGCTTACAAAGACCCCGGAGCAGGGGGCTGGGATGGCTGGATAAGCTTCGTTGGGGCAAATTATCAGGTGTATGTTAACAAGGACGACAACGAGTTCATGAACTGGTCCTGGGGAAGCGATGTTGTGGGCTGGACCAGTTTTAACTGTAAGAACCAGGGCATTTGTCCGGCTTCCAATTACAAGGTCATTCTTTCCAATTTCCCGGGAAAGCCCACTATTAAAAACCTGAGTACGGATGGTCACAACCCCGCTGACTACTGCGGAGTTACTGGATATGCCCCGGTGCGCATGAGATGGGAATTCAGCCCGGCCGTTGAGGGCTTAACCCAGTCCGGCTACAGAGTAGAAATATATAACAGGGATACCGGGGTTCTGGTTGACGAGAGCTGTTCTCCTGATGCAAAATGTTTGGGCGATTCCCAATCGTATATCTCCACCAAGGTGGCTTACGACAAGAGGTACAGGTGGAGAGTAATGGTTTGGGACAGCAACAACAATGCTTCTGACTGGAGCCAGTACGATAATTTCACTACCATTCCCCATCCTTATCCCAATCCTGATTTCGAATGGTTCCCTACCAAGCCTTCGGCTGACGAGCTGATACAGTTTTGCTCCGTGGTCGGCGGTACCTGCCTTAATAATAAGACCACTTTCTATGATGATGATCCTGCCCACAGGTCCTGGTCCTGGGATTTCAAGGACGGAACTCCTTCTTCAAGCCTGGCCAACCCGACCCATTCTTACAGCATTCCCAATCTAGCCGGATACGAGGTGCAATTGAGCGTGGTGGACGGCGACAATTACGGGCCCTGCAGCACTTCAAACAAGAAGGTGAAGATTAATTTCTCCACCCCGGGCTTTAAGGAGGTTCCCCCTCCCAGCGAATAGCCCTAAAGCTTCTTGAAGCCGCTTAAAAAGCGGCTTTTTTGTTTGTGTGATATAATAATTTAATGCCTGTTTCCAAAAGTTTCACCCTAATAGAGGTTTTAGTCACCACCAGCATAGTTTTGATTTTGACCATACTTGTTTTCCCTGATTTCCGTACCGCCAATTCCAGCTTTGCCCTGCAGAGGTCTGCCTATAAACTGGTCCAGGATCTGAGGCGGGTTGAAGAAATGTCCATGTCTGCCAAAAGCACCCCCTCCAGCTTTGGTTCAGAGCTTTTCCCCCAGGGAGGATACGGAGTTTATCTCCAGGAAGCCACCGGCACTTACAGCATTTTTGCCGACTGCAACAACAATATAAGCATGGACGAATCTGGCTTTGCTTTCAGCTGCAAACAGGCGACCGCAATCAATCCTTTTCCAGAGAAAATGGAACAGATTTTAATGGAAAGGAGCATAACCGTAAAAAGCATCTATAACTCCGGAGTGGAAAGGCCCTCCATTAATCTTGTCTTTTTCCCGCCTGACCCAATAGTGAAAGTTTATCCTTTGCCGCCCCCGGGAAGCAACGGAATAATTGAAATTACTCTTACTTCAGGATCTTCCAACAAAACAATTTTAATCAACTCAACTGGCCTGATAGAGGTTAAAAACTGATGAAGAAAGGATTCACCTTAATAGAAGTAGTGATAGCCATTACCATCTTTACCGTAGCAGTGGGCGGAAGTTTTGTTTTGGTTAAACAGAGTCTGGAAGCGGTTTCCAGAGCCCACTCTAAAGCCATAGCTTTTTATCTGGCTCAGGAAGGCATCGAGCTGGTCAGGGAATTAAGGGACAGCAACTGGCTGGCCCAGAGGATTGGCCAAGAGATTTCCTGGAAGAACGGGCTGGCTCAGGGGGAATGGGAAATGGGATATAACGAATCCGTCTTGAAGCCTTACGGCATTGGCAGCTATTTGTATCTCGGGGCTAATGGTTTCTATTTCTATCCCAATCCCGTGACCACCGAGACCCAGACTATGTTCAAAAGGAAGATAATCATCAGCGAGATAGAGGGCGGCAATGCTTTGAATGTCAGGGTGGTAGTGGATTGGCAGGAAAAAGGCCTGGCTATCCAGGTAGAGACAGATGAAATTCTATACAACTGGTATGGTTCAGACTAATTTCAAAAAAGGTTATACCATTGTAGAAATCATGGTGGCTATAACCATTTTCGTGGTTATCATTGCGGCCCCCATAGGTTTTCTGATTTCCACGCTCAAGGCCCAGCAGAAGATCCTGTTCTCCCAGGAGCTGCTTGACAATACTTCATACGCAATAGAATACATGAGCAGGGCTTTGCGCATGGCCAAAAAAGACGTCAACCAGACCTGTATAGGCAAAAACGAAAATTATCAGATAACCAGGGCCGGGACAGGCATTAAATTCCTCAATTACAACAATTACTGCCAAGAGTTTTATCTGGAAACAGGGGTTTTAAAGGAATACAACGGCGGAAGAATTCCCAACACCCTTTCTTTAAGTTCCAGCAACACAAATGTCCTTAATTTCAAGATAGTTTCCGGGGGATGGAGCCAGGCTGATTTATTGCAGCCCAAAGTCACGCTTTATTACGAAGCCGAAAGGTCTATTGCCGGAAGGCCAGAGCTCAAGCCCTTAATTAAGATTCAGACAACGATTTCCCAAAGAGACATGGATATTAACATACAATGAAAAAGCATAATCTAAAAAAACAAAAAGGACTCTCTTTGCTGTTCGTTATTCTGATAACCTCGGTTATTTTGGGGATTGGCTTGGGTGTGAGTACCATTATTCTGCAGCAGGCCAAGATGATGGGGGAAATAGGGTATTCCATAAACTCTTTCTATGCCGCTGACAGCGGGACAGAAAGGCAGCTCTATGCTTTATACAAGGAAACCGACACCAGGCAGGACAATTACAGCTATACCCTGAACAACAGCGCCTTCTATAATGTTAATGCCAAGTGCAGCAAGACTAGCGGTACCAGCACCTGTTACGAAGGTTTTGAAAAAGACCAAACTTGTTTTGCCACCTATTACTGCATTAATTCCGTGGGTACGTTTGAGGAGATAAACAGGGCCATAGAGATAGAGTACTAGGGGAGAGGAGGTTGAAATAGGGGCAGGCAAAAAGCCTGCTTTTGTGTTATTATAGAAAAACATGGACAAGGAACAGGCGCAAAAAAGAATAGAAAAACTCAGGAAACTGATAAATTTCCATCGCTATAATTACCACGTTTTGGACAAACAGGCGATTTCCGATGCCGCCTTTGATTCTTTGAAACACGAACTTTACGTTTTAGAGCAGCAATACCCGGAACTGATCACCCCCGACTCTCCTACCCAGAGAGTAGGCGGTGAGCCGCTCAAGGTTTTTAAAAAAGTGGAGCACAAAGTTCCCATGCTTTCCATAGAGGATGTATTTTCAGAACAAGAACTGATTGATTGGGAGAATTATTTGAAGAAGCTGGCCAGGCAGGCTGCTTTTGAATATTATGCAGAGTTGAAAATAGATGGCTTCGCAGTGGCTCTGATATATGACAAAGGAGTTTTGGTTAAAGGAGCCACCAGGGGTAATGGAAAAATCGGAGAAGACGTTACACAAAACCTTAAAACAATAGAGAGCATACCTTTAAAGATTGAAATCAGCCATCTGAGACCTGATTTAAAGCATTTAGAGACCAGGTTAAAAGAAAAAATCAGCAAAGAAACGCTTGAAATAAGGGGTGAAGTATACATGGATAAGGCTGATTTTGATAAATTTAACCAACTAAGAGCCAAAAAAGGACTTTCTTTATTCTCAAACCCCAGGAATTTAGCCGCAGGTTCGATTAGACAGCTTGATCCTAATCTTGCAGCTTCCAGGCCCTTAAAATTCCTTTCATACGATATAGTTACCGATATCGGACAAGGCCTACATTCTCAAGAACACGAGGTTTTAGAGATCCTAGGCTTTAAGTCTGGCAAAGGTAGAGTATGCAGAAGCCTTTCTGATATCATGGATTTTTGGCAGCAAATTAACAAAAAAAGGGATATTCTGCCCTATCAGATAGACGGAGTGGTCATAAGCGTCAACAATAACAAGATTTTCCAGTCTTTGGGGGTTGCCGGCAAGAGCCCCAGGGCTATCAGGGCCTTTAAGTTCGCTGCCAAGCAGGCAACTACCAGGATTTTGGACATTAAGGTTCAGGTTGGACGCACCGGAGCCATTACCCCCATAGCTGTTTTGGAGCCAGTGCAGGTTAGCGGCGTAACAATAACCAGGGCTACACTTCATAATGAAGATGAGCTTAAGAGGTTGGGGGCAAAAATAGGAGATACGGTAATCGTGGAAAGAGCTGGGGATGTGATCCCTGCTGTGGTCAAGGTCCTTTCAGAACTCAGGACCAAGAAAGAGAAAAATTTTGCTTTTCCATCTAAGTGTCCGGTTTGCGGAACTAAATTAAGCAAACCAGAAAACGAGGCCATCTGGAGGTGTTTAAACCAGGAGTGCCCGGCCAGAAAAAGGGAGAACATATATCATTTTGTTTCCAAAAAATCATTTGATATCAAAGGCCTGGGTCCCAAAATAATAGACCAGCTGATGGATGAAAATCTCATTTCTCAGGCTTCGGAAATTTTTGAACTGAAAGAAGGAGACCTCTTTCCTTTGGAGAGGTTTGCGGAGAAAAAAGCAAAGAACATAATTGAATCCATAGAAAAAAGCAGGGATATTAGTTTAGAGCATTTCATTTATTCTTTGGGTATCCGCCATGTAGGAGAAGAAACAGCCAATGACTTGGCAAAATATTTTGGAAGCATAACTAAATTAAGAAAAATTGATAAAGAGGATTTGGAAAAAGTCCCGGGTATAGGCGAGAAAGTTTCCGAAAGTATTTACGACTGGTTTCAGTCCAAGCAGAACCAGAAATTTATTGACGATTTGATTTCTTTGGGCGTAATAATTGCCCATCAGAAATCCTACTCGGAAAACCAGAAATTAAAGGGGAAAAGTTTTGTTTTAACCGGTTCATTGGACTCAATGAGCAGGGACCAGGCTAAGGAGAAAATACGCTTGTTTGGAGGAGAAATAGCTGATTCTGTATCTAAAAATACCAATTATCTGATACTGGGAAAAGAGCCCGGTTCCAAGCTGGCTAAAGCCAAGGAGTTAGGGGTAAAAACGGTCTCAGAAAAGGAATTCTTGGAAATGATCAAATAATATGCTGAAAAGACTCAAAAATCTTGATTGGAGCTTAATTGCACCCTCTTTTCTTCTCACTGGTTTCGGTTTGCTTTCCCTTTACAGTTCCTCTATTATTAGGAATGATTACTCTAACTTTCAAAAGCAGCTCGTCTTTTTTTTGATAGGCATTGTTCTTATGCTTTTCTTCAGTCTTTTCAACTGGAAAACCCTTAAGGAAAATTCTTCTCTGATACTGGGGATATATTTTATCTGTCTGATTGCTTTGTTGGGGATTTTGTTTTTTGCCCCGACGGTCAGGGGAGTGAAGACCTGGTATAAGATTGGAAGTTTTTCTTTGGATCCGATAGAGTTTACCAAAATAGTTTTGATCATTTTATTGTCCAAATATTTTTCCAAACGCCATGTGGAAATGTATCAGGTAAGGCATATTTTGCTGTCCGGCTTTTATGTTTTATTGCCCTGTATTTTGGTTTTTTTTCAGCCCAATCTGGGCTCTGTTTTGATTCTGATTTCCATTTGGGCCTGGATTCTTGTTGTTTCCGGAATCCATTTGCGCCACTTTCTTTTGCTTGTTCTTTGCGCTTTGCTGGTTTTTTCCTTGGGCTGGAATTTTCTGCTCAAGGATTATCAAAAAGCAAGGATAATGGGCTTTATGTCTCCCCAGCTTGAGCCTCTGGGCATAAACTGGAACCAGAATCAGGCAAAAATAGCAATCGGATCAGGCGGATTCTTTGGTGCAGGCATTGGTAAGGGTTCTCAGACCCAGTACGGGTTCTTACCTGAGCCCCAGAACGACTTTATATTTGCTGCAATTGCCGAAGAAACAGGGTTTTTGGGTATAACAGTGCTTTTAAGCCTGTTTTTGGTCCTGCTTTGGAATATATTCAGGGTTGCCTTGGCCAGTCAGACCAATTTTTCACGTTTATTTGCCATTGGCTTTGCTTCCCTTATCATTTCCCAGGTTTTTATCAATATAGGCATGAATTTAGGCATTTTGCCCATAATTGGCATATCCCTTCCTTTTGTAAGTTATGGGGGAAGTGGGCTTATTTCCCTCTTAATTGGCCTGGGATTATTAGAAAATATGAAGAATAATCCTTAAATTTTGGTTATCCGATAGACTTTTATAGTTATCCACAAAAGACCCTTGACAGGGCCTTTTTTAAAGGGGAAAATATACTAATTTAAGCTTCAAAATTTTGACCGATTGGAAAGGCCTATCGGATCTTAAAAATCTGAATATATATTAAAAAAAGAAGGCCCAGAAAAAACCTTCCAAATCTCCGCAAAAAGATTAATGAAGTTTTTTTATTGGGTCCTTCTGCATGAAATTTTAGACCTTCTAAGAGTTTTGTCAAGACTTTCATGGATAAGCTCAACATCAAAAACAAGACAGCATATATTTCTCTGCAGGAAGCCACCAAATATTGCACCCACTCGCAGGAATATTTGTCTTTGAGGGCCAGGCAGGGAAAGTTAAGGTCAGTCAAAATCGGAAGGAACTGGGTAACCACCAGGCAGTGGCTGG
>Ga0233423_10000549_pt1 | contig 19531 bp, 14 predicted proteins | sample Watercolumn_Mata_FD_180713 | JGI IMG/M metagenome (GOLD analysis project Ga0233423, IMG submission 180713) | Freshwater microbial communities from Lake Matano, South Sulawesi, Indonesia - Watercolumn_Matano_2014_112_MG | ecosystem: Environmental > Aquatic > Freshwater > Lake | place: Indonesia...
CTTTTACGTCCCCCGCGGCCCGTAAGGTCCAGTCACCGGTGGACGGCTCGACCATACCTCTCCTGGCAATGCCGAAGAGATCAAAGATCTCCACCATGGAGGAGTTGAACCCCGCCTTCCTGGCCTCATTTTTCAGCTTCCGCCGATACATGTAAGGCTGGCAGGCCCCGATCAGCAGCCGATTGCATTTGGTTCTGCCGAAGAGGTCAACGAGCGTGGTCTCTCCCTCCGCCTTGCAGATGGAATCGATGACCTGGACCGCGCCTACACCCGGCCGGCGTTTCAATTCAGCGCTGAGAAGCTCGTAATCGAGTCCTGCCGCCCCCGGCTTTTCCCCGCATTTGCAGAGGGCCACCGAGACCAGGGGCAGTTCCCGCCGCGGCGCGGCCGGCTCGGGAATTTCCTCTTCCTGCGTCCGGTCCACGCCCAAGGTAGTGAGAAATTTGCCGGCCTCGCCCCCCGCGGCGATACCGCTGGTCATGGCCTCACTGACATCCGTGAGCCCCATCAGGGAGCCGCAGAGAAACAGGCCGGGCTTGCCGGCCACCCTGACTTTACGGTACTGTTCGCTGGCAATCAGACCGCGTCCATCCAGAGGCGCATGCAGCACCTCGGCCCAATGCTTATGGGTCCCAAAGGGTATCTGGCCGGTGGACAGCACCACCAGGTCGTAGTCCTTGACAAAGAACTCGTTGGTCTCGGGATCGAGATAACGCATGGCCAGATTGCCGTCCGGCTTGAGCATTACCCCTTGCACCCGGCAGCGGATCAGGTTTACCCCATGCTCTTCCACAGCCCTTTCCCGGTACTGCTGAAAGCCTTTGCCGAAGGTCCGCAGGTCCATGTAAAAAATGGTGGTTTCCACCTCCGGCCCGCCTTTTTCCTTGGCCAGGACGGCCTCTTTCAGGGCGAACATGCAGCAGATGGAGGAACAGTAGTCTCTTCCCTGGCGCCGGTTGCGCGATCCCATGCACTGAATCCAGGCGATGTTTTTGGCCGGCCGGCCGTCGGACGGCCGTCTGATCACGCCGTCGCCCCGATAGGCGCCGGAGGCGCTCAGCATCCGCTCGAAGGTGAGCGAAGTGACCACATCCGGCGAGACCGCGTATGATTTGGCGTCCTCGAACTCCCGGGTGTTATAGAGCTTCACCCCGGAGGCCAGGATAATGGCGTGGACCTCCCTGGTCTCCGCTTCGTCTTCGGCCTCCAGATTGATGGCATTGGTCGGGCATACCTTGAGGCATTCGCCGCAACGGGTGCAGGCCTGTTGGTCGATGAGCAGCAGCTTCGGGGTATTATGCGGGACCGCCTGGTAGACCGCCTTACGCCTGGTCAGCCCCTGGTTGAACTCATCCTCGACCTCCACCGGACAGACGTCGAGGCATTCTCCCATCTCGTTGCAGATGGCCGGGTCGATGCACCGGGCCTTCTTCAGCAACTCGACCTTATAATTCCCCCCATCGCCTTGCACCGCGGTGATTTCCGTAAACGGCAGGATCTCGATATTTTCATGAAACAAGCTTTTGCGCAGGCAGTACTGCGACGCATACTCCCGGCCCACCAGAGGCAGCATGCGGCACATGCCGCAATGATCCGTGGGGAATTGGTAATCGAGTTTGGCCAGGATACCGCCTATCTGCGGGGAATCGTCAGTCAAGATGACCTTGCAGCCCGATTCGGCCAGTTCTATGGCCGCCTTGATTCCGGAGATGCCGGCGCCAGCCACCAGGACTGTACCCGCAGGCTTCTTTTCCGCCATGATACCGCTCCTATTTGACCTGACCGGTCACTTCCACCAGCTCATCCGCTATGAATCCGGCCAGCGGCTGTTCTTCGTCCGGCGATCTTCCGGCCTGATAGCCGAATCGAGCCTGGGTCTTCTCGGCGCAGGTCCTGAACAACGGCATCAGGTCCAGACCATTCGGGCAGGCGCTCGTGCATTGCCCGCAGCCCACACAGAAGAGGCTCATATGGGTCATGCGGGTCAGATGAAAAAACAGGGTGTCGCTGGGCAGCTTCAGCATGCCGCTTTGATCCGCCCACATCATGAACTGCTCGCCGTTGTGCCTGAAGGTGTCGGTGATGAAGACGCATTCCTTGCAATAGCAGACCGGGCAGGCGACCCGGCAATTGTAGCAGTTGACGCAGGCCGCGAGTTTGTCTGCCAGCGCCTCAAAGCTGTTGACCTCAGCCCGGAATTCCGCAAATTTTTTGTCCCTGGCCGCGGCCCGGGCCGCCGCCAACTGCTTCACCGCCCCGTCCCGGCCGGCAGGGGCTGCACCTGTCTTCAAGCCCGATTTTTCCAGGGCCTGTTCACCTTTTGCGGTTACCGCTTCGATGAAGACGTTGCCGTTTCCCGCGCCTAGAGCACACAATCTCAGATCGACGTTGTCAGCCGCCGGAAATTCGCAGATTTTACAGGCGCCGATGATATCGATTTCCCCCAAAGAAGTCTTGCCGGCCCGGGCGTTCTCCAGGAAAGCCTCGGTGGTCCCTCCCTGCTCCCGGAATTTGGCGAAATCCGTATTTTCATAGCGGCCCAGGCAATCCAGGCCGATAAACAGAACATCATCGAGATTCACCTGCTTTAATTTGGCAAGCTCCACCACCGCTCGAATCTCACAGGGGCGCAGGACCATGGCCACCTGGCGGCCGGAGGGACGCGAGGTAATCGCTGAAGCAATTTTGGCGCCGCTGACGGCCGCGATGGGGGCAAAGGGATCAACCTCTGCGAGATGGGCGGGAGAGGTGACGAGGGTCAGCCGGACCCCTTTATTATTCTGGGCCATGGGCGCCAGGACCGCGTCCACCGCGCGGTTTTCCAGCATGCTTCGGAAAAATGCGGACAGTTCCTGATTCATTTCGTCTTTCTGGAAAGACAATGTTGCGAACTTAGCCATTTTAAGGCCTCTCCCGTATCTTCAAATTGCCATCTTTCCCAGAGTCCGCAAGGGGCTTGGTCCCAGCTCTTTCAGTTTGGCAGTCATTTCCCCCGCGACTTCCTTCAGCATGGTTCCCTCGCTGGCGGCGATCCACCGGAGCCAGAAACGCTTTTCATCAATCCCGAACTGTTTCAGGACCTCGGTGAGGTTGGCCACCCGGCGCCGGGCCTTCAGGTTGCCGTTGATGTAATGACAGTCCCCGGGCCAGCAGCCGCCGATCAAAACGCCGTCCGCGCCGTTCAGGAAGGCCTTGAGGACGAACTTGGGATCGACCATGCCGGTGCACATCACCCTGATGATCTTGAGGTTGGGCGGGTATGACAGCCGCGAAGTGCCGGCAAGATCGGCGGCGGTGAAGGTGCACCAGTTACAAAAGAAAGCCACTATTTGGGGTTCAAACTCGCTCATCGCTTCAAGCTCCTTGTTGAAGTAGGAGTCCGTCTATTTCCGCAAAGATCTGTTTATCGGTGAAGTGCCGCACCTTGGCGGCGCCGCTGGGGCAGATGCCGGAGCAACTGCCGCATCCCTTGCAAATGGCGCTGTTGACCTCGCTGACCCCGGCAAACTTGTTGAATTCGATGGCCGAAAAGGCGCAGAGCCCGATGCAGAGCTGGCAGCCGACGCAGACGTCGGGATCGATACTGGAGATCATGGGCGGGATCTCAACCTGGCCCGCGGAGGAGAGCGCCAGGGCTTCCGCCGCGGCTCCCTTCGCCTGGGCCACCGTGTCCGGGATATCCTTCGGACCCTGGCAGGCCCCGGCCAGAAAGACGCCGCTCGTGGGGGTGGAGATCGGCGCCAGTTTGGGGTGCTGCTCCTGGAAGAACCCGTCCGGGCCGATGCCGATGCCGAACTTCCGCATGACCTCCGGCGCATCCTTTCTCGCTTCCATGGCGGTGCAGAGGATCACCATCTCCACCGGGACCTCGATCAGGCGGCCGGAAAGGGTATCTTCTCCCTTAACGGTGAGGATGCCGTTGGCGTCCTCGGTGATGGAGCCGGCCTTGCCGCGGATCATCTTGACTCCTTCGGCCTGGACCTTCTGGTAGAATTCCTCGTAGCCCTTGCCGAAGCAGCGCATGTCGATATAGAAGTTGTAGACCTCGGTATCATGCCCGCATTTATCTTTCAGCAGGTGCGCATATTTCAGGGCATACATGCAGCAGGTGCGGGAGCAGTATTCATGGTAGTTTTTGTCCCGGCTGCCGATGCAATGGAGAATCGCCACACTTTTGGGCGCCTCGGTGAACTTCAGCGGATCTTGCAGGTCGCGTTTCAGGAGTTTTCCGGCCGTCGGCCCGGTGGCGTTGGAAAGACGTTCGAATTCGAGATTGGTAAAGACGTTCCGGTACCTGTCGTAGCCGTATTGGCTCATCTTGGCCGGATTCATGGGATCGAAACCGGTGGCGATGATGATGGAGCCGACGTCGATGGTCTCCTTCTTATCAGCCATCTCATGATCAATAGCCTTGGCCTGGCAGACCTCGACACAGAGCCGGCACTCGCAGCAACCGCCGCAATCCACGCAGCGGGCCGCCTCGACCCTGGCCTGCTCCTCATCGAACCCCAGCTCTATTTCCCGGTAATTGTCAACGCGCTGGGCCACCGGCAGGACCGGCATCTGCGCCCGGGGCCGGGGCTCCACCTTTTTCGGAATCGCTTTCCAGTTATTCCCGGTGGGTTTGGGCGGCCTGTTTGCCGCCAGGTTCTCGCCCAGGAGATACTTTTCTATGGAGATGGCCGCCTGCTGTCCCGCGGCCACCGCCTCCACCGCAATGCTTGGGCCCGTAAACATATCCCCGCCGGCAAAGATGCCGGGGAAGGTGGTCTGATAGGTCAGCGGATCCGCCACCACCGTGCCCCACCGGCTTAATTTGACGCCTTCCGTGCCATTAAGGAAACTGCCGTCGACCTTCTGGCCGATGGCCGGGATGATCATGTCGCATTCCACTTCGAATTCCGAACCGGCAACCGGGACCGGTCTCCTTCTGCCGGATTGATCCAGCTCGCCCAGCTCCATCTTGAGGCAACGGAGCCCGGAAACCTTGCCGTCCTGGGTCAGGACCGCGGTGGGCGCCACCAGCAGTTCGATCTTGACGCCTTCTTCCTCGGCGTCCCGGATCTCATGCTTTTGCGCCGGCATCTCTTCCCGGCTGCGCCGGTACAGGATCTTCACCTCGAAAGCGCCTTGCCTGAGGGCCTCCCGGGCCGCATCGATGGCCACGTCGCCGCCGCCGACCACCGCCACCTTCCTGCCGGTCTGCACCGGCAGCTTATTGTTGAGAAGAACGAGATAATCGACGCCGTGCAGGACGCCCCTGGCATCCTCGTTCTCGATGTTCAGCTTCAGGCTGCTCTGCGCGCCCACCGCCAGATAAACGGCCTTAAATCCCTCCTGGAAGAGACCGGCAACCGGCCGATCCTTGCCGATGGAGACACTCAGTTGGATCTCCACGCCCAGCTTCCTGATATAGTCGATCTCTCGTTCCAGGACCGCGGGCGGCAACCGGTAGTCGGGGATGCCGAAACGCAGCATGCCGCCGGCAAAGGGCGCCTTTTCGAAGATGGTGGGATGATACCCTTTCTGGGCCAGGAAATAGGCGGCGGCAAGCCCTGCCGGACCCGCGCCGATGATGGCCACCTTCTCGGTTTCCGGCTTCTTCTCGATTTCCGGCGCCGGCAAGGCGTCCCAATCCACCTGGTCCGCCGCGAAACGTTTCAGCCGGCAGATGGACAGCGGGGCATCGACCTCCTGTCTCCGGCACGCGGTCTCACAGGGCGCGGGGCAGATACGGCCGAGGGAGCCGGGCAGCGGCATCTTTTCCAGGATCAGGTTGAGAGCTTCCCTGTACCTGCCCACCTTAATCAGAGCGACAAACCCTTGAATATTGATGCCCGCGGGACAGCTTTGCACGCAGGGGCCCCGATCTTTTTTATCAATGGCATAGCGCACCGGCACCGCCTGGGGGAAGGAGATATAGATGGCCTTGCGCATCTTCGTCCCCGCGTCCCATTCGTTGGGAGCCTCCACCGGACAGACCTTGGCGCAATCTCCGCAACCGGTGCAGTTCGTCTGCACATAGCGGGAGCGCTGATTGACCTCGACCTTAAAGTTGCCCACAAAACCGCTGACACTCTCAACCTCGGCATTGGTCAGCAAGTTAATGTTCTTGTCCTGGCCCACGGCCACCATTTTGGGCGTGCCGATACAGGCCGCACAGTCCAGGGTCGGGAAGGTCTTGTCATACTGGAGCATGTGCCCCCCCACCGTCGGCTGCCGTTCCACCAGATAGGCCTTATTGCCGGAACTGGCGATATCCAGAGCCGCCTGCATGCCGGCGATGCCGCCGCCCACCACCAGGGTGTTGGGATTGACCGGGAAGGTGCTCGGGAAGAGCGCTCTCTGATTAATGACCCGCATCAGGCCCGCCCGGACCAGGACCATGGCCTTGGCCGTGGCCTCATCCTCGCTTTCCGTCACCCAGGAGCCGTGTTCCCGGACACAGACCATGTGGAAACCCCGGTAGGGATTCAACCCCGCCCGCTGGCACGCGGCCCGGAAGGTCTTTTCATGCATGCGCGGCGAGCAGGAGGCCACCACCACCCGGGTAAGGTCTTGATTCCTGATGTCCTTTTCGATGAAATCCTGCCCCGGGTCCGAGCACATAAACAGATAATCTTTGGCAACCACGACCCCCGGGAAGGTGGCCGCATATGCCGCCACCTCCTCCACTCGGACCCGATAGGCAATGTTGATCCCGCAGTGGCAGATATAAAACCCGATGCGCTCAGGCATTGGCGTACTCCTGGGAAAGCCCCAAGATGGTTTTTTCCGGTTTGGGCAGACGTATGGACAGATCAATCGACTCCAGAAGCAGTTGGGCAAGATCCCGGACCATGATCCGGTTGCCGGCGCCAAGCCTGGCGACGGCCTCGTTGAGCGTGCGGATGCAGTAGGGGCAGGCCGTGGCGATCACCTCAGCATTGGTGCCCAAGGCCTCTTTGACCCGAATCTCTCCCAGGCTCTCTTTGCCCACAGGGTCCTTCCACGGCCCGCCGCCGCCCCCGCCGCAGCAGAAGCTCCGCTCCCGGTTATTTTGCATCTCTATAAGCGTCGCCCCCGGCATGGCTGCCAGGATTCTCCGGGGCGCCTCATAGATGCCGGAATGCCTGCCGAGATAGCAGGGATCATGGTAGGTCACTTTGAGGCCCAGGCTGTTGACGGGTTTGATGGCGCCCTGCTGAATGAGTTCATCCAGCAGCTCGGTGGAGTGAATAACGGCTATCTGCTTCATCTCCGCATAATCGGTTTTGAATGAATTCAGGCAGTGGGGGGAGAGGGTCAGGATCTTGGAAACACCCGCTTCCAGAAACATCTTGGTATTCTTCCCGGCCAGACCGGAGGCGACGTCCGCGGCGCCGAATTTATCGGCTGCGTCGCCGCAACAACTCTCCTCGGCTCCGAGAGTTCCATAGGAGACGCCGGCATGATCCAGCAGGCGCAAAAGAGCGATGCCGGCCTTTTGGCTGCCTTTGGCAGCCGCGGTGTCATAGGCCGTGGCGCAACAGGTGAAGAGGCAATACTCATGTTGGCCGTCGTATGCCGGCAGTTCTGCGCCCCTGGCCCATTCCAGGCGGTTTTCCCTTGTTCCTCCCCACGGGTTGCCGTCTTTCTGCAAACTCTGCACTGCAGCATTAAAAGATTTCGGCAGGGACCCCGCCGCAACGACATGGCGGCGGATGGATTTAATCACGTCCACCGAGCCGATCCCCCGGGGGCATTGGGCGGCGCAAAGGCTGCAGGTGGCGCAGGTCCAGGAGGCCTCATCGACGGAGACGTTCGTGGCCCGGTCCAGAGCGATATCCCGGAGGATCTTCCGGGGGCTGTAGCTCGTCACCTCGCCCCAGGGGCAAACCCCGGTGCAGGCGCCGCACTGCATGCAGCTCTGGAAGGTCTCGCCCACGTCTTCCCGGATCAATGCCAGGGCCGCCGGAGAGTCGCGCAGGGCCTTTTCTTTCAGGGTGGTCAGGAAGATGGCCAGAGGGCGGTACATCAGATGGGAGAGTTTGCCGAAGGGGATCATGAGGGTCAGCATGCCCACAGTGATGGCGAGATGGAGCACATAGGTGGTATAGGTCAGGAGGGGCAGTCCGGCCAGCCTGAAAAAATGGACCAGAATGCCGGTGAAGGCAATGGCGATAATCAACACCAGGAAGAAGACGTCCGTAAAATCGGAATAACGGTGGAGATTCTGCTCCTTCTTAAACCAACGGCTGTACAGCATGGTGGTGGAAGCCACCATCAGGGCGATGGTGGCGTAATAGCCTAACAGCCGGGTCCAATGCCAAAACGGATGGACGATATCGGTTTGGAAGGCCGATAGATACACCATCACCAGGATTTCCATGGACACCCAGCCGGAGAACAGGAAAAGATGCCGCCACCAGGCGCTGCCGGGGCCGGTGCCGCATTTCCGCCACCGCTTCTGGGTGAAGTAGTTGAGGAAGAAGACCGGCGCCTGGGTCAGATAGAGATATAGCGGTATCTTCGTGCCCCGCATGATCCGGAAAAACATGTGGGCCGCATTCGAGAACAGCATCACAAAGACAAAGCCCATCACGATCTGGTCGCCGAGGTGGATCCAGTGAACCGGAGCGAAGGTGTTGAGCTCCACCCGGTCGGTGACCACCGGCCCGTGAAAAAGCAGGAAAAGCAGGATGACGAATAGGCCGACGCCGAGAAATGCCCCGACCTCCGTTTTGGGCGAGGTATAAAATCTCCTGGCAATTCCCGTCCAGTCATACTGGGTCATCAGCCAGCGCCGGGTGGCCATCATGGTCTCGGCGGGTTCCGCGCCCCGGGGACAGTCTTTATTACAATCCCCGCAATAATAGCAGAGCCAGGGTTCCGGAGATGCCAACAGCTTGTCTCTCAGACCAAGCTGGAGATAGCGGTAGATTCTTCGAGGAAAGGTGGTCTCCCCCACCGACAAGGGACATGCGGAAGCACAGTTGCCGCATTGCATACAGATTTCCATGTCCCTGGCCCCAAGACTCCGGACCTCGCGGTACAGGTCAGGGCTGAGATGGTTTTTCTTCACTATCTTCCCCTGAAAAGCCCGATGTGGATGTTTTTCCTGCCGGATATGAAGAACAAAGGCTTGGGGCCGGTCCCAAGCCTCGGGCGTCGTCAATGATCTCAACCGCCGGCCGGAAGCCTGGCGCCCACCGCCGACTGCAATATTGCCGGGAGTCGGAAGGACTCTGCTGCCACCCGGATGGTCCTGTCCTCACCATTAATCATCCGGCCCGGGTCCGACCTCAGGTTAGTGGGCGCCACCAGCTTCCGGCTGGTGTTACGCCACAGCCCTGCCGGCCCAGCTCATGGATGCCGGCCCGGGTCAGACTTGTTGGGCCTCCTGAACTGGTCCTGAAGGCTGGTGGCGCCAATGGTATTCATCTGGGCTTTTAGGAGCAACGCTTCTGGGCACCTTTCGCCCCGGTTACCAGACCTCCACGAACTTGGCGTTATAGTAAAGATATTCCAACTTCTCCTTGAGCCCCAATTTCAACTGGGAGATCTTTTCCAAAACAGTCCGGGGCTTCCCCTGGGGCTGCCGGGCCGCCAGGTTCTCGTATAGCTTGTAAGAGCCTTCCTCCCGCATCATGGCGAACAGAATGGACTCCGTGGGAGAAAGCGCGGAGATGTTGTCGATGAAAGTCCCGCCGGAATGCATGGTGGCGCCCACCTTGGGTTCCATCATCCCCAGGCGCCTTAGAGACTCCTCTTCTATCCAGGCGACGTCTTGAGCCTCACCGGTTTGCTCACCTTCCTGGGGCGCGATGATGGACTGGAGAACCTGGTTGTGCTCCTGCTCCACCTTGGCCAAGAGCTGAAAGGTTTCCTTGTTTTCCTTGACGGTCGCCAGCTCGGCCATTTGGAGATAAAATTCGTGCGATATCTCTGCCTGGGCTATGGCATTCCTGATAATGGCTTCCAGTTCAACGTTCATTGGAAGTTCCTCCTATCTAGGATTTGTTATCCTGATTTTGCCTCGATGCACGGTCGAGGCAGTGTTGCTAGGACGTTTGCCTTATTTAAAGCAAAGGATATGCCAAGCTTCAAAAGAGCCATTAAGTTCTTAATTTTACTTGCTTATGTCGTTAGCTTGAAAAATATTTGATATTTTTTGTTTGTTGGATAATTCCACAGAACACTTTTATATGACCGTTCAACTCTTTAATATAATTACTATATTTTAACTATGTCGGATAATTGAACGAACGCATCAATAACAAACGTCTCAATAAGGCTTCCCATTGGAACCTTCGTCTCCGGAGACTTTTCCTTATTCCGGCGAAAGGAAATGCCGGGGTAATCAACCCATTCTCTAATTGTCGCGCCTCAGTCCGACAACTATTTCAACCTGGAGATCAAGGAACTCCGGGCATGGATTCCATTAAGTCCCCCAGGCGCTATTACCTCCAGTCCTGATCCTTAATCGTAGGAATTTACCACAAATCAAATATGGCAGTTAAATCAACATGATACCCTTTAGGCGAGAATTAGTTGTAGATTTATCCTACAAGATGCAACTGTCCGTTATAAGAACCGAAACAACCATTTTCTTATGTAAATTCCATTAGTTGTATTGATGACGCGCGTTTTGGCACATTCATTGCTTTACTATCGGTCAAACCTCAAAGGAGGACCGATACCATGAGTCTCAAGACAAAGATGGTCGATATCTTCGGTTTTCAAGTGCCTGCGGAGACCTATTATTTGCACCGGGGCCATGCCTGGGCGGTGCTCGAAAAGTCCGGACAGGTGCGGGTGGGATTGGATGACTTTTCCCAGAAGCTCCTGGGGCTGGCTGACAATATCAGGCTCCCCGAGATCGGCAAGGTCTATTACCAGGACCACCTCTGCATGGCCCTGTTCAGACAGGGGCGCAAGGCCTCCTTCGAGGCCCCGGTGGATGGCGCCGTCGAGGCGGTCAACCCGAAACTGCGGAGCAACCCCGGCCTGATCCACGACGATCCTTACGGAGAAGGCTGGATCTGTTTAATGAAACCCGTCAATCTCCAGCGCAATTTGGAAAAACTGTTCTCCGGCGAAGCCACTGCCGCCTATATCCAGTCAGAGTCCCACCGTTTGATGAATTTCATGGGTGCCATCGTCGGTTACACCTTGCCGGACGGCGGGGCCATCATGGATGACGTTTTCGGCCATTATCAAGAGTTGGGCTGGCGGCCCCTGGTCCAGTCGTTTTTCCTGCGGAATCTGACCGAACAGGGTTCCCTTCCCTCGGAGAAGTGGAAAAAGGCGATATGACAACCGGGAGATGGAAGGGCGGGGGCGCGCTCTCCAGGGAACCCAGCCCTTCTGAAGATCGCGTAGCCAAAGGAGTATGATTCCATGGCCAACCAATTCCTTGAGGATAAGAAGTACTGCATCTGGATGGAAGCCGGGGTGATCGATTTCAAATTCTGCGATCAGGACTTCGATTGTCAGAATTGTGAATTCGACCGGGCCATGACGGAAGCCGCCGCCCATCGCCTGGCCCGTTGGAAAGCGGGAGAACCGACCCAGAGCCGGAAATCAAGGGTGGGTCCCTGGGAATTCAAGATGCGGCGACACTTCCAAGGGCAGAAGAAGTGTCAACTCATGCAAACCAGGCACTGCCACGAATGTTCCTTCGACGAGCTTCTGGAGGAGCAATTCGATTTTTTTCTGGCCCCCGAAAGACCTAAGGTCCAGGAGGTCTTCGGCATCAAGGTGCCGACCTCCAATTTCCTGCACCGGGGCCATACCTGGGTAGCCCTGGAAAACGCCGGCCGGGTCCGCATCGGGTTGGACGACTTTTCCCAGAAGGTCCTGGGTCCGCCGGATAAAATCAAACTGCCCCAGAGAGGGGCCGAAATTCAGACCGATAAGGCGGCTCTAACCTTGTGCCGCAAAGGGAACAAGGCCCGGGTCCTGGCGCCGCTGACCGGCAACATCGAGGCGGTGAATCCCCTGGTCCGGAAAAACCCGAGGCTGCTCCATGATGATCCCTATGGCGCCGGCTGGCTGTTCGTAGTCTCCCCCAGCAAACTTAAGACGGACCTGGAAAGAATGCTTTTCGGCCAGTGCAACATTTCCTGGATAGAACATGAATCCCATAGACTTCTGGGAATGCTGGAATCGGCCGCAGGAGTTACTTTGCCGTCCGGTGGGTCGATTATCGATGATGTCTTCGGGGCCTATCCGGAGCTGGGCTGGGAGCGCCTGACGCAGGAGTTTCTCCACAGCGGTTAGCCGGGATTTAAACCCCTGTCCCGAAAGTATGCAGTCAGGCTGAAAGGATGCTCCCTAGTTAATGAGAAAGGCCATATTTCTTGATCTTTTCGTAAAGCGTGGAACGGTTGATGCGCAGAACCCTGGCGATATTGGAGAGGTTGCTGCCTTTGGTGGCCAGGAGATGGGCGATATGTTGGCGCTCCAATTCTTCCAGTGATAATTCTCCCAATTCTGCGGCCCCACCCGGGACCACAAAAGGCAGGTCCCCGCGTTTGATCTGCCGTCCTTTCCCCACCACCACCGCCCGCTCAATGGCGTTTTCCAGCTCCCGGACGTTCCCGGGCCAGGAATAGCGCTGCATCGCCTCCAGGGCTTTCGGGTGGATGGAGTCGATCTTTTTCTTGGTCTCGGTGGCATAACGCCTTAGAAAATGTTGGGCCAGCAGGGGAATATCCTCCAACCGCTCCCGTAAGGGCGGCACCTGGAGATGGATCACATTCAAGCGGTAATATAAGTCCTGCCGGAAGGTTTTTTGCCGGATGGCTTCCTGGAGGTCCTGGTTGGTGGCGGCGATGACCCGAAAATCGCTGCGCAAGGTGGCGGTCCCCCCGACCCGGGTGAATTCCCGGGTCTCCAGGACCCGGAGCAGGTCGATCTGCATCTTCATGGAGATGTCGCCCACTTCATCCAGGAAGAGGGTCCCGGCGTGCGCCATTTCCAGGCGGCCTTTCTTGGTGTACTTGGCGTCGGTAAAGGCGCCCTTTTCATGTCCGAAGAGCTCGCTTTCCAGGAGCTGTTCCGTGAAGGCGCCGCAGTTGATGGCAATAAAGGGGGCATAACACCTGGGACTCTTGGCATGGATGGCCCGGGCCACCAGTTCTTTGCCGGTGCCGGTTTCCCCGGTGATCAACACGGTGGTGTCGGTCTGCGCCACATCGACAATGGTCTCGAATAACTTGAGCATCACCGGAGACTGGCCCACCAGGTTTTCAAACCGGGTAACCGTCGCCAGCCGTTCTTTCAGAATCAGGTTTTCCATCGCCAGGTTCTGCATCTGCACCATTTTTTCGATGGCAAAACTGAGTTCCTCCAGTTCGAAGGGCTTGAGCAGATAATCATAAGCCCCCGACTTGATGGCCTCAACGGCGTCCTGGATGGCGCCGTGCGCCGTCATCATGAGCATGGCGCTGTCGGCTTCGCTTTCCTTGAGTTTCTTGAGCAGGGTAAGGCCGTCCATCTCCGGCATTTTGACGTCGATGATCATGATGTCGAAATGGTTTTCCTGGGCCTTGGCCAACGCCGTCAGACCGTCGGCCGCGGTGTCCACCTGATAGCCGCACCGCTTCAGCCAACCGCTCAAAGATTCACGGATGCTCAACTCATCATCCACTACCAGGATATTGATCTTCTTATGCGGCAACACTTTCTTCTCCCTGTTTATAGGCAGGCAGGCGAATAGTAAAAGTGGTACCTTTCCCCACAACGCTGTCCACTTTGATGTCACCCTGGTGGTCCCGGATGATGCCATACACCACGGAGAGTCCGAGCCCCACCCCGGAAGTGGTCTTTTTAGTCGTATAGAACGGTTCAAAGATCTGGGAATAACTTTCCTTGGGTATACCTTTGCCCGTGTCGGCGACCTTCACTATCACCTCACGCCGCCTGGAAATCCTGGTTTCCAGGGTGAGGGTGCCCCCCTGAGCCATGGCGTCCTGGGCGTTCAGGAAGAGATTCAAAAAGACCTGCTTCATCTGTCCCTTATCTCCCATAACCGGGGGCAGGTCCGGGGCCAATTGCCGTTTCACGGTGATGTCCTGCAACCGCATCTGGTAGGCGGTAAGTGACAACGTTTCCGCCACCACGTTGTTAAGGTCCAGCGGTCTGAATTCCGGCTTGGTCTTGCGGGAAAATGCCAGGAGGTTGGCAACGGTGCGGCTGACCCGGGAGGTCTCACTGTGGACCATGGCGAGATAGTGGCGGATATCGGCCAGATCCACCTCGCTGGGACTTCCGTCGGCCAATATGCTTTCCATCAAGCGGACGAAGTTGAGTATCCCGGTCAGCGGGTTGTTGATTTCGTGCACCACGCTGGCAGACAGTTTCCCTAAAGAGGCCATTTTATCTTCATGCAGCATCTGCATCCGGGCCCGGATCTCCTGGGTGATGTCCCGGGACAGGTCAACTACCCGATGTACCCGTCCTTCCTCGTCATAAAGCGGGTGGCAGACCACGTGATAATAGTGCTCCCGGCCGGTCTTATCGAAATGGATGTGCGTGGCGGAGGCGGCCTTGCGGGTTTCCACCGCCTGCTTCAAAGGACAGGGATGATCGGGAATATCGCACGGGACTTGCAGGTGGTGCGACACTTCATAACAGTGTTTGCCCACCACTTCATGGCGCTTTAGGCCCACCATCTCCAGCAAGGCCCGGTTAACCTCGATGATTTTATAGTCCAGGTCGATCACCATCATGTGATCAGCGATGCCATTGACGATGGTTTCCAGAAAGGCCTTGCCCTTGGCGGCCTTTTGTTCCGATGTTTTCAGGGCCTCCTCCAACTGTTTGCGGAGGGTGATGTCCTTGATGACTTCGATCACCCGGCTCCGCTTTGCTTCCGGGGGGCATAGCGGCGCCATGGTGATTTCATTATACCGGATGGAACCGTCCGCATTTTCCGAGCGCTGCAAAACCTGCGCGGTGTGGCAATCCTCGAGGACGCTGGAAAAGGGACAGACCAAGCCTTTGGTGTCGCAGGGGGCGTCGAACTGGTGGAAGACCTCGTAACAGGGCTTGCCGATGACATCCACCGCCTCTTTCTGGAACCGGTTCAAGAAGGTAAGGTTGACCTCATCCACGAGATAATTGGGCAGCAAGACCAGCACCGGATCGGGCAGGTGGTCGAAAATTCTCTGAAAGCGGGTGCGCTGGCCCGCCAACTTGATTTCGCTTTCCACCCTGCTGCGCAGCCGGTCTTCCTCCCGGTTCAGCAATTCCCAGAAGAGACGGGCCTTAAGGTGATCGATAATCTGGGTGTGGGGATGCTTCCGGCGGATGATGGCTTCCCGCACCGCCAGATTGCCGGTGAGTTCCAGGATCAGGTCCGGGGCTTTATCCAGGAGAACAGTGTAGTCGTCCAGGGTTGGAATTCCCAAACGATCGGCCAGGACCATGCCCAGGGCCAGGGGATTGAGATCGGCCACCCCCAGAATCTCGATTCTTTTTTTGTAACCCGGATCTTTGGTGATGAGCTGCAGAACCTCTTGCCCCCCCCTGCCGCCTCCCACAATACCTACCCTCAAGGGAGCGGTACCATGACTGGACGATAGATTCACCGAAATCAGATCCCACAATTTATCCACCGAAAGAAAAGGACGATTCATATTGAAGACCAATACCCGCGTCGGGGCCTGCTCGCGTATCTCCTGAAAAAGGTCGGAGTGACCGGTGGCATTGACAATGATGTCTAATTCGGGGATTTGAAATAAGTCGATGTAATGGAGGGCAACGAACAGATCATGTCGGTAAGCATGGAGAATTCCGGGAGCATCCGGGTTAATATCCGCCACTGCCAACACCCGCAAGGGCTGGTCATCCCGCCGGATGGGCACCAGGGCTTCCAGAATGGCCATTCCTTGCCGCCCCCCGCCCACCAGGGCTAGATTATAGAATTGCTTACCGGGACTCATGATATGCTCCGGGAGGATTGTCAAGTGCCTCCGGGTTCAAGCCAGATATTAACATAATACAATGAATTTAGCGGTTTTTCCATTTTTTGCAACGCCTTCCAGGAGGCGAAGACAACCCCGAATCCATCAAATTCCAGGCCCATGGCCGCAATTATTGCACAAGTTTCTCCACCTGCGCCTTCCCCACCTTGAACTCCGGGATCTTGGCCAGGGGGTCCAGGGCCTCGGAATTGGTCAAGACATTGGTGGGATTCTCCCCGAAATGAATGGGGAGGAAGAGGTTGCCGGGCAGCACCGCCGGGGTGATTTTGGCCGGGGCCTCGATGCGGCCCCGCAAAGAGGAAATCACCAACGGATCCCCTTCCCTCACGGACAAACGGCCGGCGTCCTCCGGGTTGATTTCCACATAGCCGGTGGGCTGCTCCCGGTCCAGGGCCGGCGATACCCGGGTCATGGTGCCGGTATGGTAGTGGGCGAACATCCGGCCGGTGGTGAGAAAATAGGGATATTGGGCGTCCGGCAATTCCGCCGGGTCCTGATATTGGACCACGTGCAATTTTCCCAAGCCGCGGGTGAATTTATCCTTGTGTAAAAACCTGGTGCCCGGATGGTCGGGCCCGGGACAGGGCCACTGCAGCCCGTCGAGGCCCAGCCGGTCGTAGCTCATGCCGGCGTAACTGGGCGTCAAGCCCGAGATTTCCCGGAAAATCTCCTCAGGGCCGTCATAATTCAAAGGATATCCCATGGCCGTGGCCAGCCGGCAGATAATTTCCCAGTCGGGGAGGCTGCCGCCCACCGGTTCCACGGCTTTATTGAGGCGCAGGCAGCGCCGCTCGGTGTTGGTGAAGGTGCCCTCCTTCTCCGCGGTGGCCGCCGCGGCCAGGACCACGTCGGCCCCCTGGGCCGTCTCCGACAGGAAGATGTCCTGGACAATGAGCAGGTCCAGTTTTTTCATGGCATGGCGGAGATGGTTCATGTCGGGATCGCTCAGTTTCGGATTTTCGCCCACCACATAGAGGGCCTTGAGTTTCCCGGCGTCGATGGCCTTCACCATGTCCGGGATGGTCAGCCCCGGCTTGTCCGAAAGCGTAACGCCCCAAGCCTGGGAGAACTTGGCGTTGGCTTCGGGCGAGGTCACCGGCTGGTAGCCGGTGAAGACGTTGGGCAGGCCCCCCATGTCGCAGGCCCCCTGGACGTTGTTCTGGCCCCGCAGCGGATTGACCCCGCCGCTGGCCACCCCGACGTTGCCGGTGAGCATGGCCAGGTTGCAGATGGCCTTGACGTTATCCACGCCGGTGCTGTGCTGGGTGATGCCCATGGCATACAGCAAGGCCCCGGGCTTCCTGGTGCCGTATAGTTCGCTCATCTTCTCCAGGTCGCCGGGGCTGACCCCGGTGATCTTCCGGACCAGCTCCGGGGTATATGCCTCCAGGGATTCCCGCAGTTCCTCGAAGCCTTCGGTGCGGTTGGCAATGTATTCTTTAGCCTCCCAGCCGTTCTTCAAAATCAGGTGCATCATGCCGTTGAGCAAGGCGACGTCGCTTCCCAGTCTCTGGTTGACGGCCACGTCGGCAAACAGGCTCAATTGGATGCGCCGCGGATCGGCCACGATCAACTTGGCGCCCTTTTCTTTGGCCCGGAAGACCCGCCGGGCGATGAGCGGATGACAGGCCGAGGTGTTGGACCCGATAATGAAGATGCAGGCGGCATCCTCGATTTCGGCGATGGAGTTCGTCATGGCCCCACTTCCGAAGGCGGCGGCAAGACCTACCACCGTCGAGGAGTGTCAGAGGCGGGCGCAGTGGTCGACGTTATTGGTGCCGACCGCGGCGCGGGCGAATTTCTGCAGGAGATAGTTCTCTTCATTCGTTATCTTGGCCGAAGCCAGCACCCCGACGCTGTCCGGCCCGTGTGCGGCGATGACGCTTTTGAGCCGGTCTGCGGTAAACTGGAAAGCCCGGTCCCAGGTGACCTGATGGAGGCGGCCGTTAATCCTTACCCGGGGCGCCTGCAGGCGCATGAAGCTGTTGACGTATTCGTGGAGATTCCAGCCCTTGATGCACAATTTCCCCTCATTGACGGGGTGGGTCTTGAGCGGCAGGGTCCCTAAAATCCGGCCGTCCAAGACCTCGAACAATACGCCGCAGCCGGTGCCGCAATAGGAACATACCGAGGGAACAAGTTTATACATGGTTCTTCTCCAGGCTGTCTACGATCCGTTAAACCGCTGCCCGGTGGGAGTCCGTCACCCCGGAAGCACCCTCACCCAGGATGCTCAAGGGGGGCTGCTCCAGACTGAGACCGGTTTCATAACCGAACAGGTCCTTGACGATTTCATTGACCTTGCGGTACAGCAGCCGCAAGGGGATGTCCACCGGACAGGCGTCTTCGCACAGGCCGCAGTCGATACAGCGCCCCGCCATGTGCACCGCCCGGATGAGGTGGAACAGCGGCACCTCCGGCGGCACGCCCCCGGTCTCCACCAGGTCGGCGTGTTCCAGGGAGCATTCCTTGCAGAAGCACACCGGGCAGATGTCGCGGCAGCCGTAACATTTCAGGCATTTCTGGAATTCGTACAGCCATTTGTCAAACCGCGTCTGCTGGTCGAACTGTTCCATCCGGGCCGTGGGCATGCTGTTGTCGATCCCCACTTCCAGCTTCACGGAGCCATAGGTCCGCGGCTCCAAAGAAGAGCAATCCGCGTGTTTCCGGAGCGGTGAAGGACAGCATTTAACTTCCAAAATCTCCATCTGTCCGGGCGTGATTTGTTGATGCACCGCCAGCACGTTCAAGGCCCGGCGGTTGCAGTCCCGGCCCAGGATGCCGATCTTGAGCTCCGGCTGCACCGCCAGGATCCCGGCTCCCAGCTTTTCCAGCGGATAGCGGGCCTCGCTGACCGTCAGGTCCTGCAATTCTTCCAGGTTGTCCCGGTTAAAGGCGTACGGCAGGGGATGGCCCTCGACCTGCTTGTAGCCCAGGAAGAGGTCCACCTTGCCGGTATCCAACCACTCGCGCACCGTCTCTTGCATCTCAGGCATATCCGTTATCCTATGGGGTGGCGGGCGTCCCGCCTGCCTTTCCTTTCAAGCCTACGTCCCGGTTTGGGCGCAGCCGCAACCGCCGCCCGCCGCGGCTTGGGGCAGCGGCGGCAATTCCAGGTCCTCCAGAGGCTGCGCAGAACCCTTGGCCAGGGGACTGGGTCCCAGGTTCCTGATTTGTTCGGTGAATTCCGTGACTACCTTGACAAACTTGGTGGCCTCGGCGGAAGAAATCCATTCCAGACGCAACCTTCCCTCCAGGCCGACAAATTTGAACAGCTCCTGCAAAAACCCCATCCGCTTCCTGGTCATGTGATTACCGTACAGGTAATGGCAGTCTCCCAGGTGTCACCCGGCCACCAGGATGCCGTCCGCGCCGCACTGTACGGCCCTCAGGACGTGGTGCGGCGACACCGTGGCGGAACACATGACCCTGAGCAGGCGAATATTGGCCGGGTATTGCAAGCGGCTCACCCCGGCCAGGTCCGCGGCGCCGTAGGCGCACCAGTTGCAGACAAAGGCCAGCAGCTTGGGTTCGAATTTTTGCTTTTCCATTCCGTCTCCTTTAGCTGACTGCTATAA
>Ga0233423_10000554_pt1 | contig 19445 bp, 18 predicted proteins | sample Watercolumn_Mata_FD_180713 | JGI IMG/M metagenome (GOLD analysis project Ga0233423, IMG submission 180713) | Freshwater microbial communities from Lake Matano, South Sulawesi, Indonesia - Watercolumn_Matano_2014_112_MG | ecosystem: Environmental > Aquatic > Freshwater > Lake | place: Indonesia...
TCCCCGGACGAAACCAGCCGTTCTTGACGACCTCAAAAAAGAACGGCGTGCCGGGGTACGGCGCGGCAATGTGAAAGAGCGCGATGTCGAGCGGGAGTTTCTTCGAGAACGCGATCGTCTGCTGGATCGTCTCTTCCGTTTCGCCCGGTAAGCCGATGATGAAATAACCCCAGTTCTTGATGCCGGCGCGGCGCGCCCACGTCAGCGCGCGCGCCACCTTTGTTGGATCAGTTCCTTTGTGGGCGCGCGTGAGGATTTCGGCGCTGCCGGATTCGATTCCCCACGTAATCATCCAGCACCCGGCTTGCGCCATCCAGCGCAGCATCTCCTCGTCCACGTAATCCACGCGGCTGTTGCACATCCAGCGCATATCCAACTTTTCGGCGACCATCAACTTGCACAGACTGACGACTTGGTCACGTGAAGCGGTAAAGAGGTCGGCGTACATCTGCACGTAGTTGATGCCGAGGCGCTTGAGCGCGCGCAGTTCTGCGACGATATGCTCCGGCGACCGCAGGCGCACCGACCACTGATAACTGACGTGCTTGATGCAAAAGATGCAGCCAGCGGTACAGCCGCGACTTGGCACGACGAACGAGTACGCGCCTTTCATCATCGGTCCGCGATACTTGTCGAGCGGCAGCATCTGGTGCAGTGGAATCGGCAAATCATCCAGATTCGGAATGAACGGACGGTCGGCATTGATGATGAGCTCGCCATTCTTGCGCCACACCAAGCCCTTGATCGAACTCAAGTCGCCAGTTGCCACTCGCCAGTTGCCAGTCGTTCGGTCGTTCTCCCTGTCTCCCATCCTGAGCGAAGCCGAAGGACTCCTTGTCTTCCTGTCTACTTGCGTACCGGTGTCTCTCAGCAGTTTGACAATCTGCGGATTCGTGGCAGCGCGCCCTTCCAGCGTATCCACCAACTCGCGCAGTGTCATCTCCGGCTCGCCGCGCAAAACGAAATCGAGGGCGGGAAACGGGAGCATGGATTCGCGCGGCAGGGGCGTCACGTGCGTGCCGAAGGCAATCGTCCGCGCGCCGAGCGCTTTGGCGAGAAAGACGCCGTACATGTCGTTTTGCAGAGTCGGCGCGGTCAGATGTGTCACATAGTATTTCGGCGCTTTTGCGCGCAGTAATGCTTCGAACTTTTTCCACGACATTCGCTCGGCGATGGCATCCACGATTTCCACTATGTAATCCATCACCAGGAGCGCGGCGAGTTGCGCGAGCGAAACCTGGGGCCACAGCATATTCTCGCGCGATTTGCGTCCGACCCGATGCTGGCTGCGAATCCAAATGCCGCCATCCGGCGCCGGCGGATTCACCAGCAGAATAGCCACTGCGTCCGGCGGTCGTTCGCGTTCGATGACGTGGGCGACACGCCCGGCGTCCGGGAATTGCGCGGGAGGGACGCGCTGACGCGTATGGGTGCCAAGATTGACGCTGGGTATCTCAGCTGCCATCCGTTCCTCGAATGCCCTCCTCGCGCGGCGTTTCCAAATCCCTCCGCGCCGCCGTCTCCCGCTGCGCCAACTGTTCGAGCACGCGCATCACCAACCACGCGACTGATAACTGAATACCGACGATGGACAACAGCGCGCTGGCTAAGAGATAGAACCACAGCCGCGTGATTTCCCAGCCATTCAGCCCGAGCGCGAGCGCGAAGAGACTGAGCAGTATACCGGCAACAGTAGAAATGATCCCCACCCAGCCAAAGTGCCGGTCCAGCGGCGGATCGAAGATCGGTTTGCCGAAGAGCCCGCGCCGCACCGGTTGCCTGTCAAACAGCGCGACGAGGTAGTTGAACATCGCGCCGAGCGAAAAAAGACTGATGCCAGCGAAACCCAAAACGGCTGCGCTCGCGAGCGCGTACACCTGCCACGCGGTCAACATCGTCACACCACTCGCGCGCAGCGATACGATATATGAAGCAACGGCGAGCGCGATCGCCAACAGCGCGAGCGAAACGAATCCCAGAATGCGCACTGGGTTGTACGTCAGCGCCGTCCAGACGATCGTATTCGTAAAGCGCACGCCATCACGTACGACGCTCAATTTGCTGCGCCCAACGCGCTCGGCGTACGGGATCGGCACTTCGACCGTTTTCAAGTTCTCGTGGATCGCGCGCGTGCTCATCGCCGGGGTAAAGTCCAAGCCATCTGAGAGAGGATACAATTGCGCGAGCGCGTCGCGCCGCAGCACGCGCATCCCGCTCGTCGTATCGCGCACGACGCGATTCCCGATCAAACTCAACAGCAAGGCGTACGCCACGTTGCCGACGCGGCGCGTGATCGGCATGTCACTGTGCGCGCCGCTCATCCGGGAGCCGATCACCAGGTCGGCGTCGCGTTCGACAGCCGCGCGGCACATCTCCGGGAGCGACTCCGGGGGATAGGTGCCGTCGGCGTCAATGAACGCGAGCCATTCACCGGACGCACAGCGAAAGCCGGTCTTGATCGCCGCGCCGTAGCCTCGATTCATCGGGTGCTTGATGACGCGCACGCCCGGATACCCGGAGGCGATCCGCGCGGTGTGGTCGCGGGAGCCGTCGTCAACGACGATCAATTCCAAATTCAGCCCCTGTTCTTGCAGCGCGTTTCCCACCGGCAGCGCGCGCTCGATGATCTGCGCGATGCCATCCTCTTCGTTGTACGCCGGAATGACGAGGGAGAGAGTTTTCATTTCAGAGATAACCTATTCAGCACGAACGCAAATCCTTCGTCCAAGCCATCTACTTGATGATCGCCAGGGAGTTGTGCGAACAGCATGGGGTTGCCGCGCTTTGCCAGCGCGTCGCGCAGACGAGTTTGCTGCGCCGGCGGAATCATCGAATCGGAGTAGGAGGCGTAGAATGCGACCGGCACGTTCGCCGGTAGGCGAATGACGTTGCGCAAGAGCGCGCGCTCCTCGTACACCTTGGGTTGTTCGGTTGGCGAGCCGCCGTATGCCGCGCGCAGCGATTCTTTGACTTGGGCGTTCTTGGTCTCCGACCACAGATCAATCACGTCGCTGGCGAATGCCGCGGCGACGATGCCGTTCACCGGAATCTCCTGCGGGGCGACGAGCGGATACATCACCGCCGCCGTGCCTCCCATCGAATAGCCGGAAACGATCATCGCGCCAATCGGGAAACGATTCTTGAGGAGCCGGATCATCTGCGTTACATCCGCGGTCGCCGCGGGGTTGAGCCACGAGTCGCCGCGATAGGCAGGACTGGCGATGATCACGTCGCGGCGCACCAGGTACGTGACGAGCGATTCCTGTCCGGCGCGCCACTTTAGGATTTCGTCCGCGCCGTTCCCCATGCTGTGCAAATAGACGACGAGAGGCGCGCGCGTTGCCGTCGAATTGTCCGGCGTAATCAGCAAATACCGCTGGGTCGTTCCGTCGAGGGTGCTGACAAACGACAGGTTTTCCGTGCGTGTTCTGACTTCGGGCGTACGGGCGGCTTGCAACTGCGCCTGCAAATCGGCGACCTGGGTCGCGCGCGCGTTTGCCTGTGCGTGTGCCGCGCTCAACTCGGCGCGATTCGCCTGCAGCGTCGCCGCGATCTGGGTTTGTTCCGCGCGCGCTTGCTGCACCTGCCTGTTCAACGAATCGCTCTGGACGAATTGCCAGCCAATCGCCACGAGCAACGCGAGGAAGGCGACCACGCCAAGAGCCTTCAAAACCAATCGCATCTTGGAATCACATTGCTAAGAACACGCCGAACACAGAGACAACGCATTACGTATCACGCATCATCTCTCGAAATACACCGGCACTCGACTTTCCGCCATCGTCCCATCAATCGTCCTCAGTACTTTTGCCGGCACCCCGCCGACGATCGTATGGGGCGGCACATCCTGTGTCACGACCGCGCCCGCCGCGACGACCGCGCCTTTGCCCACGCGCACGCCGTCGAGAATGATTGCGCCTGCGCCGATCCACGCGTCATCCTCGATCACGATGCCCTGTGCGGTGATGCCTTGCTGGATGATCGCCGCGTTTGGGTCGGCGTAGACGTGGTTGATCGCCGCCATCTGCACCAGCGGCGCGGTGTAGACGTTGTCGCCGATGGTGATGCCGCCTTGACCGCGCAACACGTTGAATTCGCTGATGAGGCAGTTTTTGCCGATTTTGATCCCCGCCTTCGGCAAATTGCGAAAATTGTAGACGTGCAGTTCCGCGTGGTGCATCACGAAGGTATTCTCGCCGATCTCGATGCCATGCGGCGTTGCGTGCAGGTACACCCCTTCGTCGAGGTAGACCCCGCGCGCCAGCCGGATGTGTTCGGCAAAGCGCAGCCGCACGTTCGGCTCAATGGCGACGACGCCGTCCAGGCGCATCATCGCGCGATAAACGAATGCGCGCACCCCAATGCCAGCAATCGTTGGAATTCCGCCGAAAACCCACTGGAGAGTCTGTTCGAGAAAGTACCGCCCGAGACTGCTGGCTTGCCGATCGAGGTAAAGCCGAACGCGGGACAATTATCCTGCGTACCCTTTCGGGTGCTTTTGCCGCCAGCGCCACGCAGTCTCGACCATTGTCGCCAACTCTGGATACCGCGGTGTCCAGCCCAGTTCGCTGCGAATGCGCTCTGAACTCGCGACGAGCCGGGCGGGATCACCGGGGCGCCGCGCGGCGGGCACAATCAAAATCTTCCGCCCGGTGACTTGGCGCGTCGTCTCGATGACCTGCTGGTTCGAATAACCTGCGCCATTGCCCATGTTGTACACCCGTGCCTTGACCCGATCCATTTGCGCGAGCGCAAGCAGGTGCGCGTTCGCAATGTCCCAGACGTGAATATAGTCGCGGATGCACGTCCCGTCCGGCGTTTCATAATCTGTGCCGTACAGACTGAACTGCTGGCGCTGGCTCAGAGCAGCTTCGAACAAGATTGGAATGATGTGTGTTTCGGGCACGTGATATTCGCCGCAGCGTTCCGTCGCGCCACACGCGTTAAAGTAACGCAGGGCAATGAATTCGATCCCATGCGCGGTATGGAAGCGCTCCAACATGCGCTCAAAGGCGCGCTTGGATTCGCCGTACGGGTTCACCGGCATCTGCCGCGAATCCTCGGTAATCGGAAGGCTCACCGGCTCTCCGTACACCGCCGCCGTCGAGGAAAAAACCATCCGCTTGACGCCCGCGGCGATCATCGCGTCCAATAGATTCAAACCGCCCACGACGTTCACCCGATAGAACAAGCCGGGGTCGCGCATCGAAACGTCAATTAACGCTTCCGCGGCGAGGTGCACGACCGCGTCGACTGGGTCAGCGCGCAGGAACGCGGTCAACGCGTCGGCATCGAGCAGATCAAGCTGCGTGAAAACGGCGGCGGGATGGACTGCCGCGCGATGTCCATTCTTCAGATGGTCGAGTGCGCGGACCTGGTGCCCCTGCTCGACCAGTTGTTCGGTGACGACGCTCCCAATGTAGCCAGCCGCGCCAGTGACGAGTACTTTCAAGAGATTCTCCTTTGGGTCTGGGGATGACTCTCCATCCCTCTACCGGATTCCGAGCGCGCTCCGCCCTTCCAGCAATGCTCACGCATTGTCGGAATCGCCAATCCGCAGACAAAAAACTGCCCATGCGCAAATGCGCCACGACAGCGATCGTCAGACGCAGCAGGGCAGCCCTTCCCTCATGACGTGCAAGACGAACTGACAAACGGTTACGTTTGAATGATGAAATCGCGTCGCGGCATTCCGCTCCTTCTCCGCAACGCGTCCGGCTCAATTGCGACCGGGGTCCAGCGTTGCAGCAAGCGGACTAGGATGCGGACGCGCCCTTCCGCCGACAACCGCCGGTCAAACACTGCATCCAACTCTGCCAGGGGGCCAGACGTGATTACCACCCGGTCACCCGGCTGCAACGCCTCTCCCAATCTATCCACGACTTGTACCCGCGACAATCTCTCCTGCAGCGCATCGATCACCTGCGCGGGAACGCAGGCGGGCTTGCCGCCGAACATCACCACGCCGACCATGCCGGGCGCGTAATGAATCGTCCAGAGCCCAACGACATCCAGATCCGTATACGCAAAAAGGTAACCGGGGAAAAAAGCGCGAGTGCGCGCGGTATGCGAACGCCGCGGCGCCGGAATCGTCGGAAAATACACCTGGATCCCGCGCTCCTTGAGAAACGATTCGACCTCACGTTCCTTATGTGGTTTGGTACGTAAAGCATGCCAAGAGTCCATTATTTGTCCAGCAACAACGTCGTCGCAAAGGTCTCGCAGTGCCAGCCAACGAAACACGCACGGGGGTTACATTTCTATTATATTCTGACCCGTGGTACTGTCAACAGGGGCAGTGAATCCTGTTTAACCGCTTGAACTGGCGGTTCGGCGTTCGTATTATGCGCGATTATGCAGTGCGGTGCAAGGGAGATAACAGTACTCTGCGCGTTTGAGCTCAGAGGCAGGATGGTAGTACTAGTCCGGAACAAATCCAGGAGAACGGCGTTGCAGGGTTACCGCGCCTTGATCTCCGCTTCCAGTGGCTTCCAAAATTCGGTGTAGTCGAGCGTGGGGGTATCCATTTTTCTGCCATTGAGCAGAAACGTCGGCGTGCCTGGCAATTTGAGTTGCAGCGCTTCGACCAGATGATCGAGAATGAGCGCCGCGTACCGATCCGAATCGAGACATTGATTGAACTGGGCAAGATCGAGTTGCAGGGCCACGGCGTATAGTTTCAGGTTATCGCGGGTGAACGCGCCGACATTCGCGCCGCGCGGTTCGGCGTACAGTTGATCGTGATATTCCCAGAACCTACCTTGCTCGTTCGCGCACTGAGCGGCATACGCTGCCCAGTGCGATTCGCCGATGCGCCCCTGGTCAATCACCGGAAAATATTTGTAAGTAAAACTGGTCTTGCCGGGCTTGAGATACTCGTCATCCAAACGCGGCAGCACCTCGCGCGCAAACTGCCGCGAGTACGGACATTGGAAATCGGCGTAGACGACGAGCGTGACGGGCGCGTCCGGATTGCCTTTCGTGCGACCGGGCGGTGGTAGTTTGCGCGCGGGATCAGGAGTGAGCCGCGCCAGAGGCGTCCGCGTGGGGGTGAGTGCTGCGCGCGGGGGATCGGCAGCCCGGCAGGACGCCAACACAATCACGAGCGCGCCCAGTACCCCCAGTGAGCGTCCAGACCATGCCATCGCGCCCTCAAGCCACCGGGCTATTTGAGCAATGCGTCGAGCGTGCGCGCAAAACCCGCGTAATCACCTGCGCCGATATTCAACTGCCGCCCGTTGATGATGAAGGTGGGCGTGCCATTGATTCCGAGTTGCCGCGCTTCCGCAATATCTTTATCCACGAGGGGCTTGGTGCGTTCCGTGTCAAGACACTGATTGAACCTGGCTGAGTCGAGGTTCAGATCGGCGGCGTACTTTTTGAGGTTGGCTTTGGTGTACGTGCCGACGTACTCCCCGCGCCACTCGGCGTAGAGTTTGTCGTGGTATTCCCAGAACTTGCCTTGCTCGTTCGCGCACTCGGCGGCGTACGCCGCCCAATGCGATTCATTCACGCGATTTGTGATAAAATCAACTACGGGGTAGTACTTGTAGGTGAACTTGATCTTGCCGGTCTTGACATAGTTGGCATCAATCTGGCGTCCCGCGCCAGCCGCAAACTGCTGACAGCCCGGTCACTGGAAATCCGAATAGTCCAGCAATTCTAATTTGGCGTTCGGGTCGCCCTTCGTCCGTCCGAGAGCGGTTGTGCTGCCGCCCGCGGAGGGGGCGGGCGCGGAAGGTGTTTGTAACGTGAACAGCACAATCACTGCAACGACGGCAAGTATGCCAATGCCAATGGCAATGACCCAGGTCGGCAAACCGCCCTGAGTTTTTGGTGGCTTGAGTTTGGGATCTGCTCTGCGCGGTGACATCGCGATGCCTTTCGATGAGATTTGGTTACATTATCCCGAAAAAGAGGAATTTGTCAAACGAAATCGTTGACATCCAGACAATTTAAGATAAGAACTACAGCTATTTCTGGCGATTTTTGCGTCAGCTGTCCCGCAAGCAGTCGCCAAGCACGCTCCGGAAACGGGCTGTGGCGGCGTCTGGCAGACCGGCGCAATCGTTTTTGACCAGAAAAACCGCACGATTTGCTTATCTTAAATTGTCTGGTTGACATCTCCTCCATCTGTGTTATAATCGCCGTGGCGTGCGCCCTCCGCCGCGCACAAAACACATCAAGGGAGATGAGACGATGGCGAAGTTAAGGTTCGGTTCTAGCGAGTGGATTTTAGCCCTGCACAACGAGTTGAACACCAGTCAGGCGTACGAGGATGCCGCGAAAAACTGGGAAGGCGACTTTTATTTTGTCGTCGAGCCGGAAGGCGCGTTGACCCAGACGGTCTACTTGTATATGGATCTCTGGCACGGCAAGTCGCGCGAGGCGAAACTCGTTCAAGACCCCAAAGAGAAAAACCCCGCTTTTATCATGTCTGGCAAGTACGGCAAGTGGAAGCAAGTCGTCCTGGCGAAGCTTGACCCTATTCAAGCGTTGATGACCGGACAACTGAAACTCAAGGGCAATATGACGATGGTGATGAAGAATGTCAAGGCGGCTCAAGAAATCATCCGCGCCTGCACGCGCATTGATACGGAATTCGATCTGTGACCCCGGCGGCTAGATATTGTGTCGAGATTGGTTTAGGGTGCCAATCCTGCGTGACACGCCAAGTGGTCGTATTAACAATTCGCGATCGAGGAGGTTGACCATGGCACGGTTTATCGTTATCCACCAAATGGCTGAGAACACAACTCAGGACGCTGTGCTTGTCGCACGCAAGACACTCTCTGCGGCGAGCCCAGAATCTGCGGAGTGGCGGAGCTCGTGGTACGTTCCGGCAACGAATGAACTATTCTGCGAATGGGAAGCACCGACGCTGGAGACGATCCGCCAAGCGCTGTTCCAGAGCGGTGCGCTCCAATTCGCTCCTATCAAGATCCTTCACGAAGTTGTCCCGGTGGGCCCCAAGGATCTTCCGGACGAGCGCGCCACCTAGCCATTACATCCTTTCAGGAGTCCACCATGTGGTTCTTCAACAGCCCCCAAGTCGTCTTCGGCGAGGGCGCGCTGAGTTTCCTCGCGCAAATTCACGGCGCGCGCGCCTATATCATCACGGACGCGCAGATGGTCAAACTAGGATTCGTTGATCTGGTGAAAGAACAACTCGCGCAGGCGAACATCGAGTCGTGTGTCTTTGCCGAAGTGGAACCTGAACCCTCGCTTGACACCGTGCGGCGCGGCGCGGCGTTGCTGCGCGCATACGAACCGGATTGGGTCGTCGGACTCGGCGGCGGCTCGCCAATGGACGCGGCAAAGGCGATGTGGGCGTTGTACGAATGCCCCGACTTGCAGCCCGATGGCATCAGCCCGCTTGAATATCTGGGACTCGGCAAAAAGGCGCGGCTCATCACGATTGCGACGACGAGTGGCACCGGTTCCGAGGTTACCTGGTTTACCGTCCTGTCCGACACGAACGAAAAACGGAAACTGGGTCTCGGCTCACGCGAAACCCTCGCGGCGATTGCGATTGTCGATCCCCAATTTGCAATCAAGATGCCGCCGCGCCTCACCGCCGACACCGGACTCGATGCGCTCACCCACGCCATCGAAGGGTACACCGGCACGTGGCACAACGATTTCGCCGACGCCGTGTGCCTCAAAGCGATTGAACTGGTTTTCCGGTACCTGCCCAAAGCGTACGCGAATGGCGACGATGCGGAAGCGCGCGAGAAAATGCACAACGCCGCCGCGCTCGCCGGTCTTGGCTTCGGCAACTCGATGGCGGCGCTCGCGCACGCGATGGGACATTCGCTCGGTGCGGTTTTTCACGTGCCGCACGGACGCGCGGTGAGTTTGTTCTTGCCGTACACGATGGAATTCGCCGCAAATGCCGGCAATTTCCGCTACGCCGAAATTGCGCGCTTTCTCGGACTGGATGGTGCCGGCGAACAGCAATTGACGCGGCAGTTGATCGCCGCCGTGCGCGAATTGGAAACCGGTTTGCAATCGAACACGAACGTCGCGTCGCTCAGCATCGCGCGTGACGAGTTCAGCCAAGCGATGGAACATTTGCTGTTCAACGCCGAGAATGACAATCAAATCGTTCCCAGTCCACGCCAGCCAGACCGCGCCGAATTGCAAAAACTCTTCGAGTACGCGTACGACGGCAAGCCGATTGATTTCTAAATGCAATGAGCCAATGAACCAATGACCAATGAGCCAATAGAGAAAGTTGGTGGATTGGTGCATTGGCTCATTGGGGGGATTATGAATTCTTACACCGGCAAACTCCTCAGCGTTGACCTGACCACCGGCAAAATTTCGGACGAGCCGTTGAACGAAAACTACGCCGCGCAGTACATCGGCGGCGCGGGACTCGCGGCGCGCTATCTCTACGACGCGATCGACGCGCACACCGACCCGCTCGGTCCCGATAATCCGTTGATCTTTATGACGGGACCGCTCGCCGCAACCGCCGCGCCGAGTTGCGGACGTTTCGTCGTGGTTGCGCGCTCGCCGCTCACCGGCATCTACGGCGAAGCGAGCGGCGGCAACTTTTTCGCACCCGACTTCAAACTCGCCGGGTACGACGGCATCATCGTGCGCGGCAAATCGCCGACACCGGTCTACCTGCTGATTCGCGATGGCAAGGTCGAACTGCGCGACGCGAAACACCTGAAAAGCAAAACGACCTTTGACACCGGCGACGCGATCCGCGCCGAGTTGGACGATCCCAAACTAACGGTCGCGGCAATTGGTCCCGCCGGCGAAAACTTGGTCAGGTACGCGCTCATCCTCGCGACCAACCCGCGCCCCGGCGCAAAAAAAGGGATCGCCGGACGCTGCGGGATGGGCACAGTGATGGGATCGAAAAATCTCAAAGCGATTGCGGTACGCTCCGGCGATCAGAAGATCGCGCTCCATGATCCTGCCGCATTCCAAGCCGCGCTACGTCCCACCACCGAAATGTTGTCGGACGATATGACGACGCAGGTGTGGCGCGCCGTCGGTACGTCGGGTTCGATGGATTATCTCGGCTTGGTCGGCGATGTGCCGACCAAGTATTGGACGCAGGGGACATTCGATTACGCGAGCATCAGTGGCAATCTGCTTGCCGAAACAATTCTCACCGGGCGCGGATCTTGCCACACATGTATGATCGGATGTGGGCGCAAAGTCGCGCGCGCCGCCGATCACGCCCTGCCGCACGCCGAAGGTCCCGAATACGAAACGCTTGCTGCATTCGGGTCGCTGATGCTCAACGACAACCTGGGAATGGCGACGTATCTTGGCGCGCAGTGCGACGCGCTGGGGCTCGACAGCATCACTGCCGGTTCGACAATTGCATTCGCGATTTTTTTGCGCGAGCAAGGTCTCATCCCCGCATCCGCGTTCGATGGCGTGGATTTGCGCTGGAACGATCCGCCAATGGTGGAACAAATTGTGCAGATGATCGCGCGGCGCGAGGGCTTGGGCGACATGCTCGCGGAAGGATCGAAGCATTTCGGCGCGCGTTTTGGCGTCGCAGGAATGGCGGTGCAGGTGAACGGAATGGAGTGCGCGATGCACGATCCGCGCGCGGCGGCAGGCATGGCACTCGTCTACGCCACTTCGCCGATTGGCGCAAGCCATAACCAGTCCGATTACTTTATGATCGAAATCTCCGGGCGCGTGCTGGATGATCTCGGCATCAGCGCGGTGGATCGCTTTGAGCACGCGGGCAAAGGTGCGCCGGTCGCCAAGCACCAGGATTGGCGTGCGTTCACGTCGTCGCTCGTGCAATGTCACTTTCCGAATCAGCCAGTGAAAAATATGATCGCGATGCTTGCCGCCGCGACGGGGTACTCCATCACCCTTGAGAATGCGCTGACGTACGGCGAGCGCATGATGAACCTGAAGCGGGCGTTGAATTTGAAACTGGGCTACCCCGCGCGCGCCAGCGAAAAGCTGCCGGAACTGTTGGCGCGCCCGCTCGCGGACAGCGGAAACGAAGGTCACGTCCCGCAGCTCGAACCGATGCTCCGCGAGTACTACGCGTATCGCGAGTGGGACTGGGACACCGGCAAACCGCGCCGCGAAAGGCTGATGGCATTGGGGATGCCGGAGATTGCGCGGGATTTGTGGGGATAATCATCCTGTGGTAGAATAGATGCTCGTAATCGCATGAAGATCACATTCCACGGCGCCGCGCGGACAACTACCGGCTCGATGCATCTGATCGCAACAGATCGGCAGCGGATTTTGCTCGACTGCGGACTGTACCAGGGCAAACGAGCCGAAGCATTCGAACGCAACGCGCATCCACCATTCGATCCTAAATCCATTACAGACATAATTCTCTCCCACGCCCACATTGATCACTCCGGCAACCTGCCGACACTGGTCAAGCGCGGTTATCCGGGTGAAATTCATTGCACGACCGCCACGCACGATCTAGCCACCCTGATGGTGCGCGATAGTGCGCACATCCAGGAGCAAGATGCGGCATACCTCGATCAAAAAACATCGCGGCGCGGTCTGCCGCCAGTCGAACCGCTCTATACCATCCAGGATGCCGAAGCCGCGTTAAAGCATTTTGTCGGGCACGCGTACGATCAGTGGTTCAAGCTGGACGGCACTGGGCGCGTGATCCTGCGCGACGCTGGGCACATTCTCGGCTCGGCGATCACCGTGCTTGAATTGCTGGAGCGCGGGCGGACGTTCCGCATCGGCTATAGCGGCGATCTGGGTCGCCGCAACGCGCCGATTCTGCGCGATCCGGAAAACGTCACCGGGCTCGATTATCTGATCGTCGAAAGCACGTACGGCAACCGCGAGCATCCCTCCTTCGAGCAAGCCGCACAAGAGTTGGCGCGCGCGGTCAGCGAAACGGCGGCGCGCGGCGGCAAGGTCATCATTCCGGTCTTTGCCGTCGGGCGCACGCAGGAATTACTGTACTATTTGCATCGGCAAATCGAAGCGGGCGAAATCCCGCGCCTGCCTGTTTTTGTGGATTCGCCGCTGGCGATTGGTGCGACCGACGTCTTTCGGCTGCATCTGGAGTGTTTCGACGACGAGACGCGCCAGCGCCTGCTCGCGCGCGACGACCCGTTCGGCTTTGGCGAATTGAAATACACGCGCACGGTGGACGAGTCGCGCGCGATCAACAATCTAAAAACCCCGGCGATCATTCTGGCGGCGAGCGGAATGTGCGAAGCGGGGCGCATCCTCCATCACCTCAAGCACAATATCGAAGACAGGCGGAATACGGTTCTTATTGTCGGCTATCAAGCCGAGAATACGTTGGGGCGTCGTCTGCTGGACGGCGTCAAACGCGCCAAAATTTTTGGAGATGAATTCGCCGTGCGCGCGCAGATTCGAGGTGCGGACGGTTTCAGCGCACACGCCGACAGCCGCGAGTTGTTCGCCTGGGTCGCCCAAAGCAAAGAGACATTGCGCGGTGTATTCGTGGTGCATGGCGACGACACGCGCGCCCAGGCATTCGCTGACGCGCTGCGTTCGTTGGGCAAGTTTGCGGTGATCGTGCCGGAGCCCAGCCAGACCGTCGAACTGTGAGGAATGATCTATGCCAATGACATTTGAAGAAGCAGAATCCAGATTTCGACAACTCCAAGCGCGGGTGCAGCGCGGCGAATCCATCAGCCGCGCCGAGTACGAGGAGGAAGTTGGCAAACTCGCAGTGCAGGATCGCAACGGCACGCTGTGGGAAATCAATCCGCGCACTGGAAAATGGATGTACTTTGACGGCGCGGAATGGGTTTCCGGCGCGCCGCCCGGGCACGAGACTTCGACGGTGATCCCGGTGCCGAAAGAAATACAGGCGGCAAAGGAGGCACCGCCTGCCGCGGCAGCGCCGCCCGCGGCACCGCCAGCCGCGGCGCAACCCGGCGCGCCCAGCCCGGTCGCGCGAGCGCGCGCGCCCGTCGCGCCGCCAGAACCACAACCTTTCATCCGAACCGAACAGAAACAAAAAACTCCGCCGCCAAGACCCGCCGCCGCACCTGCCGAGCCACCCGCGCGCCGGGGTCCCGCTGGCGGTCCTAATCGCGAATGGGTTCCGCTCGCCATTGCATCAGTGGTCTTGCTCTTGTGCGCGGTCCTGCTTTTTGGCGGGTGGACCATCGGGTCGCGTTTCATGGGCGCCACCGCCACGCCGACCCGGGTGATCGCCCTGACATCGCCGACCCTCACGCGAGTGCCATCGCCCATGGTACTCCCCAGCCCAACGCCGCTCCCGCCGACGCCTGTGCCGGTCACGGCAAAAGTGACCGTAACGACCTTGAATGTCCGCGCCGAGGCAAGCAGCAAATCCAAGAGCATTGGCACGCTCAAAAGAGATAATCAAGTGACCTTCTTAGCGCAGACCAAGGGAGAAAAAATCGAAGGGCAAGACACCTGGTATCAGATCAATCTCCCCAATGCCACTCAGCCCGGGTGGGTCTTTTTCGGCAAGAACTTTCAAATCTTGAACGGCGATCCCAATACGTTGCCGGGCGGCGGCGCGGCAGCGCCTCCCGCGCCAGCCGCAGCCACGCCGACATTGACGCCGATTGGGGTCAAGCCACCGGCTTCCAAGCCCTATCCGTAATCGGAAATCAGGGGTTGGAGGTTGGACGTTACGCCTCAACCGATGCCGGTCAAGGTGGAAGAAGAACTGGGAGCGTAAACGCGAAAAACGAAGGCGGGACAGTGTTCGTCAAAACGGTCCCGCCTTGATTTTTCAATTCGTCTTGCTGTCTTCCGCTTTCTCGATCTTTCCCCAGGTATCGCGCAGCGAAACGGTGCGATTGAAGACAAGGTGTCCGGGTTGGGTGTCCGGATCAACGCAAAAGTAGCCGGTGCGCTCAAACTGATAGTGCTTGCCCGTCGCCGCGTCTGCGAGCGATGGTTCGACGTAGCAATTCGTCAGCCGTTCGAGCGAGTTGGGATTGATTTCGGATTTCCAATCCTCCGCCTCGTCCGGTTTCGCCGACGCGAACAGGTGATCGTACAGTCGGACCTCCGCCAGACGCGCGTGCTGCGCCGAGACCCAATGAATCGTCCCTTTGATCTTGCGATCGGTCGGATTGCTGCCGAGCGTTGACGGATCGTACGTACAGCGCACCTCGATTACCTCGCCGCGATCATTCTTGACGGCGCCGGTGCATTTGACGAGGTACGCCCAGCGCAAGCGCACCTCCGCGCCGGGGGCAAGGCGGAAATATTTCTTCGGCGGCGCTTCGCGGAAATCGTCTTGCTCGATCCAGAGTTCGCGCGCGAACGGCACTTGGCGCGTCCCCATCGCCGGGTCTTCCGGATTGTTGACCGCGTCCAGTTGCTCCACTTTGCCTGCCGGGTAATTTTCGATGACGACTTTGAGTGGATGCAGGACTGCCATCCCGCGCGGGGCGCGCTTGTTCAAATCCTCGCGGAGACAGTGTTCGAGCAGTTCGACCTGGATCAGGTTGAACGTTTTGCCGACGCCGACGCGCTCTGTGAAATCGCGGATGGATTCGGGGGTGTAGCCGCGCCGCCGCAAGCCGCAGAGCGTCGGCATACGCGGATCGTCCCAGCCCGCGACAATCCCTTCGTTCACGAGTTGCAGCAACTTGCGCTTGCTCATCATCGTGTGCGTCACGTTGAGACGGGCAAATTCGATCTGGCGTGGATGCGGCTCTGCCGTGCCGAGTGCGTCGAGGAACCAATCGTACAGCGGACGATGATCCTCGTACTCCATCGAGCAGAGCGAATGGGTCACCCCTTCGATGGAATCGGACTGCCCATGCGCCCAGTCGTACATCGGATAGATGCACCACTGGTCGCCGGTGCGATGGTGTGACGCTTTGCGGATGCGGTACATCACCGGGTCGCGCAAGTTGATGTTGGGCGACGCCATATCAATTTTGGCGCGCAAGGTCTTGGCGCCTTCTTCGAATTCACCCGTGCGCATCCGCGCAAAGAGATCAAGATTTTCTTGGATGGAGCGATTGCGGCAGGGGCTTTCGACGCCCGGCTTGGTCAATGTGCCGCGATGTTCGCGCGTCTCCTCCGGCGTCAGGTCGTCTACGTATGCCTTGCCCGCTTTGATGAGCTGCACCGCCATTTCGTACAGTCGCTCGAAATAGTCGGACGCGAAATAGAGATGCTTGCCCCAGTCGAAACCGAGCCAGCGAATGTCTTCCATGATCGCGTCGACGTATGCGGTTTCTTCTTTGGTCGGGTTCGTGTCGTCGAAGCGCAGGTGACAGCGTCCGCCAAATTCGGCGGGCAAGCCAAAGTCCACGCAAATCGCTTTGGCGTGACCGATGTGCAGATAGCCGTTCGGTTCGGGCGGAAAGCGCGTGACGACTTGACCGCCCCATTTGCCGGCGGCGAGTTCCTCCGCGACAATCGCGCGAATGAAATCGGGGGCGCGAGATTCAGTTTCGCTCATAATGCCATCCAATCCTAGGAGATGTATGATCTGCGAAATAGTATATCCAAGAATCCGCGAACGTCAATCTGAAGAGTGGCTTGCTGTGGGCGAATGAATTCGCGCCAACGCATGGCGAATTCGACCTGGGTCGAATTGCGACCCAAAATCGTGACGCACACCCCGGCGCGACCACGCGCTCATTTTCTCTGCAAGGTCGCCTTCATCAGCACGACCGTGTACGGATTCCACGTAGAGAGCGTAAAGTAAATCGTCGTGGCTGAACTGTCGCCCGTCGCGAAATCCTCGAATTGGTACGGACCGTATTCGCCGCCCCACACATTTTCGCGATTCGCGTCGTGGACGTTATCACAGTTTCTGAACGTCCACGCGGTATGGATGAAATGGCAGTAGCCCTTGTCATCCCAGGGTTCGAACAAAACTTGCGCCGCCGACCAGGGACCCCAGGGGTGATCCGCCGTCCGCAAATTGATGCCGCGCAACTTGCCGCCGCCCATGCAATTGTACAGCATGATCCATTTGCGAATGAAGCGATTGTACGAAACCGAAAATTCGCCGACACACGGCTGGTCGAATAGTTGCACCGCGTCTTCTTCGCGCGCGCTCCACGTTGGCTGACCCGCGCGCTCCAACCCGGCGAAATAACGCACGTTCGCGCGTGAGCCGATCTGCTCCGCCGGTTGAAACGCGACGCGCACGTTACTGCGCCGATAGTCGCCGGAACCGAAGATGACGAGACCCGCGCCCTGCGATGACGGCAAGCCCGCCCAATGCGCGGCGTCCACCGCGATAATCGAAACGTTGATGAAATGCTTGATCGAGAGATCGTAGAGATATTTGAAACTTTGCCCATCGTCATCCGAGACGGCGACAACGCTGCGCCCCATCTTCGTATCCTCTTTCGGTGCGGGATCGCTTTTCGCGTTGCTGTCAGTTGTGTGATAGATGTACATTCGTCCACTGACGCTCACGCCTTCCGACGGCACCTCAAATGCACCTTGGCTGATTCCAGGAATCCGAATCGGTTGATAGACGCCGTTCGTGTCGGCGACAAGCTCTAGCGCAAGCCCGTCGTCCGGTGTCGTGTCGGTCGTGTACGCAAACGCATCGCCGCCGCGCGGTTGCTGACCGATCGTATCGCCGAAGAGCAAGTAGATGCGGTTCTTGTGTTTGAAGGGAATACCCAGGTCGGTCCCGGCAAGTTTGTAGCGCGTCCAGGTGAGATTCAGAGTCGGCTTGTGCAAATGCTTGTCGAAATCGCCGATCAGTTGCGCGATCTTGACTGGACGCGCGCGGACGACGATGGTTTCTGATTCAGGCGTGTGTGTGGGGGTTGCCCTGGATGATCGCGGGAGTGTCGAGGTTAGCATCGGTGGGAGCGCCGCGGACGTGGGCGACGCGCCGAGGGGGTTCGGGTTTAGCGCGGTGGCACGCGCCGGCACGGGCTGGGGCGCCGCGCACCCGATCGCCGCCCAAGTCAGCGCGAACAACCCAGCCGATAGAGCATCGAACGCGCCTGCTTTCACCGCGTGCCTCCGTCCAATCCCCAACCCTGCACCGACATTCGCAGGGCAACTTTTACTCAAACGACTTTTCCGCCTGCTCGCGTGTGTCAAAAATCTCGAACACGCGGTCAAAACCCGCCATCGCAAGAATCTCTTTCAGGCGCGGCGCGAGACAGCACAATTTGAGCGCGCCGCCCTGCTGCTGGACTTGCTTCAGCGCGACGAGCAGCACGCGCAGCCCATTCGAGCCGACATAGCGCGTGCTTTCAAAATCCACGATCAAGCGCGTTTCACCTGCCGCAATGCGCTGCTGCAATTCCGCTTCCAGGGACCGCGCGCTCGCGGCGTCCAGACGACCTTGTGGTGTGACAATCGAGATTTGTGGAGTTATCATCCCTCACGCCTCACGTCTTGATCTTCTTCGCCATCGTCAAGCGATTGCCGCGCCCGGGGGCGAAATCAAACTCGACGCGGTCCATCAACTTGCGCATGAAGAAGAGACCCAGTCCCCCGATGCTGCGTTTCGACAGGGGATCGCTCGTCTTGGGCAGTTTGATTTCGCGTGGATCGAACTGCGCGCCGTAATCCTGTATCGTCACGACGAATTCTTTGCCGCGCCGCTCGCACACAATGTCCAGCGTGCCGTCGGGCTTGCCGCGGTACGCGTGCTCGATCACGTTCGTGCACGCCTCGTCCACCGCCATTTGCACGTCGTACGTTTGCGCGTTGTTCAAGCCGCACGCGCAGGCGGCGTCCGCGACGAAATCGGCGATCTCCGCCAGGCGTTCAAAGCGGCTGTCAACGTTGAGTGAGTATTTCTGTGACATTGCGTCTGCTTGTTCCCAAAATGATTCTCCGCCGAGCAGCGACCTGGCAGGTCGCTCTACCGCCGACTAGCGGACGGGAGTTGGGCTGGGCGGCGCGGTCGGCGTCGGTACGAGCGGCGTGCCGATAAAGCCGGAAATTGGCGTCGAGCGCGCGGATTGACGATAAATGTCAATGACCTGGGCGTACACCGAGACGATCCCTGCGTTCGGCAAGTTCCAATCGCACTGACCGATTTTCTGAGTGGAGGCGTGCGCGTCAATCGCGCAAATGAGCTGCGGATTCATTTGCCCTACGGGATAACCCCACAGCTCGATGCGGTCCAATTCGGAATTTCCGCGTCCGGTAAACGTCACGCGCAGCGGCGCGGTGCCGGAAAAACGATCCGCAGGCGAAAGGATTTCTGCAGTGGGCGGCGGCGGCGGCTGCGCGCGTGGCGTTGCCGTCGCGCGCGGAGGGCGCGGGCGCGTGGGGGTAACCGTCGGTGCAGGCGTCGGCGCGGCTTGTCCGGGGCGCAGGATATTGATCGTCTGCGCGGGCGCGTCTTTGACATTGCCGTTCGCGTTGTAGGCGCGCGCCGAAATCTGAAAATCGCCGGGAGCGGGACTCTGCCACAGCACCTGCGCGGTCAACACCGTCTGGCGGGCGGGGTTGGGGCTCCTGGTCGTGTAGAAAATCTCACTGCCGTTCAGCAATTC
>Ga0233423_10000555_pt1 | contig 19401 bp, 16 predicted proteins | sample Watercolumn_Mata_FD_180713 | JGI IMG/M metagenome (GOLD analysis project Ga0233423, IMG submission 180713) | Freshwater microbial communities from Lake Matano, South Sulawesi, Indonesia - Watercolumn_Matano_2014_112_MG | ecosystem: Environmental > Aquatic > Freshwater > Lake | place: Indonesia...
CCGACATCTTCAATTCCCGGACATACGACACCTCGAACCAGTCCAGATAGGCGCTCGAGGGGGATACATAGCTTCGGTACTCAAATCCGAAGGTGTTGATCCCGCTCACGGGGCTCGCCCCGGCTGAACGAGAATCCTCTTTGGGAAGGGCCGCAGACAGGTTGAACGTCGCCCACGAAACCTGGTTCAGGCTTACATTGAAGGTGAACTGCCTGGAGGTGTTGTCCGCGTACTTGGTCCTGATCCGCAGATCCATGGATTCACCCGGCACCGGATCCGGCATCAGGATCTCGTAATTCCTCGACGAGGACGGGGAAAGGAACTGATGCGCGAACCAGTGAATGCCTCCGCTGTAGGGATTGATGTTGTCCTGCTCGAAAAAAACGCGGTCCCTGAACCGTGTCACGGGGCTGCCTGCCGCCGAGCCGTTAAAAGCCTTTGTCGCCATCTGCATCCTGGGGACGCCGTCGTTGAACACCAGCCAGTAGACATTGCGGTCGCTGAAAATGTTGTTGTCATGTACCCATCGTCCGGCCGCCCCGTCGAACCTCCAGCCGGACACCCCCCTGCCGTAGAAGAGAAGATAGTCGGATTCATCGAAACGGTCGTCCTCTGTCCCGCTCACGATCACGGGATTTTCGATCAGTGAATCGGGTTTGGCTGCAGCAACATCAACCGGCAGTTGTTGTCCCCCGTTGTTGTAGATCTTCATTGTCGAGGGCTCGATAGAGGCGAGTTCCACGCCCTTGCCTTTTAAAAATGCGCCCGTGATCTGATAGACATCCTCCTCTGAAATGGAGATGCGGAACCATCGCCCCTGCGAAAAAGAAAAGGACGGTTTTCTCATGGCCGGGCCGGCCTGCCGGATCCAGCGCCCGGCCTGCTCCGCATTCAGGATGAAGGGAGACCCGCCACCGGCCTTTTCCGGGAGGACGGCTCCGCCCCCCCTTTCGAATTCCACATTCACGCGCAATTCGCTGTAGGCCCGAAGGGTTCCGGTGAAAGGCCTGTACTGGAGCGGGAAAACGGTGATGCGGAGAATGCGCTGCCTTCCGTACCACTCGGGCTCTTCAACCCTGTAAAGCGCCTCAGGCCAGAAATCGCCGCCCCGGTAGACGGGCCCTTCCTCGTATCTCTGTTCCCATCCCCATTCGCGGTTTTCAAATGCAGGCGACGGGATGAGTCTCACGCCCTGCCTTTCCGAAAAAAGACCGGGCTGCACGGTTACCCGGGCGCCGCCTTCAGGGGGAAGTCCGACCAGGAGAACGGCCGCAGGCAGTTGCGGATCTCCTGGATTCGAGGTGTTTTCGAATTCGGGGACCCGGACGGATTGGTATTGGCGGCCTTGAATGCGCAGCGAGTCCCATATCAGGGGATGAGAGGACACGATTGCCGTGAGCCCCCGGCCGGACGATGACTCCAGCTTGATGTTTCGATCGGCGGGCCCTGCAGCAAAAACCGTGGCAACCGTCAGGAGAAGGGAACAGGCCAGGATTGAAGCTCTCCCCTGCAGCCAGCTGTATTGCCGGTCGTTTCTTTTACAGGGGATGGCCATACTCTGCGGGAAAAGAACCGGACATGCCTCCGCGATTCGCGCGGATCGCCGCGGCGAACGTGCCCGTGGACGGCTTGGATGGTTATTCATGAATCCCCCGATTCGTTCCGGATTCCATTTCGATCACCGCGCCGGCCAGGTTGGGGAAAGCACGGAGCACCGCAGCCCGCATCTGTTCCTTGGCTGTTTCCGCACTGCCTGCCATCCCGGGATCGACCTGCAGGCCGAAAAAAACGTAACGCGCACCTTCCTTGTTTTCGATATGCAGGTTGAAAAAGGCTGAGATTTCCTTTCTCTTTTTGACCTGCCCGATCAGAAAATGCCTGATTTTTTTGATCTCCGGATCGTGGGTGTCGATCGGATCGATGGAGACGACCGAATGAATCCCCGTTTTCTTGAATACCGACTTTTCCGCCTGCTCGGACAGGAGATAGGCATGTCTGAGCGTGGACTCCTCCGATATCCCCACATGAAAGGACAGTGTCTGGCTCAGAATTCCTGGATGGATGAGAATATCATGAACTTCCTGCACATCGGGAAGGCCCGAGACCGTTTTGATCACCGCTTCCTTAAGCGGGACTGGCACATCAGCCCCGAAGAACAAATACATGCTGTGATAGATCCAGGTATAAATCCGGCTCAGGATCAGGATGCCGACCATGCAGGCTGCAACAGGATCCGCAGCCGGCGGCAGCGACCGCGAGGCGAGAAGGACGATCAGCACGAGCAGGATGGAGATGCGATGGGGCGGGAGCATTGTCCGGATGAATTTCTTCCATGGACGATCCGATTCCATTCTTCCAGCAGTGAACCCGTACAAGGCTTCCTGAATCAGTGCTATCCCGATGAAAGACCACAGGAAAACAGGCGCCAGCCGGATGCCGGCCGGCTGCATCAAACGCCGGATGACCTCCCTGAATAATTCGAAAACGCCGGCTGTCAGAAAAACGGCGATGGCAATGGGGAAAAGCCTCTTCAAATGATCGATAAAATATTCGTATTTGAAACGGTGCTTGCTGGAGGAGCTCGGCCTGATTCTTGTATTGATCATGCCGAGGAGAAAAGCCGCTGTCATTAGAGCGTCGGCCAGCATGGCGATGGAAAAAACCCTCAACCCAAGGAAAACCTTGGCAATGAATAATCCTGTCCCAACGAAAACAAGGAAGAGGAACAGTTTAGGATTCTGAAACCGGATGTTCAATTCCGTATTCCTCGGCATATAGGATTGAACACTGCCTGGATTAAAGTGTTTCATGGGAGATCCGTCTTTCTTGGTTATCCTCAATATATTGAAATATATAGAAAAAGCCATAAAAAGAAAAGTGAAAAAGGAGAAAGGGACCTCTTTCCGCAGGCTCAAGCATGATTGTCTGCGAATGGCCCGTTACGAGCAGGCAGGGGCAAGACTGGAAAAGAAGGATTTTTCTTGGAATTTACAAATTATTTTTGCATATTTACTTTATTCGTCGAATATTTTATGTTAGAAAATTTCCAAATCGAATCAATAGGATGCAAAATGGAATCCGAGCAGAAACCCGAAGAAAAAATCGTCGTCCGTGGCCTGGAAGGAGTAGTGGCTGCAGAAACCAGCATATCCTATGTAGATGGCATTCACGGAAGGCTTTACTACCAGGGATATGATATACACGACATCGCTGAAAACATCTCGTTCGTTGAATGCGTTTATCTTTTATGGAACAAAAAGCTTCCCGTGGCTGCCGAGCTAAACGCCATGAGAAAATCCGTTGTGGCGGAAATGAAACTCCCCCATCCCGTGCTGGATCTGCTGAAACAGTCTCCGGCGAACGCCCATCCCATGGCCGTGCTCCGCACCGCGGTCAGCCAGCTGGCCTGTCTCGATCCGGACGCGGATGATATCTCCCAGGAGGCCAATACCCGGAAAGCGATCCGGTTGACCGGCCAGATCCCTGCCATCATCGCCCACCTGCACAGGCTGAGAAACGGCCTGCCCCTGCTGTCGCCGGAACCAAACATGACGGTTTCATCCAATTTCCTGTACATGCTGACCGGCCGCCTCCCGGACGAGCTCGAGCGGAAGGCGATCGATGTCCTGATGGTGCTGCATGCGGACCATGGCCTGAACGCCAGCACTTTCGCGGCACGCGTGATCAGCTCCACGCTCAGCGACATGCATTCAGCGATCACGGGCGCCATCGGTGCATTGAAAGGCCCGTTGCACGGAGGGGCCAACGAGAAGGTCATGGGCATGCTTCATGAAATAAACCATATCGACCGGATACAGGAATACATCGAAGGCATGCTCGAAAATAAGAAGCGTATCATGGGATTCGGCCATCGCGTCTACCGGACCGAGGATCCCAGGGCCAAGCACCTGAGGAAATATTCCGAACTGCTCTGCGAAAAAACGTCCCAGAAACACCTGTTCGAGATGTCGCATCGAATCGAAAAGATCGTTTTCGAACAGAAAGGCATTTATCCGAACGTGGATTTTTACTCGGCCATGGTCCAGCATGCGCTGGGCATTCCCGAGGCCTACTTCACGACTATTTTTGTCGCGTCGCGGACGCCCGGATGGCTGGCCCACATCATAGAACAATACTCGGACAACAGGCTGATACGGCCCACGTCAAAATACACGGGGGAGATGGGCATACCCTTCATACCGCTGGAAAAGCGGGAATAATGCGATTTCTTGTGTTCCCCGTAAGTCCGGCGATCGAAGCTGCCCGGTATTGGGCTTCCGGGGAATCTTCGATCTGGAGGTTGCTGAACCGCGAAACATTTTAGAAAGTGCGTCGCAGTGAGTGAAGCTCCCCGTCAGCGAGCCGGGGAATCTTCGATCAGCAGGAATAAAAATTAGATCGATTCGCTCGCTTACGCCGGGTCAAAGCCCGGGGCAGGCCCCCGCTGCAAGCATCGGGGAATGCACTCGCTGTCAGATTCACGCCCGCAGACAGACACAGGATCTGTCCCGCCCGCAAATAAAAAAGGAGGCCAAGCCTCCTTTTTCAATTTTATCTCCGGATGCGGCGTTATGGCCCTTCTATACCGATTGCTCTGAAGAAAGCCCCTCGATCCAGAAAATTTTCAAATAAATGATCCGGTCCCGCCTGTCTGAGCTCCTCAGTGGAATGAATGCCGGTCGCCACTGCGATGGTTTGTACACCGTGCGGCTTCCCGCATTGAACGTCCAGCGGGGTATCACCGATGACAAAAACATCCTGCCCCGCTATCGTCAATCCCCTCTCTTGCTTCACCCGGTTGAGCATGATCGGCACCAGGTTCTCCCGCTTTGCGGAATCATCCGCATAAACGCCGATCGGGAAAAACCGGGCCAGCCCGAAATGCCGCAGCTTGATGCCGGAACTCTCGCTCCAGTTGCCGGTCAAAAGGCCGAGCAGCACATCACGCCGCTTCTCCAATGCGGGCAACAATTCGTTCACTCCCGGGCAGATCTCCTGTCCGTCGCGGGACCGGCCGAGTTCTTCAGATAGAATCCTGAAATAACTTTTCTTGAAGCGCCGGATCATGTCCTCTTCCCAGGCCATCCCATGATTCTCGAGCACCTCCCGGAGGATCCCGGTATCCGTCCTTCCCATCATGGAAACCGTTTCGAATCCCCCTGGGATGCCCGTGATCTCCTGAAAGCCGAGGCTCATTGCCCGGCGCCCTGCGCCTCCGGACAGGATCAGGGTCCCGTCTATGTCGAACAGGAGCAGCTTCAAAGAACGAGGTGGTTGATCGGATTTTTGCGACAAACTAGGCCTGCTTGACCTTGCCGGCCAGACCGGCGGATCCGAATTTTTCCACCAGCATGGCCACATGATCGGAAATGCGTTTCTCGATCAGGGCCATGACCTCTTCCAGATCCGTACCGGCCGGATCCTTTCGCAACCATTCGATGTCAATGGTCTTCAGGTAATCCCGGGGATCAATGGCGCCCGGCTGTTCATCCAGCAGTTTCTTGATCGGTTTGAGCACATCGGGGGATTTTTCCTCCACGCCCTTATGCTCCGTGAAATACTTTCTGAACGTGGCAGTGATGCCCAGCCTGAGATCCGTGTCGATGTTGATCTTGCGTATTCCGGCGGCCACAGCCTCCTGGATCTTGTGCAGCGGGATTCCCTGCGCGTCCTTCACATTCCCGCCGTATTGGTTGATTTCAGCTACCAGTTCCTTCGGAACGGTCGAGGAGCCGTGGCTGACCAGGAAATGGTCCCTGTTCTGGCCGTAGGCCTTCATGCCGTCATAGCTCTTCTGGATGATCGAAACGGCCAGCCTTTCCATGCCGCCCTTGCTTCCCTTGTTCGGTCCGTGCGATGTGCCGTACGCCACGGCCAGCGCATCCGCCTTCGTTTCATTGAAGAAATACGGCACCAGGAAAGGATCCCCGTATGTGGTGGATTCGTGTATGACGTCCTCCTCCACGCCTGCCAGTTTTCCGTATTCGCCTTCCACGCTGATGCCCTTCGCATGGGCGATCTGGACGATTTTTTGGGTCAGGGAGATGTTGTCAGGCAAATCCAGCTTCGAGGCGTCGATCATCACGGAACTGAATCCCTTCTCAATGCAGATCTTCGCCTGTTCCTCGTCGCCGTGGTCCAGGTGCAGCGCCACAGGGAGATGATGCCCGGTTTTCTTCATCGCTGCGAGCAGCATGGAGGATATCTTGTCCGGACCTCCCTGGAATTTATTCGCGCCTCTGCTGGCCTGTATAATGCCCGGGCCCTGGGCCTTTTTCAGGCCGTTCAGAATGCCCACCGCCTGCGTGAAGAAATTGACGTTGAAAGCGCCGACCGCAGCAGGTTTCCCCTGAAGGGCGGATTCCTCTGCAGCCCTGAGAATCGGGACCATGGATAAAAGCTGTATGGTTTTTTCTGCCATTGCAAAGCCTCCATTTGTATCGTTTTAAGGTCTTATCAATATGAAATAATTTCCCCAAAAAGTCAAGCGGAAACGAAATCTGTTGCTTTTCAGAAGAAAATCGCTTAATTTTTTCGGCCGGGAGAAAAGAGGTCCACATGCCTGAAAAGAAAGAAATTACGGTTGAAGAAAATGTCCTGGACGCAAACCGCAGGCTGGCCTTGTCCAACCTGGATACGCTGAACCGGAAGCATGTCCGCGCACTGGACATTTTGGGTTCCATAGGATCCGGAAAAACCTCGATCGTCAAGCAATGCATACGCCTTCTCAAGAAGGATTATCGGGTAGCGGCCATTGCAGGCGATTTGACGACCACCATTGATGCGGACCGGATCAAAGAGGAGGGTGCCCCGGTGGTTCAGATCAACACGGGCGGGCAATGCCATCTCGATGCGGAAGTCATTGGCAAGACATTGAAATCACTGGACCTGGACCACTTGGATCTCATCCTGATCGAAAATGTCGGGAACCTGATCTGTCCGGGCTCCTTCCCCGTTGGAGCACATGACCGGATGGTCGTCGTGTCAGTCACCGAAGGCCCCTACATGGTCGTCAAGCATCCCTACATCTTTATGGACGCCTCTGTCCTGGCCATCAACAAGATGGACCTGGCTGAAATCATGGGAGTGGACATGAACCGGCTCAAATCCGAGGCTCTGCAGATCAAGCCGGATCTCAAGGTCGTGTTCACGAACGCCAGAACCGGCGAAGGGATAGAAAACCTGGTTGACGCATTGAATCTGAAGCCTCCCCGCCATGCATGAAGGCTCCATAGCCAGGGCGATTGCAGACACCGTGCTCCGCCACGCAGGGGCTGAGGGCGCGGAGAAAATTCTCTCCATCGAAATCGAGATCGGAGAGCTGACCTTCCTCTCCTTCGATCAGCTCCGGTTCTGGCTGGACATGGAATTCAAGGACACACCGGCGAAGGAAGCCGAAATAAAATTCACCTCTGTCGAGGCCATGCTCAAATGCGATGCCTGTGGATTTTCCGGCAGGCCTGCCGGGGAAATGGATACGGGCTTGCATATGGCCCTGCCCAGCCTGTCCTGCCCCAAATGCGGCGGCAGCCGCATCGAATGGATTCAGGGGCGGGACGCGGTGGTGAGGAAGATCGAGATACTGAAGACGGATTGATTTTTAACCGTGGGATTGTTCAAGAAGAAGGTGACCTTTAAAAGGTTACCTTCTTTAGATGGCCCGGATTTTCCCGATCACGGGCTTTGTTTTAGGCAGGTCAGTCTGCAGCTCTGAAGCTGCTGGTCCTCTCTCAGGTTCCATGAACGGAAAGCGAATGACCCGGCAGGGCCGCCACCCGTACCTTTCAATTGGCTCTCAATATCAGAATCCAGTCGCTGTCGCAATCACGTGGCGGGGGCGGGATGCGTTTGCCCCACTCGGCATACTTTGCGTTATCGAGCATGAAGGGTTCTAGATAGGATCCTGAGACCGGATCAAACCATTGCGCCTTCACCGGTGCCGGGAAAACCGTCAAATCGAGCCCCAGATGGCGGGCCACCGGCATGTAGAGCACCGCCAGCCTGCGATCCGGAGTGACGGCAGCGATCATGTAATCATCGTTTGATCCGTATTCACCGTTTCCCTCCGGAATCAATTGCTTTTCGAATCCGGGCACAAGCATATGCCAGGGAAGCGCATTAAAGAAATTCATCAGAATCTGCATATGCCCGGCGCCGGGCCATTCCAGCGACTCCCGCCATCCCGGTTTCTGGTGCCAGAACGCGGTGCCGTAAAAGTGGCCGCAGCTTCCGGCCAGCAACGCCCAGTAAGCCTGCCTGCGCATTCGCTGAGGCGTCCCGTACCGCCAGTCGTTGGCCTCCCGTTCGTAGCCGCTCTCGATCATCAGCGTCGGTTTCACGGGCTCACGGCGCCGGTCCTGATGCGCCTGCGTGTAGGTTTCAACATAACTGTACGTGGCGTTGATTCCCAACCATTCCTCCCCGTGAAAAAGATCGGCGCTGGAATGTTCGCGGCCGTGAAAAGTCATGAGATGCCCCGGATCATGGCGATGAACCGCCTCAGCCAGGGCGGTTTGCTCCGCCATGGCATACCCCGGATCCCGGTCTCCGCCCATAACCCACACCACGTTCTCGTATTTTCCAAACCGGTCAGCCAGAAGCATCCCGTAAGCCGCCGCCTTCTCCGCGCCGTTGGCGTGCAGCTCGTCGATCCAGGAGGTGTTGATTCCGAGATAGCATGGAAAGATGAAAACGGCCAGCCCGTTCCGCCCGGCCTCCGCGACGACCCATTCCACATGGTTGAAATACGCGTCGTTCAACGTCGTAAAATCGAGCGGATCCCGGAACGGTTCTTCGCCATACCGGTTCCTGGTATGCGGATCGTCCGAATCCGGGAGGATGTTGAATAATGTCGCGTTGAATCCCTGTGCCGCCCGTCTAGAAAAATATTCGGAGGTTTCCTCCAGGGTCAGCATATAGACGATCTCCCAGGATGATTCGCCATTCACCAGAAACGGCTTGTTGTCCCCGCCGATCAAATACCGGTTGTCTCCGCTCGCCTTCAGCGGGAATTAGGAACCGGAACCGCCAGCGGACAGAACAGGTACAGCCGCTCCCAATAAAATAAATCCGAAGCAGAGAATCCTCTTCATGGAAGAATCACCCTCCCTATGATGTGATTTTCGAATGAAGCCGATTGAGGCGTTTCTTTACCTGAAAGCGAAAAACGGTCTGTTCTTATGGAAAAGGAATCTGTCGGCAAGTGCATTGCCCGCGGTTTGCCGCGGGGCAAGCGAACGGATCAATGTGATGATCCCCGCGGATCGAGGATTCCCCGCCGCGGGCTGGCGGGGGACTTCCATTGAAATTCGCCGGATTGCGCCGGCCCCGGATCATGCGCCTTGCGACAACTTCTCCGGCCGTCAAGATTCTGGATTAAAACACGAATGACATCAACCGCTTTGACCTCCGCACATACTCTTCCCATGCCGCGCCGAATTCGCGATGCATCAGCTTCTCTTCGTCCCCTATCCGCCAGAGCAGGACGGCCAATGTGGCGAGCGCCGGAACGAACCCCAGCCATGAACGGAAAACGAGCGAAATGCCGGACATGAAACAAACGATTCCCAGGTACCGCGGGTGACGGACATGCCGGTACTGGCCGCTCGTGATCAACCGATGATCCTTCTGCACCGTGACATCCAGGCTGAATTGACGTCCCAGCCCGACCACCGCCAGGCTCATCAATGAATATCCCAGAAACGTCAGCACTAGTCCGGCATACCGTATCAGTGCAGATGCCCCCATCGCCGCGACTTCCCGCCTGTCGGACCCGGGCGAAACGACAAGAATTGCGATCGAGGTGACCTGCAGCAGAAGGATGGTCCATTTCTGCCTTTGAATCGCTTTCTCCCCAAGGCCACTCCCCGTTCCCTCGTTCGGAACGAACAGCACGACCAGAAGTGCGGATACGATCATCAGGATGGTATAGGTTGTCCGGGCGGGATTTTTAAAATATCCGGAGGCATCCCCGATGCCCCAGGCCAGCACGGGGAGGCCTGTGAAGAGGAGCGATCCGATTACAAATTTTTTTATTTTGCGCAGCAGGCAATTCATGACGGTTCCCTCATCAAGCGGGGTTGTTCGTCATTTCAACACATCGATCCCCATGTATTTTCTGAGCACCTTGGGCACGACCACGGTCCCTTCGTCGGTCTGGTAATTTTCGAGAATGGCGATCAGCGTCCGCGGGAGTGCCAGGCCCGAGCCGTTCAGCGTGTGCACGAATTCCGGCTTGGCCCCCTTTTCCCTGCGGAACCGGATGTTCATGCGCCTCGCCTGGAAATCCTCCAGATTCGAGCAGGAGGACACTTCCAGCCATTTGTTGATGCCCGCAGCATAGGCCTCGATGTCATAGCATTTGGCGGCTCCGAAGGAGAGATCCCCGGATGCCAGGCAGACCACGCGGTAAGGTATCTCCAGGAGCTGCAGGACCTCCTCCGCATTGCCGGCCAGCGATTCCAGTTCATCGTAGGAGGTCTCGGGCCTGACGAATTTAACCATTTCCACCTTGTCGAACTGGTGGATGCGCATCAGGCCGCGCGTATCCGCCCCGTAGCTGCCGGCTTCCCTGCGGAAGCACGGTGTATACGCAGTGTAATAAAGGGGGAGAACCTTGCCGTCCAGCATCTCTTCCCTGTGCAGGTTGGTGACCGGGACCTCCGCAGTCGGGATCAGGAAAAGGTCGTCCGCGTCGACGCGGTACATGTCCTCCTCGAGTTTGGGCAGCTGGCCTGTGCCCTCGAGTATTTCCCTCCGTACGATGACCGGAACCCAGGCTTCCCGGTACCCGTGCTTCTCCACATGCAGGTCGATCATCCAGTTGATCAGGCTTCGGACAAGCCTGGCGCCGTTTCCGCTGAATGCGACAAAATTGGATCCTGAAAGCCGGCTCCCCCGGTCGAAATCAACCAGGCCCAGTTCCGTGCCCAGATCCCAGTGGGGTTTCGGCTTGAAATCAAGGGACGGGACCTCGCCCCATGTCCGGACGATCAGGTTGTGAGAGGGATCTCCGACCGGGACGCTCGGATGGGGGATGTTCGGGATGCTCATCTGAATGTCGTGTATGCCCTGTTCGGCTTGCCGGATTTCCTCGTCCAGGGCTTTGATGCCGTCGGAAACCGAGCGCATCCGTTCGATCAGCGCGGCGCCGTCCTTCCCCTGCCGTTTGAGCACCGCGATCTCGTCCGTTACGCGGTTCCTCTCCGCCTTCAGCTGGTCCGCCTTCTGAATCAGCGCCCTCCGGGATTCGTCGAGTTTTAAAAGTCCGTCCAGATCCGCATTCACGTGTTTTGCTTCGAGCCCTTTCCTGACGGCCCCGGGATTCTCGCGTATGAATTTCAAGTCAAGCATGGAGTTTTTCCTGTTTGTTCGGATTCGGTAATATTGAAGCGCCCCGCCGCATGCAGCGGAGAATCTTCGCTCTGTATGGAAGAAAACTTTTGGATTCGCCCGCTTTCACCGCGGCAACCTGCGGGGGACACGCCCCCCGTCAGATTCAATGCCCCTTGCCTCTCAGGACCACGTACAGCGTGCTGAGAATGATTTTAAGGTCCATACGCAGGGACATGTTTTCCAGATAATATAAATCGTATTCTATCTTCTTCTTCACATCCTCCAGGCTGGTGTCATACCCGCCCTTGACCTGCGCCCATCCGGTGATTCCGGGCTGAATGCGCAGGCGCCTGGCGTACAGGGGAAAAATCTTCGAAAGCTTCTCGACAAAATAGGGCCGCTCGGGCCGCGGCCCGACCAGCGACATGTCGCCCGTGAGCACGTTGAAAAGCTGCGGCACCTCGTCCAGCCTGAGCTTGCGCATGAGCCTTCCGGTCCGTGTGATGCGCGGGTCCTTCTTCACCGCCCAGACCGGTCCCGAATGCTTTTCCGCATCCGCGACCATGGAGCGGAACTTCACGATGCGGAAATGCCTGCCGTTTTTCCCCACCCGCTCCTGCATGTAAAAAACAGGCCCCTTCGAATCGATCCGGATCAATCCGGCCAGCAGCAGCCCCGCCGGCAGGAACAGGATCAAGCCGGCCAGAGCCGTCATGAAATCCCCCGTCCTCTTGACGACCTTTTCCCATTGCGGCATAAGCTGGGGGAGGATCTCGATGAGGGGGAACCCATAGAGCTGGTTGGTGCGGACCTGGCCGGTGATGACCTGGTACAGGTCCGGGACGATCTTGATGCCGACCGGCGTCCCGTCGCATTGGCGGATGATTTCCTCGAGCTGCCGTTCGGACCGCCGGGGCATGGCGATGATCAGTTCCTGTACGCCCTGCCTGCGGATGATCTGCCGAATGTTCCCGATATGGCCGACCAGCGGCACCCTGCCGTATTCCTCTCTCCGGATCCCCTTCTCGGGGCTGACGAAACCCACGACCCGGTATCCGAGCGCAGGCGCAGCCTGAAGATCGTCGAACATCTTCCAGGCTTTTCCGCCCCAGCCGACGATCAGGGCCTTGCGGTGCCCGTACCCGGCCACGAGCAGCTTCCGGTGCACGGTGCGGACGACCAGCCTGGACAGGCCGGTGCAGACCATCATGATCAGCCAGTACAGAACGAGCATCATCCGGCTTGCCGGCAGGGGATTCCTGAAATCCTTGGCGGGCTCCGCGGTCATCAGAAAAATGAAAAAGACCCCGATGGAAACGATTTTGATGATGTCGATCAATTCATCCGTGCGGGACTTGGCGAACGAAGTCTGGTACTGCCCGAAAAAAAGCAGCAGCAGAAACCAGTAAACGAAGATCAGCAGGGAAAGGCGGAAGATGCTCGCCGGATCATTTTCGGCAAAAAAACCGAAGGTCCAACGCACCTTGCACCAGATAAAAAAAGCGGTTTGGATGGCAAGAAAGTCAGTGACAATCAGAATCACCTTTTTCAGGTACTGGGACATTTTTCATGCTTCCTGAAGATTCCGGTGATGAAACCCAATGCCCAGCTCGAATGGATGACCATGAACAGCAGGGGCAGGATAAACAGGAATTTCATTTTGCTGCGCAACGCCCCGATGACGGAAAACAGGACGAGCAGGAACGCGTACATGGCGGCCAGCACGAGTATCGGCTGGAACCACCTGAGACAGGCCAGGACGAGTATGCCTGCGGCGAGCAGGACAGGCATCACGTGCAGGCCTTTCAAGGCGTCCGGATGTTTCCTGATGACGTTCACCCGGAGGATTCCGTACCGGTAGAGCTGTTGAAAAAGGCTTTTCACGGTCTTGCGGGGGAAATAATAAGAAACGATCTTCGGCGTGTAAAAAATAGGGCGTCCGGCCTTCCGCAGCCGCCAGTTGAATTCCGCGTCCTCGGATATGAACCGGTCCTCGTCGAACAACCCGACTTCATCGAAAAGCTCTTTTCGGTATGCTGCGTAAACGACTGTGTCAACAAATTTTTCTTTTTTCACGAACCGGTACGGGGCGCTCGGCAATCCGAAAGGTGAACCCATGGCCACGCCGATGGCCCGCTGCATGTCCGTCTCGCCGATGTTGATCTGTGTGCCGCCGGTGCAAGGCACACGCATGCGCTTCATGGCCTCGATGTTCTGCCGGATGAAATCCTTCTCGATGCGCGTGTGCGCGCCCAGGATGATGATCACATCCCCCGCTGCATTCCGGACCCCGACGTTCAAACCGGCAGGCGTCCGCCTCCCCGGATTGTCTAAAAGTCGAAGACCCGGCCGGGCCGCAGCCATTTCTCGGACCTTTTCCCTTGACCCGTCCGTGGAGCCACCGTCCGCCACCAGTACTTCGATTTGATCGGCGGGATAATCCTGTTCAAAGACGGACTGCAGGCATCTCCCGATGGCCTCCGATTCATTGAACATGGGGATGACTACGGAGACGCGGGGCTTTTCTCCGAGATCCGGCAGCATGGGGTGCCGGGATCCGTGTTCAGATGCATGCCTGGAGCTGTTCTGCCACATACGCGATCTGTTCCTGCGTCAATTCCGGAAACATGGGAAGCGAAAGGATGCGCGCCGCGTGTTTTTCCGAGACGGGGAAATCCCCTGCCTTGTATCCGAGAAACCGGTAGGCGTTCTGCAGATGCAGCGGGATGGGATAGTGCAATGCCGTGGCTACGCCTTTTTCAGCCAGTCTTTTCGCTACGGCGTCCCTGTCCTCCACCTTGACGACGTAAAGATGATAGACGCTCTTGGACCATGCGGGCCTGGGAACCGGCACGATGTTTTCCGTGGAGGAAAAATGCCGGTCATAGCTTTCCGCGTTCCGCTGCCTCGCCCGGTTCCATTCCGGAAGATGTCTCAGCTTGATCCGGAGTATGGCGGCCTGTATGGCATCCAGCCTGCCGTTGTATCCCTCGATTTCATGATAGTACTTCTTGACCTGGCCGTGATCCCTGAGCATGCGTATCTTCTCAGCCAGGGACTCCTCTTGGATGACGACGGCGCCGCCCTCGCCGCAGGCGCCGAGGTTTTTTCCGGGGTAGAAGCTGAAGCAGCCCGCAGAGCCAAAGGATCCGGCGGAGCCGGGTTTATCGCTTGCATTCAGGGATGAATAAAGCGCGCCGTGCGCCTGGCAGGCGTCCTCGATAACCGTAGCTCCGTACCGGCCAGCCACTTCCAGAATGCCGGCCATGTCCGCCACATGCCCGAAAAGATGGACCGGGATGATGGCCTTGGGCGGCCGGCCTTCTTTTACCAGTTTCTTCATTTCCCGCTCCAGACGCCCCGGATCCATCAAATGGGTCCGGTCGTCCACATCCATCAGAAGGATGCGGCCGCCTGCCTGGGTGATCGCTTCGGTTGTTGCGATGAAGGTGTTCGGGACTGTCAGAACGCCGTCCCCGGGTCCTATCCCCGCAGCCAGGAGCGCGAAGCGGAGCGCGTCGGTCCCGCTGTTCACCCCGACCGCATATCGGGTCCCGCAGAATGCCGCAAATTCGTTTTCGAAGGACGAAACCTGCTGCCCGCCGATGAACTGGGCGTTCGAGACCGCTTCATCCACGGCCTTGAGTATTTCATCCCGTATGGATTGATGCTGGGTTTTCAGATCGAGAAAGGGAATCGTCATGGGCATAGGTTCCTACTCCTGTTCCAATAGGCCGTTATTCATTCAGATACGGGGGCCATCGGTATGGCTTCTCATAAAAACCGGGCGGGCAATCCAGGTCCTCCACTTTCTTGATGACTCGGGCGGGATTGCCTGCGACGACAGTGCCCGGAGGGACATCGCGCGTCACAACCGATCCGGCCCCGACCAGCGCGTTCTCCCCGACGACGACGCCCGGCAGCAATGTGGAATGCGCTCCGATGCGCGCCAGACGCCTCACCGTGACGCCGCCCTTGCATTCAAGATACCGGGGGCATTTCATCGGGTGCGGATCGTCCGTGAAGACCACATTGGGACCGATGAACACATCATCTTCGATTGTCACCATCTCCAGGAAGCAGCAGGAATGCACCCGGACGCGGTTTCCGATGCGGTTGCCGAATTCAAGCACAGCGTTCGTCCCGATGCTCACTTCGTCCCCGATCACGTTGTCTTCGCGGATGGATGCGCCCTGCCCGGTCTGGAAACCGTCTCCGATCCTGGATCCCGCATACAGGGTGGTGAACGGTCGGATGATTCCGCCCGTGCCGATTTCCAGTTTGAGTTCACCCGGCTTCCTGCCCCTGGGCGGCTTTCCCAGAATGCAGGGCTCCTCAACCACCGTTCCTTTTCCAATGACGACGTTCCGATAACGCGTGTTTTCCATTTTGCTCATGCCGGAATCTCCACGACGATGCTGTTGTTCCGCATGGACCGTTCCGCTGCATCCAGCGTGCGCACCACGCGCAGGCCGCTCTGGCCGTCGGTCCTGGGCTTTTTGTTTTCCCTGCAGCATTCGATGAAATGCTTCATTTCCATGAACAGTGGCTCGTACGTCTCGAGACGGGGGCTGATGACGTCGCCGGTCCTGTAGCTGAGCTGGTACTGGCCGAAGGATTCCGGGTCGACGTAATTCACGCCCTTGTCGTATATTTTCACCTTTTCGATGTTCTCCGTGTCGTCATACACGAGCATCTTCCGGCTGCCCACGATGGTCGTCCGCCGCAGTTTGCTCGGTGCCAGCCAGCTGACCTGCACATGGGCGATGCAGCCTGACGGGAATTCGAGATTGATGAATGCCACGTCGGGTATTTTCCGCTGCACGCAGGCCTTGCCGATTGCGGAGACGCGGGCAGGTTGTTCCCCGAGCCAGAAGAAAAGCGTGGAGAAATCATGGGGCGCCAGGTCCCAAATGACGCTGACGTCCTTTTGATGGAGGCCCAGATTGACCCTCGATGCGCTGATGTAATAGATTTTCCCGAGTTCGCCCTTTTCGATGACTTCCTTGATCTTGATGACCGGCGGGCTGTACTCGAACGTGTGTCCGACCATGAGCACGCGGTTCACCTTTTCCGAGAGGCGCAGGAGCTCCGACGCTTCCTCCGGACTGGCCGTCATGGGTTTCTCGATGAACACGTGTTTTCCGGACTCCAGTATTTCCTTGCCCAGCGGAAAATGGGTGGAGACCGGGGTCGCGATGACGGCCGCGTCCACGTCCTGCCTGTCCACGATCCGTTGATACTGGCTTTCGGTCTGAATGCCCGGATACCGGTCCTTGATCCTCTGCAGCTTCTTGGAATCCAGGTCGCAGCAAATGATTTCCGTACAGGCGCGCGTTTCGTAAAGGTTCCTAATCAGATTCGGACCCCAGTATCCGGCCCCGATGACAGCAATCCGCATGTCCCTTGTCCTTTATGTTTTTCTCTTGCAGGTGATGAAGAGGGTTTCCGTATTCCGGATGGAAACGATTATTTTGTCTGAAAATGGAAGGATTTGCGATTGATCGTCTACATCGCTCGTGACGACGATGATATTTCCGCTCCACTGTTCAGGCACATCCATCTGCAAATCAATCGAATTCTCCGTCAAGGAAGTAAAGTAATCATTTTTCAACGAAATTTCAATGACTGAACTGTCGATCACGCTTGAAATGAAACGGGCGTTTTGTCTGAGGCGGATGTATTCAACCACCTCCTTTTGGGTGGCGATCCACAACTCGTCCCGCAGGGAATCCACGGCATCCAGGTGCCGGACGAAAAGATCAATCGGTATCGTGGTCTGATTCATCCCGCCCATGGAGGAAATCGAATGGAAATAGCAGAGTATCCACCCGCCCTGCTGAACCGCCTGGGCCAGATACCCCGCCAGGTATTGAGGATCAAACGGAGGATATATTCCGATGCCCTTGACCAGGGAAAATTCTTCGCCGTTGAGATTCGGCGGATTGATGCCGAAAGAACTCCTTGCGGATTGATGGTATTCCATGACCACTTCGCGGACGCGGTCATTGTACAATCCGTAGGGATAGGAGAAACTGGGTACATCCGACTGCCCGACGATATTCTGTAAAATGTCCTGTTTTGCCCTGCCGAGCTCGCTTCGCAGGGATGCTTCGCTGATTTCCGCGCACTTCGGATGCGACCAGGTGTGGGAGGCGATTTCATGGCCGTCCCTGGACAGCGAATTCCAATCCGACCACCGATGGACATCCTTTGTGTTCAGATAGAAGGTCCCTTGCATGTCTCTTGCTTTCAATAAGGGGGCTGCCAACTGGAAATGGCTGGTCCGAGCATCGTCGAAGCCGATGGTGCACGCTGCCTTCTTGTCGCCTCTCCAGACGCACAAGGCGGGATGGGGTTTGAAGGACTGTCCGGTCCTCAGATTGGGCAATTTGACGATGCGGGCGATTTCCTCGTCCCTGTTGTAAATCGACGTGTCCCGGCTGCAGGAAAACACCGCCAGCAGCAACAGGAAAGCCGGGAATGAAGTTTTCATCGAAATGATCCTCTCGGATGGACGCATTGCAGTTTTTCCTTTGAGTCTTTCCGCCGGGAGCAGGCCTTCCTTTTCTTCCGTTTCCATCCATCTGGATCATGCCGGACCGTCTTCCCGGAAATCCGGGCTTCCGCGAGATCTCTTGCCGGAATAGAAGCCCGGCTGCCGTGGCCGATGGCGGCCCTTTCCATGACACGATTGCTTCCCGGTCTTACCATTGAATTTCTCGGTTAGCGCATCTCAAGATCTTTTCCCCGACGGATTGAAGGCTCTCCGGGATCCCTCTGCAGGGGAGCCTCATTCCTTGACCGCGGATATCGTCAGTGTATCCCCGGGATACAGATTTTGAATGACCGTGGGACCGGTTGAAGTCATCCTTCGGATGCCTGTATCCGATGCATGCCGGATGACAAGGGTTTCCTTCAGCCAGCTGGACGGCAGGGAGATATTCAGGCTGAGTTCGGTTTGATTCAGTCCACCATCCCCGCCCGGAAGCAGCGTCATTTGAAGCGCGTTGTTGTCCAGTATGCTGCAATGCCATTCGGCCCTGTCCCTCATCCTCGAATAGCGGACAACGTCCCTCTGCGGGGCGAACCAGAGGGAATCCCGGAGGGCGGCCACATCATCGATGTGCCTGAGGAACAAAGATTGGGGGATGGTGATCGGACCCTCGGAATCGTCGGCACTGACAATGTGAAAATAAACCAGGATCCATGAATGATCCCGGATGCCTTCCATCAGGCGTTCCCTGACTGCCGACATGTCATATGGCGGATAGATGGAGATCCCGCGCAATCTCCAGTAATCATCCGCGGCTATCGACGGTGGATTCAAACCGGCGCCGCCTCTTGCGGACTCGTGATATTCCGCGGCTATCCTCTGCACCTTCTCGTCATGGAGACCGTACGGATAACTGAAACTGGGCACCTCCTTCTGCTCGGGGACCCCGCTCAGGATGTCGGAGACGGCTTGAGACAGCTCATCCCGCACCTGCGATTCATCGAGTTCGGTGAGGCGGGGATGAGATCGTGTGTGAGAGGCGATCTCATGGCCTGCCAGAACGATCGCCCGCCAGGGCTCCCATGAAGTTACTGCCTGGGTGTTGAGATAGAAGGTCCCATATATCCCCCGTTTTCCGATTTCAGGGGCCGAAATTTTATAATGACTGGAATAATAACTGTCGTCGAATCCGATGGTGTAGGCGGCTTTCCGGTCATCCTTCCAAAGGCAGATCGACGCCGCCGGTTCGAATCCGGGTTCAATCGAGATCCTTGTTTCCGGCTCCTGATATCGATGGGGGGCCTTGAGGGACCCGCATCGAACCAGAAGCAGGACGGCCGCGCAAAAAATGGATCGAGTCGTTTTCAATGCTCACCCGGCCAGCTGTTGATAGACCGCGCGCAGTTCTTTCGCAGCGACAGCCCAGTTGTATTTTCCGGCCACGGCCGACCTTCCGTTTTCTCCATAAGGGAAGCGGCTGTCCTTGATTTTCAGAATCGCATCCGCCAGGGATTTCGGAGAATGGGATTGAAAAATCTCACCGCATTTTGTTTCCCTCACCACCCGTGAAA
>Ga0233423_10000556_pt1 | contig 19400 bp, 19 predicted proteins | sample Watercolumn_Mata_FD_180713 | JGI IMG/M metagenome (GOLD analysis project Ga0233423, IMG submission 180713) | Freshwater microbial communities from Lake Matano, South Sulawesi, Indonesia - Watercolumn_Matano_2014_112_MG | ecosystem: Environmental > Aquatic > Freshwater > Lake | place: Indonesia...
AAGCGGGGGCATAAAATTATTCCCAGCGCTTCACTGATTCCGGAAAATGACCCAACGGTGCTTTTTACCACCGCGGGTATGCACCCTTTGGTGCCATATCTTTTGGGTGAGAAACATCCGGCTGGCTCGCGTCTGGTTGATGTCCAAAAATGCATTCGCACCGGCGATATTGACAGTATCGGCGACGATTGGCATCTGACTTTTTTTGAAATGTTGGGAAATTGGTCACTGGGAGATTATTTTAAAAAAGAAGCTATTGAGATGAGCTTTGAGTTTTTGACTAAAGAGTTAAATATTTCTTTGGAAAAATTGGCGTTTACTTGTTTTGTGGGCGATGGGGTCGTCGTTAAAGATGAAGAATCAGCTAAGATTTGGCGATCGTGCGACGTCAGCGAAAAACGTATTGCCTTTTTGGATAAAGAAAACAATTGGTGGGGTCCGGCCGGCCAAACCGGACCTTGCGGGCCGGATACGGAAATGTTTTATTGGAGCGACGCAAGACCGGCTCCAGCGGAATTTGACCCGCGGGATAAACGCTGGGTGGAAATTTGGAATGATGTTTTTATGCAATATAACAAATTGGCTGATGGCACCTACCAAGAGTTGGCGCAAAAAAATGTAGATACGGGTATGGGCGTGGAGCGCACGGTAGCCATTTTAAACGGTCAAAACAGTGTTTATGAAATTGAACCGCTGGCAACAATTATGGCGCAAATTTTGGCGTTAGTGGAACTGTCAGCGGCAGATTTGTCCGATGAACAGGTTAGATCGGTGCGGATTATTACCGACCATTTGCGGGCCGCGACTTTTATTTTGGCCGAAGGACTTGCTCCTTCCAATGTAGAGCAGGGTTATGTGCTTAGAAAACTAATTAGACGCGCCATACGTTACGCCTGGCAGCTGGGCATAAAAGAAATTTTTACCGGCAAGGTGGCCGAAGTGGTGATAGCACAGATGGGGGGATTTTACAAGGAACTTAGAGAAAAGAGAGATTTTATTATAAATGAATTAGCTAAAGAAGAAGAAAAGTTCAACGATACTTTGGAAAATGGGCTTAAAAAATTTGAAAAAATAAAAATTGACGACCGGCAGATCAGCGGGCAGGACGCTTTTTTACTTTTTTCAACTTATGGCTTTCCCTTGGAAATTACCAAAGATCTGGCCCGGGAAAGGGGTTGGTCGGTTGATGAGGCCGGTTTTAATCAAGAGTTTAACAAGCATCAGGAGGTTTCCCGCGCCGGCGCCGAGCAAAAATTTAAAGGGGGTCTGGCCGACAACAGTGAAGCCACGACTAAACTGCACACAGCCGCCCATCTGATGTTAGCGGCTTTGCGGCGAGTGTTGGGTGATGGCGTGTATCAAAAAGGCTCCAATATTACAGCAGAGAGATTGCGTTTTGATTTTTCTTTCGGTGAAAAAATGACGCCGGAACAAATTAAGCAAGTAGAAGATTTGGTTAATGAACAAATAAATAAAAAAATCCCTGTGGTTTGTGAAGAGCTGACGCCAATTGAAGCCAAAGAGAGGGGAGCGATGGGCGTGTTTGAACATAAGTACGGAGAAAAAGTGAAGGTGTATACCATTAATGGCTTTTCCAAGGAAATTTGCGGCGGGCCACACGCCGCCAACACCGGCGATTTGGGGCATTTTAAAATTCAAAAAGAAGAATCCAGCTCGGCCGGAGTGCGGCGAATTAAAGCGATTTTAGAATAGCTAAATTTAAAAGTTTTTCTTGACAGTCCAAGTGTTTTACGCTAAGATTAAGTAGTCATTGACAAAAATAAACAATTTGCTATAATCAATTTGATTTACAGCAAGTCAAAATTTAGCTTAATTAAGTCAAAATTCTGGGCTAATTCAAAGGTTATCAGTTGCCAAGAATTTTATTTTTTTCCGCAATTAAAAAATTTAAAGAATAATTGAGCCACATGGCTAAAGAGCAAAATAATGCTCCTGATTCCAAGGATTTTTTAGAAATAGACGGGGAGGTTATGGAACTGTTACCAGCGGCCACTTTCCGCGTCCGCCTCAACAGCGGGCATGAAATTTTGGCCCACTTGTCAGGCAAAATGAGAATGTTCAATATCCGCCTGTTAACGGGAGACAAGGTAAAGGTGCAGCTCACCCCTTATGACTTGAATCGGGGACGCATTACTTATCGTTATTAAAATGTTTATGAAAGTCAGAGCATCGGTAAAAAAAATCTGTAAGGATTGTAAAGTTATTCGTCGCAAAAAGCGGCTGGTAGTTATTTGTAAAAATACTAAACATAAACAAAGGCAAGGTTAAAAATATGGCTGTAAGAATCGCGGGCGTAACTTTACCAAATGAAAAAAGAGTGGAAATAGGTTTGACCTATATTTTTGGCATTGGCCGGCCGATGGCCAAAAAAATTCTATATGAAGCCAAGATTAATCCCGATATTCGTGTTAAAGATCTAAACGACGACCAAGCCAATAAGTTAAGAGTGATTATTGAAAAAAATAACCGGGTTGAAGGCGATTTGAAAAGAGAAATTTTGGGCAATATTAAAAGATTGAAAGAGATAAAGGCCTATCGCGGCGTCCGACACGCCAAAAATTTACCGACCCGTGGCCAGCGCACTAAAACCAATAATCGCACAGTGCGTGGCAACGTGAGAAAGACCATGGGTTCGGGCAAAAAACCGGCGGCGCAGAAAACCTAAACTAATTTGTTTGATAAAAAATGACCGAGGAAAATAAACAATCAAATGGAGCGGCAGAAATGTCTTCGCTAGCGGCGGAGGCGCCTCAAGCAGATGCTTCAACTACTGGCGACATTAAACCAGCCAGCCGTAAAAGAGTCAAAAAAGCCAGCGTCAGCCGGCAGGTGACAAGCGGCCGGGTTTATATTAAATCCACCTACAACAACACCATAGTCACCTTCACCGACCAAAATGGCAATGTTTTATCTTGGTCTTCAGCCGGCAATTGCGGCTTTAAAGGTCCCAAAAAAGCCACGCCTTATGCGGCTTCCATTATCGTGCGCGACGCTTTTGAAAAAGCCAAAAAATACGGCTTAAGGGAAGTGGCGGTGTTTGTCAGAGGTATTGGCGGCGGTCGAGAAGCCTCTATCCGCGCTTTAAATGCCAACGGCATTAATGTTACTGGCATTAAAGATATTACACCGATTCCTCATAATGGCTGTCGACCTAAAAAACCCAGAAGAGTTTAATTTATGAAAAAGAAAAGCATACACAAGGCCTGCCGTCGTTATGGCGTCAAACTCTGCCAAACGGACAAGTGTCCGGTGGTTAAGCGTAGTTATCCGCCGGGAGTTCATGGGCCCAAAGGCGCCAGAAAACTCACCGAATACGGCCGGCAACTGGCGGAAAAACAGAAAGCTAAAATTACTTACGGACTGCGGGAAAAACAATTTCGAAATTATTTTGATAAGGCCTTTAAAAAAGTTGGCAATACCAGTGAGATTTTATTCGCCAGTTTGGAAAGCCGTCTGGATAATGTGATTTATCGCCTGGGATTGGGCAAAACCAGAACTCAAGCCAGACAACTGGTTGGCCACGGGCATTTTGCGGTCAACGGCAAAAAAGTGGATATTCCGTCTTTTCAAGTCAAAGTCGGCGATGTCATTAATATCAGAGAAAAAAGCCGCTCGGCCAAAATTTTTACCAATTTGGCGGAGAGCTTAAAAAATAAAGAAAAGATGTCTTGGCTTGATTTGGATGAAAAAGAACTGACTGGTAAAGTGGTCAGCAGGCCAAAGTTGGGCGACGCCGAGGTGAATGTGGATTGGCGGATGATCGTGGAGTTTTATTCCAAATAATAATTCAATATATTTATAATCTCAGGGAGGAAAAAATATGAAAAACATTTCTCTGCCAAAAAAATTTATTGTTGAGGAATCCGTCAAGGGCAAAAAAGCTAGAGTGATTATTGAGCCCTGCTATCCCGGCTATGGCGTGACATTGGGTAACGCTTTAAGACGGGTGATGTTGTCGTCTTTGCCGGGCGGCGCGATTATGGCGGTTAAAATCAAAGGCGCGCAGCACGAATTTAGCACCATAGAAAACGTCACGGAAGATGTGGTGGAAATAATTTTAAACTTAAAGCAGCTTAATGTAAGAGTTTACGGCGATGAGCCGGTAACTTTGCAGTTGAAAGCCAAGGGCGAGAAAAAAGTGACCGCCGCCGATATTGAGGCCACAAGTGATGCCGAAATAATCAATAAAGATTTGCATATTGCCACTATCAACGACAAAGACACGGAATTAGCGATGGAAATCGTGGTTACCAAAGGCATTGGCTATGTGCCGGTGGAAGAGCAGGTTAAAAACAAAGAAAAAGCGGAAATCGGCATGATTTTAGTGGATTCAATTTTTACGCCGGTGGTTAAGGTGAGCTTAAACGTGGAAGCGACCCGCGTGGGACAGAAGGTTGATTATGACAAGATTGTTCTAGATATTGAGACCGACGGCACTCTGTCGCCGGAAGAGGCGGTGCAAAAAGCGGCCGAGATTTTAGTCAATCAATTTAGCTGGATTTTAGAAGGCGGCCGGCAGGAGATAGAACCCGTGGATATTGAAGCGCCGGTGGTTTTGCCGGAAAAAGAAGAATTGGTAGTCGCGGCTTCGAAAGAATCAGAAACCGAAGAGGAAGTCGCGGTTCCAGAAGTGATTGAAGAAAAGCCTAAAAAACGGGGTCGGCCTAAAAAAGTTCAGGAATAATCAGACAATTATGAGACACAGAAAAAAAGGAAAGGTTTTAGGCCGGAAAAAGGCTCCTAGAGAAGCTATGTTGAGAAACTTGGCCACTAGTTTGATTATTTACGAAAAAGTAAAAACCACCCAAGTCAAAGCCAAATTAATCAGAGCCCAAGTGGAAAAATTAGTAACCTTGGCCAAAGCAGACACCCTGACCAATCGTCGGCTGGCTTTAAGAAGGGTTTATTTGACTTCGGCCGTCAAAAAACTGTTTGAAGTTTTGGGGCCAAAATTCAAGGAAAGAAAAGGCGGTTATACCAGAATAACTAAAACATTGTCGCGTCGAGGCGACGGCGCCGCTATGGCGATTATTGAATTTGTAGAATAATATGAAAAATATTGAGAGAAAGGTTCATCAATTGGATGCTAGCGGCAAAATAGCCGGGCGTTTAGCTACGCAGATCGCCATGATTTTGCGCGGAAAAAATAAAGCCGCTTTTCGGCCTAATGTGGACGGCGGCGACGCGGTGGAGGTAATAAATTGCGCTAAATTAAAATTCAGCGGCAAAAAATTGGAGCAAAACGAATATATCTGGCATACTAATTATCCCGGCGGATTAAGAAAAAAGAAACTGAAAGAAGTTTTTCAGACCAAGCCCGAAGAAGTTTTGCGTCGGGCGGTTTGGGGCATGCTGCCTAAAAATAAATTACGAAGAGAAATGATTAAAAGATTGAAGTTAAAATAATTTATGGAAGCAGAAAAAAAGACAATTGGTAAAAATAAATTTATTTACGCCAAGGGCGCCAGAAAGACAGCGGTGGCTCAGGTTAGATTATACAAAAAAGGCAAGGGAGATTTACAAATTAACGATTTGGATTATACCAATTATTTCCGAACGGAAAATTTAAGGAAAATTTTTTTGGACGCTTTGAGGGTGGCGGGCCATCTTAAAGACGTGGATATAACCATTAAAGCCCATGCTGGCGGGCTGATGTCCCAAGCGCAGGCCTGCCGTCATGCTATCAGTCGGGCGCTGACGCTTTTAGACCCGGCATTGAGGCCGCTGTTGAAAGCGGAAGGATTTTTGACTAGAGACCCTCGAGTCAAAGAAAGAAAGAAGCCGGGATTAAAGCGCGCCAGACGCGCGCCACAATGGGCTAAACGTTAAAATACAAAATTCAAACCCCGCCATAGGCGGGGTTTTCAAACAGTCGTAAATTTTGTTTTGCAAACGCTCTTATGGCTTGATTTTGTTGCTAAATTTTTCAGCGCTGCCAAAATTACCAACAATACATTTAACATAAGATGTGGTTTTTGTTAGAATAAGGCCATGGCTGATTTATTAAAGTTGTTAAATTCAGAGCAACAAAAAGCAGTGACCCATACGGACGGGCCGCTGTTGATTGTGGCTGGCGCTGGCACCGGCAAGACCACGGTCATTTCCCAGCGGATTGGCTATTTAATCCAAGAGGTTGGTTGCCGGCCCGAAGAGATTTTAGCTTTGACTTTTACCGACAAGGCGGCCGGAGAAATGGAAGCAAGAGTGGACCAACTTTTACCATATGGCTATGTCGATTTATGGATTTCCACCTTTCACTCTTTTGCCGAAAGAATTCTGCAAGCGCACGCCTTGGAAATCGGATTATCTGGTGATTTTAAGTTGCTTAACACTACCAGCCAGTGGCTGCTCATCCGCCGGCATTTGGACAAATTAGCTTTGGATTATTATCGACCATTAGGTAATCCGACCAAATTTGTTCACGCCTTAATCAAACATTTTTCACGCGCTAAAGATGAAAATATCTCGCCGTCGGAATATTTGAATTACGCGGAGAATTTAAAAATGAATTCTGATTCAACGGAATTTGTCAAAACCATGATTGACGAGGCCGCCAGAAAACAGCTGTCCAAAAAAGAATTAAAGGAAGTTTTAAGCCAGGAGATAAACAAACAACTGGAGGTGGCCGACGCTTACCATGTTTATCAACAGCTGCTTTTGGACAATAATTTTTTGGATTTTGGCGATTTGATTAATTATACTTTAAAACTATTTCAGCAAAGAAAAAATTTACTGGCTCGGTATCGAACGCAATTTAAATATATTTTAGTCGACGAATTTCAGGACACGAATTACGCGCAATATGAACTCCTAAAACTTTTGGCCGCGCCCAATAACAACCTGACGGTAGTGGGCGACGACGACCAATCGATTTACAAATTCCGCGGGGCTTCCATCGCCAATATTTTGCAATTTAAAAAAGATTTTCCCCGGTCGCAAGAGGTTTTTCTGACCACCAACTATCGTAACCGGCAAAATATTTTGGATTTATCCTACGTTTTTATCCAACAGAATAACCCCGAGCGTTTAGAAGTAAAATTGGCGGCAGAAAAAAAGTTGTGTAAAAAATTGTCGGCGGCGACTAGCGGTTTGGCCGAGATACTGCATTTGCACGGGCAGACCGCGGCCGACGAAGCCGGGTTGGTGGCTAAAAAAATAATTAATCTTTATAATCAAAGCCAGGAAAACAGCTGGTCAGATTTCGCGATTTTGGTGCGCGCCAACAGTAGCGCCGATATTTTTACTTATGTGTTAAATCAGGCCAGAATTCCTTTTAATTTTGTGGCCTCCAAAGGGCTATACAGTAAGGACATTGTTTTGGATATTTTGGCTTATTTAAAATTGCTGGATAATTATCATGAAGGGCCGGCGCTATACCGGGTATTGTCTTGGCCGCTGTGGCAACTGTCCCAGGCCGAGGTGGTAAATTTTAATTATTGGGCCAAGCGCAAGGGTCAGTCATTGTATGAAATTTTGCGTCAGGCGGCTGTTTGGCCGGAAATTAGCGCGTCCACACAAAAAAAAGCGGCTAATGTTTTAGGGTTGATAGAAAAACACAGCCAGTTGGCTAAAGACAAAAAAACCACAGAGATAATTCAGGCCTTTTTGGCCGACACTGGCTATTTAAAAGAATTAACCAGCGCGGATACTGCCGTCAACCGGGAAAAACTCAATTATCTCAACCAGTTTTACAAAAAAGTCGGGGCATTTGAGAAAGAAAACCAAACAGCTTTACTGAAGGATTTTATGGAACTTATGGAATTGGAGCTGGCGGCCGGTGAAGAAGGAGGTTTGCAAAAAAATTGGGAGGAAGAAGGGCCGGATACGGTAAAAATCATGACTATTCACGCGGCTAAGGGGTTGGAATTTAAATATGTGTTCATCGTCAATTTGGTGGACAAGCGTTTTCCCTCGATCGGCAAAAACGACCCCATTGAACTGCCGGCCAAATTAATCAAAGAAGCCATCCCCGACGGCGATATTCATCTACAGGAAGAAAGGCGGTTGATGTATGTGGCCATGACGCGCGCCAAACAGGGCTTATATTTGACTTCGGCCGCTGATTACGGCGGCGCGAGAGATAAAAAATTATCACGATTTTTAACGGAGCTATCCCAGTACGGATTAGAATTGTCCAAAGAGTCGCGGCCGGCGGAAAAAGATAATTCTAAAAATGAACCAATGCCGAGTCGGCCGGTAATAAAAGAAAAAGCGGTCCTGCCAGCCAAATTTTCTTTTACGCAAATCAAGGCCTTTGAGAGTTGTCCTTACCAATACCGTTTTGCCCATATTCTGAAAGTGCCCACTAAGGGCAACAAAAATTTTTCCTTTGGCAAAACCATGCATGCCACCTTACAACAGTTTTTTCAGTTGATAAATACTCGGCGGGGGTCGGCTCAAGCCAGTTTATTTGGTGAAAAACAACAACTAAAAACCAGCCCAGATGAACTTTTAAAAATTTATCAAAAATGTTTTATTGACGATTGGTATGCCAGCCGCCGGGAAAAAGAGGAATACTACGAGAAAGGCCGGGAAGCGCTCAAGGAATTTTACCAAAAACACAGCGGCAGTTGGCCGGTAGCGCTTTATTTGGAGCATCCTTTCAATTTAAAGATAAAAGGCCAAAAGCAATCTTATTCTTTGTTTGGCGTGGTGGACAGAATTGACCGGCTGGGCGAGGGCCTAAAAATCGTGGATTATAAAACTGGCCAGCCCAAAACTAAACTGACCGCTGAAGAAAAAGAGCAGCTTTTGATTTATCAATTGGCGGCGCAGGCGGTTTTAAAAGAACCGGTTAAGGAGTTGGCGTTTTATTATTTGGAAAATAATCAGGAAGTTTCTTTTTTGGGATCGGCCAAGGAATTAGACAATCTGCAAGTTAAAATTATCGGCACTATAGAAGAGATAAAAAGAGGGGAATTTCCGCCTAAGCCCAGCCAGCTTTGTCATTATTGTGATTTTAGAGATATTTGCGATTATCGCGAAAATTGACAAAATAATATTAATTTATTATAAAAATATTATCATAAAAATAGCTAAAAATAGCTATTTTTTGTTATTTTTTCTAAAATACTATTGACAAATATTTTTATATATGATATAATAATAAAACGAGTAATTTAACAACTTAACCTTCAAAATCCTTATTGGGGGCGATGGCTTAGTCATCTAGGTTTATCGCCTCTGAAACAATAAGGGTTTTGAAAATTTAAAACAACAAGTTAGAGGAGGAAAGTATTTGGCCTTTGGCCACTTTAAGGGATTTTATCCTTTGGAGCAGCCGGCCTATAACGCTTTGGAAAAATCAGGTCACAAAACTTCACGCTTTGAGGGCCGTACGATTTTTCCGCTCATCCTCTATGTAGTTATTTTAAAAACAGGCGGGGGATTATCCCTGCCGCGATACGAAGGAGGCCGCTTGTCATCCCATGCTAAATTAGGGAGAGAGGCAAAGAAAAAATCGGCAATAATAAATACAAATAAAAATGGCCGTTTCTTTTTCAAAAACCTTATTCGTGTCGCGGTTGGAAGAATCTTACGAATTGACCAGTGACTAAACGACGAAAGGAGACACTGTGATGAAAAACGTTAAGAAGAAGCAGGCGGGGATTGGCAGTTTGTTCGTCATCGGGGGAATCGGCGGCTTGCTGGTGGTGGTAGTGGCGATGGCCGTCATTTGATCATTATGATACTTTAGGGCAACTCCAGAGGATTTGCCCGCTCACCCAAAACAATCTATAATAACACTTAGGTTGTTTGTGGTGGGCCAACAACAATCAAGTCCATAGGAAGGAGGTCCGATGACTGTACAATGCTGTGTTTGTCACCGGATCAAGGAGGGTGACAAGTGGGAGGAAGCGGCCGGTCTGGTTCTGGCCAGCCACACTTACTGTCCGAATTGCCTGGTGACGAAAGTCGGCAAGGCAATAATGAATGGTGAGATTAAGCCAGCCGCCTTGTCAACAAAGTAAGTTGAGTGGGTCGGTACGGCTTGTTCCTACACCTGACGGGCGAGAGTCGTCTCTGATTCTCGCCCACCTACCAGAAAAAATAACTCGTTTGTTTTTTCCGGCAGAATAAATAAAAATCGCTTGGCCAGAATATGGCCGGGCGATTTTTATTTATTTACAACGGCCGACTCTTGACAAAGCAAAAATATTTTTTACGGTCGGGATTTATGTTATAATTTTTTGTTGAGGGAAGGATAAACAGTTCAGTTTATGACAAGTCGCACTTAAGTAAGTTTTTTCTCCTTAGTGCTAGCTTGCGATATCCTGATTGCCTTCTCTAAATCCCGCCTGCGTGGCGGGATTTTTTATGGTGTGTTATAATTGTTTTGTATGACCTTACGACAACTGCTTTTAATCATGGCGCTGGCTACCGCGGTTTGCTGGTTGGCGTGGCTAGCCGTTTTATTCCAAGTGGACCCCACCGAAAGCGGCCCGTTTGGTTTAGGTTTGTTTTATTTGTGTCTGTTTTTAGCTTTGGCTGGCACTTTTTTCCTGTTGAGCTTTACTTGGCGCAAAATTTTTAGTAAATTTAGTTTGGAGTATAAAATTGTGGGCACTTCTTTCCGCCAGTCATTTTTTTTCGCTTTGATAGTGGTGGGACTGTTTTTTTTGCAGAGTCAAAATATGCTGACTTGGTGGAATTGGATTTTGTTGATTTTGGCGGTGAGCATAGTGGAGTTTTTCTTTTTAAGTTCTAGAAAAATGGTTTAGCGGGCAATAAACAAACATGAAAGCCAAGTTAGATCAACTAAAAAAAGAATTTTCCCGGTCGCTGAAAGCAGCAAAATCAGCGGCTGATTTGGAAATATTGGAAAATAAATTTTTGGGTCGTAAAAACGGCTTGCTGACTAATTTAATGAAAGGGTTAAAGGATGTGGCTAAAGGAGAAGTGGCAGAAATCGGCCAATTGGCAAATGAAATAAAAGTTTATATTGCTAATGAAATAGAGGTTTTAAAGGCTAAATTAGCCGGTTCAGACCAGCTGACTGATTTTGATTTTTCTCTGCCGGGTAAGATTATGGCAGTGGGACATCTGCATTTAGTGACCGAGGCCATTAGGGAAATTTCTTCCATTTTTGAAGGCATCGGTTTTGAGCGGGTGAAGTATCCAGAAGTGGAATGGGATTATTATGCCTTTGAGTCGCTTAATATGCCCACAGATCATCCGGCGCGTGATGAATGGGAAACTTTTTTTATTGACCGAGAGGAAGTAAATAAAAAATACGGCAAAAGAATTTTAACGCCGCATACTTCTTCGGGACAGGTGAGGGAGATGGAGAAAGGTAATTTACCGATCAGGATGATGAATATTTCCAAGACTTACCGCCGACAAATCGACGTCTCGCATACGCCCATGTTTCATCAATTTGAGGGCTTGGTAATTGATAAAGATATTAATATCACGCATTTAAAAGGCACGATAGATTATTTTGTTAAAAAATTCTTTGGAGCCGACAGGACGATTCGGTTACGGCCACATCATTTTCAGTTCACGGAGCCGAGTTTTGAAGTGGATATTTCTTGCGGTTTGTGCCACGGTACAGGAAAACTAGATGATGGCTCGGCGTGCCGCATGTGCAAGCAGGGTTGGCTGGAGCTGGCTGGCGCTGGCATGGTGCATCCCAATGTTTTGAAGTTTGGCGGAATTGACCCAAATAAATATAGCGGGTTTGCTTTTGGTTGGGGAGTGGAAAGGTGCTATATGATGAAATTGGGATTAAATATTGATGATATTAGATTGTTGTATAAAAATGATTTGAGATTTAATGTGCAGTTTTAGAGGTTGTTTTTACTTTTTTTTCTAGAAAAGAAAAAGCTAACAAAAAGAAAAGTCGCTCGCTTAATGAAAATTTTGCGTTCCAGGTAAAATTCTAACAAAATTTTCATAGGCTCGCAATTAGATACCATAATTTGAAATTTTATTAGAAATTAGGATTTAGAAATTAGAAATTATGAACCTCAATATTTCCTACAACTGGCTAAAGTCGTATGTGAAGACAAATTTGTCAGCGCCAGATTTTGCTAAAAAAATTTCTCTGGCTGGGCCGTCGGTTGATCATATTAATGAAATCAAACCGGATTTTGAAAAGGTTGTGGTTGGACAAATTATAAAAATAAACCAGCATCCAGATGCAGATAAACTGCAAGTCTGCGAGGTTGATATTGGCAAAGAAAAACTGCAAATTATTTGCGGCGCGCCCAACATCCAAGAAGGCCAGAAGGTGCCGGTAGTTTTGGTTGGCGGCAGAGCGGGGGATCTAACAATTAAAGAAGCCAAAATTAGAGGCGTAGAAAGTTTTGGTATGATGGCTAGCCAAAAAGAGTTGGGCTTAGGGGAAGATCATAGTGGAATTTATATTTTGCCGGATTATACGCAAGTCGGCTTGCCGCTGGAAAAAGTAATGCCAGCCGAAGATACGATTTTTGACATGGAGGTGACTTCTAACCGGCCGGATGCTATGTGCGTAATCGGTGTAGCGCGAGAAGCGGCGGCGATTTTAAAAGAGAAATTTCTTTATCATCAGCCCAAACCAAATTTGGGAGTAAGGGGCGAAGAAAAGAAGCTCTCGGTCAGCGTCAAGGAGCCAAAATTATGCCCACGTTATCAAGCCATTGTGATGAGCGATGTTTTAGTTGGGCCGTCGCCACTGTGGATGCAACAGCGACTGCTCTCAGCTGGGCTCAGACCGATTAATAATCTGGTTGACATCACTAATTATATTTTATTGGAGTTCGGACAGCCGATGCATGTTTTTGATTACGATAAACTAAAAGGCCGTCAAATCACTGTGCGGCTAGCCAGAAAAGGAGAAAAGATTTTAGCTCTAGACGGGCAAGAATATGAGTTGAAAGAAGATAATTTGGCAATCACTGACACTGATGGGCCGATAGCGGTGGCTGGAGTTATGGGTGGTGAACTTTCCGCGGCTACTATTAACACTCAAAATATCGTCTTTGAGTGCGCCAACTTTGATCCGGTCTCTATTAGATCCACGGCCAGAGCCCTAAATTTGCATTCAGAGAGCTCTGATTTATACGAGAAGGGAATCAGCCCCATAAATGTAGAAGCGGCCCTGCTACGAGCCATAGAGTTGGCTCAAGAGTTGGCTGGAGCCAGGGTAACAAGCAAAATTATAGATATAAACAATTACAAGTATAAAACTAAAGAATTGAAGCTTAAGCCGGAGAGTGTCAAAAAAGTTTTGGGGGTAGAAATAAAAGCGGCGGAGATAAAGGAAACTTTGGAAAACTTGGGTTTTAAGGTTGCCGCCAGTAAAGGAGAATTAAAAATCACTGTTCCTTTTTGGCGTGATCGCGACATGGAAGGCGAACATGATTTGGTAGAAGAAGTAGCGCGGATTCACGGCTATTATAATTTACCGACAAAACTGATGAATGGTGATATCCCAAAAAACTTTTCTGCCAACAGGGAGTTTTATTGGCAGGACAAAGTTAAGGATATTCTGGTTGGCTTTGGACTGGCAGAAATTTATACCTACTCGTTTATTTCCGAAAAACAAATTACTAATTACGATCTAAATCCGGCAACGCATTTAAGAATTGCCAATCCTTTAAGCGCAGATTTTGAATATTTAAGAACTTCGCTTCTGCCAGGAGCGTTGTCTATAATTTCTGAAAACAGCGGCTTTTTTCCAGAAGTAAAATTGTTTGATTTATCCAATGTTTACTTGCCGATTAAAGACAAGGACCTGCCATTAGAATTGCCAAAATTATTAATAATCGTATCCAATAAGAATACGGCGACGGCTCTAAGTGATGTCAAAGGAATTTTTGAGGGACTTTTGAAAAAGTTAAACATTACAGCCGTAACTTTCAAGCGGAACAGTAATGAGGTAAAAGTTTCTATAAATGGCGATGAGGTTGGTTTGATGGGAATGGTTAATAAAAAAATAGTCAGCAATTTTGGCGTTAAAAGTAGTGTAGCTTTTGCAGAAGTTGATTTTAAGGCGCTGGCCGGCCAAGCCAAAAGCGCTCCGGCTTATCAGCCGATTCCCAAATTTCCGGCGATTGAGTTGGATTTGTCAATGGAGATAGACAATGTCGTGACTTTTGCTGAAATTTCCAATATTGTCTCTGATGCTGGCGCACCACTGGTTGAAAAAATTGAATTTTTGTCGGTCTATCAAGGCGAGGGCGTGGCTTATGGCCATAAGGCGCTGGCCATTAGGATGATTTACCGCGATCTTAACAAAACATTAGAGTTGGCTGAAGCGCAAAAAACGCATGATAAAATTGTGGCCGCGCTGAAAAAAGAGTATAATATAAAAGTGAGGTAATTTCTAATTTTCAAGCTCTAATTTCTAATAAAATTTCAAATTTTAGAAATTAGGATTTAGAAATTAGAAATTAACTATTTATTTCCATGCTTAACACTTCTCAAGACCTGTTTTGGGTCGCATTGGCTTTCGCTATTTTTTGGATTGGTGTTGCCGCCGGTTTCGGCTGTTTTTATCTGGCAATGATTTTGCGAAATATTTGGCGCATCAGCGAAAGTGTCAAGAAAAAAATACAAGCTATGGACAAGGCAGTCGCTGCTTTCAAAGGCAAGGTGGAAAATACTGCCAGCTATGTGCCGCCGTTGATTGAGGGCGTGACCAAAATTGTGGAAGCCATCGGAGAAAAAAGAAAAAACAACCAAAACAATAAACGAAAGAAAAAATAAAATATGATTGCGACCATCGCATTAACGCCGATTTTTGGCAAACCAACCATTATGTACGGCGGCTTAATCACTCTAATTCTACTAGTAATAACCGCTGTTTATGCTTGGGGCGGGGTCAGAGGTTATTGGCGGTTTTCCCTGAAGTGGCATGCCAGTTTGGCTGGTTTGACTATTGTTTTTGCTTTATTTCACGGACTGCTAGGGTTGGCCATGGCTTTTGGGTTTTAAAAAATGCTTCAATAACCGGGCAAACCGGTTGTTTTTTTATTGCCATTGCCTTTTCTAGCTGATTTTTGTAAAATATAAACATCTTAATATTTTTTATTTTATGCCTAGCGACACAAAAAATCATTCCGACTTAGATGAAAAAAAGATGCGTTTGAAGAGGCTGGAAAGTATTAAAAAATCAGGCGTAAATCCTTATCCAGAAAAGTTTGAAAAAATCAACTCTCTGACGCAATCTAAAGCTGCTAAAGAAGGGGCTAAAGTTAAAACCGCCGGTCGAATCATGACTATTCGCGTGATGGGCAAAATTATTTTTTGCCACTTGCAGGATTGGAGCGGCAGAATGCAGATAGTATTAAATCAGCAGGAAATTGGCGAGAAAAAAATTGACTGGTTTGTCGATCATTTTGATTTGGGAGATTTTATCGGCGTGGAGGGAGAAATCTTTACCACCAAAAAAGGTGAGATTTCAATTTTAGTAAAAAATTATGAATTTTTAGGTAAAGCCCTGCTGCCTTTGCCAGAAAAATGGCACGGATTAAAAGACGAGGAGACGATATATCGCCAGAGATATTTAGATTTGACAATGAATGAGGAATCAAAAAAGCGTTTTCAGTTTCGCAGTGATTTTATTCGTGTCATCAGAGAGTTTTATTGGCAAAAGGGCTTTATGGAAGTGGAAACCCCGGCATTTCTACATCAAGCGACAGGCGCCATGGCCACGCCATACCAAACCCACAATAATGCTTTGGATATTGATTTGTACCTGCGCATTTCCCACGAATTGCCGCTAAAAGAGTTGGTTGTCGGCGGGATGGAAAAAATTTTTGAGCTCGGCAAAGCTTTTCGCAACGAAGGCGTGGATCCTTCTCATTTGCCAGAACATACCCACTTGGAGCATTATTGCGCTTATTGGAATTTTGAAGATAATATCAAGTTTACAGAAGCGATGTTTGATTATATTTTTGACCAATTAAAATTGAACCGACAAATTGAGATAGAAAACAGAGAAGGCAAAAAGCAAAAAGTTGATTTTTCAACTCCGTGGCCAAGAGTAAATTTTATTGCCATGATCAAAACTGACACCGGAATTGATATTGATAAATTTGACGATGCCAAAGAATTGCTGCCAGCGATAAAAAAACAAAAAATAGAGTTTGAGGGTATGAAAAATATGAGTTTGTCGGGGCTGGTGGATAATTTATATAAAAAAGTTTCCCGGCCAAAAATAATTGGCCCAGCGGTGTTATATCATTACCCTAAATATTTGCAGCCGCTAGCGCGAACCAGCGATCAAAATAAAAATATTGTGGATCAATTTCAACTAGTGGTAAATGGCTGGGAAATCGTTAAAGCCTATTCTGAATTAGTTGATCCGCTTGACCAGAAAGAGCGTTTTGAAGAACAAAAAGCCGCCAAAAAGAAAGGGGCCGCAGAAGCAATGGAGGGGGATGATGAGTTTATTACTGCCCTGGAGCATGGCGCGCCGCCGATTTCTGGCTGGGGCATGGGCATAGACCGGGTAGTGGCAATATTAACAGGCCAAAACAATCTGCGGGATATAGTGTTGTTTCCGCTGTTAAGACCGAAAGAATAAATACCCATTTTAGTTTGTATGAAAAAAATTTTTATAGCACTAAGTATCATTTTTCTGCTGATTATTATCACTTTTGGAGTTTTTTATTTTTCAAATAGCTCATCGTTACTTTGTTCTATAATTAGAGGTGATTATCGTTGTACTTATGGTTGGGGAAAACATTGTGCTTGTACATTACGATATATAGACGGCGGAAAGCCATGTACAAGTTCAAGTCAATGCACAAGTAAAATGTGTACATTGACAGCAGCACAACTTAAACAACTAGGGTATGATGTGTATCCAAACTCAAATGAGACAAATGCGGCTGGTAATCATAGAAATTGTTTTCTTAAAGAAATAGACCAATTACCTAATGATATAGGACAAACCGGGGAATGCCAAACATTTCCATTAGATATTTTTAGTTGGGGTTGTGTGGGAGTTTTAAATGATGGCAATGTTAAATTTAAATGCGGTTGCGCAGTTCAATAAAATAATTTTAAATTAAATTTTATGAAAAAACTCTCTTTGCTTTTTGCGGTTATTTTCATAATGGTTGTTCTAGCTGGCTGCGGCCAAACGATTTCCAATATTTCTAAAAGCATTGACATGGGTCAAGCGGCCAAAAAAGTTACAAAAAATAGTACTGATTTAAACGCTGTTTCCTCGGATGAAAATATTGAAAGCATTTTTACCATTATGAATTATCGGGGGAGCGAGGAAGAAAACAATCGCATGAAAGCGGCAATAAAACAAGGTGCGGAAGACGGCAAAGCGCTTAGTGAATTAAATAAAAATTTGGTGACAACCAAAGATTTGGGCGCCGGCTATATGCTGGGCTATACTTTTGGTTGCAAAGCCGCCACGAGCGACGAAGCTAAGTGTGAAACAGAGCTGAATCAAAAATATTTGACGATTATGACCGAGGAGATGCAAAAGCAAATCCCAATTCAAAATTAAAGTAACAAATATGCTGGATATCAAGCAACTTAGAGAAAATACCAAAAAAATAAAAACAGCGTTGTTAAAAAGAATGGATCAAAGCGTTTTGGAATCGACTTTGGCAAAGATTTTGGAATTGGATGAAAAGCGCAGGGGATTATTGCAGGCCTCGGAAGAAATGAAAGCCAAACGCAATCAGCAATCCAAAACCAAACCCACCCCAGAGATTATAAAAGAAATGAAAAAATTAGGCGAGCAAATAAAAGGATTAGAAATAAAATTAAGTGAAGTGGAGGAAGCGTTTAATACAGCCATGGCCGAATTGCCCAACCTTCCAGCCGATGATGTCCTGCCTGGAGGCAAGGAAAACAATAAAGTAGTAAAAATTTTTGGTAAGAAACCGGAATTTAAATTTGAACCAAAGGATCATGTGAAATTAGCCACAAATTTAGGATTAATAGACTATGAGAGGGGAGTAAAGATGTCTGGTTCTGGCTTTTGGATTTATAAAGGTCAAGGCGCGCTGCTGGAGTGGGCCTTGCTTAATTATTTTTTGAGTTTTCATATAAAAAATGGCTACACTTTTATTTTACCGCCATACCTTTTGACCGAAAAGTCGGCTTATACTTCGGGGCATTTGCCCAAGTTTAGAGATGACTTATTTTGGACACAAGACGCGCTTTGCCTTAACGCCACCTCGGAAATGATGCTGGGCAATTACCACCGCGATGAAATTTTGGAAGAGCGGGAGTTGCCGCTTAAATATTGCGCTTATTCCGCTTGTTTTCGCCGTGAGGCCGGTTCTTATCGCCAGGAAGAAAGGGGAATGGTGCGCGGCCACCAATTTAATAAAATTGAGATGTTTCAATTCACTAAGCCAAATGATTCTTGGAAAGCTTTTGATGAATTAGTCAAAAATGCCGAGAAACTGGTTGATGGATTGGGGCTTCACTTTCAGACCGTGCAGCTGGCGGCTCAAGACGCTTCGGCGGCCATGTCAAAAACAATTGACATAGAGGTATGGATACCTTCCATGGAAATTTACAAGGAAGTTTCCTCGGCCTCCAATGCTTTGGATTATCAGGCGCGGCGAGGCAATGTGCGATATAAAGATTCTAGTACGGAAAAGAATGAATTTGTTCATACGCTCAATGCTTCTGGCTTGGCCACTAGCCGCTTGTTTCCGGCCATATTAGAACAGTATCAACAAAAAGACGGCTCGGTTTTAGTACCCAAGCCGTTACAAAAGTATTGCGGTTTCAAAAAAATTACGCGTTAATTTTAACAAAATAAACGGCCAGACGTTCAAAGTCTGGCCTGTTTGGCGACAATTCGGCGGTCAGGAATGGACCACTTCTGACAATCGGCGCCGATTGTGACTTTCGCGGCTGGCGTTTCCGCCAATGGCGTGAATCGCGCTTTTGACTCGCAGAGCCCGATTCTCCGGCGACCGGCCAATATGCGGCCCCGCACCCAAGCACCCCTGGGATCGATTTTGAGCGCTTCGGAGGAAAGGAAGAAAATCAATGATCGTTCCTTGACGGCCGAACTCTTCCTCCACTTCGCAATGAATCGGGTCGGTGGCGAGTTTTTGGGCGATTTTGCCGCTCGCCAAGTCATCATGGGCCTCTTTAATAGCGGCCAAAACTTCCTCGTAGGTAACCCCGAACTCCCGCAGATCCTTGGCCAGGCGCGAAATATCGTCGTCATTGCCCCCAAAAGCCGTTAGAAATTTCACCTCCTCAAGCACTTTTTGTTTTTCGAGTTCTGGTCCACCTTCCACCATGGCTGAATTTCCTTTCTTGGATGTTAATGGTTTAATTGTCGCGGTAACAGAACAAAATGCTGATTATATTATATACTATAATTAAATTTTTGTCAATTTAAAAATCATGTTTAGCCGGCAACATTTTTTTAAAAACAAATTGAATGTTAAAAA
>Ga0233423_10000557_pt1 | contig 19357 bp, 10 predicted proteins | sample Watercolumn_Mata_FD_180713 | JGI IMG/M metagenome (GOLD analysis project Ga0233423, IMG submission 180713) | Freshwater microbial communities from Lake Matano, South Sulawesi, Indonesia - Watercolumn_Matano_2014_112_MG | ecosystem: Environmental > Aquatic > Freshwater > Lake | place: Indonesia...
GAACATTTGGAACCATTGTACTGTAATTTGGATTTTTCCATTCTTTATCCAGATGCAGAATATAAAAGCCTGTTGATGCATTTACCACGGGGGAACATTCACATGGTTTTAAACGAAATGCAGCTTGTTCGATTGGTGCTTCTGCTTCACCCCAGGATAATGTCGCCGTATCGCGAATTGAAGCTATCGTTGAATCAACCTGAAATCGGTTGAATCGTTTACAATTTCCTAGTTCTTTCCTTATGAAGGCTGCATCAGAGCTATCATCAAAAAAGAGGAACGAAATAAATAATTGACGCTCTGCATCAATAGTGGCTTTTTGAATTTCTGTGCTAGATACTTTTACTTTCTCTTGAATTTGCTCACGGTAGAGTTGGTCACGCACCAGATTCTTCTTGATTTGATAAAGTGCCTTTTGTACTACACTATCCTCAGTCAGCTGACGTGCTTCTGCTTCTTGAGCAAGAAGTTTTTCTGCAACCAGAGAATATATAAAGAGTAATTTGGATTCTTCAATATTTGAAGATCTCGATCGAAGCTGACTCGGCAAGAGTTCGAAACGTTCTAAAAATTCCCTTTCGGTTATATAAAGCCCACCGACCTTTGCTAAAACCGGTTCGTTGGTTTGAACAGCTTGCGCGCCGCATAATGAAAAACCAACTAGTAGAAAGATTATTGAGGTGAGATATTTATGCATTTTAAACGAAAGGAAGGATCTGGTAAATAGATAAGGATTCCAGTTTAAATATTACGGGTAGAAATATTTCACTCTTAACCACAATCCTCTCACTTAAAAATTTTGGTGTCACAGTATTAACCATGACACCAAAATCGATTTTAAAAAGAAATCCTACCTGTTGATTCAATGAATCCTACTTCATGAGAACCATCTTCCTGGTGGACACAAAACTACCCGACGTAATCTGGTAGAGATAAATTCCAGAAGATAATTTTGATGCATCAAAAACAACAACATGCTTTCCAGCGTCTTGTTTTTCACTCACCAACGTCGTTACAACTTGACCTAATAGATTGAATACTTTCATTGTCACTAAACCTGATGTTTGAATTTCATATTCAATCTTTGTTGATGGATTGAAAGGATTAGGATAGTTCTGGTTCATACTGTAATTGAAAGGAATGAGCGTTCCAACTTCAACACCTGTTGGTGTTTGGTTCGTATAATCCCAAGCATTATAGAAAAGTGGATCGATACTTCCGAACTGTGATGCGAGAGTAAAAGTAGGATTTGCATCACTAATATTCTCAATATGATTATTACCGAAGCCACCTTCATTATCGCAGCCAAAGATACCAAATTTAAATTCCTTGCCTTTAACAGCACCGAGTGTATCTAGCCACTGTAATGAATAGATTGTATCTCCCGCAATCAAATCTCCATGTGTTCCATCGTCCCACATTTTGCATGTATCTATTAACCTGCGATCAGCACCCCACGCACCTCCAACATCCCAACCACCTACTGCAGGGCCATTCATCCACATTCCACAGAGAATAACACTATCCGGATCATTGATGACGTAATTCGTAATATTTGTTGCAACAAGTGGAGTTCCCTTTTTCAATTGGTATATCGCAGGGCGAACATCGCAAGTATATGTTACAAGAACTGGTTGTACAATTGCTTTTGTATTACGGAACCTGGGCATTCTGCGCTCGCTCGTTGTCGAATAAACCGTATCTCGCACTACCATTGCATTTGCATCGGTTACAATTCTACGTTTTTCTGCTGTTGCGGTTGCTCCTGGATTATTGAAGTTATAATAGATTTCCCTTACTTCTCCACTCTTGGGTACTCTGTAATATTGATAATAGAGAGGCGTTCCAAGTCGTGTAGTTATATTATCTATTGCTTGATATTTCGATGATGAACCAACTCTTGTCATCCTCTTTTCACGCACTGATACAGCACTAGACACATAACCTGTACGAACAACAAGTGTATCCTGATATGTAAATCCATTCTCAGAAATCGCCTGAGCAAGATCAGCGCGGAAAGTCATTTGTACTACGTCGGTTCCGGAAAATGGCGGTATTGGAGTATTTTGCCACCACTTCCAGTAAAGAGTAGTATCATCCATTGTTGACTGGAATAGGAAGAATCGGTTTTTACCCGGTATTACATCGGGTGCATCAGCTATATTCGTTTCCCAAGACGGACTTGCTGTTGGATCATCGGCAAGACCATGTATGACAAATTTATAAAGAACAGTATCGCCAGTTGAGCTTTTGGGGAATTTCACAACTCCTGACCAAAAGTGTGTTCCATCATACGAGCTCTGACCATTGTTTCCATGTAACTTTTCTTGAGTCAGGAAAAATGTTGAGTTCCAGGATAATGGCGGTTGACTTCCTCGGACTCCCATTTTCATACCTTTGCTGCTAAATCCTTCATTTGATTGCATATTAACACGAAACATCACTGCAACACTATCCTCTGAAGGAATGAACGGCTTCCATAATTGAGGTGCTACTGTTCGACCGTTTACATATTGAACAGGTATAGTTGTGTCTTTATTCCCATCATAAGGACCAAGATTTAAGCTTCGATTTCCACCAAGTATACCATCTGAAAAACCATTTTCCCAACCATTATCGATAGAAGTAATTGTATCTTTAGGATTTGTGAAAAATTTGTAGGGTCGGATCGAAGTATCACCACGGCTTAATAAAAATTTTGCAGTAGCACTCCAATAATCACCACCTATGTTAGTTGCGAACACCTTTGATTTTTCCGTCCAAAAGAGTGGACCATCATCGGTAGTACTGCCGCGTATCTGTACTGAAGATGTAGGTTTCAACGTATCGGGTACAGTTGAAGTATTGATTAAAAATGTTACAGTTACAGTGTCTATAACAGCCGACGTATTATTGGGGCTTTGTGCAATGACAGCAGACACCAGGAATAGTATGCACATTACTATTAAAAATGTAATTCTGGTTATCATATTTAATCCTCCTATCTTATTTAATAAAGATATTAGTTGTTTAGTCGTATACAATTTGATCTTCTTTTTCGTTTTATATTTTAACTATTTTACTATCTACTTAGAACGATATCGCAAGTGATAGGGTATTAATATTCCCCAGGCGTCCAAATTTCTGATAGGCATAATTCACTTCTAATCCTATTCCAACTGATTGCTCATATTTCAATCCTCCGCCCAAGGTCATTCCCTCTTCTGACTCCTTTTGAAAGAGCGATTTATAACCAGCACGGATACAAACAAGATTCATTAGAATAACTTCTGCACCCACATTAACAACTTCTGTATTATCACTTGGACGCATCGCATCGCACTCAACTGTCACTAACGAAAAATCGTTTTTCAGAACATCAATTGCTACTCCAACTCTGAAAAACAAAGGAATAGGCCAGGGATCTGTCGTTAGTTCTGCAACATTGAGTTTATTAGAACCGGCATTTCCGGGATCTATATCGATTACTTTCTTCAGGTCACGTCCGTTCATCGTCATATCACCACCAAAATTTGAGATGGACATACCAAGTCGCATATCATAGAAACCTGTCACAAAAAGCAATCCGACATCGAAGGCAAATGTACTTGCAGATTCGTTCCAAATTCTCTGGCTTATGTATTTGAAAGAACCACCCATGGAGAACCTATCTGTTAGATTACGCGAATATGATAGGGCTACAGCAAAATCTTGAGCAGACCAGCGTTCTCCTGTTCCTTCAGGATTTTCTGGCGTAGTTACATCTTCCTCTCCATAGCTCAGTTGTGTAATACTCATCCCGACGGCATTAGTACCGTCAAGATTTAACATTGCGCCAAACCATCGGAATTTTGATTCAACAAGCCAGTCGGTTGTCGAGACGAGAATCTCATTTTTCCGTGATTGTGCAAATCCGCCAGGGTTATAATAGATCGAGCTCACATCATTTCCACTCGCGACCGATGTGCCACCCATTCCAATAGATCGTGCGCCAACCGGAATACCTAAAAATTGTGCGGCAGTAGTTCCAATTTTTGTTTGCGCAAATAAATCGGCAGATGCAATCATCCAGATTGTAAAATATACACCAAGAATTCTAATAAGTAATTGATTTGTTCGATTCATGGTCATCTCCGATTACTTTATTATTGCAAATTTTCCGGTTTTCGAACCGATTCGTGACTCTACAACATAAAAATATACACCGTATGCAATATCGAGATTTTCTTTCGTTTTCATATTCCACGAAACATGCCCATCTTCGATGTTGCCATCGTGATATAACGTTATCACATGATCACCACGCGATGTATAGATGTGGATAGTGGCATTCGCAGGTAAATGAATAAAATCAATTCGTCGAAGTCTCCCACTAGTTACACTGGGCGGGAGCGGCAATTCTAATGTCGATGCCGATACATATGGATTGGGAACAACTCTAATTCGTGAAAGTGCTGATTGTGTAATCGAGACATTATCGGTTGTTGGTTTCGAAGTTGAAAATGTCAGTGTATCACCCTGTTGAAAAGGTTTGGATGTAATAATACGTAGAGTATCGTTTGTATGATAAGGGATAATATTTCCATCATCCGAGTCAAAGAATAATTCCCATGAATAGCTGTAACCTCCGCGAGGATCCGTTTCATACAAGAAAATATCGTCCTTTGGAGAAAGTCTACCGCGTGATTCAAAATTTAATGTTGTATAACTAAATTTGACGTATGTTTTTTTCGTTCTATTATAAATTCTGAAATTCGTTGGTACTGCATCTGAACCTAGTTCTGGATCTGCATACGAAGTATCGATGAATTGTGTAGAATCAAATTGGATTTCATAATCACAAGGATTTCTAAAACCTCTCACTAACGGTTGTCCAAATTCATCGTATAATTCGATAGGGAACATTATGAATCGATATTTAAATTTTGTGCTTATCCATCGAGATAACGTGTCAATAACATCAACCGACCAAAGATTATTAAAAACGAGCTCAACTCCATCGAAAACATCGGAATCTTTACTATCTGTGACGAAAGGTGTTCCCCTAATGTATTTGCTTTGATATACCGGATAGTATTGATAAGTCATCGTATATTCACCAGGAGGGAATGAACCGCTATACGCTCCTCGAATTTGCCCTGTCTTGGTATTAATTTTATATAGTGTGTTCGGAACAATGTTTCCCTGTGCATCATATACAGTAATTGTCCCTGGAATTAAATTCTTCCTCTGTAAAGCTACAACAACAGTATCAAGTGATGTGATGGTATCTTTTATTTCACTTAAATCTTTTACACTATAATTCACAGTTAACCGATCCCATTCTGTTGAATCAGCTAAATCCTTCAAGAGATTATTATTATTATCTGCATTATCGACCTGTGTATCTAAAAATTCTACTCGATACTGATGTCCAGTAGTTTTTGTTTCATCAACAATGTGAAAATAAATATCCCCAGTCCCCACACCTGATATATGGTCTAACAAGATCCCATCTGCAGGTCTCAGATAATCTAGCGTCTTTGCATTTGGTGTGACCATCGCACAGTTTTGACCCAATTCAACTTCACCCGAAGGTCCGATTTTAATACTGATTTTATTTTCCGCCGGGAGAATTTCCAAGTATTCATCTCCCTTGTTATAGGCGACCAATGCATAATAATATTTCCTACCGTTTTGGACTGAGCTGTCAACATAGCTGTGTTCAATGCCATTATCTTCACCGAGATAATACGCATATCCTGAAATATCATTATATAACTGCCCTGTGGTATGAAAATACCCTTTTACACCGTTGATCAAATCGAATTGTTTTAATGGGCGATAACCTCTTGCAGTACCAAATCCATCGGTGACAGTTTTGATATCTTTAAATGTCGGATCTGTTGATCGATATAGTTTGTACCCTTCGAAAGTTTTGGTTTGCAGCACAGGATCGATTGTTTCTTCTGCCACTCGGTCCCAGTACAGTGTTACATATTTGTCACCAGGTATGGCAGTTAATGTTGGCAAATCTGGTTCTTTTGGGAACTTATAGTTTGCGTCGTATATCTTTTGGACAGTCCGCTTATTCTTTATCAGGTCTGCGACATCGACTTCATAGCCCTGTTGTTTTCCTCCTCCAAATACCAGAGCAAGTGAAAGTCGCTCAGTCTTTTTAGCTCTAAGTGGAAAGTAACCGGAGCCATAAATAAAATCGCCATCTGCACCATCAATTGGTCTATTATTTTGAATAACATTTGGTACATCAAAGAAGCCAGGAGCAAGATACACCCACATAGTATCTTTATCTCCCATACGGAAGTTACCTGCTGGAGTAAAATAGTAGAAACTGGTCAATCCGATTTGATCGGATTCATTCACATCAGTTTTATCCATTCTCGATTCACCAGGCAAACCAGTATCGTTACCATTATCATCGTAACCTGATGTCGGTAAACCATCGCCCTCGCCATAATCTCCAGTATTGGGTGTACCATCTAGACCATTATCATCCTTCAAAATGTTCCAATTTTTATTGTTGTCGATTCTGTCATCCCTGCGTTCATCAATCATGCTGTATGTATCGATTCCTATCCCGTTAAAATAGTCGACATAGGCAACTGGTCGTAACATATCAAAAAGGACCGTTCCTTCTTTTGTTCTCTTCACTTGACGATAATGGAGATAGTAGTTTTCATCAATGATACCATCATAATCATTATCTACTCCATCATATGCATTAGGATTAACGATTTCTTTTCCCTTTTGAATAACAATATTGCCTTCAATAACCGATGTTATTCCTGGTTTTATCCATTGTGTTAATCCTCTTGTTGTGACTATCACCGAGTCGCCAAATGGTACTGATGGGATGGTGTACACATATCGACTATAATCATCATTTATTAGTACGATTTGTTCACCAGGCATAAGAATGTTAGATGAATTTAAAGTATCAAAACTTGCTGGTAAAAATTTTGGCGCTAATCGACCTGTTGCTGACGAATCTGCATCAGCGTCGTTGTCAATCCCATCATAAGGATTGCCCGGACTTTCCAAGAATGCATAACCAATAAGACCAACTCCACTCGATGGAGTTGGCTGCCAGTAAGGATCACCTATTCTAAGGCCACGAATTCCTTTCCAATCTCCTGTATAGGTCAAATTTTCCCTAACGTCGAAAAAAGACCAGTCGTCGCGGTATTCACCAAAATCTTCAGTTGAAGTTATTCCCACATATGTGCCAACAAGCATCCCAAACACAGCCCTATCATAATTGGTAGTACTGGTGTTTGTAATCTCATAAAGCCAAAAGATATTATCCTGAGCAAGAAATTGCGCCCATTGCATTGCTCTTACTTTCACTACCAAGCCGAGTCCATTCCTGTTAGGATCATTTGAATCTGGTTTAAACACAACTCCTAAAGGATTATTTACAGAATTGTTAAATCGTTCATCATTGTTATCATCCATAACAAAATATGTCTCGAGGCTGGCATCAACTTTCTTGCCGCTATATCCGTTCCATGATCCAGGCCATCCAGGATCACTTGGATCTAACATCTTATCGGGCCATGTGGGAGGATATGATGTCTTATCATCGCTCATCGCAACTTTCTCTTTAGTTGCGTTGAAATATCCAGCTTGCGGTTCAAATGTCCAATATTTTCCGGTCCGAGGATCTGTATCAGTTAAAAGCGTTGGACGATTCACTGGACAAGTAGCAACAGAGTGAAACACAGCGTTTGGTTTCTGAACCCATTGTCCGCCAATGAATGCAGAATCATATTTTACTTCTGCACCAACCAACGGACTGACATCACCGAGGTATCCATTATTTGGATATTTCCATGAGCCACGATATCCTTTTTCAGCCGGTTGTCCAATGACCCCCCAATTTCCAAAGACAGTTTGTACTTGGTTGCCATTCATAATAGCATTACGTCTGTATGTACGACCACTCGGTTGTTGTGTTTGTCCGAGGATGGAAGAGAAAGTGCAAATAAAAATTGTTATGAGCGAAACGATCCGAGTTAGTATTTTCATGATTAGAACTCCAGGTTCATGCCGAATTCAATTCGTCGAGGTTCCGAATACATATCACCATTTCTATAATACTCTGATGCAGAATTTACGAAAAGACGTGTTGCACTGGCCACTGATTCATACAAAGAGTAATCTGCCCGACCGGTTTCGTCATAAACCCTCCGTTGATTCCGCGTATCGAAAAGATTAAATACTCTCACATAGAAGAGAAGCTTCACAGGGCTTAATTGCAACTCATAATATGCTCGAGCATCACAGTTAAAATATTCTGGTTTCGTTTGGCTATTTGTGACCATTGTGGAAACCATCACCGCACTTCCTCCAAATGATCTTGGAGTATATGGCAGACCAGATCCATATTGCATTATGGAACTAATTCCCCATGAATCACCAGCATAGTTCATCGAAAGGTTAAGTGTATGACGTTGATCCCAGTCAAGTGGAACCATTTGAACTTCAGGTAACGCTCCGCCAGCTCTTGCATTGCGCGCTTGTTGTGGATCCGAGGCAGTTCCAGAAGCAACCTGATATGTATAATCGACACGTGCTGAAAAACCAGCGATAAATTTCTTATCGAGAGTCAATACTATTCCTCTCACCATACCAAAATCACTATTCGAGTATTGATAATAACTTCCACCTCCAAAGACATGAATATTATCTCCCTGCGAACCTGTCAATCCTCGTATGTCGCGCATATATGCGGTAGCATCAAAAGCAATATCCTCGGTCAATTGTTGCTGCACACCAATCTCTGCACTAACCGTTTGCTCGGGTTTAAGATTTGCGTTCCCAACGATTCCCATATTTTCTGAAGTTACTTGTGAAAGTTTCCAACGTGGATTGTCATAAAGCCGCTCGAATCTTGGTACTTGGAAAAAATGTCCATACGAAAAATGAACAATTCCTCTATCAGTAATCGGGAAGGATACTCCCAACCGTGGACTCCAAGCATATTTCGAAGATGTTTTACTGTACCAATAAGCAAGCCTATCGTCAAGAGTTTTATCACGCTCTCCTAGATCCTTTACACCATTATTATTCAAATCAAAGAACCGATTCTCTGGTTTTAATGGATTATCGATGCTGGGATCACTTGGATCATTGACAACAAGTCCATCCGGATCGAAAAAGTCGAATCGAACTCCAATGTTTACAATTATATTCTGGAATTCCATTTTGTCTTGAACATACGCAGAAAATTCCATAGGACTATGCTCATAATAATCATGTCCAGGTGAAGTAATATCCCGAATTTCCGTTCGCATATAAGCATAAGACTGAGGAAGCGCAGCATAATCAAAACCAACTTGTGCAGCCGCAGGTACGAGTCGCATATACCTATTCGTAATAAAATGATTTCGATATTCAGCACCTACTTTAATCATGTTCATATCATCTATTTGACTTGTCAGATCAAACTTAACCACTTTAGTTTGCGTGGTTCGGTGTGATTTATCGACGTCTGTTCCGCCAGTCATAAAACTATAGGGCAAAGTTTGTGAAAGTTCCGGCCAGACATAATGTGGACCATATGGATCAACAACCTCCAACTGAATTTTATCTCCCTCTATCGTCGTGGAATCCTGATAATTCAGATCGTATAAATGATATTTAAAATCTTTTAGGAAGACTGATCCGCCAATCGTATAAAATGTTCGCGCACTCAACGAATGATTGAATTGGAAGATAAGTGTGTTGCTTAGATTATATTCGTTCCCTTTTCCATCTGGATTATAAAAGTATGCTCTATCATATCGCTTAGATTTCTTATAATCGTATAGATAATTGACAGAGAATTTCATTAGTGAAGATATATGCCAAGTGACCTTACCTTGGCCGTAATAACGCTCATACCAATCCATTGGAACGATAGAAGAATCACCCAATCCATTAGGTATGAGAGATACTAAAGTATCAATTCCAGATGGCATAACTGTAACCACTGAATAATTCCAGGGATTATATCGGAGAAAACCTTTTCGATATCCATCAGAATATATGTATCGACCGTTTACGAAAAATGTAACATCGTCGCTCAGGATCGGGCCGCTTAAATTTCCCTCTATATTTCGAATGTTATTGAATTTAAATTTATTTCCCGGAAACAGCCCATCATCGGCAGGTAGGTAATCGCCACCATAAATTCCCAATCCTCCAGCATACCTTACTCCACCTTCTTTAGATGATATATTAACAATTCCTGACATTGCTTGTCCATATTCTGCATTGAATGCACCGGAAATAACTTGAAGTTCCTGAACAAGGCTTTTATTCACCTCGACAATTTGCCCACCGTCATATGCGTCCATTACTGGTACACCATCAATCCAATAAGCCACTTCTCCAGATCTTCCTCCCCTAAGTTTTCCATCTACAAATCCTGCCTGTAGAGAGACTACAGAACCAACTTCCGTAACTGGCATAGCCGCTATATCGTTTCCGCTTACAATAGCCGTTTTTGCTGTTAGGTCTTTCTGAACCAACGGACGTTCGGCGATAACGACAACTTCCTGCCCAACCTGAAGAACAGTTTCAGAAAGTTCAATATCCAATGTTGTCGTAAGGTCACCGCTAACACGAACACCGGTTACTTTCGCCGAACCGTATCCTACCATCGTCACAACTAGCGAATAGTCGTTTGGTGGAACATTTATGATAAAATACTTACCGTCGAAATCGGTTGAACTACCGAAGTTTGTACCTTCGAGCCGAACGTTTGCACCGATTAGTGCATCTCCGGTCTTTTTATCTTTTACTATTCCGGTAATTTTTCCAGTTGATCCGCTTAGGGCAATCGAATGCGGAATGAGTAGCAATAAGAGAAAAATCCACGATCGTATCAAAATGATTCTCCTTCTCCTTATTGATTTAAATTCTTTAACAATTATCCAACATTCATAGAAACAAATTGTGATGCTTTTATCATAGGAAGAGTCGTGCGCCGAACGATAAGTGTCGGTTCATAAGTCTTATGATCTGGCAATAAATTCGGATTTCCCATTCGTTCTATCAATCGACGAATTGTAAGCGCACCCATTTCCGACATCGGTTGTCTCATAGAAGTTAATCCAAGCGGTGCAGACAATTCAATATCATCGAATCCAACTAAAGCGATATCTTCTGGGCAACGCATTCCGGCTTCAGTTATAGCAGCAAGTGCACCAATGGCTTGAATATCACTTGTGGCAAACACTGCCGTCGGTTTTACAGAATCAAGTGATAAAAGTTCTTTCATTTGAGCATATCCGGTTTCGCGAGTAAAACCATCCAGATATTCAGATTTTGTTTTTCTTATGAGTAAAGGATCAATCAATTTTTGCGATTCCTTTAATGCCAACTGATACCCTTTAAAACGATCATTCGCTGGTACACTTCTAAGGTTTGCATTAAGTATAGCAATACGATCATGTCCAAGATCCAAGAGATGCTTAGTTGCGAGATAAGCTCCTTGTTTATTATTTACTGAAATGGAATCAAAATTTTTATGGAACGTATCAACAAGCACGAGAGGTATCTTTCGGAGCATTTCTGTACCTGCTAAATGTTCAGGCATCTTCATGGAGCAAAAGACTATTCCGTCCACTCGATGACGATGAATGCTTTGTCGAAGTGTCTCTTCAATCTGGTCAGGGTGATTTACACCTAGAAGAATGATAGAGACGTCGTATTCCGCTAACTGTTGCTGGATTCCACGAAGTATTTCCAGAAAAAAGAATGTTGCAAAAAATGGGATCGTAAAAAGTATTGAGTTCGTGCGTTGACGAGCAAGCCCAATAGCAAACGGATGCGGTTTATAATTTAACTTTTCCACAACCTTCAAAACACGCTCGCGTGTTTCATCAGAAACGTTCGTGTGTTTGTTCAAGACACGGGAAACAGTCCCAATACCAACCTTTGCTTTTTTTGCAATATCATAAATTGTGGCCGTCAAACATACCCTCTATTGGAAGCGTTTCCAATTGGAAGCGTTTCCAATATTCTCAATTTTTTATTGAGTGTCAAGTACTTTTTTGACGAAATAAACGATCTTGCATTATGAGCAAGTGAAATTCTTCGTATTGTCGATTCGCTCTGAAATGGCTAATATTTTGCAATACTTTTGCTGCTATCCGATAAGATTTAACCTTTTTGGCTCACACCTACCATATAAAGCAGTCAACTCATATAATCGATAACTAATTTCTGGTTTCATTTGTTCCCAGGTAAATCGCCATTCCCAATTCCCATCCACAGTCCCAGGAAAATTCATTCGACCTTCACTTCCAAGATCAAGAATATCTTGAAATGGAAGAATTGCTATATCAGCAATGGAGCTTAAAGCAAGCTTTATTAGATCCCAATTAATTTGATGCCCATCTACCTTGCAATAACGCCTGACAAAATCCTTCTCATGTTCCGTTGCCTTCTGATACCACCCAATTGTTGTGTCATTATCATGTGTACCTGTATAAACCACGAAATTACTATTAAAATTATGTGGTAGAAAAACATCGTTTGGATCCGTAGAGAAAGCAAATTGCAGTACCTTCATCCCTGGGAATTTAAATTTGTCACGCAATTTAATTACTCCAGGAGTCATTACACCAAGGTCTTCTGCAATTATCGGTAATATACCAAGCTTCTGTTTTACTGTTTTAAATAGACTTTCGCCTGGCCCTTTTACCCATCTGCCAATTCGTGCGGTTTTCTCTTTTGCCGGTATTTCCCAGTATGCTTCAAAACCTCTAAAGTGATCGATTCGAAGTATGTCGAATAACTCAAACGTCTTCCTGAAACGCTCCACCCACCATCCATAATGCTTTTGTTTCATAGCATTCCATCGATATAATGGATTCCCCCATCTCTGACCATCCTCACTAAAATAATCCGGAGGTACACCCGCAACAAAAATTGGCCTTCCTTCTTTATCTAACGTAAAATCTTCAGGATTTGACCATACATCAGCACTATGATGTGCAACAAAGATAGGAATATCACCTACAAGTTTTACGTTCCGATCATTTGCATATTTCTTCAAAGCATGCCATTGACGGCTAAAGCACCATTGAGCAAATTTTTGAAAATCAATTAGATGCTGTAATTCCTTCTTTGCATTTTTTAATGCTGCAGGCTTTCTATGAACCAGATCAGAATCCCAACTTGTCCATTCCCCTTGTGAATATTTATTATTTAACGCCTGAAAAAGAGCATAATCTTCAAGCCAAGATTTTTCAGCTTTACAGTAATTAGTAAACTGAGTTTTTTCTTCATCTCCAGCTTTCTCAAAAAAGTTATTTGATGCTTTCTCGAGAATCATCATTCTAAATTTTGTAACAGATTGGAAATCAATTTTTGTATTCTGATTCACTAATGGAAATAGTAAATCCGTTTCAGTAAGCCAACCGCGATCATGAAGTTCCTTAAGATCGATCAATAACGGATTTCCAGCGAATGCTGATAGCGACATATATGGTGAGTTCGCCATACCTGCCGGTCCTAAAGGAAGCATTTGCCAAAGTGATTGACCAGCAGAAACCAACCAATCTACAAAACGATATGCCGATTCCCCCAAATCACCAGATCCATAAGGCCCGGGTAAGGATGTCGGATGTAATAAAATTCCGCTACTGCGAGGAAAATTCATCTAAAATCCTTTCTAACAAAACTAAAAACAATAATAGACTTAATTGACCAACAAATAACACTACACTTTCTATAACGTGTCAACTTAAATAAGCTCATGCACAAAGGCAAGTGAAAATACATTTTACAAATAAAAGTGAGTGTATAATTGAATTATATGGGTAAGTATTGATAATCGGAATCGATTTTCTTGGTGCGACTACCTTCGATTACCATTGGAGAGAAATTTCGTATTTGATGAAAGAACACCGATTTCAGTGGACAGGGAGGGAATTGAACCCCCGACACATGGATTTTCAGTCCATTGCTCTACCAACTGAGCTACCTGTCCGAAAATTTCTGAACTTAGTAAACGTAGTGCAACTAAGTTCATTGAAATTTTCAGGATCCCGATATTTTTCTATCGGGATCCGAATATTCTACAAAAACCTATCCCGCTTTCAGCGGGATTCATATTATTGTCAATAAAAATCCCGCCGGAATTCAGCGGGATCTAATACCATGTTAAAAATACCTGACTTTCTCTAAAAAGTCAAGGTTCGACTCCTAAACCTTACCATTCTTTTTCAGGATATCCCGCGCAATTATGCCTCGTTGTACTTCACTCGTCCCTTCAAATATCTTATTAATACGTGCATCACGGTAATATCTTTCGATCGGAAGCTCACGAGAATATCCCATTCCACCATGAATTTGGACTGCCATATCAGCGACAACGCAGAGTTGCTCTGATGCATATAATTTTACAAATGCGGCTTGTCGTGAAACCGGCTTCTTATCATCATAATCCTGTGCTGTACGATAAATCATTGATTCTAAAGCATAAATGATCAATGCCATATCAGAAAGCATAAATTGTATCGCCTGGAAATTTGATAATGGTTGATCAAATTGTTTTCTCTCTTTTGCATATTTGGTACTCATTTCTAATAATTCTTTCATTGCACCAAGACATGCCGCTCCAAGACCTAACCGACCTGCATCTAATGTTTTCATCGCGATAAGAAATCCACGACCATCATCACCAATAATATTATCTTTCGGGATACGAACATTATCGAAAGTCAATGCATTTGTCATGCTACCTCGTATACCCATCTTTTTTTCTTTAGGCCCGGCAGAGAAACCAGGAGTTTTTGTTTCTACTACAAATGCTGTGATACCACGATCGGTTCGTGCAAATACTGAAAGAACATCTGCAAAACCACCATTGGTTATCCATAATTTTTCACCATTAATAACCCATTCATTTCCATCTAGTTTCGCTCTTGTTCTTAAATTAAAAGAATCAGAGCCTGCACTTGCTTCAGTTAATGCAAATCCACCGATATATTTTCCTTCAGCTAAGGGCACCAAGTATTTCTTTTTAATCGCTTCTGAGCCACCAATATAAATCGCATTCGCTCCAATTGATTGGTGTGCGCCTATAAATGTTGAGACAGAAAGATCACCGCGACCCATTTCCTCCTGCATTACACAATAGCCTACTTCTCCAAATCCTCCACCTCCATATTCCTGTGGAAATGAGGCACCAAGAAAGCCTAAATCAGCAATTTTTCTTATTAAAGATTGAGGAATTTGTTCTTCTTCATCGATCTGTTGTGCAATTGGTTTTACTTCTGAATTTACAAAATCGCGAGCCATATCGCGTAGCATTTTTTGTTCTTCGGTGAATTCAAACTGAAACATCGTTCGTTCCTTTTATTTTACAGATTGTTGATCTAATTGTTAATGGTGACTTTTATGATTTGAAAAAGCAACAATATCTTCTCCCCCATCCACACCTAAAACGTTGCCAGAAATCCAAGATGCTTCATCGGTCGAAAAAAGTACGATAGCTTTGGCTACGTCTTCTGGAGTAGTGAGACGACCGGCAGGATTTTTTGTTCGTGCAGCTTCTATCATCGCTGCATTTCCTGGTATTTTACGCAACGCCGGTGTGTCTGTAACACCAGCCATAATAGCATTCGAAGTAATACCCAAAGAACCCAATTCCATTGCCAGTTGTCGAATGTGAGCTTCAAGGCTTGCCTTGGCTGCAGAAACGGCACCATAATAAGGCATTGCGGTATGTCCGCCGGAGCTTGTCATCCCAAAAATTCGACCACCGCGTTTCATAAGGTTTCTGGTTAATAAACCTTGCACCCAATATACTAGACTATGCGCCATCACGTCCACTGTCATTTCCATCTGAGCTTGTGTTAGTGCTTCTTCCCCCTTTTTTGGGATAAACGATTTCAAAGTTCCAAAAGCCAGTGAATGTAATAGAACTTTTATTGTCGAACTTGAATCGTGCCCGAACAATTCTTTGATATCATCTAGAGTTTCATTACGTTTAATCGCATCAGCGGCGTTGATATTATAAAATACAGCTTTTGCTCCTGTATGTTTAATATCTTTAATAAGACTTTGCACGTTCGGCATGGTTGCTTGACGATCCAGATGAACACCAAATATATTCATCCCATGTTTTGCCAATTCAAGCGCCGTTGCTGCTCCGAATCCACTTGATGCTCCTAAAATTAGTGCCCATTCGTTAGATTTAAATCTTAATTCCTGCTTCATTCCATGCCTTCTAGAATCAATACTTTTAAAACTTGTGTATAAAAAATATACAAATAATATTGTAAAAACAATGCACTATTCAACAGTCACACTTTTTGCAAGATTTCTTGGCTGGTCTACATTACATCCGCGCTTAACGGCTATATGATATGCTAATAATTGTAAAGGAATAACTGCCAGTATCGGCGTAAAAAGATCAAGTGTTTGAGGAACTGTGATTAAATAGTTTGCCAACTTCGCGATTGAATCTTCTCTTTCATTGATAATCGCGATGACTCGACCGTGTCGTGCTTTTACTTCCTGAATATTACTTATAATTTTTGTGTATGTACGATCTTGTGGTGCAATAAACACAACTGGCATATTTTGATCTATCAATGCAATCGGGCCATGCTTCATTTCTGCTGCCGGATAACCTTCTGCATGTATATATGAAATCTCTTTTAATTTAAGTGCACCTTCTAATGCAGCAGGAAAATTATAGCCACGTCCAAGATATAGAAAATTATTGATGTCCTTAAATTCATTTGCTATGTACTCGATTTGTTTTGTGTCAGAGAGAATCGAACGAACTTTTTGTGGAAGTTTTTCGAGTTCCTGTACAAGATTTATTCCATCTTCTCTCGACATTCCTTTTCGGCGAGCAATCAAAATTGTAAGAAGCGCGAGTACAGTTAATTGAGAAGTAAAAGCTTTTGTGGATGCAACTCCAATTTCCGGACCGGCATGAATATACACGCCTCCATCGCTCTCACGAGCTATTGAACTACCGACTACATTACAAATTCCAACGACTGTGACTCCCTGTGATTTAGCTTCACGAAGCGCAGCTAATGTATCAGCAGTCTCGCCACTCTGACTGATTAATACAACAACATCATTTTTTTTCAGAATAGGATTCCGATATCTAAATTCAGAGGCATATTCCACTTCTACAGGTATTTGCGCATATTGCTCGAGCATATATTCCCCAATAAGAGCCGCGTGCCAAGACGTACCACAAGCAGCAAAAATTAACCTCTCTGCATTCAATATTTTCTCTAATATCCCATCTAAACCACCTAACTTAATTGTACCCTCATCTCTTAAGAGCCGTCCTCTCATCGCATTTTGTATTGTATCTGGCTGTTCATGGATTTCTTTTAGCATGAAATGATCGTATCCACCTTTTTCAATCTGGTCAAGATCAAATGTCAATTCTTCTATATCCTTATCAATGGCGATATCATCAAGGGTTTTTACTACAACATCATCTGATGTAACAATAGCAATTTCGCCATCTTCGAGATATGCCACTTTTCGTGTATGCTCTATTAAAGCGGAAGCATCTGAAGCAATGACAACTTCACCATCTCCATAACCAATCACAAGTGGGCTTCCTCTTCTTGCAACAATCAACGAATGAGGATCATAAGTTGTTGACACAATAATTCCGTATGTTCCTGTCACTTCGTTTAAGGCACCTCGAACCGCGTAATCTAGATCTTGGTGTTTCTTATATAACTCTTCGATAAAATGAACCAGTACTTCAGTATCCGTATCGGATTTAAATATATGTCCCAGTGCTTCAAGTTTTGTCTTCATTGCAGCATAATTTTCAATTACACCATTGTGAATTAGTGCAAATTGATTATGACAATCGGTATGAGGGTGCGCATTTACATTGTTTGGAATGCCATGTGTAGCCCATCGTGTATGCCCCATCCCGATTGTGCCTGACGTCTTAATATCTTTGATATTATCTTCTAATTGAGATACCTTCCCGACACATTTTCTGATTAGCAGTTTATCATCTTGAAAAAGTGCTATTCCAGCTGAATCATACCCCCGATACTCAAGACGTTTCAAACCTTCCATTATTATTGGTAAAGCTTCACGTTTTCCAACATATCCAACTATTCCACACATATGCGCTCTCCGATTATTCCTGTATACTAATTACTGCCATCATCCTGCCCGATTTAGTTCCATCTCTTCGGTAGGAATGATAAAGATCGTTCCGACAGATTGTACAGTCGGGGCTCAATTCAATTTTTGAGATCGATAAGCCACTTTGCAGGAGTTGATTTTTGTTTTCCCCTTTTAGATCTAAAAAAAACTTCTTGTTATGATAAGATACGATTTTTTCTTCGAAGTTTATAGCAACTTCTTTACCAACCTCGTAACAACATGATCCAGCTGAAGGACCAATAAACGCATAAAGGTTTGTTGGTGAGCAAGAATAAACCTTCTTCATCTTATCGATTGTTTCACACATTATTGCATTGGATGTTCCTTTCCACCCTGCATGGACAATTCCAATTACTTTTTGGACTGGATCATAAAGCAATATAGGCACACAATCTGCGATAGTGATCACAAGCGCGACATGATCCTTATTGGTTGTTAATGCATCACAACTATTATACTCTCCAGGTTTTGCAACATCCGCTACCATATTTGAATGACATTGATGTGGAATTGCTAATTCATCCTCAGAAATATTAAGTTGAGAAAAAAAACATTTTCTATTCTCCCTAACATTAGAAGGATTATCACCTACTGCATAGCTCATATTCATTGCAAAAACAGAAGATTGATCCCTTCCAAGTTTTGTGCTCATTCCAGCTTTCAGTTCTCGAAATTCTGAAAATATAGCAGGGCGAATTATCGTTTGCATCTGCATCTTACTTTGGTAGATTTATTTCGAATTGTGTACCTTTTCCGATCTCACTTGAACAGTATATTGCTCCTCCATGATCTTCAATTACCCTTCGCGCTATAGCTAATCCTAATCCCATTCCTTCTGACTTAGTAGAAAAATTTGGCTCAAATATTTTTTGAAGTATTTCTGAAGGAATTCCATGACCTGTGTCTGATATTCGTATTTTATAAACATCTCTTTCAAATAGTGATTCGATAGTGATTGTTCCACTTTTATTAATCGATTGTATAGCGTTCTTTATAATATTTATGAATACACTTTTCAGTTGATCTCTATCTGCTATAACCATTTCTGATGAAGTCTGAAGGTGAAGAACGAATGAAATACCAACAACTTCCCTAAATATATCCACGGTTTCTTGGAGTAGTTTATCAACCTCAAGTTTTTCATATTTTTTTTCAGGAAGCTTTGCGAAACTAGAAAATTCCGATGCGATTCGCGACAATGTATCTATCA
>Ga0233423_10000558_pt1 | contig 19318 bp, 10 predicted proteins | sample Watercolumn_Mata_FD_180713 | JGI IMG/M metagenome (GOLD analysis project Ga0233423, IMG submission 180713) | Freshwater microbial communities from Lake Matano, South Sulawesi, Indonesia - Watercolumn_Matano_2014_112_MG | ecosystem: Environmental > Aquatic > Freshwater > Lake | place: Indonesia...
GTGTCCTTTATGGACGTTTTCAAGGAAAAGGTAGCCCTCTTTTTCTTCTATTTCAAATCAATCTTCGGTTACTTTCATAACATAGTAACCGGAGGTGACCCGATTAAATCTGAGATCTGCAATCTGCAATCGTTGATCTGAAATCAATCTCATTACATTCCACAGGGCCCTTCTTTCCCGAATCCCTATCCCCGTCTTTTACGAAGCACGATGCCCGATGCACGAAGCACGGGATCATTTCCGATTGTCGATGAACGATCGACGAATTCCCGAACCCCTATCCCCGAACTCCGAATCCCGAATAAAGTGCGGATCCCTGCCTTAATCCGAGCTCCTCCATTCTCGCCTCCAGGTCGCGGACGAATTGCGTCTTGGTGACCTCCCAATGCGGCGCCGCGAGCAGGCTGCCATGTATCTCCCCGACCAGCCGGTGGATGACGATGTCAGACGACAGGCGGGGTAGAAGATCGATCAGGATATCCCGGTACGCGCGGGCCTGAAGTACGGAAAACAGGCCCCGGCGGTATTCTTCTTCCAGATCTGTGTGACGGACGATCTGGAGATGATGGATCTTGATGCCGTGCGGCCGCGCCAGGTTCACCTCCGCGACGGTGGAGCGCATGTCTTCGAGGCTTTCTCCCGGGAGCCCGAGGATGATATGGACGCAATGCAAAATGGCTGCATGTTGCCGTATCAGGTCCACTGAATGCCTGAAGCATGCAGCGTCATGACCCCTGCGTATGCGCTGCAGGGTCCTGTCATTTGAGGATTGGAGGCCGGTTTCCACCCATACCATGAGCCGCTTGGACATGTCCGACAGGCAGGCGAGGATTTCATGCGACAGGCAGTCCGGCCGCGTGGAAACCGACAATCCGACTATTTCGCGAGGGTATTCCAGAACGCTTTCCCACAGATCCCGGAGCTTCTCGAGCGGCGCATGCGTGTTGGTTTCGGTCTGGAAATAGGCGATGAAGCGGGTCTTGGCCCCTTTGGCCCTTTGTTTTTCCATGGCCGTGCGCAACTGCCCGCGTATATCAACGCCTCCCGCTTTCGAAATATCGCTGAATCCGGGATTATAGCAGTAGATGCATCCCCCGGCCCCGGTTTCGGGATCCCGGTGCGGGCATCCGAGATGCGCATGCAGCGGCAGCTTGCGCACCGGGCCGTCGAAATGTTCCGACAGATAATCCTTGAAATGATAAACCGGTCGCTTCATCTCGGATTCCGTGTCCGGGCTGAAATTTCATGAATCTGTTTGCGCGCGCATTCCCCGCTGCTTGCCGCGGGGTAGGCGAGTTCATACAAATGTCTCATTCCCTACAGATCGGAGATTCCCCCGCGGCTTGCAGCCAGAGAGCTTCAAACCGGAGCCCCGGTCGGATGCCCCGGCCTATCGGAAATGTACGGCAGGGAAAGAAAGAAACAAAGAAATCATGAAAAATCCAATAGCCTTTTTCAAGCAGCCTTCGCCGGCTGTTGGATCGCAAGGGGGGAGGACGGCCTGTTGTCCGAATCGAAACCCGGATCGCAATCGATATTATCCTTGCACGCGATGTCGATTTGCATCATGATCCTGTCCTTGACCGGCTTTTGAGCAGGACCTTCCGGCACAAGGTTAAGATGCGAGGAGATCCCTGTCTTTCGGGCCGCTGGCTGACCAGGAAGTCGATGACACCCTGCCTGAGATAGCATACGTTCCCCTCGATGCCGTATCCGGTCAACACGATCATACCATGCTATGCCAGCGCCTGGATCCGCCCGTACCTTCATTCCCCGGCCTTCCGCCGAGATCCCAGGGCAGTGCGAAAACCCCATGCCCGGCCCAGACCGGCCGCAGGACGGCATGGGGTTCCCGCACCGGGAGGAGAAGACGGGGCTATTTGATGACGGTCATTTTTTTGGTGATAACGGCGCCTTCGGTTTCCAGGCGGTAGAAATAGACACCGCTGGCAGCGCTGGAAGCGTCGAAGACGGCCGTATACGCGCCTGCATTCTGCACCGCGTCCACGAGCGTCACGGTTTCCCTGCCCCGGATGTCGCCGACGCTCAGCCTCACCCTGCCCTTCACCGGAACGGCATAGGCGATGGTCGTCGCCGGATTGAAGGGATTGGGGAAATTCTGGCCGAGGAAGAAGGATTGCGGGATTCCGATCCCGTCCTGTTGCACGTGGGTGGTGGGCCCTTCCACCATGAGGCATACGGTCAGATCGTCGCAATAGGCCTTTTCCCCGGATCCTTTCCAGAAGTAGACTTCGGCGCCCGTATTCTCCGCGCCTGTGGTGAAGGCAACCGTGCCTTCGGTCCAGACCGTTGATTGGATCTGGAAACTCACTTCCGGATTGCCGTGGTTTTTCACGCCCACATAGGCGATATCCCCGTCATTTTCGACTTTCGCCCATCCGTTCAAGCAATAGGTGGTGTTGGGAGCCAACTCGGAAACCCACTGGCCGAATCCCCCCTCGCCGTCGCCTATCCCGCCTCCATAGGCGCCGCCGTTCTTTTCACCGGGATCGACAAAGCAGCCGGAGCTGTAGCCTCCCCAGTAGTCCCAGCCGGTCAGCGCGCCCGCTTCAAAATCGGGATTGTTCAGATAATTGTGATAATCCCAAACGCCGTAATCGTCCACGGTGGCTTCCCCGCCTGGGCCTTTCCACGCCCATACGTCGGCACCCGTGTTCGTATCCCCCATGGCGAAGAACAGGATCACGGGCTGGTATTCGGGGTCGAAAACCTGCTTCTGCACCTTGTTACCCGGAAACAGCGTGCCGTCCAGCTGCTGTACGCCGATATAAAGGCCCCATTCATTGGGATCCGCCGGGTCATATTCGGCGAGCCTTCCGAAGGCGGTCGCGATGTACCGGGCGTCCGCGGTCAGTCCGCCAACCCATTGGCCGAAACCGCACGACCAGTCCGGGGGATCCGCAGGCAGGCCTCCGCACCAGGTCCCCGAATGCGGATAAATATCGTCCGAAAAGCCCTCGTTCACCCAGTAATTCCAGCCCGGATATCCCTGCTCGGTGAAGGCGGTCCCGTCCTCGAAACCCGGATCCACCATGTAATTGTGAAGGCCGTCCGGTACGGTCTGGGCGAATGCCGCCTGCATCGTGAAAACGGATATCAGAATCGACACAGCCGCCCTTCCCAATATGCGTATTCTCATTTTCCCCTCCTTGTGGCAAAAGTTTTCTGGATTTTCATGCCGGCACGCCCGTCCCTTCCGCAGCCTCCTTGGCGGGGAAGACCCCAGGGGCCCGGCCGAATTCCCACAAGCGTTCCGGGCAATGACGCAATAACTTTTTTCTATGGAATCGGTATCTCCTTTTTGGAAAATAGCCCTGCAGGATTTCTTCCGCCGGTTCATCCGTCAATCTCCGATAGAGAGGATCGGCCTAAAACCTCAGTCCGACGCTGAATTTCTGGACATCCTTGAGAACTCCGAAATCATGGTACGCATAGTCGATGTTCAGAAAGACCGTTCCGCCGACCCTGTATCTCAATCCCGCTCCGAAACTCACACCTTCCTCCGAATCCCTGGCAAAAAGCGATTTGTACCCGGCCCTCAGCGCATAGGCCTTGTGAAACACGTATTCTCCGCCGATGTTCACGCTTTCCATGTCGTCGTTGGGATGCAGGGCGTCCAGCGAAAGGATGAGGTTGCTGTCGCCGGCCCCCTTGAGCACGTCCATGGACAGCCCGACCCGGAATATGAGGGGCAATTCGTACGCGTCGGTCTGCAGGTTGGCGTTGATGGTGTTGCTGTTCCCGGCGGTCAACGGGTCGATGTCGGTCTGGATCAGCAGGTCCCGGCCCTGCAGCTGCATCTTGGTTCCATAATTGGAAATGCTCATTCCGATTTTCAGCCCGTACAACTGGGTGTCGAACAGCGTGCCGATGTCGAAGGCCGCGCCCCTGGCCGTGCTGTTGTATATCCTTTCGCTGATGAACTTGAAATGGAATCCGATGGAGAAACGGTCGGTCAGGTTTCTGGCATAGCACAATCCGACCGAATAGATGCCCGCAGTGAAGCGCTCCCCGGTGCCTTCGGGCTGCAGGATGGTCGTCCGTTCCATTTCATCCATGGATACGAAGGTCGCGCCCGCGCCCAGGGTTCCGAAATTCCCAAGGGGAAGGATGAACGCTGCAAAGTTGAAGGCGATATCCGCCAGCCAACGGCTGTGGCTGAACAGGGCTTCCGGCCCGGGGATTCTGGCGACGCCTGCGGGATTCCAGTATATCGCGGTCGCGTCCTCGGCTACGGCCACGAAGGCGCCTCCCATGCCGACTGCCCTCGCCCCGACGTCGACGTTCAGGAATCCGGCGGCCGTCGTCCCCGCCTTGCTCACCTTCTGGCCGAACAAGGCGGCGCCGGAGAGCAGCAGAATCATGGCTGTCCCAATCAATTTTTTCATCTTTCACGCTCCTTGCTACTTGATCACCGCGAACTTGCCGGTTATCTGTCCGATCGCGCCGGCATCGACATGGTAGATGTAAATCCCGTAGGCGATGTCCAGCTGGTCCTTGGTCTGCATGTCCCAGATTTCCGTGCCGTCCGCCAGGGAAGGGGCATGGTGCACGATTTTATCGATCAATTGGCCGCGGATATTGAAAATTTGTATGGTGCAGACGGGAGGCAGGTGGGTGAAATGGAGTTCCCGCGGGCCGCGGCCGTTGGTGTACGGATTCAGAGGTTCCCAGACATGAGTGACGATGTAGGGATTCGGAACCACCTTGATGTTTTTCAATGCCGCGGCAGCCCGATTCGCGTCCGTGGCCGGCGGTTTCGTTTCGAACACAAACACGTCATTGGATAGAAACGGCTTCTTCACCTTGAGGTCGATGGCGTCCCCGGCCGCCGGATTCAGCGTCGCGGAATCGGAGCCCACCGAAGTGATCGCGAAACTCCATGTCTCGGCCCAGGCGCCTGCAGAGTCCTCTTCGAGGAAAACGATGAGGTCCGACCTGGGTTTTTCCGTGAATCCGGTGAAAAAACCGTCGCTGCCGTCCTTGGACCAGAAGGCGAAGGCGATCTCCCGGCCCTCGCTCGCATTGATCACCTTGAAATTGACCGGGACCGCAGGCAGGATTTTCCCCGGAGTATATTCATAGGCCGCAGACTCTGCGGCCCCGAGGTCCCCGAATTCGATGCGGTAATCCGAGGCTTTGGCCAGTCCCAGGGTTTTAGTGTATTTGTACGGGGTAAAAATATAACCGTAAATTCCGGCATGGTTCCACCCGGATTGCAGCGTGTCCAGGGCGACGCCGGGTTCGTTCTCCAGGATGAGCCGGAACCCGGCCAGGACCGGCGATTCCACGTCCGGTCCAGGCATGGCCTGCCGGTTGATCAGGGTGTCGGCGGACCCGGGGGAGGTCATATCGAGCAGCGTAAAATGGCGCGTTTCCGGATAATATCCGTTCGCCAGCTGCCGGACCGTGTCCCCGAAGACCAAGCGGTAGGAGCCTCCTGCGACGGCATCGGGGTCGATGATCTGCACGCGCACCGCGCCCGTGTTCGTGCTGCCCTCCAGCCAATGCCCGCCCGACGCCTCGGCCGCGGCGTATCCTGCGGAGGGGGCCTCCGGCCTGACGATGGCGACATTTTTTCCCTTGTCGATCTTCCCGTCCTTGGTGATGGAAATGTATTTGGAGCATTCGGTCGGTGCGATTCCCAGGTTCGGATCCCCATGGTCGTAGGAGGTGACCGCGTAATAATAGTCGAATCCGTTGACCGCCGTGGAGTCGGTCCAGATGTGCTGCAATCCGGTGTTGTTGCCCAGATCGAAATGGATCCCGTTCACCGGTACGGCTGCTGAGCCCTTGTATTCGTTGACCAGATCGAATTGCGCGAGCGGTTTTCGGTAGCTGACGGATCCGTACATGTCGGTGATCGGCCTCATGTCGCTGAACGCCGGATCCGTGGACCGGTAGATGCGGTATCCCTCGAAATCCATCCCGGAAATGGGATCCACGGATTTCTCGGCCGTGTCGTCCCAGTACAGGGTGACCCGGTTGTCGCCGGGCACCGCGGTCACGGCCGGAACGTAGGGCGCCTTGGCAAAATTATAGTTTTCGTCATAGGTTTTCTTGGCATAGCCCTTGTTCTTGATCAGGTCCTCCTTATCGATGCCGAACAGGATCCCGATCGAAAAACGTTCGATCTGCCCCGGTTTCAGGGGGAAGTATCCGGATCCGAGCAGGATGTCGGTGTCCCCGAACTGTCCCCGCGCATTCAGGTATCCGGGCTGTATGGCTTCCCAGAGCGTTTCATCCGCGCTCAGGGGGTAGATGGTCCAGGGGGTGTAGATGTTGAACGCCGTGAGCCCGATCATGTCCGACTCGTCGATGTCGGTCTTGTCGATATGCGGCTCGCCGGGCAGGTCGGTGCCCCTGCCGGATGTCGCCCTGCCGTCGTTTTCTCCCGGATCGCCGGTATTCGGCACGCCGTCCATGCCCACGTCGTCGAATTTGACGTCCCAATCCCCGTCATTGTCGATTCCGTCGTCCCTTTTCTCGTCGATGAGGATGTTGTCCGAGCCCTCGCCCGTCATCCAGTCCCTGTACTTGAGCCCCAGGTAGAGATACCGCTGGACCGCGTCTTTTCCCTCCCCGAAGACTGAACCGTTGTTCTCGTCGATGATCCCGTTCAGGTTGTCGTCGATGAGGTTGTTTTCGATTTCCGCCAGTTCCCGGCCGGGCAAAAAGGAGTAGGTCTTCTCCTGATAGGTGATGGAAATGCCTTCCGCAGGCATGGGAACGATCCGGCGATCGAAAGTCAGATAGTCGATCACGACGACGGGCTCATTCACGCCCACGATCCGGGGCGCGAACATCGCCTCGTCGATGATCCTGCCGGAGCCCGTGACGGCGTCGCCATCGTTGTCTATCCCGTCGTATGGGTTTCCCGGGCTCTCGAAAAACGCAAGGCCGTGGAATCCCACGGGCGACCATCCTCCGGCCCCGACATCGTCCTTGTCCAGATGGTAGCCGAGCTCTTCGGCCAGGTCATATTCGCCGCCGTCGTCGTCCCCGTCGCCCCCTCCGCTGACCGCGTTCCCCATGATGGGCCCGGACATGATTCCAAAATTCATTTTGTCATGGCTGGTTGTCCCGATGTTCTTGATGTCGTACAATCCGAACAGGATATCTTCGACCAGGACATTGGACCATTGAAAGCCCCGCACGGTGCCGCGAAGGCCGAGGCCGCGCCTTTCGGGATCGGTACTGTCCGGATAGAAGGAAAATTCCCGGTTGTTGTAGTCGTCCATCACGTAATAGCTTTCCTGGTCGGCGTTCAGAACGTCCTTTCCGAAATATCCGTTCCACTGGTCGGGCCATCCCGGATCGACCATGTCCTCGAATTTGTCGGGCCATTCCGCGGGCCAGGACCAGGGCCACTGGCTCATGGCGATCCGCTTTCTCTCGTCGTTCGCGAATCCCGGAAGCGGGCACCAGGTCCACCAGTCGCCGTTCGGCCCGGCGTCCCCCGAGGCCTGTCCCCACGTCTGGTTGGGATCTCCGGTGACGATGCCGTTTCCTTCGGAGACGATGTGCTTGAACTCGCCGTTCGCGTCCTTGACCTCGGCGCCCACAAAGACGATGATTTGATTGATGTACACATGTCCGGAGTTGATCGGCCATTCCCCGCCGAAGTCTTCCGGATTGTTCAAGCGCGTGCCGATCATGCCATCGTTGTAGAAACTGACCTTGATCTGGTTCCCGGAATAGAGCCCGTCATAGCAGAAATTCTGGTCTCCGTGAAGCCCCTGCATCTGGGCGGGTGCCGGGCCGGCCTGCAGCATGATCATCCATGCGGTTCCAAGGGATATGAAATGCCGTCTCTTCATGCGGATCTCCTTGTGTCAGCGTTGTTCCCGCCTAAAACGTCACCTGAACCCCTGCTTGTATCTGCCGCGGGGATATATACCAGTCGGGCTGCCTCACCAGGTCGCGGACGGTTCCGACCCTCGCCGGGTCGTATCCGGCGTAATCGGGGGAAATGTTCGTGCTGTACCGGGCGGTTCCGGTCTCCGTATAGACCCAGACTTCCCCCTTTTGGTCGAAGAGGTTGTAGAGGGTCGCGAAAAATGCGGCAGTCATACCTCCGACCCGAATCTGTTTTTGAATTCTCAGGTCCAGGCTGCTGGTCGTGGGGAGTCTGGAGCTGTTGTCGCGGTATCCCACATAGGCCGTCGTTCCGACCCTCGATCCCCTGCCGAAGCTCGGCGTGTACGGCCTGCCGGTCTGCAGTTTCCCCATCAAGGTCGCGGTCCATCCCCTGTACGAACCGGTCACGACGCTGTTCAGGGTGTGGCGCTGGTCCCAGTTCAGGGGGATCAGGGCCAGGCGCGGTTCCTGTTCCGCCTGAAGCGCGAAAAATGCATCGTCCGGATTCGAATAGGAGCCTTCGGCGACCTGAAACATGTAGTACACATTCGCCGAAAAGCGACCGGAGTACCTTTTTTTCAGATCCAGGGTGATGCCCCGGACATTGGAATAATCCTTGTTCTCATATCGCGAATAGGCCACGCCGGGTTTCTCCGTGATGATCAGGGGGCTGGTTCCCACCCAGTCCCGCACATCCCGGTAGAAGAGGGTCACATCCAGTGCGACGTTGTCCGTGATCTGCTGCTGAAGCCCGATCTCGTACATCACGGTCCTCTCCGCATCCAGATCCGCGTTTCCGACGATGGTTCTGCCGCCGCCGCTGTACAGCTTGAAATCGGGCGAATCGTACAGATGCTGGAAACCGGGCATGGAGAAAAAGTGGCCGTATGAAAAATGAATGATGCCTCGGTCCGTGATGGGATAGGCGATCCCCAGCCTCGGGCTGATCTGCGTTTTAGAATCCGCCTTTTGATGCATGAACGCCCGCCGCTCGTCCGGTGTGTAGGGGATGCGCAGGGAATCGGCGGCTTCCGGGTTCCGGTATCGGTTCCCGGCCAGAAACGGGTCGTAGATGTTGGGATCCCCCGGGTCCCTCGGGATCACGCTTCTGGAGTTGAAATAATCGAACCGGAGGCCGATGTTGACGATCATGTGCTTCAGCTCGACCTTGTCCTGGATATAGGCGGACGCTTCCACGGGTTTCCTGTTATACTGGTCGTGATAGATATTGGAAACCGGAGGGACCCAGGGCTCGAACGGGACGATCTCCTCATCCCGGTCCGAGTACCGATTGGCCTGAAGCGTGAAGGTGTTTAATGCCAGGTCATGCAGCCGGAATTCGAATCCGGCCTTCATCTGATGAACGGCATTGATCTGGCCGGTGAAATCCAGTTTGCCCACCCAATACGCCGTGCTCTGGAAATAATGATCGCGGCTCATCCCGGCTCTGTAGAAACTGTATGCCGCCGGATCCCGCAGGGAATCAGGGTGGACATATCCTTGAGGATCCGAGGGGTCGATGTAGTATTCGAGGGGGATCTTGTCCCTCTTCAACTCCTCCAGCCTGGTCTTTCCCTCGTCGGTGTCCAGGTCCAGGGTGAAGCTTCCGGTCAGGGAATCCCCGGGCACGTAGACCATCCAATGGGGAGTCATGTAAGGGTCCTCGTACACATAGCTCTCATTTTCACGGTACAGCCTGGAAACCCGGGCCTCGTAAAAAAAGTTAGGGGAAAGAACATGGTTCCACGCCAGGATCTGGGTGATGCCTGAACCTTTCACCTGAAGGCCTGCGTCCGGCGTGTATTTGAAGGCGTGTCCCGTGCTGCGATCCATATTCCAGTCGTTCAGGTAAAGGCTGTAATTGAATTTCAGGTTGGACATCCGGCAAGTCAATTTCCCCATGCCCGAATAGGAGGCGTAGGGTCTTAAGGGGACCAGGGAGCTGTCTCCCCGTAGCCCCTGGGGAAGATACCATCTTCGCCCGTACAGATAACCCTCGTCGGAGAAATACCGGCCGTTCGCGAAGAAACTGAAACGGTCCCCGAGGCCGGGCACCGGGCCGCTGAGCGTGAAATCCCCGTCAGCCACGGGGTTGAAGCGGCTGAGCGGATTATCCCTGTCCTCGATTTCGGAAACCGTTCCCCGCACGGGATCCACCGATGTGCCCACCTTTTTCAATACTGTGTACACGTCATGCCCGCTGGCATAATCCCCGATGTAGGCCGTTGCATTTCCCGCGGTTTTCCTTCCGCCTTCCTTGGTGATGATGTTCACGATTCCGGACATGGCCTGGCCGTATTCCGCGTTGAAGGTCCCGCTGACCACTTGAAGTTCCTGAATGACGTTTTTCTCGACCGGATTGGCGTTTCCGCCCCCGAATACGTCGGTCGTGGCGACGCCGTCCACCCAGTACGCCACTTCGCCAGCCCTGCCGCCCCGGACATGAAAATCATCGCCGTCGCGCACCACTCCCGCATGGATCTCCAGGACGTCGTTCAGGCTCTGGACCGGCAGGTTCTGAATTTCATCAGCGCCCACGGATGCGAGGGAACCGGTCATGTCCGGCTGAACCAGCGGCCGCTCGGCCACGACAGTGACGGATTCATCCGCGGTCAGGACGGTAGGATTCAGGGCTGCATGAATCTTGGTTGTCAGGTCCACGGAGACGCGCACCTGCTGCATGACGGTTCTCTTGTACCCGATCATGGTGATTTGCAGCGTGAACAATCCCGGCGGCACATTGAGGATGACATAGTCACCTTTGTCATCCGTGGCCGCGCCTAAAAATGTCCCTTCCACAACCACATTGGCGCCCTGGAGCGGCATCAGGCTGGAAGCGTCGATTATCCGTCCGGATATTTTACCCGTACTACCGGCAAAAAGAGCAGGGGTGATGAAAAAGACAACCCTGCTAAACATCGACACACACGCGATTTTTATCCTCATATCGGCTCCTTTATGTATCTGAAAGCTCCGCATTCGCCTGGGTTCGGCTCATCGGTGTCAATTCCGTGCGGCCTGCTTCCTGGGCATTGAAGCTCCCCGGCAGCGCAAGAGGGCAATCTTCGATCGGTAAGGATAGAAAATTCGCTGTCATGTTCAATGAGGACACAAGCCCTGACTCACCGATGTGAACGTTCACGCCGGTGGAAAAAAATTTACGGCGATTTTTCCCGTTTATGAAGGATGCGACGCAGGAAGTAGCTCTATTTTTCAATTAAAAACAAGTGACATCACAGTTACGTCACAAACGTGTAACAAAACCTGTTTCCGAAAAACCGAGGCCGGCGGCCTGCAGTGTCAAAAAGCCCTGATTTCAACGTGCAGGGTTTATATTCCGAGGAGCGTCCTCAATCGCACCCCTGCGATTTTAGGATGACAGATCAAACCCCATTGGCAGCTGTTCTTGCGAACCTCCTTGAGGATCCCGTCCTGGGAGGCGCCGATTTATACAAGGACATCCTCCACCGCCTGCTCAAATGCCATCATCAAGGCTGTAAGCGCGAATAGACCTATATTGAGGTTCAGGTTTCGGCAGGAAGGCCGATTTCGACCCTTCAGAGGACACGCTCGTCCGCGTCTGTCTCGAAAACGACCGGACAAATATTACAGGGGGCACTGAAAGGCGGATCCGATCAGGATGTCCATACCCATGGGAAGCCATCCTGCTGAGTTTTTAGTGAATGGAGTTTTAGCAAACGAGAAGGGATTCGAGGAGAAGCCCAAAACGGCCATGAAACTCCCCGGCAGCGCGATAGAGGGGAGTCTTCGGTCGGCAGGAGGAAAAGGCATTTATCTTCGCTTGCTTACCCCGGGGTAAGCAAGCTCTGTCAGATTCAAGGTTCAGGCCGCGACCTCGGCTGCAGTACAGATTCTCGTTCCTTCGACCGCCTGGCTGGATCTTCAGAATCATAAGCTTAAAAAAGGGCAGCCCCTTCCCGCGAATCCGCCGACAGCCGTCTTATCCGGTTGGATTTCCTGAATTGTCATTACCTTTGCCCGGCCCCGGGGTCCACCCCGGGGTACTCCAGTCATTGAAAGGGGACAGCAGTCTTCCAATGCGGCTCATCGTTCAAGTGGAGTCCACCTTCGAGGCGGACTCCACTTCGCGGGGATTAGCCCCGGGGTCTAATAATTCAGCCCCAGGCTCAAGCGGAACTCCCGTCCGGGAGAGGGGTAATCATCCACCAGGACAACCGACCGGTTGAGCAGGTTGAAAACCTGCAGCTTGAGTTCCGTGCGGACTCCAAGCAATCTGGCGGAAGCCCCCAGGTTGCCCCCCAGCAGGCTGTAGGCCGGGAGGGATTTCTGATTGTCCCTGGAGGCAAATCTCCGGCTCACCCACCTGTAATCCAGGTTGAGAAATAAGCCGCGCCATTCGAGTCCGAGGAGCAGATTCCATTTGTGGTCCGGCCGGTAGATCAGCCTGTGTTCCAGGTTTTTCGATTCCGGGGTTTTGTCCAGGGCTTTCATGAATGTATGGGAGATCCTGGCATATCCGGCGCCGGGCATGCGGAAACCCGCCGCCTGTTCGAACCCCGTGACCACGGCGAGGCCGATGTTCTGAGGCGCGTACTTTCCTGCAGCATCCGGGGACCATTCGATCAAGTTCGAGAAACGGTTATAGAAGAAAGTCGCCTCCATTTCCAAAAGGGAAGAACGGAACCGCCTGCAGGAGGCGCCCAGGTCCATGTTGAGGCTTGTCTCAGGGACCAGGTCCGGATTTCCGCGCGTGTAGGCATCCTCCGGCCAGTACAGGTCGTTGAAGCTGGGGACACGGAAGGACCTGCCGGCATTCGCCTTCAACGCCCATTCCCATTTCCGGCCTGCAGAGGCCAGAAAACCGATTTTCGGACAGGCCTTTCCCCCCATGTCCGAATAGGAGTCATAGCGGAGGGCCGGCATGCATTTCCATTTCATGCCGGCACCCGTGATCGCTTCAGGGAGGGTCCATTCCGACTGGATGAACATGGCCCGGGTATCCCGTTTTCGGATGGCGAACTTCGTGCTGTTCAATTCGTCCGCGCGGATTTCCGTCCCTGCTGCAAGCCGGAGGGAACGGACTAGGCTGGCCTGGACCTGGATGTGCAGGCCGTTCTGCAGGGTCTTGTGTCTGTCATTTTCCGGTATCCAGGCGGCCGGATCCCGGTAGCGTTGATCGTAGAATTGATGGAACACCTGCGCCCGGGTCCGGATGATGTCCGAGATCTGGTTTTCCGCCTGCAGGGAAAGGATTCTCCTGTCCTCGTCCCTGCGCGCGCCCGCGGAGGGATAGGATAGGGAGCCTGCCACTCCCCGGCCGGTTTTCATCACCTGCGCGAGAAACTTGATATCGTTCTTTTGACCGGGTTTCCAGGATGCCCTGAAAAAGACCTGTTCTCCCAGGTAGTCGTTGTTGGCCCTCCTGGCTCCGCCGCCGCTCGCGGACAGGTCGTATGAAAAATTTCCGTCGGAATGCAGCCGGTTGTAATCCATGCCCAGGGAGAACGGGCCCAGCCTCTGCACGCCGTGGAAATGCACATTGCGCAGGCCGAAGGATCCGACCGTGGATGAAGTGCCGTACGAGAATCCCCGCAAGGGTGCGCCGTCCTTGGTGATCAGGTGGATGACGCCTCCCACCGCGTCCGTTCCGTACAGCGCGGAATGTCCCCCCCTGATGATTTCCACTCTTTCCAGGGCTTCCGCCGGGATGCTGTTGAGATCCACGCCGCCGCCCTGCACCATGTTGAGCGGCTGGCCGTCCAGCAGGACCAGCACCTGCTCCGGGTTGGATCCGCGTATGGACGGGACCTGGCTGCCTGTGACGGAGTCGTAGCTTTTCAGAAAAAGCCCTCGGGCGGACTGGACGATTTCCGCGGCCGTGTTCCCGCCGGTTTCACGCAGCCGCGGGCCTGTCAGGATTTCCGATGCGGCGGAGACCTGGGATTGGAGATGATCGGAAAGCGTGGCTGTCACGAGCAAGGGGTCCACGGTGATCGGTTCCGGCTTGAGCAGGAAATGCTCCCGGGTGTCCGCGCCGACAGTCAATTGACGGCTTTCGGCCCGGAACCCGATGACGCGGACCAGCACGGTGTGATCGCCGGGCGGTAGGCCCTTGATGCAGAAAAAGCCGCCGTCTCCGGAAGCGGCGCCTGTTTTCAGGTCTTCAATCCAGATGTTGGCATCCGGTATGGGCCGGCCTGTTTCCGCATCCGTGATGAAACCGGACAGGGATGCCTCCGGATGGCCGGCATTTTCGGAAAAGGCCGGGATCACGGCGAACAACAGGAAGATGAACTTGCGGGCAGGAATTTTCATGGTTTCTCCTTTCCTTTCCCTCGAAAGGGGATGGGGAATTCGAAATCCTGCCGATCTCCTGGCTGACGGCTCAAGCCTACTCGCCTGCCTTCCCGTTCCTTTTCTTTCAAGAAACAGTGGCGTCTGGGTTTTCGTCGCCGATCACAGTAGCGGGGCTGCAACGGATTTGCACCGTTTTCCCGGCTTGGGATTTCTGGTTGGACGAACGAATAAACTGATTCACCGGATATCCGCTTTCAGTGTACCCCCTTCCTTTTTTCCCATGAACGGGCCGGGTCATCCGGCGTCCGGGGCGTCAGATCCTCGGGTCGTGGGATCTGTCAGCGAGCGCATTCACCGCGGCTTGTCCCGGGGCCTGACCCGGGCTTTGTCCCGGGGTCAGCGAGTGGATATGAATATCTTTTTCCCTGCAGATCGAAGATTCCCTTGCAGCGTATTACCGGGGGGCCTCAATTTGCCCAAATACGCGCATCGCGCGTGACGAGCTCGTTCAGGATGACGGATACCCCGGCGCATCTCCCTGTTCAATCAAACAACACCCAGTCCACCTCCAGGCGGAATGTCCTTCCGGGCATGAACAGGCCGGGGTAGGGGGACACTTCCACGTTCAGGACATTGTCCGCGGCCATGGTGAAGCTGGCATCCTTGAGAAAGACCAGGGTGGTCCTGAAATCCATGACGGATGCCTGGGGCACCCATGCGGCCTGGACATTCCTCAGTGAAGATCCCATGAGTATCCAGTAACCGGTTGTGAAGCGGCCGCTCAAACCGGTGCGGACGAGTAGATCGTCACCGAAAAAAGGTTTTTCCCAGGTCAAGGACACGCATCCCCAGAACGAGGGTCTCTCGTAGAGCGGGTTGTCCTCCGTGTCCACAGCCTTCATATAATTGAATGTGCCGGCTGCCCTCAAGCCGAAAAGTTTCACCTCAGCACTGGCCTAGGCACCCGTGACCTGTTGGCTTCCCCGGTTTCCGTAAATCAAATTTCCTCCGGACGCCTGGAGGATGATGAGCCTGCCGGCCTCGCGCATATAACCGAGTATGGAGATTTTCAGAGGCAAGCCCGGTCTCCAGTCCGCCCCGATCTGGAAGCGGTTTACGGCTTCAGGCTTCAAAGACCTGTTCGCGAGTATGGGGAGCGAAGTGTCAAGCAGATAAAACAAGTCTGCCCTGTCAAAGGGCGCAGGCATGTATGGGATGCCGGCAATTTCGCCCAGAGAGGGATATCTCAGCTGACGGTCAATCGAGGCCCAGATCCCGAACGGTGAAAGCACCTGCCATCCGATGCGCATCAAGCCCTCCCAGTCGGATCCGCCGGATATGCGGTTCCACTGAATCCCGGATTCGAAACCGATTCTGCGATTCGAGTCCCTGCTGAATCTGTCAGCGGATGCGTTTCCCGGGGTCAGCGAGCGCATGTCACCGTCATTTTCCCTGCAGACCGAGGATCCCCCGCTGCGAGCGGCGGGGAGCCTCAATCCCAGGAAGACTTCCCAGAAATGCTGCGATGCCCCTGGCCGTCCGGCTGGAGTGAGAGCTTCATCCTGATAGGCCAGCCCCCAGCTCACCGGCAGGCTGTCCGGGCCCTGAGTCCATTGCAGGCGGGTCATGCGTGCCGGGAAAACGGATCTGGCGGACAGGGAGAGGTCCTTGAGTTCATGGGCCGCATGGCTGTGTGTGATGGAAAGGCTGTTCCGCATCCCTTTCCAGTTCACATGAATATCCCCCAGGTGGTCAGTCCGGCTCTGCTTCCGGGCAGGGGAGTACAGGATCAACGTGTCTGCGGGCATGCGCACGGAATAGGGCATGTCGTTTTCCAAAACGGCGTTGTACGCCGCGTAGTCGAAACGGACTGCAGGCGAGGGCGAATAATGAACCTTCGCCCGAAGCAGCTGCGGTCTCGAAGTCAATCCCGGGTATTCCTCGGCGGATTTCCGGCTCGTGATGCCGCTTGAGAAACGGATTTTGCGCGTCACATGCTGGCCGAACGTCACGTCGATGTGTTCCAGATCCATGCCGGTCGCCCCGCGGAACACATGATTTTTATATACAAAGCGCGTGTACGGTTTTTGACCCGGGATCTCGCGCGTCTCTATCCGGATGCCTTCGGCGGATTCGCATGTCCCGCCCTGAGAATGAATGGCTATCCTGTCGATGGATTCGAGGGGGATGAGATTCAGGTCCGTCATGCGGCTGAAAGGATCGATCAGGGGATGGCCGTCCAGGAATATGCGGGACTGGCTCAGTTCCCCCCCTTGTATCCTCAGGTTCGCTGTCTGTCCCGGGCTGCCGAGGCTTCTCGTCCAGGTCCCGGGCAGGGTGGAAACCCAATCCGCTGTTTCCGACAGGTTGCGGAGGAGGAATTCATCCCTCCCGGTCGAGTCCGTGGCCGCCGGTCCTGCGAGAACCGTGCAGCACCACGGAATGAGAAACGGAAAAGCGAGTCTGGATTGCATGCCCGGTTCCTCTATTCCCTGACTATCGGCGGGTGCATCCGGCCGGACAACACGACCGTTGAAAGTCCTTTCAGGAGTACCGGGATCAGCAGCATGAAGAAAAGCGTATTGGAAACCAGATGGGCCACGTAGAATCCCAGGCCCTGGAGGAGTCCGGCTACAAGGCCGGCGCCGCCTCCGGACATGGCCACATAGGCTGCGGTTGTCAGCAGGGCGAAGATCAGGGTGCAGGCGAATCCGCATAATCCGAGCAGGATGAAACGGAAGCCTTTCGGCCCGGCAAGAAAGGATCCCAATAAACCGCCGGAAAATCCCGTGATCCCCATGGACGTGCACTGCGCGGCCAGCATGGGCAGAGGCGCGGTGCCGTATGGATTGAGGATGGAATACAATCCTTCGGCCAAAACGCCGACCGCGGCGCCCCTGGTTTTTCCCAGAATCATACCGGAAAGAAAAACCGTGCTGGTGACCAGCTCGATGTTCGGGATGGGCGCGAATGCGAATCCCAGGGCAGCGGCCAGCGCTGTGAGCATGGACATCAGAGTCAGGGTCTGAATCCGTATCATAAAAAAACCCGCCTCAAGGCGGGCTTCCCCATTCGTTCATGGTATGCCTTCCCTCGCAGGCTTTCGGCTCCGGAATCCTGGCTTTTCCGGCCACAGTCGCCTTCCCATCCGCGAATGGACAGTGGCTTTTCCGGCTGAGGCATATCCCGACCGCGGGATCGGAATGACAGTTGCGGGGCAGCTCCCGATTTTCACGGGATTCCCGGTCAAGATCTTGGATGAAAAATCAAATCGCAAGCAATATAGAAAAATCCCGGAACCGTGTCAAGGATATTTTTACACCGGGAACAAAATATTGTAAAAAATCCCCCCGGAAAACAAAATCTAGTATTGTCTGCTGTTTCCGTCTCCGGGAGGCGGATTCGGCTTTTCCCTTGACAAAGTCGTAAAAGTTGTTTAAAATATCAAGCAGTTATCGTCCCCCGTTGCTTGCAGATGGGGACTTGGGTCTGCAGGGAAAAAGACATTTGGATTGATCTTCGAATCCCTTGCGGATCAGGGTTCGGGGACAGCAAGCGACCGGCGCAAAAAGCGCCTTTCTTCATCGGTGTCCCAGAGCTTCCGATGAAGCTGCCCCCTTCAGGGGCGGCTGTTGGATTGCTTGCTTGCCCCGCGGCGTGTCGCAGGGGATGAGTCCGCTTTCAGATTCGAAACTGCATTCTGATTCCGGGTACCACCCCGGTGTTGGCACCCGCTGTCAGAAAAAATTTTCATAAAACCTGGAGGGCCTGAACATGAAGAGAGCTGGGTTGGTTCTGATGATGCTTCTATTCTGCGGTGTCGCCCTGGGTCAATGGTCCGGATATTACGGCAAAGGCGAAGGGGAGCTGGATGGAGGCCTGGGAATGGCCTGGATCGATAATCAGCCCTATTTCAGCGTGAGTTTCATGCCGGACATCTCCATCGGGAAAATCGGGATCGGGCTCAACATCAACCTCCTGGTCAACACGCAGACGGGGAAGGTCCGTTCCGCGGACTGGGATTCCGGTTACGATTATGCGCGCCTGATCCGCTATCTCCGGTATGCACACAAAGGCGATCCCTTCTATGCCAGGCTGGGAGCCCTGGATGCAACGCGGCTGGGGCACGGTTTCATCGTCAATTACTACAACAACCAGATCAATTACGACGAGCGCAAGATCGGGCTCGCCCTGGATGTGGACAGGGGGCTTTTCGGATTTGAAACCATCGCCTCCAATCTCGGGCGGCTCGAGGTGGCCGGCATCAGGGCTTACGTGAGGCCGCTGTACAAGAGCGAGATGCCCATACTCAAAAACCTCGGATTCGGAGCCAGCTACGTAACGGACGCGGATCCGGACGCCTGGAAAAAATCCGAGGATGGAATCTCGCTGTACGGCGTGGACGTGGAACTGCCCCTGATCAAATCCACATCCTTCAACACCATGCTGTACGCGGATCATGCCGCTGTTCTCGATCCTCCGACCGAAACGGACATGATGACCGAGCTTCTGAAACTGGCCGGGATGTCGACTGTCGGGGACTGGGACAAGGAAGGTGCCGGGAGCGGCCAGGCAATCGGGATCCGGATGGATTTCAACGCACTGCTGAGCCTGGTGAACCTGTCCGCCCAGTTCGAACGCCGCATGCTGAACAAGGGATTCATCCCTGGCTATTTCGGGCCATTCTACGAAGTCCTCCGCTATACTTCGGTGGGCGAACTGCTCGAATTCTACGAAGAGCTCGGAGGAAACACGGACGAGATCAAGGACAATGCGGTCCTGTACAACGCGATCAAGGGCGTACCCGTGCGTCAGAAAATGCTTCTGCCCCTGATAAACCAGGACCGCAAGGGCTGGTTCGGCGGCCTGACGCTCGATGTGCTGAAATTCGTCCGCGTTCTGGGCACCTATCAGCTGATCGACGGGCAGGCCAACAGCGGGCTTCTGCATTTCGGGGCGGGGCTGTCCCAAGACATCCCCCTGGTCAGCTTCGAGGCCACCTACGACAAGATCGGCATGGACAAGCTCAAGGATGTGTTTAAACTCGACCGCAGGTCAGTTGCGCGCGTCGGTCTGGGATACAAGATAAAACCCTATCTCCTTCTCTATGTCGATTACATCTGGAATTTCGTCTGGGATGAAGACAAGGGGGCCTACA
>Ga0233423_10000559_pt1 | contig 19276 bp, 14 predicted proteins | sample Watercolumn_Mata_FD_180713 | JGI IMG/M metagenome (GOLD analysis project Ga0233423, IMG submission 180713) | Freshwater microbial communities from Lake Matano, South Sulawesi, Indonesia - Watercolumn_Matano_2014_112_MG | ecosystem: Environmental > Aquatic > Freshwater > Lake | place: Indonesia...
GCAGCGACGCGCCGGGCCTGCCGCGCCGCTGGCTGGCCCTGCGGTTGCTCGAGGGCGACGCCGACGAGCTGCACCACTTCAGTCCTGCCTGTCGCGAGGCGCTGGAGCCGGCGCTGGGTCGAGCCCGCGCCCGTCTTGAGTCGCGCCTGCCCGGGGGCATTGAGGCCGCGATGGTGCAGCGCCGCCATGCCTATGCTCACGGCCTGGTGCATGAGGTTGTCAGGGAGGCGCCGGACGGGGAGCTTGGGCCAACCGTCTCGGACCGCATTGACAGGGTCGCGACTCACGCCTGGTTCGGTGTCCCGCTTTTCCTGGCGGTGATGGGGCTGGCGTTCTTTGTCGTCTTCCGCGCCGGGGCGCCGCTCGCCGACCTGGTTGATGCCGGGTTCGGCCGGCTGGCGGCAGCGGCGGCGGCTCTGCTGGCTGCCGCGCACGCCCCGGAATGGGTCGGTTCGCTGGTCGCGGACGGTCTCATCGGCGGAGTAGGCTCAGTGCTGGTTTTCGTTCCCAACGTGGCGCTGCTGTTTCTCGTCATCTCGTTCCTCGAGGACTCCGGGTACATGGCGCGGGCGGCATTCGTGATGGACCGGTTCATGCATGCGCTCGGGCTCCATGGCAAGTCGTTCATACCGCTGATGATGGGGTTTGGCTGCTGCGTGCCGGCAATCCTGGCAACCCGGACCCTGGACGCGCGCAAGGACCGGCTGCTCACCATCCTCATCTCCCCACTGATGTCCTGCTCGGCCCGGCTGCCGATATACACATTGTTCGCGGCCGCTTTCTTTCCGCGCCGCCAGTGGCTGGTCGTGTTTTCGCTCTACCTGCTCGGGATTCTGCTGGCCCTGGTCGTCGCAAGGGTGGCACGTCGCCTGCTGTTCCGGGGCGAGGCAGCGCCGTTGATCATCGAACTGCCGCCGTACCACGCGCCGGTGCTGCGGCACCTGCTGCGCCACACGGTGCAGCGGACCGGGATGTTCCTGCGCAAGGCCGGTACGACCATCGCCCTGGCCGTGGTCCTGCTCTGGCTGCTGGCGCGGCTGCCCTGGGGCGCTTCGTACGCCTCGGAGGGGACGCTGATCGGCCGGATCGGCAGCCTGCTTGCGCCGTTGTTTGCGCCGGCCGGTTTCGGCTTCTGGCAGGCGGGGGTGTCGCTCCTTGCCGGGATAGTCGCCAAGGAACTTGTGGTCGGGACTATGGGAACGCTGATGGGTAACGGCAGCCAGGGGTTGACGGCCGCGCTCCACGCGCAGTTCACGCCGCTGACCGCCTACGCGTTCATGGCAATGTCGCTCATCTACGTCCCGTGCGTCGCGACCATTGCCGCCATCAGACGGGAGGCCGGCGGCCGCTGGGCCCTGCTGGCAACCGGGTACAGCCTGGCGCTGGGCTGGGTCGTGGCCGTGGCCATCAACCAACTAGGCCGGCTGATGGTGCACTAGTCGCGACACCGGTCCGGGAGCAAGCCGCCGCGCCCGACCGCAAGGCCGGGCGCGGGTTGCAGGAGGACAGGTCCTGCGTGAGTCAGGAGCTCATGGGAAGATGCCGCGCTCGCGGTAGACCTTCTCAAGGCGGGAAAGCGCAACGACGTAGGCGGCAGTGCGCCAGTCGACCGAGTACTGGCGCGCGGTTTCACGCACTCGCGCGTACGCATCGACGATGCGGCGGTAGAGCTTGCAGTCGACTTCCTGGAGTTCCCAGGATTCGCTGCGCTTGTTCTGGAGCCATTCAAAGTAGCTGACGATAACCCCGCCCGAGTTGCAGAGGATGTCGGGCAGGAGGTTGATCTTCCGTTCAAAGAGCGTGCGGTCGCCGTCCGGATCGGTCGGGCCGTTGGCGCCCTCGGCGACGAGCCGGACGTTCAAGAGCGGGGCGGTCGCGCCGGTGATCTGGTTCTCGAGTGCAGCCGGAATGAAGATGTCGGCCTTGGTTCGAAGGAAGGCGAGATGGGTGGTCGGCTTGGCGCCGGGATATCCTGCGACCCCGCCCTTGGCTTTGACGTACTTCGTCAGTTCGTCGGGATCGATGCCGGCCTCGTTCGCGATGGAGCCGGTCACATCCTCGGCGGCGATGAGCTTCGACCCGAACGGCTTCATCAATCGCGCGGCCCAGGACCCGACGTTGCCGAATCCCTGGACAATGTAGGTAGCGCCCGAAAGGTCGAACTTGCGGTCCTTGGACCATTCTCGGATGAGGTAGACCACCCCCTGACCGGTCGCTTTGTCGCGGCCGAGGCTGCCGCCGGCCTCAATCGGTTTGCCGGTGACGACGTGGAGCATCCGCTGTCGCTCGTGGGCCGGCATCATCGACTGGTAGGTGTCGAGAATCCAGGCCATGATCTGGGCGTTGGTGTTGACGTCCGGAGCCGGGATATCGTATTCAGGGCCGATGGTATTGCCGAGCGCGAAGGTGAAGCGACGCGAAATCCGCTCGAGTTCGGTCACTGAGTACTTGGACGGATCCATCTGGATGCCGCCCTTTCCACCGCCGAACGGGATGCCGGCGATGGCACATTTCCACGTCATCCAGGTGGCCAGCGCCCGCACCTCGTCGATATCAACCGCCGGATGGAACCGGAGCCCGCCCTTGAACGGGCCCAAGGCGTTATTGTGCTGGACGCGGTAGCCGGTAAAGACCTCGATGCGTCCGTCGTCCATCCTGACCGGGAAGTGAACGACGACTTCGTTCATGGTGGTGCCGAGGATGCGGCGGATGCTCGGGTCGAGCTTCATCAGGTCGGCGGCCTTGTTGAACTGCGATGTGACGTCCGCGTAGACGTTGCGGCGCTGCCGCGCAACCGGCCTGGGTTCGGCCGTGCGGCGCGTCCGAACAGGTGTGCTGATGCTCATTGCTCTCTCCTCACATCCGCGCTAGCGGTACTCCTCGCAATGCCAGATGCCGGTCTCGGGCTTGCGGATGGCGCAGGTCTCGCGCATGTCGCAGTTCACGCACAGACCCTTGTACTCGTCCCAGGTCTTCATGTCCTCAACCGTGGGCGCAGGTTGCTCGACGTTGACTTCGACCATCGGCGGTGTGAAATTGTCGAACTCCTCGCAGAAGATAACGGGCTGACTGGAGTTGTGGATATACGAACAGCTGCGGGCATGATTGCAGGTGGCGCAGAGCCCTTCGGGTTTGGCAACCTGGGGTGCGCGCTTGGCCGGCTTCGGGGCCGGAATCGGCTCGCGGCTGACTTTGCGTCGAACTGTCGTGGTTACTGACATGGGAACCTCCTGATTGGCGACCAGAATGGCCGCCTTGGTTGTTTTCCGGTGATCTCTGCTGCGGACATCAACCAGCGTACAGCACCACCCGTTCCACGCTCCGCGATATGAGCGGAGCTCGCGAGACCGTATTAGTAACTTGTTATTCTAGAATAGGTTAGCGGCGCAACGCGGTTTCGCGCCTGGATGCGTCGCGAGCCGCGAGAGGCGTGTCCGGATGGGGACTATCGCCCCAGTGGGGAGATTCTACCCAAGCGCGGTATCAGCATCTCTGATGCCGAGTCTCTTCAACCGGTCACGCAACGTCTTGCGATCGATGCCGAGAATCTCTGCCGCGCGGCTCTTGTTTCCGCCCACATTCGCGAGCACGTTCTTAATGTGCTCGGCCTCGACCTCGGCGAGGGTGCGGTTCAGCCCGATATCGCGGGAGGCAGTGAACCGCATGGGCGCGGGCAGGTCGGGGGCATCGACGCAAGGTCGGTCAGTCATTACGATGATCCGCTGGATCGCGTTTTCAAGCTCGCGGACGTTGCCCGGCCACGAGTAGTCGGTGAGGAGCCGAAGCGCCGCGTCGGTGAACTCCGGAATCGGCCGACCGAACTCGCGTGCGTACTTGGCCGCAAAGTGATGCAGCAGAAGTAGAATGTCGTCCTCCCGCTCGCGCAGCGGCGGCACGGTGATGGTAACGACGTTGAGCCGGAAGAACAGGTCCTCGCGGAAGGCGCCTTTCTGCACGAGATTCAGCAGGTCTTTGTTGGTGGCCGCGATTATGCGCACGTCGACTTTGCGGACTCGGTTGTCGCCGACCATGCAGACCTCTTTGTCCTGCAGCACGCGCAGCAGTTTGACCTGCATCGCCGCGCTTGTCTCGCTGATTTCATCCAGGAAGATGGTGCCGCCCTCGGCGGTCTGGAAGAAACCGGCACGGGTCTCGGTCGCACCGGTGAAGGCACCCTTGACGTAGCCGAACAGCTCGCTCTCCAGCAGTCCTTCCGGGATGCCGCCGCAGTTCACCGGCATGAACGGGGCCGAGGCGCGGGTGCTGGTGTAGTGGACGGCCCGGGCCACGAGCTCCTTGCCGGTACCGCTCTCGCCGGTTATGAGCACGGTGGCTGAGGTGGCGGCCGCCTTGGCTACCGCGGCCAGCACGCGCTTCATCGCCTCGGATTCGCCAAGCATACCCGGGAAAGATGCACGCGGGCCCGGCGCTGTCCGGTCGGCGCTCCGGCGCACCTCGAGCTTGCTCAGGGCCCTGTTCACTGCTGCGAGCAGCTCCTCGTCGGTGAATGGTTTGGCCAGGTACTCCTCGGCACCGGTCTTGACTGCCTGTACCGCACCCTCGACCGTAGCGTACCCGGTTATCATCATCACCTCGGTATCGCGCAGGTTCTCGCGGACGTGTCGGACGAGGTCCATGCCGCTCACACCCGGCATCTTGAGATCGGTAACCACGAGGTCGACCCGGGTGCCATCCAGGATCTTGAGCGACTCGGCCACGCCCGGCGCGGTCAGCACCTTGAAGCCGGCCGCGGCAAGGTTGCGCTGCAGCACTTCGCGGGTTGGCTCGGAGTCGTCTACGACCAGCAGCGTGCGGGTCAGGTCTGCGCAACTCATAGCTCTCCTCTCTTTCGAGCTTCGGCCGGCCCGGCGATCGGCAGGAGCACGCGGAAGAGAGAGCCTTTGTTCGGCTCGCTCTCGGCCTCGATTCTGCCGCCGTGGGCGGCCACAATACCGTGGACCACCGAAAGCCCGAGCCCGGTGCCCTCGCCGATCGGCTTGGTAGTGAAGAATGGTATGAATACCTGCCTGAGGACCTCCGGCGACATACCAATCCCGGTGTCGGCCACGGCCAGCACGACAGAGTCACCCGCCCGCTCGGTGCTGATCGCTATCGTGCCGCCGGCCGGAGTCGCGTGCAGCGCGTTGACGACCAGGTTCACCAATACCTGGAGAAGCTGCCCCGAGTCGGCCGCGATTGCGGGCAGGGCCGGGTCGAGCCGGCGTTCCAGGCGGATTCCGGCCTTTGCGCAGCGGGATTCGAGTAGGAGCAGGCCGTTCTCGACCAGCTCGTTGGGCTGCACCATTCCCTGTGCCGGCATCTTCTGACGGGCAAAGAGCATCAGCTTGCTCACCACGTCGCGAGCGTGCAGCGCCGCGGTGACGGTCTTGTCGATGTCGTCCGCGGCCGGCTTGGGCAGACCCGGAGTCTTGCGCGCCAGCTGGGCAAAACCGAGGACGCTGGAGAGCGGCTCGTTCAGCTCGTGCGCGACCCCGGCCGCGAGCTGACCGATGGTTGCCAGACGGTCGGCGTGCCGCAGCTGCTCCTCGAACCGCTGCCGCTCCTCCTCAGCCTGCCTGCGCGCCAGCACCGACGCAACATGGCCGGCCACGGCATCGATCAGTCGTCGCTCGTCGCGCAGGAACGGCCCCTCGTCAAGCGTTGGCCGCGGCTCGGTGTACTCGACCTCAACCAGCCCCCGGGTGATTCCGCGGACTGAGATGTCGGCCGCTAGCCGCTGCGGTCCGGCGCCGAAGCCCTGCGTGGTGTAGTCGACCCCGTCTACCCGGATTCTCGCCCGAGTGATCTGCGGGTAGAGCCACGCCGGCGGCAGCAGCTCAACGATAGCCTGCAGGGTCTGGGGGAGCGACAGGTTTTCCTGCTCCCTGACCTGGTCGATGCCGTACAGGCAGGTGAGCTCCTTCACGCGCTCGCGCAAAGCCGCCTGAGCCCGACGGTCGGCCAGCGCCACACCAATCGTCTGGGCCACGCCCTCGTAGAACCCGACGTCGGTCTCGCTCAGAAAAGCGCGCTCGCGGCTCCAGAGCAACACCAGTCCGTGACTGTCCTCGCCCACCGCGAAGCGGATGACGGCAAGCGAAAGGTAGTCGCCTCCGACGACGAGCCCGGCAGACCCGACCGGCTCGGAAGTGTCTCCGGTCCAGAAGCTGCCGTTGCGCGTGTACCACGGCGAGCCCGGTTCGCCCTCACCGCGGATGACAGCGCGGCATATCCGTCGCAGGACCGGGCTGTCGCCGTCGCACTCGGCATCCTCGCCATCGGCTGCTGGCTTCCGAGCCTGCATACTGAACTCAAGAGATGCCGGGTCCGACCGACGCAGCCGGGCGCAGTATTGGCGTGACGACTCGTTGACGCGCAGCTGCGCCTCGTCCGCTTCGGAAAAGCCGACGAATGAGGTCAGGACTTCGCGAGCGAAGTCGGAGCGGGGAGCACCTTGGTTTGCGAGACGGAGAATCGAGCGGGAGAGCTCAGCATAGTCTTCGTACAGCCGGGGTCGCGCCCCGCGCCCGATGTTCATCCTCAGCTACTGAAATGACGTTTGGGTAGTTCCCCGTGCAGAGATCCGAGTCGGCGAGTCAGGTACATGGTTGGGTCTGGAGCCGCAGAACTGACAGGCAATAATAAGCCCGCGCTGCCGCTCTAGTCAAGTTCGACGCCGCAGACGTTGGAAGGTGTACGGCCACCGATCCCGTCAGGCGGTCGCTCAGTTGCCACGGTATTCCGCTGTGATCGCGAATCGTCGCCTGCATCGGCCCGCGGTGCGCGGGACGTGCTTGCACCGATTCCCATGCTGAGTAGAATGGGTGCTGTGGCGTGAAGGCGACGGCTGAGCCGCGCGAAGCGTGCCCTGCCGCTGCGTTTTCCTGCCCGGACGCAGTACCGCCGGCGCCACCCGACCCGCGGCGCACGGGCCGCTTTCGAACAACGGGCAGGCAGTACCAATAATCAGGAGCGTTTCCGCGCAGCAGACTCCGTCTGCGGCGTCGACCTTACGGCTTTGCGGAAGCGCGGTGAGAGGAGAAGCATTGGCAGAGCAGCACAGCGTATTTCCGAATCAGGCCGCAGAGTTTGTCGCCCTGACCCACTATTGCCGCTGGCGGGAGGAAGACGGTCGGCGCGAAACGTGGGACGAGGTCGTTGAGCGCGTAGTCTCGTTCCTGCGTGACCACACGCCCGGCCGCGAAGGCGTGCCTCCCCGGGTCTGGGAGCGGATTCGGGACGGGCTCGCGACGTTCAGCGTGATGCCGTCGATGCGGCTGGTGGCGACGGCGGGCCCGGTCGTGCTCAAGGACAACAGCTGCATCTATAATTGCGCCTACTTTCCGATCCGGGACCTGCGCAGCTTCTCCGAGTTGATGTTTCTGCTGATGTGCGGGTCGGGTGTCGGGTTTTCGGTGGAACGGGAGTTCGTGCAGCAGCTACCGCAGGTGGCGCAGCCGGGCGTGGACTGCCGTGACGACTACGTGATTGAGGATTCGCGCGAGGGCTGGGCCAAGGCTTTCCTTTTCGCCCTCGAGACCTGGTTCGCGGGCGAGTCGGTGCGGTTCGACTTCTCGCGCATCCGTCCGTACGGCGCGCGGCTGAAGCAGATGGGCGGCCGGGCGTCCGGCGCCGAATCGCTGCAGCACCTGTTCGCGGATGTCGAGGCGATCGTGCGCCGGGCCGCGGGCCGTCAGCTGACACCGCTCGAGTGCCATGATATCTGCTGCCTGGTGGCCGAGAAGATCGTGATGGGCGGGAAGCGCCGTTCGGCGATGATCTCATTTTCGGACATCGATGACGAGGAGATGCGCCACGCCAAGGACTTCTCGCGGGGACCGGTCCCGTCCTACCGGTTCATCGCCAACAACAGCGTCGCCTATACGAAGAAGCCGGACCCGATCGTGTTCATGAATGAATGGGCGGCGATGGCCGCTTCGGGCTCGGGTGAACGCGGCATCCTGAACACGAGCGCCGTGCCGGTCGCCTGCTCGCGGACCCGCAAGTACCGCGGGGACGAACGCACCAATCCCTGCGGCGAGATCATCCTCCGACCGCACCAGTTCTGCAACCTCTCCGAGGTGGTGCTGCGGCCGGCGGACGACATCGGCACGCTGGTCGACAAGGTGAAGACCGCGGCCTGGCTGGGTGTGATTCAGGGGACTTTCACCTATTTCCCGTTCCTGCGCAAGGAGTGGGCGGAGAACTGCAATGAGGAACGGCTGGCAGGCGTTTCGCTGACCGGGCAGATGGACCTCCCGTCGCTCCTCACCGAGAAGGTGCTGGAGCAGTTGAAGACCGTGGTCGAGCGCACGGTCGAGGAAGCCGCCCGCTGCCTGGGGGTGCCGGCTGCCACCGCCTACACCTGCGTCAAGCCGTCGGGCACGGTGTCACAACTGGTCGATTCCGCGAGCGGGCTGCACCCGCGCTGGAGTCGCTTTTACCTGCGCCGGTATCGAATCGCAGCCAATGACCCGGTCTTTGCCATGCTGCGCGCCCAGGGTTTGCCCTGGGAGCCGGAGACCGGCCAGACGCGCGACAACTTCACGACCGCGGTTGTCACTTTCCCGGTCCAGGCGCCCGCGACCGCGGTCTTCCGCGACCAGATGGACGCGTTCACGCAGCTCGACTGGTACCGCAAGGTGCAGCAGCACTGGTGCACGCACAACGCCTCCTGCACGGTCTACGTGCGGCCGCACGAGTGGCTCAAGGTCGCGAACTACGTGTACGAGCACTGGGAAGAGATCGTCGGCGTCACGTTCTACCCCTACACCGATGCCGAGTACGAGCTCGCACCATTCGAGGAGATCGACGAAGCGACGTACCGCGACCGGGCGGCCAGGTTCCCCAAACTCGACTTCTCGGAGCTGGGCAAGTTTGAGGCGATGACCGGCGACACGACCACGGTGGACGTTGAGCCGGCCTGTTTCGCCGGCCGCTGCGAGATCCTCTAGGCCCGGCGGGGACATGACCCAATCGTCCTCGATTGGGATCGTGTCCCAGCCGTGCAGGAAGGAGGAGAAAATGGGTAGCGTCCCTATTTTGCTCGCGTCAAGCACAAGGTGTTCTTCGGACCGCCCGACGCGAAGGTAAGCGCCGAGATATGGCGGCAGCACCTGCCCCAGGAGGCACCGCTGGCACCGGACGTCGACCTTGGCCAGCTCGCGGAGGACTTTGAGCTGACCGGTGGGCAGATTGCCAACGCGGTCTCGTCCGCTGCAGCACTTGCGGCTTCTCGGTTGAAGGGAGACACTGATGTCGGGCAGATAACTATGGCAGACTTCGAGGCCGCGGCGCGCAGCGAAAAGGACGGCTATGCCGAAGAAGGCGACGGCGGGCGGCTAGGTTTCTAGGCGGGAGCGGAAATGCTTGACTCATACACCGCTTCATGCGAAACTCGGCATGTGCCGAGAGAAACCGCCTTGTCCGGCCGCCGGAACCCGAGAAGGATGTCCGCTTCGGACCTTGTCCGCTATCATGGCCCGAGCGTCTGCCGCCGGCGGCAAGTAGTTACTGGTCAATGACGACGGGCAAAGGACTCGTGGTCACCATCAACCGGGCGCCGGTGCTGGCCTTCTGGGCCACGGTCGTGGCCGAGCGGCTGGGATTCAGCCGCGACGAAGCTCTGTCGCTCGGTAAGGCGGTGACCGGCCTGAACGCGCAGGCCAAGGGACAGCATCTCGGGATATGCAACAAGCACGAGATGCCCCGAGAGAGGCGCGAGGGGCGAGCCGACTCGGTCGAGCTGTTCGGCCGGGAGATACCGGTGACGCGGACCCCGGAAGGCGTGCGCGCTTTGGCCAAAGGCGAACCGGTCTCGGCCCGGAGCGCTCAAACGTACCTCGAGGGCAAGTTCGGCGAACACCTGGCAGCGGTGCGTGCGGCGATGGAGGAGCTGGCGCGGTCGATGAACCCTGATGTTCTGGCTGCTCGGGCCTTTGCCTTGTACGCGCAGTTCCGGCCGCAGATTCCCGAGGGCGTGAAAGGCTGGGGAGCGAAGGGAAGCTTGGACCTCGACCGCGTTCGCTCGCTCGGCAGCGTTGAGAGATGACGCCGAGGGAGCGTGACTGATGCCGACCAGCCTGCTGAGTCTCGTTCAGTCAATGGTGACGCCCGCCGTGATGATATCGGCCTGCGGACTACTGTTATTGTCGATCTCCAACAAGCTTGCGCGCATCGTTGACCGGATCCGCACGCTGAACTCGGAGGATAGAGAACTGCCGGCGGAAGTCGATACGGTAAGGCGTCTCTCCATCCGCAACCAGATTGACATTCTGGTCCGGCGCGCCGTGCTCCTGCGCAACGCCTGCGGTTTGCTCTACCTGGCGGTAGCGGTCTTTGCTGTCACATCGCTCTGCGTCGGTCTTTCGCACGCGGCGCGGCTCTTCGAGGTGCTGATGCTGGTGCTGTTTGTCGTCGGGCTGGCGTCGGTCGTTTGGGCCGGAATACTCGCCTACCTTGAGATCGGGCTGTCGCACCACGCCATCACCGAGGAGATAAAGGAACTCAGGCTGCACGACTAGCCAAGGGACGGGGTTGACCTGCGTCCCGGAACTTCTATTCTGATTCCTGAACCGGTGGCAGTCCCATCTGGTCGGGTCGACCGGACATGGAGGTATGATGCGGACACTGATTCTCTCGCTGGCGCCCGCGTTGGCGCTGGCGCTGGCACCGACACTGGTCAGCGAGCGGACTTCCGGCGCTGATCCGCGGCAATTCCTTTCCCCTTCCACCACCTATGGTGCCAAGGTGGAGTACGGTACCGCCAACACAGAATTCGTCCCGTTTGAGCGGTTCGAGTTGGTCGATGCGACCGGCGTGACGGTGTATGCCAGGAGCGGGGGCAGACACACACTACTGGACGTCGCCGATAATGGCCTCGTGGTCGGAGTCGACTTCGATGGCCCGGTTTCGGGGCGGGCAAGGCTGCATTTTTATGACCTCAGAGGCAGAGAGACCGGCACTGCCGAGATCGGATTCTGGGACCGGCACGGTTTCTCGGCCAGTGGCAACGTCTACTGCGTGCTCGACGGCACCCAGGGACTGCGGGTCTTCAGCTCGGCAGGCAGGGAACTCTACAATGCCGGCCGCTGTAACCGGTTCGCGGTTTCCGCTGACGGACAGCACGTGGCTTTGGCGACCGACACGGAAATCCAACTGCTACAGCACGGGGAGCCGGTCGCCGAGGTCCCACTTGCTGCACCGTTTGTCCGTGGCATGGCGTTCTCACCGGACGGGGAGCGGTTCGGTTACTGCGAACGGCACACGCTGTACGTACACCGAGTCAGTGACGCTGCGGTCGATCTGCAGTACCGGCCCGAAGATGCGAGAATGCAGTTCATGTCGCTGGACGTCGGGAACCGGCTGGTGCTGGCGGGCCTGGATTTCGACGGTGGCCGGGGTACCTCCGACAGGCACCGGCGGGGCCTCGCTGTTATGCTGGATTCGGCCGGCTCGGAGGCCTGGAAGCAGAAGCTCACCTATGAGCGCTGGAGCATCACCATGCCGGACGTCAGATTCGGAACCCATCAGACGTTTGCGGTCAAGACAGCCGATGAGACCAGGACGTATCGGTATCAGGAGGACTAGATGAAGCACCTGCTGGTCTCTACTGTACTTCTGGCGGCCGGTTTCGCGTTGCCGTGGCCCTCCCTGCCGATGGATTCGGTCCATCCTATCGGCAACGCCTGGGGCAACTACCAGAACTACGGCTCGGCGTACTGCCACAACGGGCAGGACATCATGGTCGCAGGCGAGTCGCCTGCCGTTGCCATCAAGCCCGGCTACGTCAAGAAGGTCTGGTTCGGGGGGAGCCCGCTCTACAACGGCGTCACGGTCGCCGACTCGGCCGGTGCGGCGTTCTGCTCCGGGTACATGTACTATCACGTAGACGATACTACCATACAGGTACAGGAAGGTGACACGGTCGCGGTCGGCGACACACTCGGTTTCATCGCGACCTGGCCGGTGGCCGGGTTTCACCACAACCATTTCTCGGCGAACCGCAACTCCGGTGTCACGTGGTCCGGCTACGGCGCGTTCTATCACAATCCCTTGCTCGACCTGTCGCCGGACAACGACACGGTGGTACCGTGGTTCAGCAACGCCTATTCCGGGCAGCGCTTCGCCATCTGCCGCAACAACTCAAGCAGCTATCAGGGCAAGGACAGCGTGTACGGCACGGTCGACCTCATCTGCCGGATTGACGACCGCGTCAATCACCGGCTGTGGCGGGTCTGCGTCTACCGCATCGACTACTCGATCCGCGATACGTCCGGCACCTACATCGTACCGCTGACGCGAGCCGTGGAGATGTCGGACTCGATTGACGGCTACAGCCCTTACCAGTCGCGGACTGTGTATAAACAGGACGCCACCTGCAACACCCGCTGCAACTATGACTCGATCGCCCGGCAGTACTTCTACATCATCACCAACACTGACGGCGACTCGCTGATCGAGCCTTCCGACTCGCTGGCCGGCTGGAATACGACTCTCACCGCCGACGGCGACTACTGGGTTAAGGTCGTCGCCCGCGACGAGTACGGCAACACCGCGGCCGACAGCATGCTGCTGAAGGTCAGAAACGACACGACACCCCGCCACGACGTGGGCGTCGTGAGCATCGCCTCGCCGCCGCCGGCGGTGGATTCGGGCATGGTCGTCGCGCCGGCATGCACTCTTTACAACTATGGTAACCGCAACGAGAACTACAGCGTGAGGATGACCATCGGTCCGGACTACGATACCGCAATCAGCGTGACCCACGCCGCGGGCACGAAGCGGGCCGTGGTCTTTCCGAGCTGGACCGTGAGCTACCCACCGGGCTTCTATGTCGTCACCTGCTCGACCGAACTGGGCACCGATTCCTTCCACGTCAACGACCGGATGCAGGACTCGGTCGAAGTCACACCACCTCCCGGTGTCAGCGATGCCGGCCTGACTGCTGTCGGTCCGGGGATCGAAGCAAGGCCGAACCCAGCGCACCGGCAGGTCCGCTTCCACGTCGTCTCCCGGCCGAGTGCTGCTCCGGCCGAGTTGCACATCTTCGACGCGGCCGGATGCTGCGTCCGCACTCTGCGTCTGACCCGACAGACCCGGCCGTCGTCGCTCGCCTGGGACGGTCGCGACGAGAGCGGTCGGCTGCTGCCAGGGGGAGTCTACTTCTGCCGTGCCGCCGGTCTGCACGGCGCCGTCCAGCTGGTGCTGCTGGACTAGCTGCGTGTCGGGCATCGTTTTTCTTCAGACCCGGGAGTTCGAGCCGGTCGTCACTTTCTACCGTGAACGGGTCGGTATGACCATATGGCTGGAGCAGCCGGACATTGCCATACTGCGCCACGACAACCTGTTGCTCGGCTTCTGCCGTGGCGAGACCGCGGATACTCAGGGGGTATTCACCTTCTTCTTCAGTTCACGGGCCGAAGTCGATGCGATGTACGTGAGACTCGCCGATGTCGCGCTCGGGCCGCCGAAGGAGAATCCGAAGTACCGCATTTACCATTTCTACGGCAAGGACCCGGAGGGGCGCTCGGTTGAATTCCAGCAATTCCTCCACCCCGCCAGTTCCCCGTTCCTTCCGGATTGACCGGGAGCGGCACCGCGTTATAATACAGCTGCAAGATGCAGCCCGCAATTTTCGGCATCTCCGGGCTCCGGGGAATCGTCGGTGACAGCCTCTTTCCCGAGACCGTAGCCCGCTACGCTGCCGCATTCGGCACATTCGTAGGCCACGGCACGGTCGCGCTCGGCCGTGACTGCCGGGCTTCGGGCGAGATGATGCACACGGCCGCGACCGCCGGACTGATATCCGTCGGCTGCGAGGTAATGGACCTCGACATCTGCCCAACGCCGACCGTCGTCTACGTAACCCGGCGCGGCACCGTCGCCGGGGCGATCATGCTCACCGCCAGTCACAACCCGGAGCAGTGGAACGGCATGAAGTTTGTCAGCCGGGAGGGTCAGTTCCTCTCCCCGGATGAAGTTGCGGCTTTCCGCAAGCTGGTCAAAGGCAAGGGAGCAAAGTACGCGGACTGGGACGCCCTGCGCCCGGTGAAGAAGAACCCAAACGCCATCTACGCCCACATCAACTCCATTCTGTCGAACGAGCTCTTCCGCAGCATCCGGCCCGCCCTGATCGAGCGGAAGATGAAGGTCGGAGTCGATGCGGTAAACGGCGCGGCATCGGTCGCCGCCTGCCAGTTGGTAGAGGCGCTTGGAGCCGAACCGGTCAGGCTCTACTGCAGCATCGAACCGATGAAGCAGGGCACCACTTTCCCGCGCAAGCCCGTGCCGGAGGCGCAGAATCTGTCCGACCTGGCAACCATGGTGCGCGAGCGCAAGCTCGACCTGGGGATTGCCTTCGACCCGGACGGCGACCGGTTCAGCTGCGTTGACGAAACCGGTTCGCCGCTCGGTGAAGAGGCGACGGTCTGTCTTGCCTGCAAGTACGTGCTGCCGCGGCGCAAAGGACCGGTCGTCGTAAACCTCTCGACCACCCGCGCGGTTGACGACGTCTGCGCCGAACTGGGAGTGACGGTCGAACGGGCTCCAGTGGGTGAGGCGAACGTGGCGGATCGGATGGAGAGGATACAGGCGGTGCTGGGCGGCGAGGGCAACGGTGGAGTCATTCTGCCCGACCTGAACTTCACGCGCGACGGTCTGGTGGCGGCCGCGACGGTCATCGGGCTGGTCAGCCAGGGACGCGATCCCCTCTCCGTCATTGGAGCGGCGCTGCCCAAGTATCAGATGCTCAAGACCTCAGCGGGTTTGTCCCGCGAGCAGTTCACCGAGCGAAGCGAGAGGCTGGCCAAGGTGTTCGAGGGCGCGGCCATTGACCGGCAGGATGGACTGAAGTTCAGCCTGGAAGATTCCTGGGTGCACGTCCGGCCGTCGAACACCGAGCCGATCGTGAGAATAATCGCCGAGGCGAAGACCGACGTGCAGGTGAAGGCAGTTGTCGAGAAGGTCCGGCAGGCGCTGGGCGCCAACGGGAAAGAACCAGAGAAGAAGTGACCCGGACAAGTCAGGATTCAGAGTGCAGATACCAGAATGCAGAATTGCGGGCCGCTCTGAATTCTGGTTTCTGGTTTCTGACTTCTGAACTATCGGTGATCCTCTGACATGTGCGGCATAGTCGGCTACATCGGGTCACGTAGCCTGACCAACGTAATCATGGTCGGGCTCGAGCGGCTGGAGTACCGCGGCTACGATTCCTGCGGCATAGCCGCGGTTGACGGCGGCCTGACCATCAGGAAGACCGCAGGCCGGCTGCAGAAGCTGAAGGAGATACTGGCGGCCAATCCGGTGACCGGAAACCTCGGCGTCGGTCACACACGTTGGGCCACCCACGGCAAAGTCACGGATGAGAATGCCCACCCGTTCACCGGCTGCTACGGCCGAATCGCGCTGGTGCACAACGGCATTATCGAGAACTATCGCGAGCTGCGCCAGCGGCTGGTCGCCCAGGGACACCGGTTCGTGTCCGATACCGACACCGAGGCCATCGTCCACCTCATCGAGTCGCACCACAAGAAAGACCTCGTCACCGCCGTGCGCAAAGCCGCTTCAGAACTAGTGGGGTCCTACGCGATCGTTGTCGTCTCTGCCGATGAACCTGACCGGCTGATAGCGATGAAGGTTGGTAGCCCGCTGGTCATCGGCCGCGGTGAAGAGGAGCATATCGTCGCTTCCGACGCCCAGGCGCTTGTTGGCATTGCCCGGCGCGTGCTCTCGCTGCAGGACGGCGATGTCGCGGAGGTGACACGCTACACGCTACGCTTGAGCGACCTCAAGGGTCGGAATGTCGAACGCCCGGACACCGCCATCGATCTCAAGGCCAAGCCGCCAACCAAGGGCCGCTACCCGCACTTCATGCGCAAGGAGATCCACGAGCAGCCGATGATCATCAGTGAAGGTGTCAAACACCGCTTCGTTGACCGGCGGGTGATGCTAGATCCCGAATTCCTGCTCTACCCGGACGAAGTTGAGAAGGTCGCGCGCGTCGTCATCCAGGCTTGCGGCACCTCCTACCATGCGGGACTGGTAGGCAGGTACTACTTCGAGAAGTTCTGTCGCATCCCGGTCTCGGTCGAGATCAGCTCTGAGCTCCGTACCTCCGAGTTCATCTACGAAGGCGATACGCTCATGATCCCCATTAGCCAGTCAGGGGAGACTGCCGACACTCTGGCCGCACTGCGCGAAGCCTGTTCCCGCGAGATTCGGGCGCTGGCGGTGCTCAACACCAAACGTTCCTCAATCGACCGCGAGGCCGATTCTTCGGTCTACATCCACGCCGGGCCCGAGATCGGTGTCGCCTCGACCAAGGCGTACACAGCCGAGCTTCTCACGCTGCTCTCTCTGGCGCTCTACTTCGCCCGGGTACGCAAGGTGATGCCGGACGACAAGTTCGACGACATCGTCCGCCACTGCCGCGAGCTGCCGCAGCAGATGCGCAAGACGCTTGCCCTCGACGCCAAAGTCAAGGCGACCGCCGCCCACCTCGCGCACGCCCATGACTTCATTTTCCTCGGGCGTGGTATCAACTACCCCTCGGCCCTGGAGGGAGCCCTCAAACTGAAGGAAGTGGCCTACGTCCATGCGACCGGGCTGCCGGCGGGCGAGATGAAGCACGGGCCGATTGCCCTGATTGCGGAGAACGTTCCGGTCATAGGCATCGCGCCGCGAGACTCAGTCTACGAGAAGATGGTATCGAACCTGGCCGAGTCAAAAGCACGCAAGGGTCTCATTATCGCCGTCGGCACCGAGGGTGACGAGCAGCTTGGAGAACTGGCTGACGTCGTGTTCCCGATCCCGGCCGCGCCCGAATACCTCACACCGCTTCTCGCGGCGATCCCTCTTCAGCTCTTCGCCTACCATTCAGCCGTGATGCGGGGCTGCGACGTCGACAAACCCCGGAATCTCGCCAAGAGCGTAACGGTCGAGTAACAGAGGCTCTACGCCTCCCGAAACATGTTCAATGTCGGACGACCGACGTTTCTGGCCTCGCTGCTGGCCGCGCGGGCCTGCGAACCGGGCGACACTCTGTCGCTGCGGCAGGTCGAAGAACAAACCATTCTGTGACGGTACCCACATCCGGGTCAGGTTCCACGACGGCGACAAGTCGCTGAGCAGATAGCGTTCCCCGCTACAGCTGCAGTCGGAAGGATGAGAGGCAGGAGCGGCCGGCGCGGCCGGCCTGGGCTCCTGCTCTGCGGAATAGACCCGTCCGTTGCCTGTATATAGGAGTGGTGATTACAGGAGGTCCCATGAACCGCATACTTGTCCCGATGGCGCTGGTGGTCCTCGTAGCCGGGTGCTCCATGCCCAGCTTGTTCGGGCAACAGTCGAGCGAACCGGCTGCGTCCGATTCCGTGCGGACAGTGGTCGTGCGTGAGGTGTACCACGAGACCCCAGTCTACTACGTGGACACGGTGTACGTGGCTGAGGAGCCGGCTCCGGTGCAGCCGGTCTACGTGGAGGAGCACAACGAGTACAACGAATACAATCAGTACAACCAGTACAACCAGTACAACGAACACAACGAGACCTACGTCTACGTGCGCGAGCACGAAAAGAGGTCGTCCTCGCGACGCGACGAGCCGGGGTCGCATCGAGAGCGCGGGCGGCAGCCGCGAGAGCGGCGAGGCAAGGGTGGTTCGCCAAGAGACCGGAATCAGCCCCGCGACCATGAGGGGCCAGGAACGATCAATCCGCGGCCCCCGATGAAGAAGGCAAACGCACCGGCTGTGAACGAGCACAGGCAATCGCCGGTCCCGCCGACCCAGCCGACACTGCCGCGGCGCCAGTCACCGGCGCAGGACGGCAGCGTCCAGGTTACCCAAGTCCAGAACGAAGCCCCGAAGCAAGCGCCCGCTCCCAAGGTCGAGAGACCGCAGGCGCCGGCCTCCGATGGCGTCCAGCTCGGCCTTGCTCAGGCAAGCCGGAAGTGACGCCCGTTCAGACACGGAGCCGACAGCACTAGTGAAGCAGAGGCGGCGTCCCGCCGCCTCCGCTTTCATCTGACGCCGGTTTCAGCTCAGCCCACACCATTCCTCCGAGCCGAGAGCTGCGCTCGACCCAGAGTGCGCCGTCATCACGTCCGGAATACCCCGCGAGTGACGTAGTGGCAGCGGCGCGGTAGCGGATGCTGCCCGGCGAGGGATGCCCCGGGGGTGCCGGGTGACCTGTGACTACGGGGTGAGCACGACCTTGGTCACGTTGCGGACAGCCTTCTCCCGGCCGGTCGCAACGCGGAGGAAGTAGACGCCCGGTGTCAGGCCGCGTACGTCATTCGCGCCCGGCCGCAGGAGCAATGCCCTGCGGCCGTCAGCGGAGAAGAGGGTGATCTCGGATGGCAGACCGCAGACAGCAGACTGCAGATTGAGGGTGTTGCGGACGACCGTCGGCAGGGGCCGTGAGCCGTAGGCCGTAGGCGGTTTGCTCTCAGCGATTCCGTAGGGTTCGCCGAGGTCAGTAAGCACTTTGATTGCGACCGGACGGGCCTCGGCCTCTTTCATGTAGTAGAACGGGAACCCGAAGAAGACCATCTTGGCCGGCGAGCCAAGCCAGCGGATGCCGACCGGCTTGCCCTGGAACGAGTCGCCTGAGAAGGAGGCGAACCGCAGGATTGTGTCGGCGTCGAGCACGGCGAATGCGTCGATGTAGGGGAGGCGCCCGTGCGCGCTGGCGAACATCTTGGCCGAGTCAACCGACACGTCGGGGTAGCCGGAGAACCCGGTTGCGCCCGGGAAGTCGAACCACTGCTGGTTGAACCCGGCCGTGATGTGCAGGTAGTCATACGCGAACTGGCCGGGGGCGAACGTAAATGGGTACTGCCCACCGCCGGCGAGACCGAGCACCGGTTTCCAGCCTACCAACCAGAGCTTGCCGCCGTACGTCATGTAGTTGGCGATGCCGGTCAGGGCAGGGGATAGCTGTTGTTGCGAGTAGTCGTCTCCGTGCCAGACAATCGTTGAATACGGGCCGATGTCACCCGCAAGCGGGACGCCGAGGGCGGAGGCGTCCCAGTCGACATAGTCGAACCCGCGCAGCATCGCGTGGTAGAAGTCATCCACCTGCGCGTCTGACGGGCTGCCCGGCTGGCCGTTTCCGTTTCTTGTCTCGTCAACGAGCAGGATGCCGTGGTCGAGCGTTATCGGCTTGCCGCGGGCGAGCTTCGATTTCGGGCCCTCGTTGTCCTGGGAATCGACCGCGGTGACCGCGTACCAGTACGTCGAGTCGGACAGGAGTCCTGAGTCACGGTACGCGGTGTCGGTGA
>Ga0233423_10000560_pt1 | contig 19268 bp, 17 predicted proteins | sample Watercolumn_Mata_FD_180713 | JGI IMG/M metagenome (GOLD analysis project Ga0233423, IMG submission 180713) | Freshwater microbial communities from Lake Matano, South Sulawesi, Indonesia - Watercolumn_Matano_2014_112_MG | ecosystem: Environmental > Aquatic > Freshwater > Lake | place: Indonesia...
GAAGTATGCCTCCATTATTGCAGCCGGCTCTTTGCTATCGTGGTTTGTGCTTGTACCATTGGTATATGAGTTTGGTCAAAACCTAACAATTGTACTAGGTCCGACTGCTACAAAACTCATTTCACAAATGAGTCCAGAAGAGATCTTCCGCACGTATGTACGTCAAATCGGGATTGGTGGTATTGCTATGGCTGGCATCATAGGTATTATCCGTTCTTCAAAGATTATTGCCGGTGCATTTTCATTAGCATATAAAGAGATTGTACATCATTCATCGGAAAACGAAGCGAACACACCGCGAACTCAAACCGATATTCGAATGCTTTGGATTGTTGTCTTGATTCTACTAACCGCAATTGCCATCTTTGCATTTTTCGTGCTCGGTGTTGTGCCAACAATCGGTCAAGCTGTGGTCGCGCTGCTTGTTGTAACCATCATATCATTTCTGTTTACTACAGTTGCAGCCAATGCAACTGCAATCGTCGGAACAAATCCCGTTTCTGGTATGACACTTATGACATTGATTCTCTCTTCATTAGTACTTACACAAATCGGTTTAAGTGGTGATTCAGGAATGGTGAGTGCACTGATTATTGGTGGAGTTGTTTGTACTGCACTTTCTGTTGCCGGAGGCTTCATTACGGACTTAAAAGTAGGGTATTGGCTAGGTACAACTCCGAAAAAACAGGAAACCTGGAAATTTCTCGGCGTTCTAATTTCCGCAGCGACAGTGGGTGGAGTTATTCTCGTCCTTAACCAAGCATACGGATTTACTGGAGATCAGGCAATGGTTGCACCACAAGCTAATGCAATGGCTGCCGTCATTAAACCACTCATGTCCAACGCACAAACACCCTGGACTTTGTATCTTGTCGGTGCTGTAATTGCAGTATTATTAGTGATCTTGAAAGTTCCACCTTTAGCATTTGCACTTGGAATGTATATACCTCAAGAACTCAACACACCTCTAGTGGTTGGTGGATTCATTGCATGGTTTGTATCGAATCGAACAAAGAATGAAAAACTCAATAATGCTCGCTTCCAGCGCGGGACATTAATTGCTTCAGGATTTATTGCGGGAGGTGCACTGTTTGGAGTGCTAGGTGCCTTCTTGAAATTCATCGACCAGCAATGGCCTTTTGGTTATGCAAGTTGGAATCACGAAGAATGGATTGCCTCTGCCAACGGCGAAATTACCGGACTCATCATGTTCGCATTGCTTTTTGCTTACGCATGGTGGGATACGATGCGAGCTAAGGAAGAATAAAAACTCCCGAAATCTTGGAAATAACAGGTTTTTGAGAGATTGAAGATTTTACCTAAATCAAGTATCTTATTCTATGGTAAAGAATCATCATGTATTAGAAGCGTTCGAGAGGGAGTTACAGCAATCATCAAAGCTTACTCTTTCTGAGAGACTAAACATTTTTGAATCTTTATATAAACACGCCCGCTCGCTTGGCCATTTTTCAGAAAGAGATAAGTTAAGCGGATTGGAAGATACCGTTGAACTTGCGCATAGATTAAACATCGATGCTTCAAAAGCTTCTCGCTGATATAGCACGCGTTTTGAACGCCGCCAAAATTCCCTATATGATTATTGGCGGACAAGCCGTTCTTATATATGGAGAACCAAGAGTGACTCGTGATATAGATATAACTCTTGGTCTCGATGATTCACATACAGAAGAGATTCTATCAATCGGTGCTACACTCCAATTACAAACCGCTGTAAAAGATATAAATGAATTCGTAAAAAAAACGAATGTCCTTCCGTTGTATGATCCACGTTCTGGATTTCGCGTTGATTTTATTTTTTCTTTTTCGCCTTATGAGCAGGAAGCACTTTCCCGAATTTGCGTAATTGAAATAGAAAATCAACAAATTAAATTTGCATCGGTCGAAGACATTATTATTCATAAAATGATAGCTGGCAGACCACGTGATATTGAAGATATTAAAGGAATTCTTGCCCACCAGCGGAATTCTATTGATTTCAAATATATTGAACGCTGGTTAGTCAATTTTTCTGAATCTCTTAAAATAAATTTTGCAGACGATTTTACAGGCATAATTTCCGGAATTAATCATCATTAATATCTAATGTTTACGTTATCTCTCTGGTACACTGTGAGATTCGGTGCAAAGAAAAGAAAATTGGTAGAAAAGTCTCACAAATAGGAGGAACTACCAAATGTCTACCAAAACTCCATTTATCAAACAAGAAAATATATTTCTGCATGTATATAATCGTGGCATAAATAGGAATAAAATTTTCATAGAACAGCAGAATTATGAATATTTTTTGAAACTGATTGTAAAACATATCGATAAGAATTCTATTTCCATTATTTCCTACTGTCTGATGCCAAATCACTTTCACTTCCTTATTCATCAGAAACTTGCTTATGGAGTGAGCAATTTTATTAACGCTATCTGCAATCCATATGCAAAAGCTATGAATAAGTGGCTGCAGCGAGAAGGCCATTTTTTTCAGGGAAAATTCAAGGTTCGTCATGTAATGGAAGAAGAATATCTAATCCTGCTGGCAAACTACATTCATTTTAATCCAGTTCGAGCACGAATAGTGTCGAAACCTGAAGATTGGGAATGGAGCAGTTTTCGATCTTTTATTGAAAGAAAAGAGTCTTTGCTCATCGATATGGATATTCTCGAGGAATATTTCGACTCACCGACGGCCTACCAAGAATTTGTGAATAAATATAATGAAGGAGATGGCGAAATAATTAAAAGATATCTTATTGAGGAGAAGTGACCGTCAATTTCCCAAGTTATAACATAGATACTTGACGGTCACTTAAATCTTTTCCAGCTAATCCTATCCCCCTCAGCAATTCCGTACTTGTCTGAAAAATCCGCATTTACTTCTAAGACAAACAAAGTCAATCCCGTCGCTTGATATGTTTGTTCTGAAAAAGGAACTGCATTTTTATGGATGGTAATAATCTCCCCTAATTTGTTGATGAATATTATGTCAAGAGGAAGAATTGTATTTTTCATCCAGAATGAACCGATATATTCTTCTTCAAAAATGAAGAACATACCCTGACGCTCTTCCATAGTAGGCCTGCCCATCATTCCAATTTCACGCTTACTCTCATCATCGGCAATTTCGATATCAATAGTAACAATAGGATTTCCATTGTTTTTCGTGATTGTGAGCTCTCCTTGTTTCTTAAACATTGGCGCCATTGGACTCCCAGTAGAATCGGTTGCAGTTTTTTTTGATGAAAAAATAATTACCAACGCTACAGCAATAACAGTGAACGAAATTCCAATTTGCATTCCTCGCCTCGATTTTTGCGTTTGTTGGTGTGATCGATCTCCAGTTTTAATTTTCTTCGTCATGCATTTATTCCTATATACTCTATCTAATACTCCCACTTTCCTTTAGAACCAATGAATAAATAGGCTCAATATCAACCGGTACTGTTTCGCCGAGTTTTTCTAATGCCCGTTGCATTGCTGGATGTATAATAGCGAATCGATCGATCATCGATTTCGCTTTTATATAAGATCCTTCTGCTTGAAGTGTAAGAATTTCGCTTGCAAGCTTACTCACTGCGTCTTTTATTCTGTTCCTATCGATACTGAATAAACCGGTTGATTCGTCAATCTTTATAGCGCCTTCCATTGTTAGGTAATTGAATTGTATAGCAACTCCCTTCCCGTGAGCTTCATTGATACCAAAACGCACTGAACGAAACATGCTGGCGAGAAACGTGCTATACATTTCTTCTTCCATTTTTTTCTCAACCAATCCTTTATCGATTAAAAACTGCAACGCAAAGAGTCCAGTAATATCCGCCTTTGCCTCTTCGATGGCTGAGTACAATTCTTTTAGCTCCTGCCGAACATTCGTCTGTCTTCCTTGAATAGTAATTCCATGCGGACCAAGTCCGTGCACTAGTTCATGTGCAAGAATATGTGTGAAGAACGCATCAAATGATACAAATTGTCGTTGTTGAGGTTCAAGAACAACTCGAGAAATTGGAATGAGCACCTTGTTAAATTTTGCCTCCTGCATGTTTTTTAACATGACACGTTTTGCGCCTTTTTCTCGGATTACGCGCTCGTCATTCGGTAAATTAAATGCTGCAGTCTGAACACCACGATTACCTTCGCCTGCCGCATAAACTACATCTACAACTCGTATCGGTGACATTGCCGCAAGTTTCGGATTTCTATACTTAGGATCAATGGGTAGATTATTTTCGATATCCTGAAGATATTTACCGAATTTTTCGAGTTTCGCAGTCTCTGCATCATCTCGCAGAGTGACGAACACTTCGAAGGCAGCCTTATAATTGAACAATTCATCCATATAGGTCTCGTATGGGCCGATAGTTAAATCAATCGGAGCATCGAGTTCCATCCAGGCAACATCACTTACATAATAGTCATTACTGGAAAAAGCATCCGCTCTTGCATTCAGAAATTTTTTGAGTGATTTATTTTCCGTCACCTGTGCAGCTTCTTTCAGTAAATTGGCTGCCGGAACCAACCAATCCTGATACTCTTGACTATAAGGAACACAAGTGAATGTTCCTTTTGTATCGCGACGGATAGTATAGAAAAATCCTATCGCTTTGATTCTTTCGACCTCTGCAAGTCCCGCTACCCATGTTTCAAACTCGGATTTTGTCATATCTTCCGGATAGTAGTTTGCGCCGAGAGGTTTTTCTTTTGGTGCACTTGCAACAAACGATTCATTATTGTCAAGCAATGACCATGGTCCCATGTTCACGCGGAAGTAATGAAGCCGGTCTTTACCTTCAATAGTAGTATCGGCTTCAAGTTGTTTTAGGAGATCCGGGTTTCCCTTCCAAACCTGTCTAAAATATATCTGGTCCATGTATCGCGATGCCGAAATAATCTTCTCGAGCGCTTTCTTGTCTCCGGAAGTCAGCCGAGATACATCGGCAGTAATTTCGGTTGGAGCGAAGCGCGTGATTTTCTGTTTGAGAGTCATTTCGGAAATTTCCTTTTTTGCTTCAGGCTTCTTGCATGAAACAAACACAACCACTAGACTCGCTGCCACGAGATAAAACACCTTGACTTTTTTCATTGATCCTCATTTTTATATAAAAAAGGTGAAATACATTTGATTTATTCACAATTTGAGAAACGATACTTGGAAAATCAAGATAGTATCACTTCCCGTATCACAGATTTTCTCTCAGAAATAACCGCTTCAATTTTTTCTTTAATCCACCGCGATTTTCCTCCATAGACGCAACAAGTGTTCGCCAATCGCTGCTTTGTTCTTTTGGTTTAGACTGTTGGAAGGATGGTTTTTTAGTCAATTCCGGTTTATGGACCTTATGTGAACTACTTCTGTTATTTCCACGGTGATCGGGCACTGTAAATTCTCGATTAGAATTGCTAAATGATCCTGAATGCCGTTGATCTCTATGCGGTTTACCAGAAGAACCTTTATGTCGCTTAAAACGATTTTGTTTTTTGAACGAATCTGCAGACTGGTGTTCGTGTTTTGATTTCCCTAAAGAATCTGAATGATGTTTCCCGTGATGAACATGTTCGGAAGAATGTGATACGTGTCTATCTTGTCGATCTTCTTCCCGTTTATGTCCACTATCTCGATGTTCATGCAACGATTTAGGTTCATTCTGTTTATCTGCAGCTGGCGGTTTCTTGGAGTAATCGAATCCCTCATAGCGTTTCAATTCATAATGTTTACCAGTATAACGTTCGATACTCTTGAAATACTTATGTTCTTGATTGGAAACAAAAGTGATCGCGTCTCCAGTCATAGCTGCACGACCAGTTCTGCCAATGCGATGAATATAATCCTCTGCAAAGGTCGGTGTATCGTAGTTAATGACATGCGATATTCCCTCGACATCAATACCGCGTGCAGCAATATCCGTTGCGACCATAACTTTAAAATGTCCCTGTTTGAAGCCAGCCAAAGCTCGCTGGCGTTGAGCTTGCGTGCGGTTCGAGTGAATGGCAACTGCCTTTATCCCTGCACGTTCGAGTTTGCGGGTAATCTTATCCGCACCGTGCTTCGTCCTGGAAAACACCAAAACGCTATCTAATTCCTGATTTCGTAAAATATAAAATAGTAAATCCATTTTTGACTCCTGAGCACAGGAATAGAAGAATTGCTTTACAGTTTCAACTGGTTTACGTTGTTCTCCGATTTCAATGAGCTCTGGATTAGTCTGGATTGAAGCGACAAGGTCTTTAACTTCTTTCGACATCGTCGCAGAAAAAAGTAATGTCTGGCGCTTTGTTGGAACTCGTGCAATTATCCTACGCACATCCTGTATGAAGCCCATATCGAACATACGATCTGCCTCATCAAGCACCAGAATTTCGACTTTTGATAAATCGATCGTCCGCCGATTAATGTGATCAATTAACCGACCCGGTGTTGCAACGACAATATCCAAACCGCGATGTAACTTTTTTATTTGATTCTCCATACTCACACCACCGAATATGGCCATACTGAGCATATTCGTAAATTGCCCGTACCCTGTAATAAATTCCTCTACTTGCAGTGCAAGTTCGCGAGTTGGTGTCAGGACTAATCCACGTACGTGACGCCCTTTGTGATGAGCATGTTTAAGAAAGTGATTGAGCATTGGAAGTACGAAGGCAGCAGTTTTTCCTGTGCCCGTTTGTGCGATTCCAATTATATCGCGTCCAGAGATTGCTATAGGAATTGCTTGTGATTGAATGGTTGTAGGTGCAGTATATCCCGTTGCGAGAATGCCCTGCACGAGCTGGTCGGCAAGACCAAGTTTTGAAAATGGCATAAATAAATCCTAAAATAAATAATGAAGAAACACGCTATGGAAGATGGTTTCCAGCAGAAGTTTTAAGCGAAGGGGGAACCTGATTGAGTTAATAGACAACGAGGAACCGAAGTTATCCGTTTACACTTACGCTATATATCATCGGAGAGCGAGTCTCAAATGTCCGCTCCCGATGCCTAATTGCACGGATGCGGTCTGTCGCGACTTGCGACTATGATAAGATACGGAATATTCCAGTGGCATCCTATAGAAGAAAGTCATTTTATTGTCCTTTTCTATTGTCAAGTAACTTACAGGTTTCTACAAGCTTCATGAATTCCGTATTATATCCCTCTTTATCTATACCCTTCGATTCTTTTGTATATTGAAGCACAAGATCATAATTCGAATTGGCTTTTTCCTTCGAATCCCTTAGAATCATACCAAACATTGCGACGGCAGATGCAAACCTGAAACTTCTCGAGGGTGATTCAATAGATTTAATAGATTTTTTTACAGGAGTGGTCATTAGGATACTTGTAGTATCCGTTGGCTGTTTGTATCGCAATTTTACTGTAAGAAGCTCGTCTGCGCGAAATGACTCGGGCTTTATGATAGTCGTCTGATATTTAAGAGAATCTATGGGTTGAATATCTGATACCTGTTTGTTTAAAACAATCTCATACAACGCTGTTACGGTATGACCTGCACCAAGTTCCCCTGCATCTTTTTTGTCATCTTTGAAATCTTCCTTATTGAGCATACGGTTTTCGTAACCAATCAATCGGTATGATTTGATGAGGGCGGGATTGAATTCGATTTGAATCTTCACATCCTTTGCAATAGCGTATAATGTTCCAGCCATTTGTTCGCCAAATACCTTTCGAGCTTCCTGGATATCATCTATGTAAGCATAGTTTCCATTTCCTCTATCGGCAAGTTTCTCCATTTTCGAATCCTTGTAGTTACCCATTCCGAATCCGAGCACAGATAAAAATATATTATCACGTCGCTCTTCTTCGATAAGTCGCATAAGCTCACCTTCGCTGGAGATGCCGACATTAAAGTCGCCGTCTGTTGTAAGGATAACCCGATTATTGCCGCTCTTTAAAAAATTCTCACGGGCAATTTTATATGCAAGCTTAATTCCTTCTCCACCCGCAGTCGAACCACCTGCTTCCAATTTATCAATCGCGTCGAGGATTTTACGTCTCTCATTGCCTGCAGTTGAAGGAAGAACCAATCCTGCATTACCTGCATATACAACGACAGCAACTCTATCTTGAGATCGTAATTGTTGGACCAATATACGAAATGCTGCTTTAACAAGCGGAAGCTTGTTTGGATCACTCATGGATCCGGAAACATCGAGAAGAAATACAAGATTACTTGGAGGTAGCTTTTCAGCATCAAGATGTTTGCCTTGTAAACCAATAAGCAAAAGATTATTCCCGGAATTCCATGGACACACTGCCACTTCGGTGTTAACCGAAAACGGATGTCGATCTGATGGCTGTGGATAATCATATTTAAAATAATTAATCATCTCTTCAATTCGTACTGCATCACTTGGTGGGAGTTGTCCATTATTAATAAAACGACGGATATTACTGTATGAAGCTGCATCGACATCGATCGAGAATGTCGAGAGCGGATTCGATAAAGCATCCTTGAATTCGTTTTCATCGATCTTACTGTAGTCTTCTGTATTGAACGATTTATACGATTCAAATGGCATTCTCACACCATCTATAGCGAACTGTTGGATATTCGATTGTGCAGAGCGCAATGACTTAGATTCGACTATAACTAAAGAAGAAGTTACGTCTCTCTTGATAACCGGTCGTTGTGCAGTAACCACTACTGCCTCGCTAGCCAGTGTCTGTGGAGACAGTCGAAAATCTAGTTGCCGGGATGAATCAGTTTTTACCGAAAGGTTTGCAAGGATTTGTGCCTTGTAACCTATAAAGTTTACTTTAACATTATATTGACCTTCAGGAATACTCAAAATTCTATACTCACCGTTTGTATCTGTCGCCACGCCGATGGATGTCCCCTGGAGTACGATATTGGCTCCAATAAGCGGTTCTCCACTCACCGAGTCTATAACTTTTCCCTTGATGTTCCCGAAGTTTACAGGTCGCTTTGATAATATGGACTGATTTGAAGTCTCAGGTGCTTGTGCAACTGCAACTGTCTCAGCAGTAATAGGTTGTTGTTGCAGTGGAGTAGTAATAGCGTGTAATTGGACATCCTTCTTAAGAGGTATTACTGGAATTATTGGTTCAGGTCGAACCTTACGTTCTTTTTGTCGTTCCCTAATTTCTACTATTATTTTATCATCAGGTTTTGGATTTGCTGACATCGCTGGTGAGGGAGTTTCTATTTTCTGCACAAAAATATCTTCAACGTCTGCTGTCTTGTGCAAGTAGAACCACATGATAATTCCTGTGCCAATGAAAACGAAGAATCCTGCTGCAATGCGAAATACCCATTTTGAATTAAGGAGATTCCAAGCTTTTGCACTTCTTTGCTGAGGTAAGCGGTGATTCGTACTATACTTAAGCATTATGCGATCTATTGCCGTTTGTAATTTATCTGGCGGCGTAATGGATTTAGGTAATTGATGCAGATCGCGCACAATCGATTGAATATCTGAAAATTCTTTTTGACACTGAGAGCATTTTTGTAAATGCAATTCTACATTTTTTTGATCTTCAGCATTTAATACACCATCGATATAATCATCAATGAGATGGGAGACATGTTTTGTATTCATTGTTCTAATCCCTCCTTTAGGAGTCTTCTTGCCGAGTGCAAATGAGCCTTAGATGTGCCAATTGCAATCCCAAGCAAGCTGGAGATTTCACGATGTGAATATCCCTCAATGTCGTGGAGAATCACTACCGCACGCGCCTGAGGAGGTAGCGTGCTGATAGCCTGTTCAATATCCAACTGAATTTCACAAGAAGAGGATGGATCAGGATTATCATACGTTTCAAGGTTGTCTGTAAATTGAACACGTTTGTTCAACTGATGGCGTGAGCGTAAATAATCAAGCGAGACATTAACAGCAATGCGATGGATCCAGGCGGAAAGCGGACTTTCACCACGATAGGAGTCAAGTGTTTCCCATGTTCTTATTACGGCTTGTTGAGTTATTTCTTCAGCTTTTTCCTTATCAGCTACTATTCTTAGACAAACAGCATATATACGTGGAAGGTTTTGCTGATATAAGGAAAGAAATGCTTCGGAATCGCCCGATATGGCGCGTCGGACTATTTCAAGATCGGTAGAGAATCGCTGTTCTTCCAACCTGAAAACTTTCGTCATAGCAATTGTTTGCTGTTCCATACGTCCTCTCTTTTCTTATCATGAGGACGTTTGAAATGAAGGAATGGTTTAGTCTTATGATTCAATTATATAAACTTACGGGCAGTTTAATGATGATTTCTTGTGTAAGCAAGAGAAATTAATGGCAAATGGGATAGAATCCGTTCATCGGAATCAAAGAAGCCCACACCGATTTCTCAACGCGGGCTTCTTTCTCTCGCAAAATAAAATTACACCGCTTCAATCGTCGATGGCGGTTTCGATGCAATATTGTATGTTACGCTGACAACTCCAGGAACTTTTTGTGTAATTTCCCTTGCCAGTTTTTCAAGGACTTTAAACGGAAGTTTTGTTGGTGTAGCGGTTCGAGCGTCGATACTTTGCCAGCAACGTACTTCAATTTGTTGACCAAAGTCACGCTTACCATCGCGCATACCGGTGACACGATCTTCATGTAGAATAGCCATATATTGAAACGCTCTGGTTTTCTTGAGTAACTTTTCGACAATTACGGTTGCTTTGCGAACTGTCTCGATTCGTTCAGGTGTTACCTCGCCGATAACTCGCGCCGAAAGTGCAGGGCCTGGGAATGGAATTCGTGTGAAAAGTGCAGATGGAAGCCTGAGTGCCTTTCCGAGTTTTCGTACACCATCTTTGCGAAGCTGAATAAGTGGTTCGAGAATTCTGTAACCAAATGTAGCTTGTGGATCTATTCCAAGCTGCTCGAAAACATTATGTTGCCGTTTAATTCCGGCGATGGTTTCATCAACATCGGTAAGAATAGTCCCCTGAAGAAGAAATTTTGCACCACTTTCTTTAACAATGCGTCCGAATACATTTCGATAAAATGTTTGAGTTATAGCTTCGCGCTTTGCCTCCGGATCCGTGATGCCCTTAAGTGCTGCAAAAAATTCCTCGCGCGCATCGATAACTTCTACTGTGACTCCAAGTTTTTTGAATGATGCTACAACTTGTTCCGCTTCACCCTCGCGCATAATACCATTTTGAATAAAAACTGTTTTCAGACGATTGCCAAGAGCTTTATGTCCAAGCATGGTGACTGTAGACGAATCTACACCTCCGGAGAGAGCGTTGATCGCCATACCATCACCAACCGCCTCTTTGATTTCTTTGACCTTCTCGTTTATGAAAAGCTTCGTGTTAAGTTTTTTTGCAGGAATTTCGGTAATCATATGACAGTCTCCTTAAAAAATTGTTTATTATTACAGTTCTCTTTTCTGATAGATATTTATTTAATCCTGTTCCGTATGTAGGGGAACTTTAGAGGATTCAATTTTTGATCTTATGCCTGCACTCTCTTATCTCCCTCAAGAAGGTTTTTACCTCAATAATTATTGATTATACCTAACTATGAAACTGCTTTTCATATAATCACGATGAAACTTGACAGGAGACGCATAGATTACCTCCAAATTGATGATAGGTATATTGAAGAATACGCTGGCTAAGGTACTAATTTCTTCCCAATTGTAAAACGTGGAAAAAATGGATCGGTTATTAAAGCTTTAACTTTGAAGAAATGAAAGCACCTGTGAGACAAATTCGTCTGGAGCATCGGCGTGTACCCAATGACCGGCATTTTTAATTGTTACGATTTCTGCCTGTGGGAACAACTGTGAAATTAGCGGCAGATCGGTCATTTCGATATACTCTGAATTTTTGCCACGAATGAAAAGCGTAGGTTTGTTGAATTGTTTATCTCTTGGAAGTTCCTCGTTAATTTGTGTATAGTTTTTTTCGATAACATCCAGATTCATTTTCCAGCGAAATCGACCCTCGGAATCGCGTGAAAGATTCTTCATGAGAAATTGACGAACAGACGGTTCTTGAATCTTTTGTGCAAGGACTTGATCTATATCTTTTCGAAATTCAAAATTCGAGACGTTCAAAGAGGTAAGTGCATCAAGAACAACGTCATGATGCGATTGATAGGAACGCGGAGCAATATCAACCACAATTAGTTTATCAACGCGTTCCGGATGAAGTAAAGCAGTCATAGCTGCTGTCTTTCCACCCATAGAATGTCCGAGAAGTGAAGCGGAAGATATAGAGTGGTGATCGAGAAATTCAACGATATCATCAGACATCGCTTTGTAGTGGAAAACATCGCTATGTGGCGACCGACCATGATTGCGTGCGTCGAGTGAAAATGTATGAAAGTGCCCTCCAAATGTCTTACAAAACGAATGCCAATTATCCGAAGATCCAAGCAAACCATGCAAAACAAGAAGCGATGGCTTTACACTTGGACCATATTCAGAATAATGGAGCTTCATACCAATTTTTGATTATGAAATAAACGTATCAGAGCAGTACAATATTGTTTTGACGACACATCGCAATCATGTCTTCCGGCCAGATGCTGGATTGAATTTCTCCAATGTGAGCTTTTCGGAGATAGAACATACATAATCGCGATTGTCCGATGCCTCCACCAATCGAAAGCGGGAGTTCATCATTCATTAAACGCCGATGGAATTTGAATTGTAATCTTTGTTCTTGGTCGGAAATTTTGAGTTGCTGAACAAGCGTTTCCTTATCCACGCGGATACCCATAGAAGATAGTTCAAATGCACATTCCAATACAGGATTCCATACAATGATGTCGCCATTTAATAACCAATCGTCATAATCTGGTGCCCGACCATCGTGTGGTTCTCCATTTGAGAGTTTACCGCCAATGCCGATAACAAACACGGCACCTTGTTCCCGAGCGATTGCATCTTCCCTCTGCTGTGGCGTAGTGCCAGGAAAACGCTTTATTAATTCTTCCGACGTAACAAAAACAATCTCAGGGGGAAGGATTGGTTTGATGGATGAATATTCATGGTAAACGAAAAGTTCCGTACGCCGGATAGTTTGATAAATTGTCTGCACGATTTCTTTCAAGAATGGAATCGATCTTTGTTCTTTTGTTATAGCTTTCTCCCAATCCCACTGATCTACATAAAGTGAATGGAGATTATCTAATGTTTCATCTGCTCTTATTGCATTCATGTCGGTATAGATACCTGAACCAATTGGCACTTTGTAGTCGGCAAGCGCCATGCGTTTCCATTTTGCCAATGAGTGAACTACTTCCGCAACTTGATTATCCAGATGCTTTACCTGAAATGCAACCGGACGCTCAATGCCGTTGAGATCATCATTCACACCTGTCCCTTTAAGAACAAAAAGTGGGGCGGTCATCCGCGAAAGATCCAACTCTAACGCAAGGTTCAATTGGAAATAATCCTTAATCTTTTTTATGGCCTGTTCTGTAGTCTGTAAATCAAGAATAGAATGATATTGCTGCGGAATATAAAAACCTCTTGGCATATAGTACTCCTAATTCTTAATTTCAATATTTGTTTCATTATAACTTCGGAAAGGATTTTCGTAAATGCAATTTTCATTGACTTTGCATCTCGATAGTCCGGATTGTATATTGACAAGGTTTCAGAGAGGAATATTTCAATGAAAGCAATCCACATATTTATTGATGTACCGATAGATTTTAACTTCTGGCGCACAGTATACAGCCATGGATGGTGCTCGCTTAGACCATTCAGCGTGGACAAAGAAAACCGTATGCTGAATAGACTACTTCATTTAGAAAACGACTCTCTTGCTTTTTGTCAAATCACCGCCCACAATAACTCTCAACTAAAAATAAATATCCAAAGTAAATTTCCTGTCAATGGAACGATGCAGAAGCAAATACGGGCTAAAATCTCTACGATGTTACGACTTGACGAAGATTTTGCCGAGTTTCACCGTGAGTCGCGTCGATATCCCAGGTATCGCTGGATTTCTTCTATGAAGGTAGGTCGCATGTTACGTGCTCCTTCGGTTTTCGAAGACATAATAAAAATGATCTGCACAACAAACTGCAGTTGGTCTCTAACCGAAATCATGACAAACAATCTTATAGATGAATTCGGAAAATCGTTCGAAAATTCTAAACAAACATTTCCCTCTGCAGAAGCACTTGCGGGTACAACAGAGCAGTTTCTTCGGAAGTCAATAAAGACTGGATATCGTTCCCCATTTATCTTAGAATTTGCAACAAATGTTGCTAATGGTAAACTTAATATTGAACAATGGCGTAATTCGCCACTTGCCACTGAGGTGCTCTATAAAGAACTACTAAACATTAAAGGTGTCGGTATGTACGCCGCAGGAAATATTTTGAAACTACTCGGACGATACGATTTTTTAGGGCTCGATTCATGGGTGCGTGGACAATATTATAATCTATATCACAACGGCAGAGTGGTAAGCGATAAAACAATTGAACGTCTGTATAAACCATTTGGACGCTGGCGTGGCCTCTTCTTCTGGCTGGAAATGACGAAACATTGGTTTAAAAAGGAAATTCCGTTTTAGTGCGTTAAAAAATTAACGTGTCGCTATCATAAGAATTTCGAAAATGACTGACCTCATAAATAAGGAGAATGTTATCATATCGCTCTTAAATCGTTTACTAAGATATCGTCTTTACCGAATTGGATTTCAAAGCAAGTTTCTTGAATTAGAACTATGCAGATTGCATTTTTTCCAGCGCTTGCATCAAAATTCTTCGCAACATCTAATATTTTTTCACGGACTCGGCACTTCATCTATTACGTGGACAAATATTCTGCGTTTGCTACCTTCAACTTACACCATTACTTGTGTTGATGTACCTGGTTTCGGATTTTCGAAAATTACTTCAGGTGATCACTTTCTACTAATGAACCAGATCATTTCCCAGCTTGATCGATTCATTCTATCCATTCAGTCTACACCACTCACTTTAATAGGGCATTCATTCGGTGGGTGGATTGCTGCACGTCTTGCGATTAATCATCCTAAACTTACTAAACATCTCATACTTATCAATAATGCAGGTATTCGATACCTAGGGGTTGAACAAGAAGCTAAAGCTTTCATGATTCAAACAAAAGAGGACGTCCGGCGACTTCTTCATTTAATGTGGTATAAGTATCCATTTTATTTTAAACCTTTTACAGGTTCAATTTTTCAGTCATTGAAAAAAAAGAAAGTGAGTGAATTTGTTGCTTCTATCGAAGAGAACGATTTATTAAATAAAGATTTTACTTCACTTCAAATGCCGGTCGATGTCATCTGGGGGCAAGAAGATAGATTAATTTCTGCTGAATCCCTCAAAGTGATGAAACAACTGCTACCAGGAATTAATATTCACACCTTACCAAAATGTGGTCATGTGCCTCAATTAGAAAAACCGCGAGAGCTCGCTCTACATTTGAACTCAATACTATCCAATTCATAAAAAAGCCTCCGACTAGAAATCATCAGAGGCTAAATGGAATACGCGTTTTTTTAAGCGCCCATCAAATCTCAAAATACAATAAATGGAATTCCCCATATTTGCGATGAAATCTTCGTAGGATCATCATCGAAGAGCGTGCTTCGAGTCAGAGCGCTAACCAAAACATTGTGCCGGCCTCCCCATACACCGTTCCAATTATGTTCATAGGTACGTGTAAATGTTCCATCTCCATTGGAAGTAGAAGAAAGCAGAACCATCGGAGAACGATAGTTCCATCTATTATTCATCATAAAAGGCCGATGTACCGTAACAAAATCACTATCAGCAGATGTACTGGTAACTGTCACCTGCACCCGACATGGTGTATTGAGATTAACAGACAATTCCGGAATACAACGCCCTCGTCCCTTCGAAAATTGGAGGAATGTGCTATTTGGATCTGTTACTACGATTGTATCTGATCCGACATAGAATCTAATTTCGTTGATTGTAATTTGCGATCCAACAGTTCCTCCTTTCACAGCAGAGATTTCGGAAATTCTCCAATTCTTCGATGCATCCTTATGCCGATTGACACGAATAAATTTGGCAACGCGTGTTGTGATTTCTGTGAAATTCTTTTTAATCGTTGTCAGAGAAGTATCTTGTTGTGAGTACTTCGCACGTATCCAAATGAAACCTGACATAGTGTGTGTAATTGTCGCCTCAGCTGTTGAGTCAGTAAGTGTGGAAAAATTAACGGAACGCTGAAAAGATTCGATTTTCCTTCCCCACGCTCTAGGGAGGATCGCAGTTTCACTTTTTGCTAGTGAGAAAGAAGGACCAACGGACGGATCGCCATCATTCAACAGCATATCATCCGATTTAAACAGCGCATCTTCTGCAATAAGTGCAGTTATTGCATCTTCATCGGTCAAAGCCGGTTCAGTTGAATTTTGTTTATCACATCCCATAAGCAACAGTATTGAAATAATACTCGTCATTAAAAGTGCTAATTGAGATTTTTTCATGCTCCACCTCCTAACAAAAATGTAATTTCGTCATCAATGTGATTCAATATAGGAAAAACGATTTTGATTTCCATCGACAACGATCACATATTCTCCTTTTGGTTGCTTTTTGCCGAGTTCAAGTATCACTGATTCTACAGATCCACGAACAATTTCTTCAAACTTCTTTGTTAACTCACGGGCAACAACTACTTTTCGATCTCCAAAGTATGAATGAATTTCAGTTAATGTTTTCATAATGCGATGAGGGGATTCATAGAATATCATCGTGCGTTCTTCCGACTTTAAGGATTCAAATTTGGTTTTTCTACCTTTTTTTTGCGGGAGGAATCCTTCAAAAATAAATCTATCTGTTGGCAATCCACTTGTAATCAATGCTGAGATAAATGCTGTTGGACCCGGAATAGGAATAATTGGAATATTTCTGTCCAGAGCTTGTTGAACAATATGAAAAGCAGGATCAGATATTCCAGGTGTCCCCGCATCTGACACTAAGGCAATAGATAGGCCAGAAAGCAACTTGTCAATTAATTGAGGCGCACGAACTTGTTCGTTATAACTAAAGTAACTCAACATCGGTTTATCAATAATATAATGATTAAGTAGAATCTTCGTTTTTCGTGTATCTTCAGCTGCAATAAGGTCAACAGATTTTAATACATGGACTGCTCGGAAAGTAATGTCCTCCAAATTACCAATTGGAGTCGCTACGAGATAGAGCGTACCGCTTCGAATCGATTCATTCATAGCATATGCCAGATTTTACTATCAAATATATAAATCAATAATGAAAATAGAAACGGTCTGGAACAGTAATTTGTTAAATCTAATATTCATTTTTGAATCACCTCCATTATTGCTATCTTTAAAAAGAATTATCAAAAAACATCATATGTCAATTCGCATCCTTACAGCATTCACTTTTATTATGGTCTTCATTGGTTGTCATTCCTATATCCAGCGGACAGTATGGCAATCATTCTCGAGGTTATGCGACACAATTCCATCTCCAACACACTCAATTACGAATCCGGAAATTCCGGATGCAAAATTGACCGTTTCTTGGATTGGGCATGCAACGGTTCTTATACAGATTCATGATAAATATTTTATTACAGATCCACTCTTTTCAAACACAATCGGACTATTGGTAAAACGATATGTCAAGGTAGGTATTGATCCAAATATTTTACCTAAAATAGATTTTACGGTAATATCTCATCTCCATCTCGATCATTTCAGCTTCAGTGGCCTCGATGCAATATCAAAGAATGGCACACTCGTTGTACCAGATGGATCCGCAGCATACACACCAGAGTTTGATTTTGGAGATTTTCGAGAATTAAAATCCTGGGAGGCTTTTGAGAAAGACGGAGTTCGAATCACTGCTGTCCCGGTGCAACATTTTTCCGGACGGTACGGATTCGATGTAACTTGGTTAGGAGAAAAAGGATATACCGGTTATGTTCTCGAATATTGCGGCATTACCGTTTTTTTTGCCGGGGATACCGGTTATGATCCAGACCTCTTCAAAGAAATTGGTAAACAGTTCAAGATAGATCTGGCTATTGTACCAATCGCTCCCAGTTCTTCGACCGGACTTGGTGGTCACGTGCATGTAAGTCCATCCGGTGCATTGGAGATTATGAAAGACACTGGCGCAAAATATCTACTTCCGGTGCACTATGGAGCATTCCTATACGGTTCGACATCAAATCCTCTTGGCCCATTAGAACGACTATTAACCGAAGCAAGAACTCATGGTGTATTCGAACAAATAATTGGTCTTGAAGTCGGTCAACAGCGTGTTCTCTTCTAATAATTTCTGATAGTTATGAATTCATTCCGATTGAAAATTAGAATTCTTTTTATCGTCTTTAATCCAGATGAACGGAGAAACTAATATCGACTATTTAACGTAAATTAGTTATCGAAGTAAATGGATGTCAAATAAATGAATCTGAAAAATTTTAAAATAGCACTCCAATTAATTTCTGTGAAATATTTTTTTATCGATGTCATGATATTTGGTTCTATATTTCTTTATTACGCCGCTAAAGTATATGGACAAGAACAAAAAGTAAAAGATTCTACGCTTACGATTCGTCAGTATGATAATTCAGAATTGTCATTGGGTAGAACGAAATATCTTCTGTCTCCCTCGCTTCGGTTAACATTAGGTGAATATCCCGACCTCCTAAGTCAGCCACAGGTTATCCCACTTTCTTCGATTTCCTGGTCGATGAATACGAACTCATCCATAGAATCTATCTGGAAACAAGAGCTCATCAGACAGAATGAATATCGCACTTTGAAAACAATTGTGAGTTCAGTTCAGATAGGTGGTGTTGCCTATTTAGCATATTTACACATTAAGAAATACGGTTTGAAATAAAACATTTCTAATGTTGGTTCTGAGAAAGAATTATCCTAATTTCTTGTTGCTGGATTGAGAACACGATGAAATCCCTTCTTCCGATATTCTTTTGCTTTACTTTTTCATTGTATTGTCAGGAAAGAAGTACTTCGGACATCAATGTTCTATTTAAAGTGCCCAAAGAATGGAAAAAGGTGAATGATTCTGTTTATGTTATAAGAGATTTCAACAAGACTCTCCACTTTTGGACTCTGTATCTGGCAGACGGACATCAACCTTGGCGCTATGATCCGCGTAATGTCGCTGGAGCATGCCTGGCATCATTTGGGATAAAAGACGATTCTGAAGTAGAAGAATTTTCATTGCGGTTAAAAGAAATTAAGCCACAAGAGATTTATTCACTGAGTGTAGATAATAAAAAATTCACAGTCTATGTTAAGAAAAAAAAGAACCTTCCGATCGCT
>Ga0233423_10000567_pt1 | contig 19159 bp, 18 predicted proteins | sample Watercolumn_Mata_FD_180713 | JGI IMG/M metagenome (GOLD analysis project Ga0233423, IMG submission 180713) | Freshwater microbial communities from Lake Matano, South Sulawesi, Indonesia - Watercolumn_Matano_2014_112_MG | ecosystem: Environmental > Aquatic > Freshwater > Lake | place: Indonesia...
GTCGCTGCTTATTTTCTTGTCTAACTAACTTTAATATAAGCATTTGCGGTATTTTATGCCACCTTTTTTTATTGCCCTTGTGAATAATTCAGGCTATAAGACCTATTCTTTCTTCCCCCCCCCCAAAAAAACACAGAAAGCGCCATTTTCGAGGCGCTTTCCGGTAAAACAGCTCTTGCTGCTGCGTTCACTGCTTCAGAGCATCGGCGCCGGCGACGATTTCGCTCAGCTCCTTGGTGATTGCAGCCTGTCTGGCCCTGTTGTAGCTGATGTTCAGCATCCGGATAAGCTCCTTGGCGTTCTCGGTGGCAGAATCCATGGCGCCCATCCTTGCGGCCTGCTCGGCAGCATTGGACTCCAGCATGACCCGCCATACCTGGGTGTGAAGATGCTTGGGTACAAGCTCGTCGATAATGACAGCCGGTGACGGCTCGTAGAGGTATTCACTGCTGGAGCCACTCCTGTCCTTTTGCGGTTCGATGGGCAGAAGCTGTTCGCTCCTGAGATTTGGTGACAGCACCGATTTGAACTCGTTATAGACCATGATGACACGATCAACTTCACCGTTCAGATACATTCCGGATGCAGTGTCGGCTATTTCCCTTGCAGAACTGAAATCAAGGTTCTGAAAAACGGCGGGATAGGCTGCGGTAAGGTTGTATCCACGTTTGCGGAAGAACTCGGTGCCCTTCGTCCCTGCGCAGATCATGGTGACATCACCTTTGGCGTACAGTGCACCATACTCCTCATGAATGACATTCTGGGCCAGCTTGATGATATTGGTGTTGAAGCCGCCGCAAAGACCTCTGTCAGAGGTGACAAGAATAACCAGCACTTTTTTCACCTCTTCACGGGGCGACAGCAACGGATTGAGCGACGTATCGACCTTTGTTGACAGTGATGCGAGCATCTCCTTGAGCTTTCCGGCATACGGACGGGCCTGAATCGCCCTGTCCTGAGCCCTTCTCAGCTTGGCCGCCGCAACCATCTTCATAGCCTTGGTCACCTGCTGCGTGGATTTGATACCCTTGAGCCGTATGCGTATATCCTTTAAAGTAGGCATGTATTCCGAAACATAGTTGGTATTGCCGAAAAACTTGCGGGCGCCCCTGTTTTACCAGGGGCGCCCGACTCACTACTGGTCCTGCCTTCAGGCTTTCATCCTTTCCTTGAAGGAGGCGATATACTTTTCAGCCACATCCTTCAGCTTCGAGGCGACGTCGGACTCGAGAGAGCCCTTTTCGAGGATCGACGAAAGAATCTCTGGATGCTTCTGCTCGAGCATGGTGAGGAAGTCCTCTTCAAAACGGCGGACATACTTGAGGTCCACCGAGTCGAGCAGGCCCTGGGTGCCGACAAAGATGATGGCAACCTGCTTTTCGACCGACATCGGGATATACTGACCCTGCTTGAGAATCTCCACCAGACGGGCACCCCTGTCGAGCTGGGCCTTGGTGGTCTTGTCGAGATCGGAACCGAATTTCGAGAAAGCCTCAAGTTCACGGAACTGCGCGAGATCCAGTCTGAGCGTACCGGCAACTTTTTTCATGGCTTTGATCTGGGCAGCGCCGCCGACTCGGGAAACCGAGATACCGACGTTGATAGCCGGACGCTGACCAGCATTGAACAGGTTCGATTCAAGGAATATCTGACCGTCAGTGATCGAAATCACGTTGGTCGGGATGTAAGCCGACACGTCACCAGCCTGCGTTTCGATGACCGGAAGCGCGGTGAGGCTGCCGCCCCCTTTGACCAGAGGCTTCAGCGGTTCGGGAAGGTCATTCATCTTTTTTGCCACCTCGATATCATCGGTGATCTTGGCTGCTCTCTCAAGGAGACGGGAGTGCAGGTAGAACACATCACCGGGATAGGCTTCACGTCCCGGAGGACGGCGGAGGAGGAGGGAAAGCTGGCGGTAAGCCACAGCCTGCTTGGAAAGATCGTCGTATACTACCAGCGCGTGACGGCCGGTATCGCGGAAATATTCTCCCAGGGTCGCACCGGCAAACGGAGCGATAAACTGCAGAGGCGCCGGATCGGAGGCCGTGGCTGAAATGACCGTAGTGTAGGCTATAGCACCGTATTTTTCGAGTGTGTTTACCACCTGGGCAACAGTTGAACCCTTCAGACCGATAGCCACATAGATGCAGTATACACCTTTGCCATTCTGGTTGATGATCGTGTCAAGCGCAACGGCGGTCTTGCCGGTCTGGCGATCGCCGATGATGAGCTCACGCTGGCCGCGACCGATCGGGATCATCGCATCGATAGCCTTCAGGCCTGTCTGGAGAGGTTCGTGCACCGATTTACGGAAAATGACACCAGGAGCCCTGCGCTCGAGCGGCAGACGAATATCGGTTTTGATCGGACCTTTGCCGTCAATCGGTTCACCGAGCGGATTGATGACCCTGCCGAGCATGGCCTCACCCACCGGAATAGAGGCAAGAATACTGGTTCTCTTGACCGTATCGCCTTCCTTGACAGCGTTTGACTCGCCGAAAAGCACAGCACCGACGTTGTCTTCTTCGAGGTTCAAAGCCATCCCCATAACGTTGCGGGGGAATTCGAGGAGTTCACCGGCGGCGACATTCGACAATCCGTAAATACGGGCGATACCGTCTCCGACCTGCAAAACGGTTCCTACATCATATACATCCGCCTCCGACTCGAAGCCGGCGAGCTGCTTGCGGAGTATGGAAGACACCTCATCGGGTCTGACTGCTGTTGACATGTGGAAATCGATAGGTTATTGTTAAGAAAAGAAAAAGTTTCTCCGTACCTTCTCATGAATCCGGCTACGGCCCGTCACCCTCCAAAAAATGAAAGCGAAATTTAATGAAAAGCATTCAGTTATTCAAATGCCAGACACAATTTGGATAATAGCCTTTTCCGGAATATCCCGTCATCAGACCGAACCAGGAATCTTGCCCATTATCATTCTATGAAAACCGTCACTGGATTTGCGTCGGCAACGGTAGGAAATGTTGCATGCGGTTTTGACGTACTCGGTTTTGCCATTACCGAACCCGGTGATGAAGTTATTTTAACGCTTCACGAAGACCGGCGCAGCGACTGTCCCGTTTCGATCACCTCGATCGTTGGTGACGGCGGAGCCCTGCCGCTCGATCCGAGGAAAAACACTTCGAGTTTCGTCATCCTCAAGTTCCTCGAATATATCCGCACCACAAAGGCAATAGCTTTCGATGGACACATCGATCTGCTGCTCAGAAAGAACCTCCCACTTTCCAGCGGCATGGGCAGCAGTGCGGCAAGCGCCGCCGCTGCACTGGTGGCGGCCAACGAGCTGCTCGGCTCGCCCTGCACCAAAATGGAACTGGTGCATTTTGCCATCGAGGGAGAACGGGTCGCCTGCGGATCTGCTCATGCCGACAATGCCGCTCCGGCGATGCTCGGCAATTTCATTCTTATCCGCAGCTACCATCCGCTCGACCTGATCACTATACGTCCGCCGGAACACCTCTACTGCACGCTTGTACACCCGCATACGGAACTCAAGACCTCCTTTGCGCGCTCTGTACTGCCCAAAACGATTCCGCTTCCGGTCGCCACACAGCAGTGGGGAAATGTCGGAGCGCTGGTCACCGGTCTTCTGACGGAGAATTACGATCTGATCGGACGGGCACTGGTCGATGTTGTTGCCGAGCCGAAACGGGCACCCCTCATTCCCGCGTTCAATGAAGTCAAGCAGGCGGCCCTGGAATCAGGTGCGCTTGGTTGCAGCATCGCCGGCTCAGGGCCGTCGGTCTTCGCCTTCTCATCATCCCGGCAGACGGCTGAAACGGCTGGCATCGCCATGCAGGAGGCATTCCTGCACTCGAAAGCCGCTCTCCACTCCGATATGTGGGTCTCTCCGGTTTGCAGCCAGGGGGCGCGAATTCTCAGCTCAACTCCATGAAACGCACCACGTCATGATTTTTTTCAGCACCACGAAATCATCAGCACCGGTATCGATGAAAAAAGCCACCCTCGAAGGGCTCGCCCCCGACGGTGGCCTCTATGTCCCCTCAGTCATGCCCCGGTTCTCACCGGAAGAGATCGGGCTTCTCCAGACCGGATCATTCAATAACATTGCATTCGCCATCGCAAAGAAATTTGCAGGAGATGAAATTCCTCTAGACCGCCTCTCGGAGCTTATAGACGAGTGCTTCACCTTTGAGACTCCTCTGCGCCAGCTCGATTCGGAGATATACGTCGAAGAGTTGTTCCACGGCCCTACGCTGGCCTTCAAGGATTACGGGGCCAGGTTCCTTGCGAGGATGACGGGACACTTCGCTGCCGAAGAGAGCAGAATGATCACCGTGCTCGTTGCCACATCGGGAGATACTGGTAGCGCCGTGGCATACGGGTTCCATGGCATACCGAATACCAGGGTGGTGCTGCTCTACCCTTCCGGTAAAGTCAGCCCGCTCCAGGAGCAGCAGCTTACCACAGCAGGTGACAACGTTTTTGCTCTTGAAGTCCGGGGCGATTTCGACGATTGCCAGCGTCTTGTAAAGGAGGCCTTTGTCGATCCCCTGCTCAGACAGAAACTGACCCTGACCTCAGCCAACTCCATCAACATATCTCGTCTCATTCCCCAATCGTTCTATTACGCCTGGGCAGCCCTGCAACTTGTGCAGCATAACCCTGACGAACTGCCGGTATTCTCTGTGCCGAGCGGCAACTACGGCAACCTGACTGCCGGTGTGATGGCTAAAATGATGGGATTCCCAGTCGGCCATTTCATCGCCGCATCGAACGCCAACGACAGTGTTACCCGCTATCTCGAAGATGGACGTTACGAACCGAAGCCAACCGTCAGGACTCTGACCACCGCAATGGATGTGGGCAACCCCAGCAACTTCGCCAGGCTGCGCCATTTCTATGACAACGATTTTCGCAGAATGGGTGCAGATATCACCGGCATTGCCGTCTCTGATGAAGAAACTGTTGAAACGATCCGTGCTGTTTATGATAAATACGGCTATGTGATGGATCCTCATACCGCCGTCGGTTTCAGGGCGCTCGAACGCTACCGCCAGGATTGCAGCATAACCGGAACACCCGGAATCGTGCTCTCAACCGCACATCCGGTCAAGTTCGACGAGGCGATCAAAGAGGCGACCGGCAAGGAGGTACCGCTGCCGGAATCGATGATCGAAATCATGAAAAAGCCGAAAACAGCCACCATGATCGGCAACCGGTATGAAGAGCTGGCTCGCTTTCTTGCCGATATTGACCAGTAAACCACAAGCAGAGTTGGCCCATGAACCTTCAGACACTTCTTTTCTTCCTTGTGCTGATCCCGGTGATGTTTTTCGGGCTGCTCTACTCTTTCGTGCTGAACCTCTTCGACCCTTCAGGTGACCGATTCCACAGGGTGGCATCATGGTGGGGCCGGTTTTCAGCATGGCTTCTCGGCATTTCCATTGAAGTAAAGGGGGAGGAGAACTACAATCCCGACGGAACCTATCTGGTTGTCAGCAACCATGCCGGCATGGCGGACATTCCGCTGCTTCTTGGTTCGATCAATCTCAACCTGCGCTTTGTTGCCAAAGAGGAACTGGGCAGGGTACCTGTTTTCGGATGGGCACTTAAAACCGGCGGTTATGTGCTCATCAAGCGGGGGCAGAACCGTGAAGCTCTCCAGAGCCTTCTCGATGCCAGCAACACCCTTGCAAAAGGGAGATCGCTGCACATCTTTCCTGAAGGCACCAGATCTCAAACAGGCAAACTCCTTCCCTTCAAGCGGGGCGCCTTCATCGTAGCCCAGAAAGCCGGAGTGCCGGTGCTGCCAGTAACTATTATCGGCAGCCACCTGATAACTCCAAAAAAAAGCCTGAAAATCAACAAAGGAACCATCCGGCTTATCATCGGCAAACCTATCGAACCAGGTCAATGCTCCAATACAGAAGAGCTGATGAAAGAGAGCTACTGTGTTATAAGCGGTAATCTGGAGAAGAGTGCGGTGTAGAGGCTGGCTTTTGTTGGGGGGGGACGGACGGGACTTCTGAAACATCCGGGAGGACACGAATAAAACGTTTTCACGCTGTTGTCCCTGAACTCCTTTCCATCCTTTTCCTGAGAATCAGGGCGGCCACGAGAGCCGCCCCTGCAGAAATCGAGGGTGATCTGGCGCTGCTTTCCTCACAACTTTTTGTAAAGATTGGCCATCTCGATGGCGGTCATGGCGGCGTCGAAGCCTTTGTTGCCCGCCTTGGTGCCGGCCCGCTCTATAGCCTGCTCCAGATTCTCGGTGGTCAGCACGCCGAAGGACACCGGAATACCCGACTCCATTCCCACATGCGCGATCCCCTTGGTCGCCTCGGCGGCGATCACGTCGAAGTGAGGCGTCGAGCCGCGGATGATCACCCCAAGCGTCACAATCGCATCGTACTTGCCCGAGAGCGCCGCTTTCCGCGTTACCGAAGGCAACTCGAACGCTCCGGGGCAGCGAATGACGGTGATCGCCTCAGCCGATCCGCCATGGCGGACGATGCAGTCTATCGCGCCTTCCACAAGCTTCTGGCCGATGAAATCGTTGAATCGCGATACCACAAGCCCGAACCTGAAATCCTGGGCATTCAGTGTGCCTTCTATGTTCTGAATTGGCATGGTGTTGGTTGTTGGTTTTTGTGGACTTGGTGGACAAGAGACTCCTTCCTGTATTTCTCAATTCATAATTCAGCATTCATAATTCTGTTCAATCATAGCCCATCATTTTTTCAACGAGTTCCACGATGACGTGTCCGACGGCTATGTGGCACTCCTGCACCCGGTCTGCACTGCCGGTGTGGGGCACCACCACCGCGAGGTCGGCATATTTCCTGATTTCACCTCCATCACCGCCGAGCAGGGCAAGCGTTTTCATCTCACGCTTGCGGGCAAACCGGAGCGCGTTGAGCACGTTAGGGCTGTTGCCGCTGGTCGAAAGGCCAATAAGGATGTCCCCTGGGCGACCGTATGCTTCGGTGAGGCGAACGAACACCTCGTCGAAACCAAGATCGTTACCCGCCGCCGTAAGAGCTGAAGTATCGGTTGACAACGCGATAGCCGGAAGCGCCGGTCGGTTCAGGGAACTGCGATACCTGATGGTCAGCTCTGCGGCCAGATGCTGCGCGTCGGCGGCGCTTCCACCGTTGCCGCACAAGAGTACCTTTCCTCCATCCCTGAAGGTATCGGCAATCATCAACGCCATTGCCACGATGACGTCATTGTCCCTTCTCGCTACACTCTCCTTGAGGCGCGCGCCGTACAGAAGCCTTTCAAGCACGACCTCCTCGTAACGGCTGCTTCCGCAGCTTCCTTCCGAACAGTTGCAGTGCTGTGCCATGGTAAAACTGCTTTACTGAAAATTTTTCCAATATAAGAAAAAACTGATCCGACTGATCCGACTGAACGGACTGATCAAAAAAAACTCCGCCGTGCTGGAGCAGGCGGAGTTTTGAAAGCGGAATTGAAGAAGCGCTCAGTGGTACTTTGCGCTCTCCTCCTTGACGAATTCGACAAGGCACTTCAGATTGGCCGGATCGACGTCGGGCAGAATGCCGTGACCGAGGTTGAAGACATGGCCGGAACAATCGGTGTGCTGACCGAACTGCCTGAGAATCTTGGCGGCTTCGGACCTGATCTTCTCCGGAGTGCCATAGAGGATGGTCGGATCCATGTTGCCCTGGAGACAGACGCGGTCGTTGAGCTCCCTGCGGGCTTTGGCGATATCGATGTTCCAGCCGAGGCCGACTGCATCGGCACCGGTGTCGGCGATATCGGAGAGGATGGTGTTCATGTCCTTGGCGAACACGATGACTGGAATCTCCGGATAGGCAGCTTTCACGGCAGCCACGTTCTGTTTGATATACGGCAAGGCGAACTCGCGGTAGTCATCCTCGGAGAGTGCGCTTGCCCATGAGTCGAAAATCTGGATGGCGTCGGCACCGGCTTCCACCTGTTTGATCAGATAAGCGCTGATGCAGGTGGTGATCTTCTGGAGCAGCTGATGGGCCATCTTCGGTTCACGATACATCATCTTCTTGGCCCATGCGTAATTCTTCGAACCGCCACCTTCGACGGCATAGGTGAAGAGCGTCCATGCAGCACCGGAGAATCCGATTAGAGGCACACGGTTGTCGAGTTCCTTCTTGGTGAGGCGGATGGCGTCGAGCACGTAACCGAGCTTCTCGTCAACGTCAGGATCGATCAGCTTGTCGATGTCAGCCTGGGAGCGGATCGGAGGAGTCAGTTTGATGCCTTTGGTCTCGATGATCTCGACGTTCATGCCCATCGCTTCGTTGACAACGAGAATATCCGAGAAGATGATCGCAGCATCCACACCCATCAGATCGACCGGCTGGATCGTGACTTCGCAAGCCAGTTCAGGGGTTTTGCAGAGAGTCAGGAAATCGGTTTTCTCCCTGACGGCGCGGTATTCCGGAAGGTAACGTCCGGCCTGGCGCATGACCCAGATTGGAGTACGGGGGCACGACTGCCTTTTCAACGCCCTGATAAAAAGATCATTTTTGAGCATGGAGTGCAAGTGGTTATTGATGTTGGGAAAAGAGCTGTCCGGAAATGTCGCGGACATTAAAATAATCAGGTGCAAAAGTACACTTTTTCAGCCGGATTTAAAACAGGCGGGCGCCTAGAAAGGGCGCCCGGTAAAGCTGGCTGGTCAGGCAGTCACGATGTGCCGTTTGATGCCGAGTTGCCGTTCGGAGTAACCAAGCGCAAGACCGACCACTTCTGAGAGGTGATAGACCGGAATCGATCCTTTGAGACCGTTGTGTTTGAGCGCCTTGGCCTGGTAACCGTCCAGTACGGTGTGGCAGAGAGGACAGGGCGTGACGATGAAATCAGCCTTCTCTTCCATCGCTTCCTGCAACGCCTCGGCGGCCACGTTCAGAGACTCCTCTTCGGCGACCAGAAGGGTATGGAATCCGCAGCAGCGGTTCTTGTGTTCGTATGGAATCGATTTCGCGCCGAGCGCGTCGAGCAGCTGATCGAGAGAGGTTGGTTCGAGCGGATTGTCCTTGCCGAGCACGGATGAAGGACGAAGAATATGGCAACCATAGAAAGGTGCGATGCGGAATCTGGTGAGGGGATTTTTCACCTTTTTGCGAATGACGTCGAGACCGACGTCGTCGATGAGCACCCAGAGCAGGTGCCGCACGTCGGAAGTGCCGCGGTACTCCAGCGACTCCTCCCTGAGAATCTCGTTGACCTCGGCCCGGAGCGCAGGCAACTCGTCGAGCTTTTTCTTGGCGGTTCTGATAGTCATCAGGCAGGTATTGCAGGAGACTATCAGATCGAGACCCTGCTTTTCGGCCAGGGCGATATTGCGTGCGTTGACCAGCGCAAACTGCTTTGGGCTGACGTATTCGAGGTTACTGCCCCCGCAGCAGGCGCTTTCGTGCAACTTGACAAGCTCAATGCCAAGATCATGCTGCCACAGTTCGATCGAACGATCGACTTCACGGGTCATCGCCTCGTTGATGCAGCTCTGATAATAGGCGTAACGCTTCATACTGCTTATTCTCCGGATTTTTTTTCGTGATCCTTAGCCACATGACTGGCCATCTCCTTCAGCTCCTTGCGCAGGGACTGTATGCCCTTCGAAGCTTTGACCAGAGGCGGAGGAGGCGGTGTGCGGCGCTTGATTATCATCTTGACGGCCATCGGCAGAAGGTTCCTGAGCGTCCATGCCAGACCATTGGTTCTGATAGGCAGCGTGGCCTCGACCAGCCTGCCCTTCTTCTCGATATCATCCATGAAGGCTTCGGCATGGCGCGCGCCGCTGCTGTCCTTGGTGCCGCGTCGTTCGATGGCGTCCTCCCGGATGCCGTGAATGGCGCCCATGATGGGTATGTTCTTGACGCAGGTCTCCTGGCAGCGGTAGCAGTGCGTGCAATCCCACACGCCGTGATCCTGCACCAGACCTGCCAGACGCTGATCGTGGATCGCATCGCGGCTGTCCGCGTTCATGCGGTAGGATTTGAGCAGCACGGCCGGTGAAACGTACTCCTTGTTTGCCCTGAGAATGGTGCACTCGGAAACGCAGGATGCACAGAGAATGCAGTCTGTTGCCTTGTCATAGGTCAGAAACTCCTCTTCGGAGATAAGAAACTCCTTCCAGCCCCAGTTCTCCTCGGCCATTTTCGAATCGACCCAGTTTGAGTGCTGCTTCATCTTGCCGACCAGAGGATCCATCTCGACCACAAGGTCTTTGATGAGCGGCAGGTTTCTGAGGGGTTCGATCGTGATGACACCAGGCTCACGTGTCTTGTCAAGCTCGTCCCACACCTGGGTGGTACAGGCCAGCTTGGACATTCTGTTGATCCTCATCGCGCAGGAACCGCAGATACCGGCCTGGCAGAATGCCCGGAAGGTTACGGTTGAATCGACATGCTCCTTGATATAATTGAGAGCCCTGAGCACGGTGATACCCTTTTCGAGTTTGATCGTGTAATCATCGAAATAGGGCTTGCTGTCAACCTGAGGGTTGAACCGGTGCACCCTGAAGGTGACATCCCGGCTCTCCTCATGATGCTGTATCGTTGAATCGCTCATTGAAAATCCTTCTGTTAATAGGTTCGTTCCTGAAGCTCGTACCTGCCCATGGTTACCAGCTTGAAACCAAGCTTCGGGTAACCCCCTTCGAGGGTATAAACGGAATGCTTGTGCCACTTCTCATCGTCACGAACCGGAAAGTCGGTCCTGGTGTGCGATCCGCGACTCTCCTCCCTGGCAAGTGCACCAACGGCCACGGTACTTGCCAGATCGAGCATGTTTCTCAGCTCGAGCACCTGTAACAGGTTGGTGTTGTACACATCGCCCGTATCGGAAACCCTGACATGCTGGAACCGGTCGATGAGGTTTTCTATATCTTCTATACCCTGTCTGATTTTCGAGGCTTCCCTGAAGATGCCTACATTCATACCGAGCGTCTGCCCCAGCTCTTCGCGCAGGGAACCATAACGTTCGTAATGCCCCCTGGGCTGCATGAAGCTGCGCAGATCATGCTCCTTTTCAGCAACCTCGGCTTCGGATATGGGCGAAGGATTGTATTTGCTCGCCTCTTCAGCGGCAGTCCTTCCTGCAATGCGGCCGAAAACCAGAATATCGAGCAGCGAATTGCCTCCGAGACGATTGGCACCATGCACCGACACGCAGCCGCACTCGCCTGCGGCGTAGACTCCATCCATGATGGTGCGTCCGAAATTGTCGGTATCAATGCCTCCCATCGAGTAGTGAGCCGTCGGCCTGACCGGCACCGGATCGTCGATAGGATCGACACCCTCGAAGTACATGCACATCTCCCTGATCTGCGGCAAACGAGACTTGATGATATCGGCGCCGAGATGGCGGAGATCGAGATGCAGGTATTTGCCTGCCGGGCTGTCGAAGCCGCGCCCTTCGAGAATTTCGGTTTCGAGTGAGCGGGATACGAGGTCGCGTGGGCCAAGTTCCATCTTTTCGGGTGCATACCGCTTCATAAAGCGCTCGCCGAGCACATTGGTCAGGTAGCCTCCCTCGCCGCGAGCCCCCTCGGTTACCAGCAGACCGCTCTTGCGCAGACCGGTGGGATGGAACTGGACAAACTCCATATCCTTGAGCGGAATCCCTGCGCGGTAGGCGATGGCCTGTCCGTCACCGGTATTACCGGCCGCATTGCTCGAACGGTTCCAGTACATCTTGGCGTAACCGCCAGTGGCGAAAATGACCGTTTTCGCCGGAAATGCTTCGACCTTTCCGGTCTTGACATTCATGGCGATAAGTCCTCGCAGATGGCTTCCGTCAACGCTGAGTTCGAGGGCGAAATATTCGTTGAAGAAAAACACCCCTTTGCGCAGACACTGTTCGTAGAGAGTCTGCAAGATGGTATGTCCTGTCTTGTCAGCGCAATAGCAGCAACGGGGACGTCCGGCACCGCCGAATGGCCGCTGGGCGATGGTATTGTCATCCATCCTCGACCACGGAGTGCCCATGTTATCGAGTTCACGGATGATCTTCGGGGCTTCGGAACAGAGCACTTCGACCGCATCCTGGTCAGCCAGATAATCGCTGCCCTTGATGGTATCGAAAATATGCATCTCGACCGTATCATCCTTGGCCTTGTTGGCCAGCGCCGCATTGGCGCCCCCCTGAGCCGCCGAAGTGTGGGAGCGGTTCGGATAAATCTTCGAAAGCACGGCGATGTTCAGCCCCGGATTGGTCTTCATGGCCTCCATGGCCGCATAAAGTCCGGCACCGCCACCGCCGACGATGACGATATCAAATGGTTTCATAGACAATCGGAAATCCTTGCGTGTCTGCAGATGTTAACAGACTCGCTGGTTGGAAAAAGGGCTGGCCGCTCACAGCTGCTGCGCCCGTGCTTTCATGATTGATACTGCCCCGACCGGTATACGGTCAATGGGGGACTGGATTACAGGGCGATGTGGTCGTCATGTACCGGAAGGTCCTCGACGCGATGGAGAACGTCCGTCATGTTGAGCACGCCGATAACCTTGTTGCCGTCCATGATGGTGAGCCGTCTGACGTTGGCGCGCTTCATCAGACGCAACGCATACTTTATCCTCATGCTCGGATTGACGCTGATGATCGGTTTGCTCATGATCTGGAAAACCGGAGTGTTCCAGGGGTCCCTATGCAGATCTTCACCCGGATCGATCACTTTTTCAAGAATATCTTTCTCTGTGACGATTCCATAGCAGTCATCCTCGTTACGAGGCTCGACCACCAGTCCGCTCTCTCCGGTTTTTTTCATGAGCTGCAAAGCTTCGGCAACGGTTGAACTGCCCTTGATGGTATGGAATTCCTTCTGCATGAGGGCGGAAACCGGAAGGGTACGTAAGGTGATGAGCTGATCCATGTCAATGTTCTCTCGTTTAAAAAAAGGACAGACTGTCCCATTACTATTGCTTGAAAACTAATAGCGTAGTAGCTATGTCAGACTGTTTGGACTGAAAGGAAGGCATGCCGAGGACACTATACCCTGTTAAGCATCATTATTTAAGAAAAGCAATGCTGAATCAAAAATCAAGCAAACAGGAAAAAATTCAGCTTATGCCGTGCGCTTTTTTGTAGGCAGCCCAGTTTCGCTTGAGGTCGATAAAGGCCTCGACATCAGGTTGCAGGAGAAACGGATTCGTGCTTCTTTCATGCCCGACTGTCGAAGCGGGTGCAATGCCATAGTCATGACCGGGAAAGACCCTCACGGCATCGGAAAGGCTCATCAGCCTTTCATGCAGGGAGAGATACTCCTGCCGGGCATCCTCGTCGCTCCAGGTGCCTCCGACCTTGCCCACGAAGAGGGTATCGCCGGTGAAGAGAGCGTCGCCGGCAAGGATGCAGATCGAATCCCCGGTATGGCCCGGAGTGTGCAGGACGCAGACACTGCCGTCGCCAAGCGGGAACCTGGCTCCATGCCCCACCATGATGCCCGATTTCGGACAGCGGTCACCGAGAAGAAGCACTCTGAGACCGGTAAGGCGTTCGAACTCATCGTTCCCGTTGGTGTGATCGCTGTGGCCGTGGGTGGAAAAGGCGTAGAGAAGCTTCCAGCCATTCGCGCCAGCGGCATTGACGATTACTCCCGGTACAAAGGAGGGATCGACGGCGAAAGCCTCCCCGCTCGCCTCGTGGGCGCAGAGATAGCCAAAATTGCGATCCCCTCCCGTCCTGATCTGTTCGACCCGAATTGCCATGAGCGCTCTCCTCAGATCATCTTTTCGACACTCATCATGAAAACCTTCGCCGGAAAGGACTTATCGGCTGCGACAGGATTCGCCTCGATCTCAAGCATAATCTTATGCGCCTTGTCATCGTCGATGATCCCGAAGCAGAGCGAAGTATAGGTCGTGGGAATATCCTTACCGGCAGGCCACCATGCAAGGGGTTCTCCGGTCGTTGCGCATGAACAGCCCCTGATGTCGATGCTGCTGAAGAGGCTTACCTGGTGCGACGTAAACAACTTTCGCACCAGCGGCCGTGTCTGTTCGTCCCCTAAGATGGCGATCAATTTCATCACTTTTTTCTTTTTGGTTTATGCCGACTGCATGTTCTCGAGCCTCTTCTTCTCACCTTTTTTCTCGCTGAGATAGTATACCAGCGGCACGACAACCAGCGTAAGAATCGTCGAAAGCACTCCACCCCAGATTAACGAGATAGCAAGACCCTGGAAAATCGGATCAAAAAGCATGACCACCGAACCGATGACCACCGCACCGGAGGTAAGAATGATGGGGCGGGTACGGACGGCGGCCGATTCGATAACCGACTGCTTCAGGCCGATCCCCTCGTCGCGGCGGATCTGGATAAAGTCGATCAGGAGTACCGCATTTCTGACCATGATGCCCGCCAGAGCGATCATGCCGATCATACTCGTGGCCGTGAAGAATGCGTTATGAATGAAGTGGCCCGGGATAATGCCCACCAGGCTTAGTGGAATCGAGATCATCATGATCAGCGGAGTCTTGAACGACTGGAACCATCCGATGATCAGCATGTAGATTATAACCAGCACGACTGCAAAAGCTGTACCGAGATCTCTGAACACCTCAAAAGTGATCTGCCACTCGCCATCCCACTTCAAAGCGGGCTTCTCATCGGTTTTCGGTACTGCGGTGTAGAGCGGGCTGACTTTATAGCCACCGGGTACCTTGATTGCTTCGATTTTCTTGTCGAGTTCAAGCATCGCATAGACCGGGCTTTCGGTTACGCCGGCGACATCGGCGGTCACATAGACCACATCCTTGAGATCCTTGCGGAACAGACTCTTGTCCTGGATTTTCTCTTTGACGGTCACAAGCTCGGAAAGCGGAATCTGCTGACCGGGACGCAGCCTGCTTGTCATCGAATTCATGCCCTGCGACTGGACAAAGATGTTGGCCAGATCCTTCAGCGAGGTTCTGTCTGCCCTGGGCAGACGAAGCTGGATGGTGACCGGCTCGAGTTCGTCCGGAAGGTGTACGAGCCCCACATCGACGCCTGCCAGCGACATGCGCAGCGTATGGGCGATCTGCTCGGGAGTCACACCGCGGAAAGCTGCCTTCTCCTTGTCGACAACCAGGTCATAAACCTTCTGGTCGTCTTCTACCATCCAGTCCACGTCGACGACTCCGGAGGTCGAAGCGAAGACCTTCTTCACCTCTTTAGCCAGAGCGATACGGGAGGCCTCGTCTGGTCCGTAAATCTCTGCAACGATAGTCGAGAGCACCGGCGGGCCTGGCGGAATCTCGACTATCTTGGCATTGGCACCATATCTGCTGGCAATTTCCTGCACACCCGGGCGCACTCGCTTGGCGATATCGTGGCTCTGCGCGCTGCGCTCGCCCTTGTGTACCAGGTTCACCTGTACATCGGCCATGTTGTCTCCACGCCTCAGGTAGTAGTGACGCACCAGACCATTGAAGTTGATTGGCGCGCTGGTGCCGGCATAGTATTGGCTGCTCTCTACTTCCGGCACATTTTTCAGATAAGCGGAAATCTCCCTGGCCACCAGGTTTGTACGTTCGAGAGCTGTGCCTTCGGGCATGTCTATGATGACCTGGAATTCGTTCTTGTTGTCGAACGGCAGCATCTTCATCTGCACCATCTTGAGCGGAATCATGGCAATAGCGCCAACCAGCATGAGAGCGACCACGCCGAAGGCCATCCAGGTCTTGAAGGTGCTGTCGATGAAGGGGGTCAGTATCTTGTCGAACAACCGGTAATAACCGGTCTTGCGGATATCGTACTCCTCATGGTGCCCTTCCTCGGATTTCAGGAGACGATAGGAAAGCCAGGGGGTGGCGATCAGGGCTACAAGTAGCGAAAAGATCATGGCCATCGAGGCGCCTATCGGCATGGGGCTCATGTAAGGGCCCATGAGACCGGAAACGAACACCATCGGCAGGACGGCCGCGATAACCGTGAAGGTGGCCAGAATGGTGGGGTTACCCACCTCGCTGATGGCCGTGATCGCCGCCATCAGCTTCGGCTGGCGCTTCATGGCAAAGTGGCGATGGATGTTCTCGGCGATAATGATCGAGTCGTCAACGACGATACCGGCCACAAAGATGAGTGCGAAGAGCGTCACCCTGTTGAGCGTGTAATCGAGCAGGAAGTAGACCAGCAAAGTAAGAGCAAAGGTGATCGGCACCGACATGAAGACCACAAGCGCACCGCGCCAGCCGAGGAAGAATCCGACAACGATCGTCACGGCGACAACTGCCATGATCAGGTGTTCGAGCAGGGTAAACACTTTTTCTGATGCTGTTTCACCATAGTTCCTCGTCTCGGTGACGGTCACCTCTGCCGGAATGAGGGTGCCTTCCATTCCTCCGACCTTCTCCATAATCTTGTCGGCCAGTACGGTCGCGTCGGTTCCCTGGCGTTTGGCCACAGTGAGCGTCACGGCGGGATAGTCGCTGCGATCCTTTTCACCGGAAGCTGCACCCCATCCGAAGTTACTGTAACTGGTAACCTCTTCGGGGCCGTCGGTGATAGTGGCCACGTCTTTGAGCGTAACCGGTGCGGCACCATAGATGCCTACCACGATGTTGCCCACATCCTCCCTGCTTTCGAGAAATCTGCCCGATTTGACAACAATGTTCTCGTCGGGCTGCTTGAAATCACCGGAGGTCATCTGGCTGTTGGTGCTCTGTATCTGCCTTGCTATCTGAAGGGGTGTAATGTTGAAGCGCATGAGCTTGCCCTTGTCAAGCATCACCCTGATCTGGCGTTTCAGCCCCCCCCTGATCTCAACATCGCCGATATTTTCCGTCTGCTTGATCTGGTCTGCCACCTTCATTGCAATCCTGCGAAGCTCGTAAGGGCTCTTCTTCTTGCTCCAGAAGGTCAGGTTGAGCACAGGGACATCATCGATGGATACCTTCTTCATCAGAGGCATCTGAACGCCGGGTGGCATTCTGTCCATATTTTTCAACAGGGTAGCCCAGAGTTTGACCATGCTCTCCTCCGCGCTGTCACCGACGTTGTACCTTACGGTGACCAGCGCGAAATCTGGCATCGAGGTCGAATAGACATAATCAACTCCCCTGATTTCGGTCAGTGCACGTTCAACCGGTTTTGCCACGCGCTCCTTCACCTCGGCAGCCGAAGCACCGGGATAAGGGATGTATATATCGACCATCGGAACGCTGATCTGGGGCTCTTCCTCCCTCGGTGTCAGGAATGTCGCCATGATACCGACAAGAAGAGCGGCCAGCATCAGAAGCGGCGTTATCTTCGAGTTGATAAACTGCTTTGCAAGCCTGCCGGCTATACCTTCATTCATTGGTGTTGAGCCTCCTTCGCTCTTTCTTGCGTGTGCTTGTCTTTGCTGTTTTTCATGGTTTTACCTGTTTCGTTCATTCCGGTAAAACCGGGAATCTCAGTGCCCGCTGTAGTATTCGAGTTCGCTTTTTGCAATGCAGTAATCGTATCTGGCCTGGTTGAGTCGCATTTTTGCCCATGTCCATGCCTGCTCCCGCATCAGCAGCTCGAAGGTCATGGCCATACCGGTTCTGAACTGCTCACCTATAAAGTCAAAACTGACCTTAGCCGCCTCGAGCGATTTACCGGCAACGGCAATGCGCTCTCTGGAGGTTGACAGTGCACGGCGAGCCATCTCGATCTCCAGCTCGCTCTGCTCTTTGGCCGCCTGGTAGTTGTACCGGGCTTCCAGCTCCTGGGCTTTGGTCTCCTGCACCTTTCCTCTGGTGGCCATGCCGTCAAAAATGTTCCACTGCATGTTGAGGCCGATGGTCCAGCTTGACCCATCCGTTCCAAGCAGGGAGCTGTCATGCCAGTTCTGCTGGGCAAAGGCGTTCACTCTCGGCAGATACTGTGCACGTGCCATCTCATGCTGGTAACCGGTAACCTCCTGTAAAGTTTCAAGCGCCTTGAGGTCGCTTCACCCGCTGGCGATCGCCTTCGAAGCAATGGCAGGCATCTTCGCATCGACCTTGAGGTCGCCGACCGGCTCAACGGTGTCTTCAGGGCCAAGAGAAAGCATCATTCCGAGAGAGTCCTGGGCATTCCTTATGGCATCCTGGATCGTCAGCTTCTGGTCACGCGGCTCGGCAAGCCTCACCTCGGTGGAGAGCTTGTCGGATTTGGTCACCAGACCGGCAGCGTAACCTCGCGCTGCTTCGCTGCTGAAACCCTGCATGATGCGGATCGACTGCTCGGTGGCTTCGAGGTTCTTCTTGGCGAGAATGAGACCGTAAAAAGCCTTTCTAATGTTAAGATCGATCGTTTCAACCGCGCGATCGGCCATGAATCCCTGTACCTTTCGTGCGCTTCGAGCCATTCTGCCGCCGATAATGGCATCGCGATTGTAGATCGGCTGCTGCACCTGCAGGCTGGTATGAAAATCGGTGATCGCCGAAGGATGGTTGAGCTTGTCAAGAGCGAAGTCACCAAAATCCGGAGGCAAAACATTAAAGTTATAGTAAGCGGTTTCCTGCTGGAGCTTGCCCACCAGTACCGCACCCGGATCGTTGGAGTGCATGAGAGTTTCGGAAAACGTCACCTTCGGCAGGTATGCCTGGCGGCTCTGCACGATTCTTGCGTCCGCCTGGTCGATTCTTGCTCGCTGGGCTTTGAGCATGGTATTCCGTTCGTGAGCCATCTTCAGGGCATCGTCGAGCGACAGCCTCAAAGTGGCGGCATCCGCCTGAGAACAGGTTGCAAAACATGCCACAAGCAGAGTGAAGAACCGTCTGGTTGCCTTCCTGGTCATCTATTTTTTCGATATGAGTTTGATAATCTTTTCCACGCTTCCCGAGTCGTGCCGGTTCAGGCAGTTCTGAAGATTCCGGTTCAGCACAAGGGAAAAGGTGTTGTCGAGCGCCGCCTTGGCCGCCTGGAACTGGGTCACCACCTTTTCGCACTCCTCTCCGGTTTCGATCATCCGCATCAGCGCCTGCACCTGGCCATTCACCTTCTTGAGCCTGACGATCACATCGTCCATCTGGCACTCTTTGTTCATCATGTAATCCCCTGTTCCCGCCTGCGCAGGAAAACCGTTTTGATTCTACCTATACCCTGTTAGCCTGAATAATTCACGAGCAAAAAACCGAATCGATTTTTGAAGTAAAAAACAGTTTGCTAATCGACGCTATCAGGTCAAGCTCGACTTGCAAACCAATATGAGCTGACTACCCATACGTTTTTG
>Ga0233423_10000568_pt1 | contig 19155 bp, 19 predicted proteins | sample Watercolumn_Mata_FD_180713 | JGI IMG/M metagenome (GOLD analysis project Ga0233423, IMG submission 180713) | Freshwater microbial communities from Lake Matano, South Sulawesi, Indonesia - Watercolumn_Matano_2014_112_MG | ecosystem: Environmental > Aquatic > Freshwater > Lake | place: Indonesia...
CAGGAGATCTTTTTAAGAGCGGTTTTGGACAAAGCGATCAATCCGACGTCCTGGCCGCATGTGCCAAAGCTTTTGGAGATCGCGCAAAATTATCTGGACAGTGATCTCAGCATGAAAGACATGATGGGCATCGCAAACTTTGTACGTGGGGTGCCCAAGTCTAACCAGCTTTTAACAATGATGCCAGGATCGTTCACCGGCAGTGGTGACTGGTCGGTGGCGCGGTCGGATGTGCGCAGGATGGTGGCACGTCTAAATGGTGCCAACTTTGTCGAGTCGAGTCGTGACGAGATCCGGCTCAGCATCGAAAACAACAGCTCTGTCGAGGGTATGGGTTTTAGGCTGGCCAAGATCATGGGCATCAAGGGCTACAAAAATGTGGTGGTGCTCAAGTCCAATCTAGAATTATCTGAACCTGTCAAACGCACGCGGATATTCGCACAGAAAGCGAATCCCGAAGATGCGGGTTTAGTAAAAATCGATCTGGGAAATATAGGTGATATCCACAACGTTAGCGTCGGCAATCTTGATAGCTCAGTGACCATCATTATCGGCGACGATCTTGCTAAAAAAATCCAAGAGCAAGAAGCAGCAGTACAACAGCACTAAAGCAGCGTTGCGGAAAACCGCATAACAAGCGGAAATTACGATGTCATGATTGTGCGAATCGGATATCTGGCGTACATTGTCGGTTGTGGGGATGAATTGTTTAGACAATGTTATGTTTTCTCTTTGAAACATCCACACACACGTAGTATTTCCTGGTGTACATTTGACGCACTTGGAAATAAGACAAAGAGAGATTACACGCTTCTCACTGTTCTACTTGGTTTCCATTGGTATCTAGAAGTTCTAGAAAGGCAGGCGGCATGATTCATTATGTTTACTCTACTCGCGGCGGCTACCTCTACTTGGTAGGCAAATACAACCAGATGCCCAAGGTTGACGGTATCAACGAGTTTGTTTTGTCAGTACCCGAAAAGACCTCGCAAACCCAGATCGACACCCTCGCTCACAAGCGTTTTATGGACCACCTCAGACGTCCCCGCAAAGTGGCTACCACCCAACACCGCGAACTCGCTGCCGTCTAATCGGAGCGGTCGCCAGACCAGATGCCCGCAAATCTATAGGCTTGCTTGTAAGAGTCATTAATAGATCCAAAAGGCTAAATGATGAACAAATATTAAGCCGCTCTCAGCAATGAGGGCGGTTTTTTTTGGGTTTGGGGGAAATTGGTGGGGATTTTGTTATCGGCTGTGGGGCGTTGGGCAATATCAAAACAACCTATTGAATCTTCTGCTGGGTGGATTCAGGTTTGAAAAAACAGACGGGGCTCATGGAGTCGGGCTTGTGTTGGGCTTGCCGGGCTAAATGAGGGGTCTATTAAAGACCCAGCACCTTTTGCTCAAAACATAGATGTGGCGGCTCCTGGGCGGATTATTATCGGTCGCGGCGGGGGCGTCGGCGATCTATTTTAAGGAAAATATGGTGGGAGCCCTAGTGTTAGAGCAGTCTCAGGCGGGATAATATGGTTTATACGGCTTGCTACTGGGCAAGTTTGTAAGCAATGGGGCTTAATTGAGGGTCGGAAATAATGACGAAGCGGCGCAATGCTGTATTTACAGGGCGGAAACCTCGCTCGAATAGGGGTTTTACTCTGATCGAGTTGTTGGTCGTCGTGATTATCATCGGTATCCTTGCTGCGATTGCGCTGCCAAACTTTGTGGGCGCGCAGGACAAGGCGCGGGAGGCTTCGGTCAAAGGTAATATGCGGACGGCGCAGATTGCGGCGGAGTCATACGCTGTCGACAATGGTGGAACCTACCCTCCTGATGTTGATGCTGATTACAAATATCGTTTTCCAGGTGGTGATGCATCTACCAAGAAAATGCCTAGTCAAGCTTTCATCAATCCATTCACGAATGCTGGCGAATTTCCCATTAAAGGAACTTTGCCTGCTTCAAATGTTCAAGATACAAGAAATGCTGCTCCCAGCTCTGTTAGTGGAGCCACTGCCGGTCAAGTAGTTTATTGTCCGATATTTCCGTCTAGTGGTGGTTCAACTACGAACGCAGAAGCCTACGCCATTATGGGTGCAGGAAAATCTGGGATAGCACTACCTGGTAACAGCGGTAAATCAACCCTCGTTCTCTCCAACCAATAATTGAACACCTCCCAAAAGTTCTCAGCGCCCGGGACCGCCATCAATCTGATGGTCCTGGGCCTTTTATTTTATGGCGTTTTGCAGACAAAGCAGCTCACACGCCAGTTTCAGCCGCCGCCAGATTCCGATATCTCCTTTGCAGAGATTCCATCCTTTGGCTTCGATCGGCTGAAAGCTGACCTACTCTGGATTTCATTTATCCTCTACATCGGTGACATCGAGCAACGTTCAAAACTTGGTTTGGCAGAGGCCCCATCTCGCCTCACATCCATCATCGATGCCGACCCCACGCTCATGCCGCCATATTGGTTTGCCGCATTTACACTTGGTGGCGACCTCAAAAATCCCGGCGCCGCCGCAACCATTCTCGATCGCGGGATTCGAGCCAACCCTCAAAACTGGTATCTCTATTACATTGCTGGATTCAATCAATATCTCTGGGCACACGATGAGGTCCGAGCCAGCGATTATTACGCAAAGGCAGCCACACTGCCCGGTGCTCCCGAGTGGATGCCGCGTCAGGCGCAGATTTTGCGCGCGCAGATCCCGTCCACTCTCAAGCGCATCAATGTATTGGAGAGCATTTTGCAAACCGATAAGGGTGGGCAGATAGATTTGAGTGGAGTGAGAAATGAGCTCATCAGGCTCTACACCCATGTTTTGCAGACCACACCAAATCAAAAGCAAAAAGATGCGATGGCTGAAAGGCTCAGAGAGTTGCAGGCCTCAAAGTAGGGTGGCCATATCTCTTTTTTGGGCTCTGTTGCAAAAACTTCCGGAGGGTGGTCAAGCGAAAGCGCCGGACCAATTTTTTCGGTCCGGTAAGTGTGGCGAATCAATGCGGGCGCTCTCGTAGCGCCGTGTTTGATTCAGGAGTGCGTTAGAAATTAATGGTGATGGCTAGAAAGCCGGAATGTGCTGAGTATAAATTCCAAACTGTTTGTTGATCAGGCATATTTCAGCCTGGGTGCCGGGCGAACAAGAGCAGGTATGCCAGGATTTGAGCTGACCTTTTTTAAAAATACGCATTAGCTCGAAGCCTCGCAGTGTGGCAAATGCTGTCTTCATGGTTTTGAAGCCCCTCACTGGATTTAGGAGAAGCTTTAATTTGCCGTGGTCAGACTCAAGCCGATTATTTAAATACTTCACTTGCGAGTGTTCCAGCTCGTTCTCGCATTTGCCGGCTTCTTTCATCATCGAGATCGCGCGCCCGTAAGCTTTATGTTTGTCCGTATTTATCTTGGTCGGTGGATCGTTGACACCATTTAAGGCCTTGCACAAAAACTTTTTAGCCATCGCTGTATTTCGTGAGTGCGACAAATAAAAATCGACGGTGCGGCCTCGCCGATCAATAGCTCTAAAAATATATTTCAGTTGTCCTTTCACTTTGATGCAGGTTTCGTCGACCCGCCAGGACGAATCAAAAGACTGTCGCCAGTACCATCTCATTCGCTTTTCCATTTCTGGCGCGTACTTCTGGACCCATCGATAAATCGTTGAGTGGTGCACTTTTATGCCGCGCTCGGCCATCATCTCGGCCAGGTCGCGGTAACTGATCCCATATTTGCAGTACCAGCGAACACACTGCAAAATGAATTCCCCCTCGAAGTGACGCCACTTAAAATCACTCATCGCACCCTCCCGTATATGCAGCGGATATAGTATAAAATTATTTCGCATAATAATAGAAAGGCGAAATTAAAATGTCCAAAAGGAATTAGATTGGTAGGAAAAACCATTAAAAATCGAGCCAATTTCGCATCGAAAGACGGAAATGCGAAATTGACGGCCGTCCAAAAGATAATCAAGATTGCTCGACAGCATCGCCTGAGCTACGAAGAATTCGTCTCTGTCTGCCAACAAGTCAGAATCAAGTTGAAGATGACGAAGCCCAAGAAGGAAAGGAAGTTGCCTGAAATTCTTTCTATGACTGAGCTGAAGCAATTTTTCAAAGCAGTACAAAAGTGCGAAGACTTGCAACATGAGTTGATGTTGAAGCTGTTGCTTTATACGGCAATTCGAGTCAGCGAGCTGGTGAACATCAGAGTGAGCGATGTTGATCTTGATGCGTGCAAAATTTTTATCAATCAGGGTAAGGGCAGCAAAGATCGCTACATCCTGTTTCCATCAGGCTTTCGTCTAGCGCTTAGAAGCCATCTCAAGGCGAATAGCGACAATAGATACCTGTTTGAGTCAAGGCTAAATCAACCTTACAGCACTCGCCGCATTCAACAGATTGTCAAAGAATATTGTGATCGGTCTGGCATAGAACGGTCTGTCCATCCTCATCTCCTTCGGCATCAGATGCTCACGTACCTAACAGGCCAAGGTATTTCTGATGCCAAAATTCAGCTTATTAGCGGTCATGAGAGCCGCAAAAGTCTTGAAGTCTACCAACACCTTTCGCTGGAGTCGGTGGAAAAGGAATACCAGCAGGCACTCCGGGCATTGGAGTTATAGAAAATTTTCAACGGCTGTCAAAGGCACGCTTTTGCAGAGTGGACTTTGCGATTCTTCGATCAGTTCGCTCAAACGAGACTGCGCAAACGCGGCTTCGACATGGGCTGTGGCGTCTGATAAGCGCTTGTGAAGTGGACAGAGATTAAGGCCGTGCGACGGAATACCGAGAGGGCATGATTCGATGCGGTCGATAGGATCTACAGCGTTTACGACATCCAAGATCGAGATTTTATCCGGTGTTCGAGAAAGAATAAAGCCACCGCCGATGCCTCGCTGTGAGTTTACCAGCTTACCCTTCACGAGTTGCTGCATTATCTTACTTAGATAGCCTGGGGGCACCTTGGTAATTGCAGCAATATCTTGCCCGGTGACGGCCGACTTCTGCATAGCCAAAAAAACCATAGCGCGCAGAGCATACTCAGCAGTTTGAGAAATCATGGCGCTCTCCATTTGTCAACAAGAATACCTTTATATACACAATACCACACAATCAGCCTTTCGGAGGATGACGCGGCTGCCCATGGGTGTATTATGGACATAAAGGTACGTTTGATGGAAATACAACTGAGGTTAGGGTCATGAAAGAAATTTGCACACTCTGCAATTACATCCTTGAAGAAGAGCAAGGTCTACCAGAAGCAGGCATTGCACCTGGCACGAAATTTGAAAGTCTGCCAGAAGATTGGAAATGCCCTGGCTGCGCTGCTTCCAAGGAATTTTTCCAGACTTGTTCTTGTGTCAGCCTCCCAATTTTCGAAGCCAGCAAGGTCCAAACCCTTCATAGATGCGCGTAATGCGTTTTCTAACCCGGCAGGAGTAATCGCCATGAAAGAGCTAAGAAACGAGGCAGTCGGACTGCTGGTAGCCGAGCAACCGCTGCGAGCTGCGGTTTTTGATCACTTCGGCATCGATTTTTGTTGTGGAGGTAAGCAGACTCTCTTTGATGCTTGTGAAAAAGCTGGCCTCGCAACAGAGTCGGTCATCGCCGACCTGGCGGAGAATGATGCCCATGCCGCGATGCAGGATATGCCGGACTCTTGGCTAAATGCATCACTTACAGAACTGACGAATCATATTCAACAAACTCATCACGCATATTTAAAGGGGGAGCTGCCGCGTCTACAAGCATTGGCAGAAAAAGTGGCTCGTGTACACGGTGCCAGAGATTCTCGTTTGGTCGAAGTTGTAGCTGTATTTTCTGCAATGAAACAAGAAATAGAGCAACATACGATGAAAGAAGACAACGTTCTTTTTCCCTTTATGCGTCAGCTCGATCAGGGCAAAGGCTTACCCAAAGCACCATTTGGAACTGTGGCAAATCCAGTTCGGTGCATGGAATCTGAACACAATGATGCGGGAGAGGCTCTAATGAAATTAAGAGTTCTGACCGATCAATACGTAGCTCCCGAAGGTGCCTGTACCAGTTGGTTGGCGCTATTGGCTGGACTGGCTCATCTTGATCAAGATCTGAGGACGCACATTCACAAAGAGAATTCGATTCTCTTTCCAAAAGCAATCAAGGCTGAAAGCGCGTATGCGCTATGTTAGCCAATTTTAGATGAAGGACGGTAAGAAAATGGTTATCACTGAAGAGACAACGGTCAAAAGTATTCTGGATATTTATCCAGACGCGGTGAAGGTTTTCGAAGAGCACGGTGTCGACGTACCTGCACAATGCGATGAAAGTATCTTGGATACAGAACTTGGTATTTGCGACAGCATGTGCCATGTGGACGATTTACCGACACTAATTCGTGACCTGCAGATATTTACTGACGCTAAAGACAAAGGAGTTTAATTATGACGCTGGATATAGCGCTACTGCGAAAAACTTTCGAGCGCGCAAAAGTAGAGAATGGCGGTACAACTGCATTAGGACTAGCTTTCTACGAACGTCTATTTGAGAAATATCCATCGGTGAAACCTCTTTTTCATACACCGCCAGAAGAACAGCACAAGAAACTGATGGCGTCATTGGGCGCAATCGTTGCTGGTGTGGAACAGCCTGACCGGCTTTTGCCATATCTGCATGCTATGGGGGTACGCCATTTGAAATACAAAACCGAAACTGCTCACTATGGTGCAGTCGGTGAGAATTTGATGGCCGTTCTAGCAGATCATCTAAGCAAAGAAGGAGAGTGGACAGCAGCGATGGCAGAAACTTGGGAAGCAGCTATCGGAATTGTCGCTAGAACAATGATCGAGGCTTCCGATAATCCAGAAGCCTTCAAAGAAGAACTTGCCAAATTTGGCTACCAGCCTGATGGATTTAAGAAAAACGACGCTGAACCTTGGCGCCAACTTGAAGCTGCGGTCGCGCCGCTGACAACCCAAATGGTTCAACAGTAACTATCTGAACCTGCTAGCATGGCATCTCAGCCAACTGGCAGCCATTTGCGAGGTTTTTTATGTCCTGGAGATGGAAACTGTCAGTCCTGTTTGTGCTGATAGCAGGATTTTCGACCCTGATTTTCATGGGTCACGAAACAACAAATCAGGCACCACCAATCCCCGAACGTGTAGTCGATTCGAACGGCGCCCTACTTTTCACGGGCAGTGACATTCTTGCCGGCCAGGCTGTATTTCAAAAGTATGGTCTGATGGATGTGGGCTCTTTTTTCGGACATGGCGCGTATAACGGTCCTGACTTTTCGGCTGATTATCTCCACCGTGAAGGTGAAATCGCGCTGAATCAGATGTCAGAGAAGCGTTTCAATAAACCTTATGGTCAGCTAGAAGGCGGGGATAAGGGAAATCTGGAAAGTACATTAGCCAAGGAATTCAAGGTTAATCGATACGATCCGCAGACCAAAACGCTGACCTGGCTTGATAGTCAATCAGAAGCCTATCGTCAACTCGCGCCATATTATGATACTGAATTTGGTGTCGGCAGGAAACTTCCGCTTCCCACTGATTATATTCACGATCCTCAGGAACGCCTTCAGCTTAGCCGCTTTTTCGCTTGGGGCGCGTGGGTATGCAATACCAATCGACCAGGAAAAGATTACACCTACACCAATAACTGGCCGCCGGACAAATCTGTAGGCAACGGACCGAATTGGCAAATCTTCTTCTGGAGCGCGATGAGCTTGATTATGCTCATTGGCGGAATAGGATTGACTCAATTTCTACTTAGCGCTTTCCCTGGACTCGGGTGGCTTCCAGATGGAAGAGGCATGACGGACAACGTCAAATCTTATCAACCATACCGCTCTCAAACCTCTCTATATCCCTATTTCGTTGTGGTCGCGCTGCTTTTTCTTTTTCAAACCATTTTTGGCGTAGTAACGGCTCATTACATTGTCGAGCAGGGGTTCTATGGCTTCGACATCCGTAGCATTTTCCCCTACAGCATTACCCGCAGTTGGCATTTGCAGCTTTCAATATTCTGGATTGCCACGGCGTGGCTGGCTGCTGGGATGTTTATGGCGCCGATGTTGTCGAAGCACGAACCCAAAGGGCAGCATTGGTTAGTCAAAATTTTGTTCGTAGCAATCCTTATCGTCGCCGTTGGCAGCATCGGCGGAGAATGGCTTGGCGTCAAGAATATGCTTGGCAATCTTTGGTTCTGGTTTGGGCATCAAGGCTGGGAATACCTTGAATTAGGCCGATTCTGGCAAGCTCTTTTGACGATTGGTATGGTGCTCTGGGCTTTCATCGTCTTTCGCAGTATCAGCCCTTTGTTGAAAGGCAAGGACCACGGAAGCCTTCCCTACATGCTGCTTTACGGAGTAATGGCTATTCCTTTATTCTTCAGCTTTGGCATGATGTACCACCCAGGAACAAACTTCGCTATTGCCGATTTCTGGCGCTGGTGGGTCGTACATCTATGGGTAGAAGGGATCTTCGAACTGTACACAACGATCATCGTTGCTTACTTCTTTTGCAGTCTTGGCATGGTGTCTGAGAAATCAGCGCTCTCTGTAATTTACATCGACATTATTTTGTATCTAGGAAGTGGCATAGTCGGCATTGGGCATCATTATTACTGGACGGCGCAGCCTGCCATCAACATGGCTTTGGGCTCAATGATATCTGCGCTTGAAGTGGTACCACTTACTCTTTTGACTATGGAGGCCTGGAAGTTTGTGGAGTTGGCCAAGGTGGAGGGTTCGATCAAAAATTTCTCTCACTACTGGGCGATGATGTTTTTGATAGCTGTAGGTTTCTGGAACTTCCTGGGTGCAGGTGTCTTTGGCTTCCTTGTAAACACGCCCATTGTCAGCTATTACGAGCATGCCACTTACCTCACATCCAATCATGGACACGCCGCTTTGATGGGCGTATATGGCATGCTTGCCGTAGCAGCGATTCTTTTTTGCACCCGTTACTTAATGACTGTCGACGCCTGGAGCAACAGGCTAGCGGCACTTTCTTTCTGGGGCTTGAACATCGGGCTTATGCTGATGATTGTACTCAACATTTTTCCAGCAGGTGTCCTTCAAATGATCGCCAGTTACAAGGAAGGTTTCTGGTTCGCTCGCAGCCCGGAGTTCATGCATTCGCATCTCTTTCAAATGCTCACGTGGGCTCGAATTGCAGGAGATATAACGTTTGTAGTTATCGGAGTTTTACCGCTCGTCGTTTTAGTTGTGCGCGGAATGTTCCATCTGAGACCAGCTGCTTCTGCGCCGCCAGAGCCGTCACTGACTCCTGCGTCGCAAAATGTATAATGCCGGACAGATTGATTTCGATGCCACAAATTTTTTGCAACAGAGCCCTTTTTTGGATTGGCCAAACAAGTCAAAAAAACGGTGACAACCGGTGACAACTGGTGACAAAGTCGTCGCCACTTGTACACTGTTGTCGCCGTTTTTTGCCCCTCCAATCCATTTTCAAAAACAAGACATACCCTCGGCGCCTCTCAAAACAGCCCGTCGCAGCCCAAAACCCATGCATCCCACCCCCCATATCTCTTTTTCAAAATCATCAGGGTGGCAAAAAAAATGTGGACACCAGTGGACACCTGTCCACTACTAAGTCACCTCGAGATGACTGGTGTCCACCGATTTTGCCCCTCCAAATCATTTTCAAAAACAAGACATACCCCCGGCACCTCTCAAAACAGCCCGCCGTCGTTCAAAACAGCCCGCCGCAACCGCAGCCCAAAACCCATCCACCGCCCAGCCACAAACCCTTAAACAACTCCAAGCCTTGAGATAAATCCCCCGCATCTCACTACAATGAGTTTGGGCACAGGGCTGGCAGGAGCACAACCACATCATGAAACACGGCAACTTTGAACTCTCCATCCTCCGTGAATGCAAGTTTCGCCTCGACGGTGGAGCCATGTACGGCGTAGTGCCCAAGACTCTCTGGGCAAAACAGGCTCAGACAGACGATCTCAATCGAGTCCTCCTCGCTTGCAACCTCCTCCTCATCGACACAGGCACCGCCAAGGTTTTAGTCGAAACCGGCATGGGCAGCCGCTGGCCACAAAAAGAAGCCGAACGCTACGACCTCCACACCCTCGGCACCGCCGACCAACTCCTCGACCAGGTCGGCCTCACCGTCGAGGACATCGATTTCGTCATCATTTCCCACCTCCATTTTGATCATGCTGGCGGCGCCACCATCGAACGCGACGGCAAGATCATCCCCACTTTTCCCAACGCAAAATACATCGCGCAGCAAGGCGAGTTTGATTTTTCTTTTAAAGCCAATGCCCGCGCAAAAGCCAGCTACCGCAAGGACGACTACGTGCCATTGCAAGAGCACGGCCAGCTCGTGCTAGTGGATGGCGATCATGAGGTGACGCCAGGAGTATGGGTGAAAGTGACAGGAGGTCACACCAGCCACCACCAGGTCGTTTACTGGGAGTCGGCAGGTGAGAAAGGCGTTTATTTCGCTGATATCATCCCCACAAAATCTCACGTCACTCCGCCCTGGGTCATGGGTTACGATCATTTTCCGCTTGCAAGCTGCGATATCAAGTCGGAGTGGTTGTCCAAAGCCGCCGCCGAAAACTGGCTCGTAGTCTTTGATCACGAGCCCGGCATCCCGTGGGGCAAGGTCTCGCTTTCTGACAAAGGCCGATTTGATTTTGCTACGCTCGACGCATCTTCACTCGAATTTGCATCGGGCAAAGGCAGAGCCCTGGCTAGTGTTGTCTAAGGCAAAAACCACGCCTTAAAGCAAAAACCCCGCCTCAGGTCTAACTTTGCCCCAAGACATACTTGTTGTGTAGTTGCCCACAAGCCGCATCGATATCGGTACCGCGCTCGAGCCTGATGGTCACTGTCTTGCCAGTGCGCCCGGCTATATCGCGAAATCTCTTTTGCCTATCGATCGAAGGCCTCGCATACAATATCTCGCCCGAGTTGTTGCGTGTCGGATTGAAAGGTATGAGATTGACGTTGCAATGCAGATCCTGCACCATGTCGGCCAGCATGCGCGCCTGCTCGTCGCTGTCGTTGACGCCTTTGAGCAAGACATACTCTATCGTCACTCGTCTGCGCGTCGTATTGATGTAGTCGCGCACCGACTGCATCACCGCAGGGATGGTGTATTTTTTGGTGATCGGCACGATCTCTTCGCGTGTCAGACGATCCGGTGCATGCAGCGAAAGTGCGAGGGTGACAGGCAGATTGGCAGCAGCCAATTGATTGATGCCAGGCACGATGCCGCTCGTCGAGACAGTGATGTGACGTGCGCCGATGCCGACGCTATTTAAAATCAATTTGATCGAGTCGACCACGTTGTCGCAGTTGAGCAATGGCTCGCCCTGACCCATGTAGACCAGGTTGGCGACTCGTTCTCCGGACTCGCGCTGGATGCACAGGACTTGATCGACGATCTCTTGCACGGTGAGATTGCGTTTGAAACCAAGATAGCCGGTCGCACAAAAAGTACAGCCGACAGCGCAACCGACTTGCGACGAAACGCAGGCGGTGAGCGTATCGCGGTCTTCAAATCGCATCAAGACCGACTCGACGAGTTTGCCATCAGGCAATTTAAAAAGATATTTGCGCGTGCCATCGCGACTGACTTCGAGATCGGCGATCTCTAGCAAAGGCACTCTAAAAGAGGCTTCCAGTTTTTCGCGCAAGTCTTTTGAAAGATCGGTCATCTCAGCAAAACTGCGCGCATTTTTTGCGTAGATCCAGGTGTGGAGCTGCTTTGCCCTAAACTTTGGCAGGCCGAGGTCGAGGACGCATTTTTCGAGTTGGGCGAGCGACAATCCAGATAGGGCCGGCTTTTGAGCCTCATCATTTTTATCTATCGATACTGCAATCGTTTCGGCCATTTCCTCTTTACCTGTCTGATTGTCCAAATTTAATATCAAGCTTAGTAACCGGTTTTGAGCCGGCCCGACGATCTTAGATCTAAATTAATAGTGTCGTCCCCATCGGTCTCGCCGTCGTCGCAAAGGCCGACAGGTCGGCATGCGGCCTGCTTGAAAACCGCATATCACAGAGCAGATTAGATGATATCAGGCTTTGCGCCGCCCGCTGCGCTTATCAAGAGCAATGCTGCAAGATGTTAAAATATGCGGGTCGGGGCCGTGTCTTGATCAAAAGGCAGAGGAGGCCCCAGTCGGTGTTATAGAGGATATTTTTGCAATGTCTGAGGACGGCCTCAAGGGTTTTTTAAAAAAACTATTCGGCGATACCAACGAAAAGCGCGTAAAAGAGCTGCAGCCTTACGTCGACCGGGCCAATAGTTTTGAAGCAGCGATGCAAAAATTGACTGACGAAGAGCTCAAAGGCAAGACCGCCGAGTTTAAGCTCAAAATCGAAAACGCGCTCAAGGACGTGCCCGATGTGCGCTTGCTGCCTGAGGACGCCCCCAAGATGCCGGGGCAATTGCGCACGCAAAAAGACAAGGTGCTCGGCGAGATCCTCGAGCAGATCTTGCCTGAGGCTTTTGCCGTTTGCCGCGAGGCTTCGGTCCGCGTGTTGGGCATGCGTCACTTTGACGTACAGTTTATGGGTGGTGCGGCTCTGCACTTTAACAAGATCGCTGAGATGCGCACAGGCGAGGGCAAGACCCTCGTGGCTACTCTCCCGACTTATCTCAATGCCCTGGCTGGACGTGGTGTCCATGTCGTCACCGTCAACGACTATCTCGCCCGCCGTGACTCCGAGTGGATGGGCCGTCTCTATGGCTTTCTCGGCCTGACTACAGGGCTGGTATACAGCCATCAGCCCGACTGGGAAAAATATGACGCCTACCGCGCCGATATCACATATGGTACCAATCACGAGTTTGGCTTTGACTATCTGCGCGACAATATGCGCAAGTCGCTCGATGAGCTGGTGCAGCGTCCCTATTATTTTGCGATCGTCGACGAAGTCGACAATATCTTGATCGACGAGGCTCGTACTCCTCTGATCATCTCTGGTTTTCCACGTGACTCAAATGCCGAGCTCTATGTGCGTATGTCGCAGATCGCTCCTTTACTCGAGCGTGGCAAGGACAAGGATGATGAGGATTGCGACTACTGGGTCGACGAAAAGCAGCGCAGCGTGCTGCTCACCGAGCGCGGTATCATCAATGCCGAAAAACTGCTGGGCGTGGGCGATCTCTTTGATATGCACCACAATTATGCACACCATTTGTCTCAGGCTCTGAGAGCAAAAGAGCTCTATCGTCTGGACACCGAATACATGATCGTGCCAAACGAAGAAGGCAAGCCTGAGATCTGCATTGTAGACGAGTTTACCGGTCGTATGATGCAGGGTCGTCGTTGGAGCGATGGTCTGCACCAGGCTATCGAAGCCAAGGAGCGCGTGCCGATCCAAGAAGAAACCATGACCTATGCGTCCATCACCTACCAAAACCTTTTCCGTCTGTATCCCAAACTCTCGGGTATGACAGGTACGGCGATGACCGAGGCTGCTGAGTTTAGCAAGATCTACAACCTCGATGTGGTGCAGATCCCAACTAACCGTAGCGCTGTGCGTATCGACCATGCCGACGTGATCTACAAGACTGAGATGATGAAATACATCGCTGTAGTCGAAGAAATCGTCGACATGCACGAGCAAGGCAGGCCGGTGCTGGTCGGAACAGTATCGATCGAAAAATCGGAGCTCATCGATGAGTTGCTCAGTAAGCCGCATCGGATCTCAGAGTATCTGCAGTGGAAATTGAAGAAACTGCAGGATGTGATGAAGAATCGCAATCTGAGCGGTGAGACTGTCACGGCCATGCACAAGATATTTGAGCGTCCCGGCCAGATCGATGCCGAAAAGCTCGAGCCCTTGGTCCATGCCTTTGCAAAAGAATCACCCAAAGAAGAAGACGCCATCGATCGTATGTACTCGGTATTACGCACGGCCAAAGTCGTTGCTGCTATCCGCAAGGGCATCAATCATGCCGTTCTAAACGCCAAGCACCACGAAAAAGAAGCCATGATCGTCGCACAGGCCGGTCGTAAGGGCGCAGTGACTGTCGCTACCAACATGGCTGGCCGTGGTACCGACATCCTTTTGGGTGGCAACGCCGAGTATCTCGCCAAAGAAAAACTGGCCAAAGAATACCCTAACGAGCACGAGATCTACGACGATCCCGAAAAGCTCGCTGAGTACGACGAAAAACTCAAGGCTCTGACTAAAGAGATGAAGGTGCAGACAGATAAGGATCACGACGAAGTGGTCCAGATGGGTGGCCTGCATATCATCGGTACCGAGCGCCACGAGGCGCGTCGTATCGACAACCAGCTCAGAGGTCGTGCCGGCCGTCAGGGCGACCCGGGTACCACGAGATTTTTCTTGAGTCTCGAGGACCAATTGATGAAAATCTTTGGTGGCCAGAAGATCTCGCAGATCATGGACTTTATCAAGGCCGATGAGGACATGCCTATCGAGTCCGGCATGGTGACCAAGTCTATCGAAGGCGCGCAGAAGAAAGTCGAAGCGCACCACTTTGATATGAGAAAGCACGTCTTGCAATACGACGATGTGCTCAATACGCAGCGCGAAGTTATCTACAGAGAACGTCGCCGCCTGCTCGAAAAAGCCGACTTGCGCGACAATGTCCTGTCCATGCTGCGCGAGCACCTGGATCTCTTGCTCGAGGCCTATATCGATCCCGATAGCCCGCAAGGCGTATGGGAAGAAAAAGAACTGCCCGAGGTCCTCGCATCCCTCGCAGTCGATGTGCCGATGATCTCCGAGATCAAGGCCGAGGAGTTGCACGGGCTGTCATACGACGATCTCTACGAAAAACTCTGGGAAGCTCTCGAGCTTGCCTATAAGGTCAGCGAGGAACACCTCGGCCTCGAAAACATGCGTGATTTTGAGCGTCAGGTCCTCTTGCACAATATCGACTCCAAGTGGGTCGACTACCTGCACAACATTGACCTGCTGCGCGAAGGCATCCAACTGCGCGCCTACGGTCAAAAAGATCCATTGCAGGAGTACAAGCGCGAAGCATTTAACATGTTTAACCAGCTATTGCGCAGTATCCAGCACGAGTCGATCCAGCAGATCTTTAGAGCGCAGCCTCAGCCGCCTCAAGGCGATGAGTTTGATCCATCCATGATGGAGATGCCTGATCTGAGGTTTGAGGATCTACCCGAAGGCATCACCCCTGAGGCCTTTATGGAAATGATCATCGGCGCTCAAAATGGCATGCCCATCGATGAAGACATGCTCCGCAAGCTCATCGAGAGCGGTCATGTTGAGGTATTGCAGCACAGCCCTGAAGAAATGGCCGAGATGGCTGAGATGGGCGAAATGGCTGAGGCGGCTGAAGTGCCTGAGACTATCCAGATGGCTCCAGATCAGCAGTCCGTTACTGCCGACAAGAGCGAAAAATAGAGAGATCCGCACAAATTGAAGCTGCTCTCTTTTGATACCAGCAGTCGCGAATTGACGGTGGCCGTATATGACGGCCGCCGTCTTTTAGCCAGTCACAGGCTGGATTATGCAGACGAAAAAATAGAGCCTGCACCATCTGTGGAGGCACCAGTCAATAGCGGTACTAAAAAAAAGGCCGATCGTCTCAAAAAAAAGAAACCAGTCAACAGGCAAGAGACCATCAGCAAGCTTGTGCCGACGATAGATCTAGTGGTGCACGAGTCAGGGCTGGACAAGCGTGAGATCGAGGGCATCTGTGTCGGTATAGGGCCGGGCAGTTTTACTGGAGTGCGCGTCGCCGTGGTCACAGCTCGTACTCTGGCCCAGGCGCTCCACTTGCCCCTGGTCGGCGTCAGTTCATTGGAGACCATGGCTCTCGATGCTAGCGAAAGACAAAATGTGTCCAGGTGTGGCGTCATCATGCAGGCCTCACCCACCCACGTCTTTTATGCTGCATACGCCTTCGATATTTCCTCTCCTGATTGTCCTGCACTCAAAGAGATCCTGGTGCAGCCAGGCTATGCGGCTCTGGATGCAATCCGCGAGGATCTTGATGGATCTCTCTCATCTATAGATCTAGTCGATTGCTGGGCCGTCGATCAAAAATGCATTGCTGCACTGGACAGGGGCGAGGATCCACGCATCCAAAATTGTGCCTGGCCTCTTAACAATGTGGCTGTAACTCAAGCAAAATTGGCCATCGATAGGTTATCTTTGGAAAAGCCAAGTTATCTCGATGTCTTTCCCCTATATTTGCGAGGCGCGTCGGTGACGCTGAAAACGGGTGACGCAGTACAAAGAGTTGAAAGCCATTGAGATCGACGCTCTGACGCTCGATGATCTCGAAGAAGTGATGGAGATCGAACCGATCGCTTTTGGTTCGCATCACTGGTCGCGTGACTCATTTATAAACGAATTGCTCAATCCGGCTGGCTTTTATTTTGCGGCGCGAGAGCGTGAGACTGGGCGGCTGATCGGGTATTCGGGTTTTTGGCTGATCGGCGAAGAGGCGCATATCACTACTCTTGCCGTGCACCCCGAACACAGGCGCAAGCGAGTCGGTGAGCAACTCTTGATCAACGATATCGTCAAGGCGCGACAGTTGCAGGCCGACTGGATGACGCTCGAGGTCAGGGTCTCCAATGAGTCGGCGCAGAGGCTCTACAGCAAGTACAGCTTCAAGAGTCTCGGAGTCAGGCGCAATTATTACCAGGACAATAGCGAGGACGCCCTTGTATTGTGGACGGAGCGGCTTTCGACCAGTGATTTTGTCGATGTCTTTAAGGTCTGTCTGGCTGAGCAAAAGATCACAGAGGCTGACTTAAATATTGATTCTCTGGATAAATTATTTCTTGGCAACCCCACCGATAGGCCTCAATAGCAAATTTTGTCCATTTCGGGGCTTGACTTGTCATAAGGCTTGAAACGACAATATGGTGGTGATTTTCTCGAGGTAGGCTTTTTGCGTCTGGTGGCCAGGAGTGGGCAGATAAATAGCGATGACTTGCCGCGTTTGCGCAAGCCGTCGATGATCGGCCAGTTTGTCCTGACTGTATTAGGCGTGCAGCTGATGTTTATGGCTGCTTTTACCTCTTTTGATTTGCCGGTGGCCACGCAGCGCAACCTGGTCAACTTTGCCGAAAATCAGACTCGTTGGGCTCTTAAAGCTATCCCTGCCAAGTTTCAGGACAAGGTCGAGAGATATTTTCCGCTAGTGACCGAGCAATCGCGTCCGGTCCGCAAGGCCACCTATACGCCGGTCATCGTAGCAGCCATGTTTGTAGGCTACGTGCTTGGGCCGAGCCTGGGTGCCGTTGCCTGTCTGGGTTTTGTCGTACTGGGTGTGCTCGGGCCCTTTTTTGGCGTGCATCCTTTTGCTGATGGCGGCGGTGTCGGCTATTATGCCGAGCCTGGCTTTGGCTACTTGCTTTCACTGGTGCCTGGCGCCTGGGTCATGGGCTATCTGACCGCCAAAAAGCGTACCTCGATCAAGCAAATCGGCGGTACTGTCGCGGCTCTCACCCTCGTCCATCTCACCGGTCTCGCCTATCTGATGGGCAGCTGTCTGGTGGCATTTCTCATCGATGGCACTCGTGCCAATCTCGCCTGGCAGCCCTGGGCCTTTGAGCTCGCCCGCAACATGACCTGGAATGTACTGCCCTGGGATTTTGTCTTTACACTCGGTGCAGTCGGGGCTGGTTTCCCTGCACGCTGGCTCTTTAAGACCCTTACTGCCCCTGACTCTCTGCCTGTCGGCAATAACGGACGCCAGGCCGACCTGCAAACCGCTCTAGAGGATTCCCGTCCTCCTGTTAACACACGTCCTGTGCCAGGTATAGATGCGGCTCAGGCCCGTCGCCAACGCAGCATGCCTGTTGCTCTCGCCAGATCGAGCGGCTATCAGGAGATCGAGCCTGCCTTGGCTCCGGCTCCCGCTCCCATCAACAGACGTCCGACAGCCTTTAACAATATGCGTCGCACCCCCGCCAATGTCACCTCTACCATGTCTGGAGTGCCCATTGCTGCCATGTCACGTGCGACTCAAGACAAGTTTCTCGAGCGTACCTATCCTCTCGCCATGAGCGAGGATGAGAGCTATGGCTCGTCCAGTAGCAGCAGTGGCCGCCGCAGACGCAATCGCATGCATGTGGTAGATGAGCTTGAATAAACCCGCCAACAACAAAAAATGGCTCCTCTGGGGTGGCCTCGGCGTGCTCGCTCTGGGGGCCGGACTGTTTTGGTGGGGGACACGAGTGGAGACGCGCAGATATCGTCTGGAGACGATCAAATTGCGCACCAATAGTCTCGTGCCTGCCGGCAAGGCCGGTCTGGATCTGGGGCCTGCCGACAAAAACGGCATGATCACTCGTCGCTTGCGCATCCTGCATCTCTCAGACCTGCACTTGTGCGGAGATGACGATCACAAAGTAGATTTTATCCGTGGTATCACCGATGATGACTATGACATGGTCGTCCTGTCAGGCGATGTCTTTGAGTATCTAGATGGACTCAAGTACGGACCACGTCTTTTGACGCGCCGCCCGCGTCTTGGTGCTTATGCCGTCATGGGCAACCATGATTATTACGACTACAGTATCTTTAACAAGACCTTTGGCCGTATCCTGCGGTCCAAGAGACATCCGCGCGAGCGCAACGATATCACCCCTCATCGCATTGCACTCGAGGCAGGTGGCTGGACAGTCCTGGTCAACGAGACCGTCGATCTGAGTCTTGGCGCCGAGGACAATATCTTTGTAGTAGGCATAGATTATCCGGGCATTTCCGATGATGATCTGCAAGCACTGATGTCCAAAGCACCTGAGGGTGCGCTCAAGCTTTCTGTCTTTCACCTCCCCTATCAGTTGAAGCAAATGGTGAGAGCGGGCATCCATCTCGGTTTTGGAGGACACACTCATGGTGGTCAGGTGCGTTTGCCTGGCGTGGGTGCGTTGATCACCGATTCGGAGTTGCCGCGTCATGAGGCGAGCGGCTTGGTGCGCCGGGGCGAGAGCAATTTTCATATTTCGCGCGGATTGGGTGCCGATCCACGCAGCAATATCAGGCTGTTTTGCCCGCAGGCCGCCACAGTGGTAGAGCTGGAGCATACCTATATGCTGGCAACGGCCCCGACTGCGGTCCAGCAATCTACTATTTAGATTTTGCCGGCTTTTGTGCTTGGTTAAAGACAGGTTTTTTGGTCTCTGACATTTTGCGTGAGAGCTCGCT